>Ga0302120_10000105_pt1 | contig 32378 bp, 24 predicted proteins | sample AG5_Bottom_MG_FD_203118 | JGI IMG/M metagenome (GOLD analysis project Ga0302120, IMG submission 203118) | Marine microbial communities from Western Arctic Ocean, Canada - AG5_Bottom | ecosystem: Environmental > Aquatic > Marine > Oceanic | place: Canada: Western Arctic Ocean | collected 2017-10-01 | reverse complement strand
AAGGCGCCCTAGATGCGCTTCAGCCTATCCTAGAAAACCCAGACATCGGAAAAATTGGGCAGAATATCAAATATGACCTTCATGTTTTCCGAAGACATGGCATTCAAGTCCAAGGCGTTCAGTTTGACACCATGCTTGCGCACTTTCTCTTAGAGCCGAATGAGCGACATAACCTAGACAGTCTCTCGCGGACTTTCCTTGGTATCGAGAAAATCCCCACCAAGCAATTGCTCGGTACCGGAAAAAACGCCCTCACGATGGACCTAGTCCCAGTTGCCGAAGTCTCCAACTATGCTTGCGAAGATGCCGACTGCACATGGCAGCTGGCTCAGCCGTTTCAAAAGTCTATTCGGGAAATCAACGCGGAAAAACTTCTTTTTGAGATAGAAATTCCCTTGATGGAAGTTCTTTGCCGTATGGAAGCAGAAGGCATTCGAATTGACGAAGGCAAGCTCCGTGAAATGTCCGTGACGCTGCAAAAACGCATCGCGGAATTAGAAGACCAAGCACATCAGCTTGCTGGCATGGCCTTCAATTTGAAATCGCCGAAACAGCTAGGCCCTATTTTATTTGAAGCCCTCCGCATTCAAGAGGAAGCGGGAATCAAGCGCGTTGGGAAAACCAAAACGGGTTACAAGACGGATGCCGCCACCTTAGAAAAGTACATCGGCATCCCCATCGTGGATTGCCTGCTGGAACACCGACGACTTTCCAAGTTGCTGGGGACTTACGTCACCGCCCTGCCGCAATGCATTCATCCGGAAACTGGGAGAATCCATACCAGCTTCAATCAAGCGGTGGCATCCACCGGACGCCTCAGTTCTTCGAATCCAAATCTTCAAAATATCCCCATCCGAACTCCGGAGGGGCGCGCTATTCGTGAAGTCTTTCTTCCCCGGAAAGATGGCTGGGCCCTCCTTGCTGCAGACTATTCGCAAGTAGAACTTCGTATTGTTGCGCATCTCTCTCAGGACCCGGCTCTCTTGGCCGCCTTCCGCGACGGTGCCGATATCCACGCGCGCACCGCAGCATTAATCTTCAAAGTGCCCCAAGAAGAAGTGACGCCCGAAATGCGCTCTAGCTCCAAGGCAATTAACTTCGGGATTCTTTATGGAATGGGCCCGCAGCGACTTTCCCGAGAAATCAAAGTCTCTTTGCAAGAGGCTAAGGATTTCATTGAACAGTACTTTAAAGCACTGCCTGGCGTTCGCCAATGGCTAGACCAGACGTTGGAATCTGCGGAAGAAACAGGGGAAGTTCGAACGTTATTCGGCCGACGCCGCCCAATTCCTGACCTTCAATCTTCTGATGGGCGCGTCCGGGCAAATGCGGAGAACATCGCGGTCAATTCTCCGGTCCAAGGCAGTGCTGCTGACATTATCAAAAAGGCGATGATTCAAATTGACGCTCGACTGCGGGCAGAAAACTTCCAGGCAAAGATGATTCTCCAAGTACACGACGAACTTGTCTTTGATTGCCCGAAGGAAGAGAAAAGAGAACTTGAGGCCTTAGTCCGGTGGGAGATGGAAAATGCGTTCGCACTGGACGTCCCCTTGAAAGTGGATCTTGGCTGGGGTGCACATTGGGGTGAGGCCCACTAGTGATTCAGCCTGGTATTCTTTTATCTGCAGGGCTTCTCTTGGTCGCGGGTCTCCTCGGGGGAATTGTGGCGCGCCTCTTCAAACTGCCAACGCTTACGGGCTACTTGGCCGCTGGAATCCTTCTGGGCCACCATGGCCTTGACTTGCTCCCCCACGCCACCGTTGATCGCGTGACGGGACCGGTTAACGACCTTGCCATGGCTCTAGTGCTCTTTGTCTTGGGGGGGCGCTTCCACCTGGAAAAAGTGCGCGAGCTTGCCAAATCGACCTTAACCATTTCGGCCGTTGAGGGTACCAGCACTTTCCTTTTAGTCACCCTCCTTACTTGGCCAGTACTCGGAAACTTTCCAGGTGCAATTCTATTAGGGGTTATGGCCGTGGCCATTGCGCCCGCCACAACAGTGGAAGTCCTTCGAGAGTATAAGGCCGATGGACCTACAACCGACACACTCAAGTTACTCACTGCTCTCAGTAACATTTGGGCGGTCTTGTTTTTTGAGATTGTCCTCCTTTTTCTCTTTTCATTCAGCGGCGCGGATACGGGCGCCAAAGAAATTGTTTGGGATCTCGCCGGTGCTGTCCTCTATGGACTCGTTGCCGGGCATGCTCTCATCCTTCTCCAAAATAAAGCTCGGCTAGAAAGTAGCTCCGTCCCTCTTCTCGTGATTTTACTCCTCACTATTGGGCTTTGTAAAACCACCGGCGTCCCTCAAATGCTTGCCATGATGGTCACAGGTGCTGTTGTCGTGAATCGATCCCGTTTCTTTGAACCTATCACGCAATCCATGGATGCCTTTGCACAGCCGGCATTCGTTGCGTTCTTTGTATTAAGCGGAATTCACTTAGACTTTGGCATCCTCAGTGAATTTTGGATTGCTGCCGGCCTTTATATTTTGGCACGCGTCATTGGAAAAGTTTTGGGTGCCCGCCTCGGAATGAAAATGAGTGGGTTGAAGCTCCCCGCACTTGCAGGAAAAGGGTCCCCTCCCTTGGGGCTTGGCCTTCTTTGCCAAGCAGGTGCCGCCATTATGCTGGCAAATTTGGCAAAGAGTTACGATCCAGAATTAGGCGATCTTTTGCTCAATATCATCCTAGGGGCGGTGGTGGTATTTGAAATTGTTGGACCTCTCCTCGTAAAGCATGTTGTAGTAGCCGCTGGAGAAGTCCAAGTGGGCAGCCTCTTAACCCATGGAACCCACCGACCAGAGGGCGTTGGACTTTGGGGTTCCTTAGTGCGTACTTTCCGCGGAAGAAAACTCAACTCTAATCACGGCTTGCATGAGATTCAAGTGAATCAAATCATGCGGCATGTTCCAAAATCACTCGCCGCCAGCGCAAACCTTGACGAAGTTCTCCGCTTCGCCAACCATTCCCCATTCAACCACTTTCCAGTGCTCACTGCCGACGGAAAACTCTTAGGGGTCATTGCCCTTGCGGATTTAGCTCATGTCGCCTACGACCGACGAATGGCATCCCTGGTCACCGCAGAAGATTTGGCAGGGCTTTCTGTGCAAGAAGCCGCGCTCTCTTCCAAGGCAAGTTTAGAAGTTGCCGTGGAATTTTTCGAAAACTTTGAAGGGAACACAGTCGCAGTTACCGAAAGTCACAAGGACCATACCCTTGTAGGCATGATGGAACGTGGCGAGGTCCTTGCCGTGGTACGTTCCTTTCGAAAAAAGGAAGAAGCGAACCTCTAATTCTCAGAACCAACCAAGAGCTGGACCAGTTTGTCCAAGTCCAGAATCATCGGTACTGCTGGATCCGTGGAGTCCAAAATCACAGTGGGTAACTTGAGATTCCCAGCGGCCTCCAAGGCCAAAAGGATTCGTCCGCCTTCGGAATCCAAAGCAGCAGTTCGCAACTCTTTGCGCAATGCTTCGGCCTTTTCAATTGCGAGCTTCCCAGTAGCTTCAGATATAAGACGCTCTGCATCTCCTTCACCACGAGTTTCTGCCGCATAGATTTCTGCTTTCGCCAAAATAATGGCAATCAATTTTTCATTCTGGGATTTTGCCTCCTGAATCAGCTTTTCCCATTGCTCTGTTTTCTCCATCTCAGCTGCCTGGATTTCACGCTCCAAAATAGTGGTCTCCTTTTCCTCCTCCGCTTGCCGAGTCAGCGCAACATCCAAGTTCGCCTTTTGACTGAGGTACTGCTTCTCCTGAAGTTTTTTCTCATATTCCGGAGAAAAGCTAAAACGGCGAATAAGAAGGCTCTCTGCTTCACAATAGAATTCTGACAATTGCTTATTCAAGACAGGCAATGTCATCTGAGCCCGCTTTAGACGCATCTCTGTATCTTGCCAATCTTCTGAAGTTAGCTGAGGAAGTTCAGCACGCAAGACACCAAGCACTTTTGACTTGACTCGCTCTCGATAAGAAATCTGCAAGCCGTCTTGAACAATCCGATGCGCACTTCCAGGCATAATCCGATACGGAATCGACAACTCTACGCTAATCGTATTTCCATCGGTTGTCCGAATAGAGAGCGGCCGGTTCCAATCGTCTATGTCCGAATGCCCCGTTGCCCGACTGGCGGTAAAGTGCAAAAAGTGCGTCTTTGCGGGCATGAAATACCACTTATGGTATCCACTGATTCCAAGATGAAATCCTGTTGGGAAATCATCCAGAACAATTCCAGAACCCCACATGCCTTGCTTGACACCCAAGGTAGCCGGCGGAACTCGTTTGATGAAAAAGACAAACACCAAAGGGGTAAGCACAAGAAAGAGAAAAAGAAATGCAATACGTTTCATTAGCGATTACCTCCTGGAACAGCTCCAAGGTGCTCAAGACGAATGGGGGCAGGATCTCTACGGTATGGGATGATTTGAAACTCAATGGCGGCCATTTTTTTAGCCAATGCTTCGCGGACTAAGATGTCCCCACGCTTTGCAACCGCCTGAACCCTTGCTAAAAGCCCCTCAGCCTCTTTCCTAGCTTGATCCTCTAATCCACGTGCTTCTTGAATCTTAGACTTCTCAATAGCTTGGCCCAAGGCCACTTTCGAAATACTATAGGCCTCAGCCTCTAACTCCATTTTCAAGGCCTCTCTTTCCGACGAAATTCGCTGAGCCTCTAAAGAGCCTTTCAGTAAGGCGAACTCCGTGGCTTTATCTCGTTCAATATTCGCAACACGCCGCTCTCTTTCGCGGAGTAACTGCTCTTTTTGCATTTTCAACTTTTCGACTTCTTGATTTGCCACTTTACGATCCTCAATCGCCTGCTCATAATCTGCCTCGAATTTTGGCTTCGGCGTAATGATTTCAATGACGTGAAGACCGTGTGGTTTTAGCGCATCATTCAAACGGAGCGTCGCGGTTTGTTTTGCGATAGCGTGCGTGCTTGTGTCGGCCACTTCCGAAGCCGAATACTTTCCAAACTCATCCCGAAGAATGGAACGAGCATACGTCCGAATCCAGTTCTGCTTGAAGGAAATGCCCTCGCCCGAATCATCCAAAATGATGTGCGCCTGGCTAGGAAGGAGCTGATATTGAATGCGCAGAGTTTCAAACCAAAAATTAGACCCGTCTTTGGCGCGCACCGTCAACTGCCGAACGTGATTTGGATCTCTGTCCTTTTCCCCTTCCATGACAAAATCCTGAGGCGATTTGTCAAACTTAAAAGCCTGCTCAATGAGAGGCATGAAAAGCCGGTACCCCGGCCGGTTAACTACTGTTTTGGTGCCAGACACGTAGTTGACAATCACCCCGACTTCACGGTCCGAGATCTCGATGATTCCGGCACGACCGGTCTGCAGGGCGCTGACGAACATCACCAGAAGGAGGAAAAAGAGACCCGCGACAATGGCTAGCCGTTTTTTCGCTGGGGTAAATGGATTGCCACCGCTGCCGTAGGGCCGGGGTGGTCGTGGTGGGTTACTTGAAAAGTCAGATTGGTCAGTCATGTGGATTTCTCACGGAATAGGATAGCGACTTGCTGGGCAAGAAACGCTGCCGTTTGACCTTTCTCGACAGAAAGCCACTTCAAATCCGAAAATGAACGTAGCCATGTCATTTGGCGCCGTATGTAGGTTCGTGTCAGTGTAATCGCTTTTTGGGTGGCTTCCTCTAAGGTGCATTCTCCAGCTAAATAGGACAAGATTTGCGCATACCCTAAGGCCTTGGATGCAGTCGGGCTATACCCCTCGCTATCCTTGATTTGCTGAACCTCCTCGACAAAACCCGCCGCCAACATTTGGTGAAATCGCTCTGAAACGCGAGTGCGCAAGACCTCACGAGGCCAATGGAGAGCTACAGCAGGGACGCCCAAGGTTCTCTTCGTACCCCATTGCTCCTGCCAAGAAGAATGAGGCCGCCCTGACGCTCGGAAAACCTCCAAGGCGCGTAATATGCGTCGCAGGTCATTCGGGTGCAACTTTTGAGCTGAAGGAGGGTCGACTCGCTGCAGCTCGTCAAAAAGCGCAGCACGACCTTCCTTCGTTTCGCTCTGAACCTGCAATTCGCTTTGCACCGTGTCTGGAATATCGGGCCCATCCATAAGTCCACCCGTCAAAGCCTTTAAATAGAGATTCGTCCCACCCACAAAAAGAGCGGACTTTCCCCGTAGGTGCAACCGACTCTCAGCCACTTCTGCGAATTTGAGCCATCGTGCTACGGAGAACTCCTCGACAGGCTTCACCAAGTCCAATAAATGATGAGGGATTTCAGCCCGTTGTTCTTTGCTGGGCTTTGCAGTCCCTAGGTCCATTCCTTGGTAAACCAGCATCGAATCCATGGAAAGAATCTCTGCATTCAAAAGTGAAGCAAGCTTCAAGCCAACCGACGTCTTCCCTGAGGCCGTCGGCCCTAAAAGGAAAAATCGTGGCACAGGTTTGTCAAAGTTCAAAGAAAAGAAGAGTCAAGACGGGAGAATCAAGGCCTCCGAAAAACGAGCCGGATTCAACAACTCCTTCGCACGCTGGTGGAGATCCTCCAACTGGATGGACTCTAAAACCGCAAGCGCCCCGAATGGCTCTTGGTTCAGTAAAAGAGAGCTCAAAACGGAGCTTGCTAAAGCGGACGGTGTCTGGATGCCACTCACCACAGATCCCCATGCTGCACGACGCACACGCTCTACATCTTCCTCTTGAGGACCCACTTGCACAAAATCAGCCAAAGCCATTCTCACTCCTTCCAAAAACTGCTCTGGATTCTCAGTCTGCCCGCTCAAGACGGCATAACTCCAGTCCTCGTCGCAAGAGTAGTACATGGAAAAGGTGTCATCAAGAATCCCTTTCTCATAGAGGTCCTCATGCCTTTTTGTGGACCAATCCAAAGCCAAGTCTAGAACCAAAGAACTCTCAATTCTCCTGCGAAGAAGAGGCTCGCCAAGTCCCACGCCAACCTCATCACGACAGCCGAGCCAAACATGAGGCCGCGTTACAGAGAAGGTGTCCTCCAAGCGCGCGTGAGCAATCGTTCGGGGCTCACTCGGGTAGATCTTCTTGGTTCCGGGCGGAGTGGAATCCCCCACCAATGCCGACGCCTTCTCCAAGACTTCCGTCGGGTCAAAATCTCCCGACAAGCTCAGCACTAAATTAGAAGGAACATAAAAAGCATCAAAACAGGCCTGTAAATCAGCTGCCGTTGTCCGACGCACCTCAGAGACGGCGCCACCAGGAGTGATGCGAATCGGGTGCTGGTGAAACAATGCACGATGAAGAAGGAAAAGACCACGATAATTGGGGTCGTCCTCATACATCCGCACTTCCTGTTCAATAATTCCCTTTTCTTTTTCTACGCGCTCTTCTGTAATCAACGGCCGCTGTACAAAATCCAAGAGAACTTCTAAGCAGGCTTCAAAATTGGAAGAACTTTGGAAGTAGTAGTTGGTCGATCGAAATCCTGTCCCCCCATTAAACTGTGCGCCGAGTTTTCCAAATCGATCAAACACTTTCTCCTCTCGCCCTTCAAAGAGTTTATGCTCCAAGAAATGCGCGCTTCCGTCAGGGACGTGGAGCTCCGTTCCATTCTTCAGCGAAAAATGTGTGTCGGTGCTCCCATAACGGAGTCCAACATAGCCGGCCGAAGTAGAAAATCCCGGCTTTGCAGCTACGGCAATTTGAGCGCCAGATTCCAAACGTGCAATTTGGACTTCCTCTCCAAGTGCTTGGCCATCAATCGTACGAATCATCATGATTTTTCTCCTTCGGCGGAAAGTAAATAGACCAAGTCTGGCTTCCAGGAACATGCCGCCTCCGCAAGCTGTTCGGAGCCGTAATCTCGTAAACGATCGATCCTCTCTTGTGGACTTCGATGGAATCCAAGTAGATGTTCCCTTGCGATGTAATTGGCTAATCCCCCGGGAGAATCGGCCAAACCCTGAAGAGCATTCTCAGTGGCAGCATAGGCCATTTCCAGTTCCTCTTCCTGAACACCACCCTCTTGTATGTCGCAAATTTGGGTGAGAACTTCATCCCGAACTTCTGAGTAAGAAGACCCATCAATCCCTGCCGAAACCGTTAGCAAGCCCTTTCTCGTTTGCAATTGAGAACCAATGCCATACGCCAAAGATTTCTTTTCTCTGATTTCGCGGAATAGCCTCCCTTGAATACCTCCCCCCAAAACAAGATTGGCCAAGCCAAGCGCTTCCATTTCTTCCGGTGATGTAGGTGTTGAGATTCGAAATCCAAAATGGAATTTCGCTTGATCGACATCATGAACTTCGTGAACCTCTCGCAGAGCCCCAGGAGTCTTCTGAACTTGCACGGGCTCAGTCTCGCGCAACGCAGGAAAAACGAAGTGTTTCGATAAAAACGCAATAAGGGCCGCCTCATCCACAGGCCCAACCGCGACCACTGTCAGCGGAGCCTTTTGCAACAAATGTAACCGAGCGGACTCGAGACAAGACAAGGTCAGCGCTTTGACGGCCTCTTCTGTCCCCCATGGCGAATTCCCCATCGGTTCCCCTTGACATAAGTGAAAGAGAAACCGCTCGTCTGCAAACGCCGTGCGATCATCTTTCATGGAACGGATTTGCCGCAACAACTGATCTTGCTCGCGGGCAACGACCGTTTCAGAGAAAGGTTTCCCCTCATCATGAAAAGGATCGGAAAGGAGATCGTAACCCAACTGCAAGACATTTTCAGAAATGGATTGCCCTTCTGGGAGAAAACGATCGGCCAACCAATCCAGCTGAAGCTCCATGCGATGGGTATCTCCAGCGCGGCTTCCTCCGAAGTGAAACCCAGATCCGTAGAGTTCTTCCGTCCTTCGAGACAGCATGCGTCGGGATGGATATTGCTGTGTGCCTTGCGGCAGTACCTGCGAAAGAAGAGTGCGCGCAGGAGATTGACCATCTAGCGAGCAGTCGAAAGAGAACTGAACCATGCCCCGTTTAAAACGAGAATCTGGATGAACCAACAGGTGGAAACCTGGAGCAAGGCTGTGGGCTTTAGGAAGGGACTGCAACAAAGGCATGAGCCACGTATGCTAGGCCATAGAAGACACGGATTCACCATGCTTTCCCTCTTGCTTTTCTTTTCTTTGCAGACGCCTTCCACTCCGACGGCGCCAGCCCCCCCCATTTCTGCGGCGATGTCCGAAGAGGTTCAAGCCGTTTTTGATGCCCTAGAGGTGGCTCAATTCGGGGATCAGCCCTACCAGCCATTGCTCGCATTCGCTCTCCGCCTCAATCTCAGAGATCGTTCAGGGGAGACCCCCCACGAAATCTCCGCCGATATTCGATTTAGGCAGGAAAGAGGTGGGCTAGTTCGTATCTCTCTCCATGATGCGGATCGCGGACAACGCATTGAGAAAGGCTTTGACGGGAAACGCTATTGGCTTATGGACGATCAAGGAGTTCTCCAAGATCTGTCCGCTCGCGAGTTCGCCCAAGACCGAGACGCTATTGACAGAATCCTCACACTTTGCACGGACCTCCTTCTCCTTTTGGACCCGAAAAGCCTGCAAAAGTATGCCCGAAATATTGGAATCATGCCCACAGAAACTGGCATGGGCATCCAAGGCCTTCTCCCTCGCCCTGAGGGGCTTTGGCCATTCCAACTCACTTTAAATTCAAATGGATTCCCCATTTCCCTGAGCCTGACACCTCCAAAAAGAGAGGTCGTCGGCCCAGAGAATCCGAAAAATACAGCTGAAGTCGCCGTTTCAAAACAGCGTTTCTTTCTCTTTCATTTTCAAAAAGACTTTGACGGCCGACGGCTCCCCCAAGTGATTGAGGAATATTTCGCACCGGACAGAAAGCTTCCTGCTAGAATTTTTGAACTCCGAGAGTTCCTCTGGAAAAAGCCGGAACTCATTTCCGTGAATCCGGTTCCTAGCATTCCAGAAGACTAAGACTTGCGATAAAACGCTTTCTCTAAATCATCCAAAGAAAGAAGGACGCGTACCGGGCGACCGTGGGCACAAGTCCGATCTTGAGGAAGATGGGCCCCGCGTTGCAGTAGCGACCTCAAATCCTCCTCAGCAAGATGGTCGCCCGCCATGACAGCACCTCGGCATGCCATGCTGAACAACGCCTCTTCCTGAATTTTTTCAGGACGGGCATCCCTATTTTCTTCCGCAATTTCGAGCAAATCTTGCACCAAACTCTGTGGTTTCAAGTGGGTCAAGCGGGCAGGGACAGCGTGCAAGGCAGCTGTCGTTTCCCCGAAGGCCTCTATTTTTACACCCATGGTCAAGAAAATATCTGCATGGCTTAACAAAAGGTTTAAGTCTGCACGAGACACATCTACCAGCTCTGGCACTAGAAGCGGTTGAGAATGCACCACGCTATTTTGAATATCACGTCGCAGCTCCTCAAGGTTCACGCGCTCATGCAACGCATGTTGGTCAATAATTTCTAAACCCGCCTCGACCTCACGCACCAAATAAGTTTGAGCCACCGAAATCAACTTTCCTTTGCCGACGTCATCAGGATGAGTCTCCATGGGTAAAGAGGCCTCACGCGCCTCCGACAAATCCACAGAAGAAGACTCAGAGAAAAAAGCATCCTTTTGGCCGGTACGTTCGACACGCCCTCCCTCAAAATAACGATATCTTCCTTCGGCACGTCGGTGAGAATCTCCGATACTTCCAGCAGATCGAGTTGCCCACGTAGAATCACTCAATCCCTGTTTCAAAGCGTTCACAATAGACCCAAACACCAAGCGTTCGTCACGAAAACGCACTTCCGTTTTTTGCGGGTGAACATTTACATCCACACGGCTCGGAGGAAGATGTAAGGAAAGGAAAACGACAGGGTAGTGTCCTGGAGGAACAAATTCTTTGATCCCTTGACGCACCGCCCCCAACAAACGTGCATCTCGAACCCATCGGCCGTTTAAAAAAAGGTCCACACGCCGCGCACCGCGTTGAGCGCTTTCCGGCGGACCGATCCTTGCATCAAGGTGCAAGGAGTCTCTCTGCTTTTGAACACGTACCATTTTTTGGCCGATGCCCTTTCCATAAATCAAAGAGCAACGTGCGGAGAGGTCCGCGTCGGCTGGGATATCTAGAGAGAGGCGATCCTCGTGATGCAACGTAAAAGAGACTCCTTCATGAACGAGAGCCAAACGCTCTACCCACGAAATGCAGTGATTCAATTCTGTCGATGGCCGCTTCATGAATTTCAAACGCGCTGGAAGTTGCGCGAACAAATCTTCTACGCGAATCCGTGTACCCGAGCCTCCTGGTGCCTCACGTACGGCCCCCACTTCTCCGAAGCTCACTTGAATCGCATAGGCTGAGGGTGCATCTTGTGTTTTAGAAAGAATTTGCAGGCGACTCACGGCCGCAATGGAAGCCAGTGCTTCTCCTCGAAACCCGAAAGAGGCAATCGCCTCCAAATCTTCGGGGACCAGTAGCTTCGATGTGGCGTGCGAAGCGACCGCCAAAGGGAGTTCTTCCGGAGGAATTCCGCCTCCGTTGTCCCGCACTTCAATCCACCGTAGCCCACCCTCCTTCAAAATGACTTCGATGCGAGTAGCACCTGAGTCCAGCGCATTTTCCACGAGTTCCTTCACGACCGATGCTGGGCGCTCCACGACTTCCCCAGCCGCGATTTGGTCCACTACAATTCGGTTCAACCGCTGAATTTTCATGGAGTTCCTCTCTTTTGGTGGGTCGTCAAGGCAAGCAACTCCAAAGCCCGAAGGGAATTCCTCCACCCTTGCACTTTCACATGACGTTCCGTGTCTAAAATTGCGCGGCGAATCTTAGCCAAGTGTTCCGCCGAAGTTTGCCGAATTCGGGCCTCCATCTTTCTTGCTGGAGGACCGCCAGCAGGAACGCCAAACTCCTTGCAAGCCGTTTGAAAATCTTTCCCCATGAGCATGGATCGCTGCACCGCTTCGGTTTGCGCCTGCTGTCGGGTAAGGATAGAAAGAATCAGGCCAAATGCATCACGGGGAGCAAGGCGCTTGCCGTCAAAGGTTCGCAAACCACGCGCCTCCATTTGCCGCAAACAACGAAAAGCTGTGCGGCCGTTCCCAGAAAGAATTGCATCTGAAAATTGAAAAGCATCGCCCTCCGCGCCGTGAGAGACCACTTTGTGGACGCGGGCCGCAGAGATTTTAGTTTCCCCTAATAAATTCAAATGGTCCAGAGAACGGACCAATTCCGAAGGATGATTCCCAACAAGTTGTACTAAGGCTCCTGCCGCTCCAGGCTCTAATTGAAGTCCGATGGCCCGGGCTTCGATGCTTGTAAATTGCGCAGCCTCGGAAGCATCAAAATCATGAGGTTTCCAAGGTGGTGGGTCCCCATAAAGCCGACGAAAGCGCTCTTTTTCAATTCCTACTCCCTTCAGAGCCGCCAAAGCTTTAACCACTTTGGTGCTTCCAGAAGCGTGAATGACCATCCTCGGCGCATCCTCTCTCTGAAGCGCTGCCTGCAGAGCCTTCAACAGGGCGGCCGACTTCGTCAATGCCTTGGTAGCCCTGCCCATCAACAGAACACGCTCTCCACCGAAGAGTCCTTGAGAACCCAGAAAATTCAAGACAGCCTCTGGAGAAAAGTCTGGGGAGGCGCCATCACATTCCAACAAATCTAAGTCCTCTTGAGCTCGCGCCCACTGGCGTGCAGCTCCAAGAATTCTGTCGGCGAACCAGGGCTCTTCTTCGCCCCGCGTAGGCGGCAGCAAGAGGAGAACCGGTGGAAGATCTCCCTGTACAAGCCGAGCACACCAATTCCTGGATAACGTTCCAGGATCAGGTATTTTCGGGCGTTTCGCTGCGCTCACCTCAGTAGCCTAGCCGTTCCCTAGCGCAGGGGAAGTGCGAAGGAAAGACCAAGGAAATAAATGACGCCGACCCAGGCATTCACCTGGAAAAAAGCGATGGGAATGCGGGAAAAACGGCCCCCTCGAATTAAAAAATGTTGCAAGAAAAACAAGAGAGAAATCAAGAAAAGGCCGACGGAATAGGACCACAGAAATAATGGACCTAACATTGCCCAGCTCAATAAAGCGAGTCCATGAAAAAGCATGGCCAGGGCCCGCGTCCAGCCAAACCCAAATTGAGCTGGGATAGAAAACAAGGATGCTTGACGATCATGGTCTTTGTCTTGCATCGAATACAAAAGATCAAATCCCGCGGTCCAAAGAAGTACGCCAATCCCCACCACGACCGGAACACCCCAACCTTCACGAAACTCTTTAGCCACTGCAAGCCATGCGCCTGCGGGTGCACAACCTAAGGCAAGGCCCAGTCCAAAATGACATGCCCAAGTAAAACGCTTTAAATAAGAATAACCCAAGAGAACTCCGAGGACTGGGAACGAAAGCCAGCCACAAAGAGAGGACAGGTGGAAGGATGTTGCCACAAAAGCTGCTGAAGCCAAGATGGCAAAACCGAGGGCGTAGCGTGCCGACAATACTCCCGTAACCAATTCTCTGTTTCGTGTCCTTGGATTAGTCGCATCCAACTTGCGATCCGCCCAACGGTTGAAGGCCATCGCTGCCGTGCGCGCAAAAACTGCGGCGAGCACAATGAGACTTAAATCAACTCTCGGTGGGATTCCATCGGCGGCTAGCCATGCGCCGGATAAGGCAAAAGGAAGAGCAAAGACACTATGCTCAAACTTCACCATACGCATCGTAGCGCCGAATACGCTCATTCCGAGCCTTTCCAACGAGTTGGAACCAAATGACCACATTGAATAGCGTCGAGTACCTTAAAGACAAAATGGTCACACAATTCTTCGATGGATTGAGGCTTGTGATAAAAACCGGGAGACGCAGGAAGGATTTTTGCGCCAGCCCATGCCAAACGACTCATTTGATCCAGATGAGTTCTTGAAAGTGGTGTTTCCCGCGGACACAAAACCAACGGAACTCCTTCTTTCAATGCGACTTGTGCCGCGCGCTCAATTAAGTTTCCAGCCCGACCTTCTGCAATCGACGCAAGGGTATGCATAGAACAGGGAAGAACGATGACTGCTTGGAAACCGGCGCTACCCGATGCCGGTGCAGCGCCAATATTGGACCAATCATGTAAGACGGGAGTGATGGGTATCTCCTTTCCAGAAAGAAGCACGGAGGGGTCTCCATCAAGAGAACGTTGGCATTCCTCAAGAAGAACACGGCGGGCTGAAGGCGAGTAAACCAAGTCGACAGAAAGACCGCCGGAAACCAGATGAGAAAGCAATTGAAGGGCATACCGTGCACCACTGGCACCCGTCACACAAAGGCAAACCTTTGTTGGGGAGTTGGGTTCAGAAGAGGAGGATTTTAGCATCGAAGGTTGCGTGAGCATAGGCGACTACGGTGATTCCACGCCAAGCATAAAGTAGACCGAGGGCACACCCACCAAAAAAACGAAAGAGAAAAGGCGCGGTGGAGAGAGCGGCGGGATTCCCCCAGGCATGCGCCAGTGAAAAAATCGCGGAAGAAATCAAAAGGGCGAGAAGAAAAGAAAGTCCCCTAGCAAATTGACGTGTGTGCACACGCTGGAAGATGGTTGACAGAACGGAAAACAATACACCCATGAGCAAAAGGCGAAAAAGAAGTTCCTCGTAGAGCCCCGCCCCGGAAGCAATCGAAAGTTGCACTAGAGCGGACTCGGAAGATTGCACGTGAACCGCCCAGGGGAAAGCCGTCTCATGAGCCAAGGAGTAACACAATGGAAAAAACCAACCTAGAAGGAGACCCCAGAAGACACCCTCCATCAAGGAAAGAGCTGCACCGCCGCCCCAAGAAAGCTGTTTTTGAGAAACTCGGCCAAGGGCCCAGAAAAAGGTCCCCACAAAAAAGAACAAAAATGTGTAAAAAGAAGCAGATCCAAATACCGAAAAAAATCTTTCCACTAGGCTAAAAACACCACCCTCGGAAGAGCGCCTTCCCCATAGATGGAGGCACGCCAAAGGAAGCAAGAGGAAATAGTTCACCGCCGGGTCCCGAGCAGCAACACGGAGTTTTTGGAACTCAGTCACCGTCATTCAAGGCTTGAGCAAGGAAGAGATGAGCCACCCCCCCGGTGAACGCCGTTTTTTTTATCCCTTGAAACCCTGCTTTCTCTAGCCATGAGGTAAAGACCTGCGTAGTTGCAAAGGCCGCAACGCTAGAGGGGAGGTAGTCATAAGCCCCTGTTCGCCCGGCGCGAAATACACGCGCTAAACGTGGGAGGACTTGTTGGAAGTAAAATCCGAAACAAGCCTTCCATACACGATTCTTCATGGGGAAGAACTCAAGAATAGCCAATTGTCCACCAGGACGAAGGACACGGAAACACTCTGAAAGAGCTCGCTCTGGATCGTAGACATTACGAATCCCGAAGGCGATGCTCACGCCATCAAAAGAATTCTTTTGGAATGGGAGCTCTTGTGCATCTGCCTGTGCCCAAACAATTTCCTCCCTTGCTCTAGCCGCCTTGGCTTGGGCAAGAGGAAGCATGGGAGCCGTGAAGTCCGCACCGATCACTTGGACCCCTGCGACCGAAAAATCCAAAGCTAAGTCTCCAGTACCACAACACAAATCAAGCAGGCGCCCATCTTTCGGAAGTGCCATGGAGCGGACAGTTTTCTTCCGCCAAGACCGATCGATGCCAAAAGAAAGCACCCGATTCAAGAAGTCATAACGCGGAGCAATATCCGCGAACATTGCTTGGACTTCTGAACCGAGCGGAGCGGTCACCCTAAATAAGGACGCTTTATTGGCGCCAGTAGTGTGCGAGTACGCGAACGCCAGGCACCTTGATAGAAGGGACGAATTGGCCCCCATTGACGACATCAATGACATCGACTTGCCCGTTTGCATTCGCAACAAAGAGGAAGCGGGGGTAACTCACAGGGAGAGGACCAGCACGCAACATACTCTTCCCCGAGTGCTCAATCGGTGGGCCACCTGTGAAAGTACTGCGGGCGGCAATCATGTCACCAAAGTTGTACAAGTCATCCACCGCCAAATCCACCACGCTACCGGATGAAATCAACCCAGAAGTCCAGGTCTTATTAATCGCGAATTCTTTTGAGCGAAAGTTGGGGTCGGGGAGGAAAGCGTTCGAAGACAAGGGGCGCGCTCCCGCGGGAGAAGATTTAAGGAATAGCTCAGAGACTGCGCCGTCGGGACCATTCCGGTAACCGATATAGGCACCGTGGAAGAAACTCGAAGGATTCACCTGAATCGCTGAAACTCCGGGAAAGCCATTTTGGCCCTCCACCTGGACTTTCCCGATGAAGTCGTCATACCCAATACCGTTCGCGCCGTCCGGTCCCGATTCGAAGACAGAGATTGAACCATCAGACGCAGCAACGTAGGCGTAATAAAGGCTGGTAGCGAACCCAGAAGCCATGTCCCGATTGGTTACAGCAATGAGCCTTGGGTTGCTCACGCCCGGAATAATCTTTCGGACGGAAAGATCACCCGTGGAAAGAAAGGCGACCGAGTTAGACGCTTCACAGACCACCAAGACATCTTCATCGTCGGGCTGCCATACGATCTCCGTGGGTCCTCTGCCCTGGCGACCTGTGTCCGGGTCAATCACAGGGGTGATTTGCGTCACCGTATGGAAGTTTGGAGAGAATGGATTCGTATTAATGAAAGTTACCGTGTTGGTCGATTCATTAGAAACGGCCAGCACATTCATATCTACAGAAATAGCCAAGTCGGCCGGGTCGGAGACAGGAATGGTATCGAGCACCGTCATTCGGTTACTGTTCAATACAATGACTTGATCATTGGCACCATCCAAAACGTAAAGGAAATGTCCAACCTGCTGCCGCAGGGTAAAAGTCGGACAAGCCTGACTGGAAGGCGCTGGACCATAAAAATTTGCACCATAGTACACAGTATTCTTGGACAGGAGTCCCGCAGGACCGTTACCCCCGTTTTGGCCGAAAGCATCTCCGGTCAGCAAAGCATTCACCGCATAGTTGCCGTCACGATTTGCATCCCCGAACGTGGGCTCTGTCGTGGAAATGAGCGGGGTGTAACACGAGGGAGAAAGGGAGATGCGCGGTGGATTGGGGTGAGGCGCGAATTCAATCGCGTTTCCTGGATAGCCTGTTTGGCCGGATACCGGATGGAATTGTTGTGCAGAACTGGCACAACGATTTTTCGAGCCTGATAGGCAACTAAAGTTGTTGAACAATAAATCCAAAGGATGCCCAATCATCATATCGAGTACCGTGCCGACCGTTTCCCCTGGAACAAGCTGCGTAGAGAGCGCTGAGTTTCTTGACAGAGTAAAGACACCACTGGAACCACCGGCAAGCGTGGTGTTGTCCTGGCTCAACGGAGGGAAGATGTCCTGAAGCTGGAGATTCGGATTATAAGGGAATTTGGCGATGTCTCCGCTGATGGCAATCCCATTTTCATCATAAATCACGTTATAAAGCGGATTTAAATCATCGAAGGTGGGATCTCCTGTGCCTTGACCAAATCCGTCCAAGTCAATGACCCGAATTCCTGATGCAGTGCCCCCTCCATTGGATGCTGCGTAAATCACTCCTGGAGCCACGGGCGCATTCACCTGCCCAGGACAACCGGAGCCAACAGAGAAATTCAACTCCGTAAAGTCAGAACTCCCTGAGTCTTCATTCCCGAAAAGGTCACTGGCGGCTTTATGAAAATACGTCACAAGCGCAACCGAAGCAGCACCATTCGGGTCCTCACCAGGGAAAGCCTGGGACGGTGTCAACTCAAACTCAGTAAAGTTGAAGGGGCTTACCGGAAGAACCGTGAACGGAAGCTGCTGCATTGCCCCCGGGTCTGGGAATCCCGGAGGGACTGGTGGCAAAAATTCCACGGTGTATTCATCCGTTAATGGAGGTGCCACTGCTGCCGGCAAAAAACCCATGGAATGAGGTTGGCACGACTCATCAAAAGACCAGCGGATGGTTGTATCACAAGGAACATCTACGGCTAAATCTAAAGGTGAAGTCACGGGTAAACCACCGATGCCATCTAAAAGCAATCTGGGAGAGGTCACATCTTCATCGACGGTGGAAGTTGCAACTCCCCCTTCCTCGAGCGCGCGACCACCCGTATCCAAAACGGAATCATCAATCACAATGCGAATCACCTTCCCTTCTGGAAATGCCTCGTAGGTGGTGAGGTCATCATCCGAGTCCACGACAAAAACCATCGTTCGTGTTTTGATATTTAACCCTGCATTTTGAAAAGAGCCATTCGGAACCGTCGGGTAGTCATCGGTGCCAGGAAACCCAATTCCAGGGAAATCTCCTTCACCGACTTCCAGCGCATCCACCGCATTCAAATTAGATGCGGGAGCAATCCAACGCTGTAACGTTGCAGGGGATCCCGCGTAGGTGTAGCCGTTAATAAACACGCGGCCTTCAATGGGCTCAGAAAACCCCGTTGTTTGGTCGTAAGCCACCAAAGAGATCGAACCCGCAAGGCCACTGTTCACCAAGGCACCGGCGCCGTCGGCCATGACCGAAGCAAAACCTAAGGAACGCGTAAATTCAATGGCGACAAAGTGGTTGGCCAAACGCCCAGCCACGTTTTCTGGAATCGTAGCGCCCGTGGTTGGATCCAGGTGCGTCCTCCATGTAGCGGGCGGGAGAATCGGGTTGATGTCCGAAGGCGAGTATTGAATCAAGTCATCCAGCGTTAGAATCTCTCTGGGCTGGGTAGACGGAGAGCCGTCCGGGAGTGCCTCAAACATGACATGGGGAAGGAGCCGACCAAAGCCATTACCGACCTGAACCAAGGACATTTCCATGGTTAGGGCGTAAGGGTCATTGGAACGGAAATCCCCACTGGGACCGGAACAAGAGCCTGAACCTGCAAAAAGGACCAGGGCGATGCCAAACGTTGTGATTTTATGAGCCATAACTTCCAATGTCGGGGCGCCCCGACTCAGGATACTGGCAAATATCATGCCAGTGCCGAGGCCCCTGAGCCAGCCGGAAATTGCTCAATTCTGCACAAAAGTGTGCGAAATCGCACAGGGGGGAGGAAGAGATTAGGCCGTTCCCCCGCCTCGGCAACCGAATCTCAGCCCGTCATAGGATTTCTCAGCCTTCCAGATAGAAACTGGCCCTTTTTACCGGCAGAATAGAGGGGTGGAGTCCCCGTCCCCGTCCCCTTCCGTTACCCCTTCCGTTGAGCCTGTCGAAGCTCAATTTGAACGAGACATGCGCCCTCAGGATTTTTCGGAGTTCCTAGGCCAAGAGGATCTCCTGAAGCCGCTCCAGCTCATGATTCGTGCCACAAAAGAGCGCAAGGAACCTCTCGAGCACCTCCTACTTTCGGGACTCCCTGGTTTAGGTAAAACAAGCCTTGCCCTGGCGCTCACTCAAGAACTCGGAGTTCCGCTAAAACTCACCAGTGGCCCAGCTTTAGAGCGAGCGAAGGATTTAGTCGGCATTCTGAGCCAACTGGAACCTTATTCGCTCCTTTTCATTGATGAGATCCACCGTTTGCCGCGTGTTGTGGAAGAATATCTCTATAGCGCTATGGAACGCTTTCAGCTGGAGTTCACTTTAGACCAAGGGGCTCACGCCCGCCTGCTCAAAATGGACATTCAGCCCTTCACACTGGTGGGAGCAACAACACGAGAAGCTCTTTTGACGTCGGCATTCCGTTCTCGTTTCGGGCACACACTCCGTTTTGAACCTTATACGACATCAGCATTGCTCCAAATCTTGATCCGAAATTCTGCTTTATTAGGGTTAAAGGCCCCTACCGATGCCCTCCAACTTCTGGCAGAACGCGCGCGTGGTGTCCCTCGCATTGCCAATCGACTTCTTCGTCGCGCCCGCGATGTCGCTCAATGTGATTCCAAGAAAGAACTGACTTCCGAAATCGTACACCGCACTTTAGACATGCTCGGGATTGATGCATGCGGCTTAGAGAAAATAGACCGACGTATCTTGACCGCTCTGGCTGAGGCAGGCGGCCGCCCTATCGGGCTCAAGGCTCTTGCGGTGGCGGTGGATGAAGCGGAGGATACTTTGGAAGATGTATTAGAGCCGTGGTTGATTCGCCAAGGACTTCTCTTGCGCACCCCACAAGGCCGGATTCTGACTCAGAAAGGGGAAGCATTGGCGGAATGACTACGCCGAAGTCATCTCCGCGATGGTTTCTGTTTTTGGGGACCCTCGCCCTGCTCCTCGCAGTCGGGCTCTTTTGGAAAAAAGCAAGTCAAGATCCACAGCAATGGCACAACCCATGGGTACGTGTCAAACTCCTTGAGCTTTCTTATGGAGAAGAGGTCCCGCTTGAGCTTCGAGGACATTGGTCTCTCTTTTCACCGGGGCATCCGGTATTGCAAGAAGGAGTAGACCTTCAAAGTATGCTCAAGGCCGATGCTCAAGGTGCACGCATCGGTGCATGGCTTCCGAAGCAAGCACACCTCATTTTACGCACCGAAGGCGAAGACGCGATTCGTCTTGGCAACCGTTGGTACCGAGGTGAGCTCCATCTCTTTGTGGAAAGAAAAAGTAAAAAAGGAATGGCTACCGGGCTCCAAGTCATCCTTCAGCTCCCCCTGGAGGATTATGTGCTGGGTGTCGTTTGCGGTGAAATGCCTACGACTGCGGAAGCCTCCTCCCAGGCTTTGCGAGCGCAAGCTGTGGCAGCTCGCAGTTATGCGGCACACCAACTCCAGCAAGATCGCCCTTGGCTCCAAGCCGACACAAGAGATCAGCGTTTCCTTGGAATTGATTTTGAAACAGACCGGGCAAAGCAAGCCGTTCTCGCCACGAGAGGACTCGTTTTAAAGGATGCAACCGGCTTACTCCCTGCTTGGTTTCATGCGGATTGTGGAGGTGCCACGGCGCATGCAGAACGGCTTGGGTTCTCGAGTCAAAACCGCAGGCCCCTCGAAGGCATCCTTGACCCTCTTTGTCAAAGTCCACAAACTTGGACACATCCTGTGACAGCGGAGCAACTCGATCGTTTTGCGCAAGAACAGGGCGTCGGCCGATGGATTCGGAGCTTCTCCGCCGAAGAAAAAGATGCTGCAGGTCGGTGGACAAAAATCCTCATTGAAGGAGAGCGTGCGGAAGGCCTTTTTGCTGGAGAGCTGCTTCGGAAAGCCTTTGGTGCACCCTCCCTTCAGTGGACGCGGCTTACCCCTCAACAAGATGGGTCCTTGATGCTAGAGGGTTATGGTTCGGGACATGGCGTCGGACTTTGCCAAAAAGGGGCTCTGCGGCGATCTCGTGCAGGAGCAACCTGGGAGGCTATTCTTCAATCCTATTATCCCGAGGCGGAACTTCACGAACTCCCCCCGGACCTTTCTTGGTTCCCTTAATGCAATACTTTGAACTCCTCCAGGGAGATGCACAATCCCCACGGCGTGGCCAATGGCATACTCAACGAGGCACCGTCCAAACGCCTGCCTTTATGCCGGTGGCCACGCGCGCACTCATGCGGGGGCCGTGGCATCACCAGCTCCGTCCCATGGGAACGGAGATGTTGCTGACCAATGCATTTCACCTCTTTACTCGACCGGGATTAGAAACCGTTCAAGCCTTAGGTGGGGTGCACGGCATGACTGGATGGGACGGACCAATCTTGACCGATTCGGGTGGCTTCCAGGCTTTTTCCCTCTCTAAAATGACACGGCCGACCGATAAGGGGTTCGAAATAGATCATCCTGTTCACGGTGGGAAAATCTCATGGACTCCGCAGCTTGCCTTTGAAGTGCAAGCGGCCTTTCAACCTGATGTTGCCATGCTTCTTGATGTTTGTCCTGCAGAGCCGCTGGTTGAAAAAACTTGTGACGATGCCGTCCGAACGACTTTACGCTGGGCAAAGGAACAACGTGCATTGCATGAAGCACGCGGAGGAGCAGAGTCCGGGCAAGCGCAATTTGGTATCGTTCAAGGGGGCATTTTCCCAGGCTTACGAGAAGAATGCGTAAAGGGTTTAGTGGCATTAGACTTTGACGGCTATGCGGTCGGTGGCGTGAGCGTTGGCGAAGGATTTCAGGCCATGATGGCCGGAGTTGAAAACTCTACGGGCCACTTGCCTTTGAAAAAAATTCGTTATCTCATGGGAGTAGGCACCCCTCGTGATTTAGTGGAAGCCGTGGCCCGAGGCATTGACTTATTTGACTGTGTATGGCCGACCCGAGCAGGTCGTTTTGGAACTGCACTTACGCAACACGGCCGGCTTCATTTATTGAATGCTCAATTTGCCGATGACACCTCCCCCATTGACCCTGAGTGCTTCTGCGATGCCTGTCAAAGTGGAATCCCGCGAGGAACGCTTCGCGCGGGGTTTAAAGCGAAAGAGCTTCTTCCGGGAATGATGTTGGCGCAACACAACCTCCATTTCATTCAAAATCTTATGCAAGAAATCCGAAATAGCATTGAGGCTGGAACCTTTCACGCCATGAAGGAGCAGGTTTTGTTGGCTTACGGAGCCGATGGCGCAGATGGCATCGGCTGATTCCATACACGGAGTGCAATTCCAACGACGCTGAGTCCTACGAGCAATAAGAGAAGGGACAGAATAAAGAGAAGACTCTGACCTTGTTGCCAGAAGTCTCGAAGTTTTAAACTCAAAGCGCTCAGGGTCATGCCAATCATATAGATTGCAGGAATAACCAGAGGCCAAATGCGTCGCCCCCTTTTCTTCAAATAGACCGATGCCGTAACAAGAGCCAGTCCAGCAATCAATTGATTGGTTCCACCAAAGAGTTGCCAAAGTGCCAGCCCTGCAGGCTTGCCTTCAATCTCATAGAAAGCAAAAAAAAGAATGGTGGAGCAAGCGACGGATGTCGAAGCAAAGCGATGTGACAAAATAGAAAGTGGTTTTCCCCATCGAGTTTTTCCAAACGCATCTCCAATCTCCTCAAGATTAAAGCGAAGCAACCTCGTTGCAGAATCTAACGTTGTTAGCGCAAAAGAAACGACCACCATGGCGACCATCGTCACAGCAAGATCTTTGGGAATACCCAAGGCCTCGATAAAAGAGGCTGCGCCTTGAATGAAGATACCCAATTTTGCACCTAAGCCTTGAACCGCCGACCAATTCACGTAGACCTTCGCCCATGCAGCCTTTCCTCCTAAAGTCGTGGTGCACGCCAGCACCGCAATTAAAGCGAGAAGTGACTCTGCAATCATGCCCCCGTAGCCAATCGGCCGCGCATGAGTTTCTTTATCCAACTGTTTCGCGGTGGTCCCCGAAGCAACTAATGCGTGAAAACCCGATGCTGCCCCGCAAGCAATCGTGATAAAGACAAAGGGTAGCAATGGAGGTGCGCCATCGGGATGCGGATTCAGGGCGGGTGCTTCAAAGACGGGGTTTTGCAGGAAGAATCCGGTGTACATCAGAATCAATCCTAGAATCAAGAGCAATGAATTCAAAAAATCACGTGCCTGTAGGAGCAGCCAAACAGGGAGTACCGAAGCGGCCCAAGCATAAGCCATCAAGATCCAAATCCATGAAGACTGTTGTGGCCACTGTTCCTGATGAAACCCTAAAGTAGGGAAAAGATAGCCTAGCCCAATCAGTGTTAAGAGAAGGGAAAATCCTCCTAAGGCCACTGGGAGTAACGGAAAGTTTTTCTTGTACAAAAGCCAACCAACTGCCATCGCTAAAACCATTAACATCGCTGAAGGCATCACGACTTCCGGAAACGATGTGACAGAACGGTGCAGAGCCTCGGGGTGAAAGTCCTCTCCCCAAGTGAAAAGCAGAGAAATGACATAGACAAAAACGCCCATGGCCAAAGAAACACCGAAGAAAATCAAAGCAAGAAAAAGTGCTTTCGCTTCAGGGCCCAAAATATCTTCACAGAGGCCACCGATACTCCGTCCTCCATGCCGAGAAGAAAGAACAAGCGCAGAAAAATCATGAACACAGCCAATCAATAAAGACCCGAAAACGACCCAACAAAGTGCCGGGAGCCACCCCCAAAAAACAGCGACAGCTGGGCCCAGCATCGGCGCCAAACCCGCAATGCTTGCGTAGTGATGCCCAAACAAAACGATCGGGCGGGTGGGAATAAAATCTACCCCGTCCCTCTGTGCGTGTGCAGGAGTAATAGCAGTCTCATCTAATTGAAAAACCTTTTGAGCTAACCATCGGCTGTAATAGCGGTAGCCCCCGATGTATGCCAACAGGGCAAGGCTGGCCACCAGTACTGGAGACACTATTTCTCGTAGCGGCGAGGAAGTACACGCAACTGAGTGACCGCCAAAATGCGCTCACCTGGGACGTCGGCGTCCGTACGCCAAATCCCTTCGATGACCACTTCTTTTCCAACCACATCCTTGAGAAAGTAACGGCCATCGTAACTTCGTGTTGTGATTGCACGGCTCCCTCGGGTAACCACAAATGGCGCCCGAGAATGCAGATGAGGCCTGTATTCCATCCAACCAACCCAAATATGCTTTTCCAAAGAGTTTGTGCCGGTGAGAGGCATGGGCGCCAGTGCTCTTGCCGTGGCTTCTGCAAGGATTGTTTCTCCGTGAAGCTCCGCCCGACGCCCGCGGGCAAGAAGAGCTGCCTCACGAAAACGTTGTAATGCGTCCAATTTGTCCAACCCCTGCCGGGAACGGAGGAGGACCTGAGTGTTAGCGTCATGCAAAAGAAGTGTGCTGTAAATACGCTCCAAATTTTCTACCGTTTCGGTCTCGTAAGAGTGCAGTTCCTTCACGACAGCGTCAGCATGCCTCTTCGTACGAGTTTCGGCCAATTCCAAAGCAGCGAGCGAATCACCAAAGATTTCATTCTCAGAAGGGAATACGAATTTTTCTGTTTCCTCTGGTTCTTCCAAAATGAGTAGGCCAGCAACATCTTCTTCCTGTGTAATCTCTGATTCCTCTGCACCCTCAGGAACGGGGGGAATCCAAATCGCACGGCGTATCTTGGCAACTTCAGTCCATACTTTTTCCCAAGCAAGTTGGTCCTCTTTCGCCGATAAGGTTGGGGTCTTTTCTAAAGCAGAGAGAGGAATCCACGCGCCCAAAGTTTCGGGAGCCAGTACTTGTAGCCAATCTCCCTCGCTCTCAAGCACAGTAACTACGTCTCCTTTTTCAAATTGGCCGACGGGATGAGACTCACTCCCCGTGGATGGAAGCGGCCTTGCGCGCACATGGGTGGCGTTGAGTGTTCCGATGTGATTAAGCGTATCCACATAAGTACCATAAACCCAAACGACCAAACCAGCGGGAACCTGAACACGGGCCCAAGGGGTACGTTCCGCCACTATGCGCACTGGGGTGCCCGGAGGCAATTGAGTCACCACTGGCGAATGCGAGTCAAAGAAACTATAAAGATTCTGGGGCGCTTCCCCTACCACATGGGCTGGAAGGAAGGGCGGTCCTTGAGGCATCGGTGCCTGCGGAAAAAGAAAAAGGAATGAAGAGAGGATGAACATGATGGGGATGACTTCAGTTTAGCGAATATCGCTCTCAATTCGCATCCTTTTCCCAGTCTCCCTTTGAAACGCTGGCGGACAGGAGATACCCTGAAATCTCATGGAATCTATCCTTCCCATTCTGCTCTCCTTAGCCGCCGGGGCCTTTTTTTCAGCCTGGACACTCCAAAAAAAACACGCTCCTGTCCTTCGTGAACGAGATGTGTTAGCTACCAAATTAGAAGCGGAAATACTGCATCAAGCGCAACTTCTTGCCTCCCAGAAAAAAACGGCGGAAACACTCCAAGAGCAGTTTTTAAACTCCTTTGAAGGCGTTGCATCAAAGGCTCTGAAACATAACCGAGAGGACTTTCTCAGTGCAACCGGCCTAAAGCTTGAGCCCATCACCAGACAACTGTCGGCACTCACACTGGCTACAGGGAATTTAGAGAAACTAGAAGAGAAAGCGGACTCCTTAGGTCGGCGGTCCGACGCCCTTGCCACGGCTCTTCGAGGGAGTTCCACCGCCCGAGGGCAATGGGGGGAACAATCTGTAGAACGCATCCTGGAAATGGCTGGCATGAAAAAGGGGGTGCACTACATCACGCAAACCGTCACGAAAGATAAGCTCCGCCCTGATTTTCAAATTCTACTTGCAGGAACGAATAACCGAATCCCCTTGGATGCGAAAGCGCCCTTCACTGCATATTATGATTCGCTGGAGGAGACGGACCCCCATCGAAAGAAAGAGTTCTTGAAACTGCATGAACAAAATGTTCGCGTTCATATTCGCGAGCTCGCTTCAAAGGACTATCAAAGCAGCGTTGAAGGAGATGTTGATTTCACCGTCATGTTTTTACCGGGCGATCATCTTCTCGATGCAGCATTCGAGCAAAACCCCAATCTCCTCGAAGATGCTTGGAAAAGCCGCGTGCTCTTGGCCACTCCTGTCACCCTTCTCTCCCTCTTGACCACCGTCGCATTCCACTGGAGCCGGGTGGAGCAAACGGCAAATGTCCAAGAGATTGCCAAGGCCGCACAGGAGTTGCATTCCCGTATGCGTATTTTCACGAGCCACTTGGAAAAAGTTGGAACTCACATGGACCGGGCCACGAAATCCTACAACGAGGCTGTCGGCTCATACAACCTTAAAGTCCTGCCTCAAGGCCGACGCCTTGAAGGCATGCAGGCCACGGATGCTGGGAAAATTATTGCGGAACTTGCTCCCTTAGAGCGCGCGGTTCGTAAAGATTTAGATGCGCTTCCAGAACACGAAGATAAAACGACCTAACGCTTCTTTTTCTCGCCTTTCTGCCAAGCATTCCATTTTGGTGGGTCCACCCACCATGCGCGGAAACGAGCCTCAAAGCCCTCTCCAAAGGCCTCAAGAAGTATCTTTTGCTGAAACTCTACTGATGGTACAAATCGGCCGCCTAACTCATAGTTTTTCCCGTATTCCACTTTAAGAAGATCACAGAATTTCTTTAATCCCAGGGGCTCTGCCTCAAGCGCATAGGTCAAAAAAGCGAAGGCCATGTGAGCTTCGGTATCTACATAGGGTCGAGCGGTATAGGCGAACAACTCTGTAAATCCAGGCTTCATTTTCTCTAGAATATTCTGGGTATCTTTCCCTCGCCAGCCCGAATGGGAAAGAGAAAAAACAAAACCATCTCGATACCAGTTCGACCAAACTTCACCGAATGCACCATCCTCTCCCGCGCAAGCTAGGCCCTCAATAATCCAAAGAGGAAGGATTCCATATCGCCGGTTCATCTCTAAGTGCACGAAGTTATGCGCCATATCATGACTTGCACTTGCTTCGGCCTTAATGCCGCCCTCAAAATAGTAAATTGAGATTGGAGGGTCATATAAAGTGAAGCCCGAAGTGGCGCGTTGACGAAGAAAGAAACCTGCCATACTGGGTACGTTCTCCGAAAGCATATCACAGAGCTTTTCGTAGGTTCTCTTCTTTTGAATCATGATACCCCGCAAGGAGCATTCACTCGGATCTTCGGGCTCTATCAGGGAACGGTCCAGGCAGGCCAAGATTGTGGAGCAGTCTTTTAAAGCAATCTTGGCTTCTTTGGAACGAAAGTCAGAAAAAAGATAAACGCGTTTGTCTTTAGATGCGTAAGGCTTCAGTTTATTCTTCTTTGTCTCTGTGAATGCCTCCACGGTTTCAAGGATTTGCTGGGCTTGCTCTTGGATTTTCTGTTGCTCCGCGGAAAGTTCCAGATCTTGTAGCAGAAGAGTGCAGAATAAGACAGGCGTGAGAAACATCGGCCGAATTCTACTTCATCCCGCCTTGGATATGTTCCTGAATTCTCCTTTCAAGTTCTGCATTTTGTTGAGCAAGCTCTTGTAAAAAGAGCTCGGTTTTTTCCGTTCTATCTGCAGTAATACGTAATTCGGCCTCAAGAATGCGAATCTTTCGGGCTTCCCGAACAAGACGACCTATGGGGTCAACTTCGGGCAAGGCCTCGACTATATTTCTTGTTTGGAGAATCATGTCTCTTAATTCCGCGACCGAGGTGTCCTTCGGCAATAATTGAACCAAAGCCTCTGATTCGGTAAGCAAAGCGTCGTACTCATCCTCTTCGGCATGAACACTACGACGCAAGACTTCGGCAAACTGGGCAGCCACAGCACTTAAACGGTAGTGGGCTGAGGTTGTGGATTCTCCCAAGTGAAGGGGCTGCTCCATTTCTTGGGCATTTTTACTTCCGTCAGGAAACCAGCGCAAGCGAACCGTCGCAAGTGTATCGACAGGTTGAACATGACTGGCAAGTTGGACCTCAAAAAGAGCAACGACTTCGTGCCCTGCGCCAATTTCTCCTGCATCCACCGCGTCATTGCGAAAGTCTTCCGCAGCAACTGCACGGTTCTCATAGCCAAGTTGACGCCAACGCAAAACATGGGAAGGGTCAAATTCAACCTGAATCTTTACATCCCTGGCCACCGTCTGCAAAGTCCCCGTAAATCCTTCTACAAAAATTCGCTTGGCCTCCTGGTAATCATCGACGTAATGACAACTTCCATTCCCCTGGTCCGCCAACTGTTCCAAGAGAACATCATTGTGATTACCCATTCCCACGCCAATGGTAGTCAAATCAATCGCTTGCTCACTCATGGTGCGAACCTGCTCAAGGATCCGTTTTTGGTCGGTTTCTCCTGTATTTGCCACGCCATCGGAACAAAGAATCACGCGGTTTACGGCATCCTTTCGGAATGCCTGCTCTGCACGTGCGTACCCCATAAGAAGCCCGTCCGCCACATTCGTGGAACCGCCGGTTTTCAACGCTTGGACCGCGTCACGAATCTTCCAACGCTCCTCTCCAGTAGTCGGCTCTAGTTCAAGATGAGCCGTTCTGTTAAAACTCACTAATGCAATTGAATCCTGGGCATCAATTTGGTCTACCAATAGTCCTAAAGACTTCTTCACAAGGGCCATTCGGTTGCCACGGTTCATGGACCCCGAACGGTCCACCACAAAAACCAAATTCAAAGGCTTCCTATCCCCCCGGGCCACTTCGCGAGCCTTGATACCAACCTTAAGCAAGAGCGTTTCCTTGCTGTCACCAAACAAACTCTTCCCCGCCTCAAGTTGAATGGAAAAATCACCTTTACGGGGCCCCGGCAAATCGCTGGTAAAGTAATTCACAAATTCTTCGGTACGGACCGCGTCTTTCGGTGGGAGATTCTTTTTTACCAAGTAATTCCGTACCAAAGGGTAGCTTGCAGAGTCCACATCCGCAGCAAATGTCGCCAAAGCATTTTGAGAAGCAGGAACGAATGGATTGTCGCCGTAAAATCGAAAAAACATCGCCTGTGGAGTTTCTTCGGGGTGCAAGGGGCGCAAGTGCTCACAAATTCGCATCCCTCGGTGCTCATCACCGTATCCGTCCAATATATGGAAGGCTGATTGCCTTTTTAGTTCTTGACTAACCTCGAGGTCTTGTTCACGCAGATTCAACCCTAAACTTAGATCTTTAAAGCGCTGACTTGAATTAAAGTCTGCCTCCTCAGATTCCTGCCATTGTCCAGAAAGTTCACTACGAAGTATCTGGCCGGTGGACGATTTCTGCGCGCGCTGGCGCCGACCTCTTCCGCCGCGGCCTCCATATTTTCCGCCAGCCCCCCCGCCAGCCTCCCCGCCAAGACCGACGTCCGCAGTTGGAATTGGTGGATTGGGCGGCACACTGACGGCACTCGGAGCACTGGGCGAACTGGGCGAACTGGGCGAACTGCTCGGTGCAACTTCGGTATTCGCGCTCGCAAGTTCGAGTGACTTTTCGGTAAGCCCTCGGCCTAGTTCAGAGTCAGCCGTCTCCATGCGAACAAGGAAGACACCAACGGCGAGCAATGCTGCCATCTGTAGAAGTGGCTTCAAAGAGAATCTGGGCACCGAATTGCCTGCCCCTTGCAGAGCAAAAACTTTTCCCGGAGGCATTTCGAGCGTCTCCTTTCCCTCTTCAATCACGCGCAGAGTTTCCTTTAACAACTGCACCTGTTTCTGGAGTTTGGGGTCAGCATCCACGCGAACCTGAATGGCATCGGCCTCTTCTGAGGAAAGCTCTTGCAAAAGCCATGCAGTGAGTTGCTCCTCCAAAGAAGGAGGTTGATTCGGATTGTAAGTATCGTTCATGATTGACTCCTAAAAATCTTGTGCAGCGCGAAAACGTTTGGAAAGACGCCCCATGGCGCGGTGAACCAACCAACCCACAGTTCCTCGACTGACGCCTAGGATCTCACCTATCTGCTCATACTTCATTCCTTCATGAACTTTTAGGCGAAGTGCTTCTCCCTCCTTCATGGGCAATTCCTGAAGTGCAAAACGCATATTCTCCACCAATTCCTTCTGGGAAAGTAAAGTTGGAGGGTCCAGCATCTCTGGCGAAGAGAGCTTGTCCCGACGGGCGTGTTCTCGTTGATTCATTTTCCTATTGTCATACGCAAGATTACGGCAAACAGTGAAGAGCCATCCCTGAGCAACACTGTCATTGCCGAAATCGGGCGCCTTTTGAATGCAGCGAAGAAAAGTTTCTTGCACCACATCTTCTGCAGCCCCCAAATCACCCAAGATTCCCCGCGCGTAGCGAAGCAGGGGTGACTGATGCCTCTCAAGGAGGCGGAGGACCTTAGAAGAATTCAGGAGGCTCACAGAAGAACAACGACGTGAAGAAGGGAAAGTTTGGGCATTTTTATTCCTTTTCCTGAAATTCGGCCAAAACCCGGTCTCGGTAATTCAATATTTGGCGGACATAGGCACGTTTTTCTGGGTAGCTGCCAGGAAAAAAGCATCGCTTAAAGCCATAGACCAAGTGATTGCCCAAGTCCACTGCGGTCAGTCCGAAGGCGTCGGCCGCCAATTGATACTCTCGCGTAATCGTTGTTCGTGAAACCAATCGATTGTCAGTGCACAGGGTTGTCGAGAATTTTCCCGCCACCATTTTTCGAAAAGGATGTTCCTTTAGTGTCCGAATGGAGGGCAGTGTTTGCAAATTTGAGGTTAGGCAAACCTCCACGGTCACACGTCGGTCAGCAATGAATTGAGTCAATCCTTCTACAAATTCCTTGGGAGATGAAATGGACGGATCCTGAATTTTTGAAGGAGAAAACATCCAAGTCCCATGTCCCAACCTGTCTGCGTGGCAATCCGTCAATGCTTGATAAATAGACTCAGGGCCATAATCCTCTCCAGCATGCACGGTAACGCCCAAGAAAGCATCATGCGCCAAAGCAAAAGCGCTTGCGTGGTCCTTCGCCGGATAGCCGCGTTCTGCACCGGCAATATCAAAGCCCACCACAGGAAGGCCGAAGTCATCCCTTGCACGAATGGCTGCACGCACCAAAACCTCCGAAGCCATGCCAAAAAGCTGCGACTTAGGAAGGTCGGCGAATGCAGAAAACATTTCTGCATAAGCATAAGAAAACGTGGGTAAGAAAAAACGCATACCACAGACAATGATTCCAGCACGAAAGGGTGGCTCCTCACTTCTTTTCACTGCCGCGCGCTGATTGAACTTTTTCTCTGCCCGACGCAGCCCTTTCGAGGCGGCCTTCAGAACATCCAAAATGTCAAATCCCGGGCGGGTCAAAAGCTGCGGGGCAAAACGCATTTCCACATAACGAACGCCTTCTTCTTGACAATCTTCGCACAGCTCAAAGGCCACGCGCTCAATCGCTTCGGCGTCACCCATCACAGAACACGTGTAAGCAAATCCAGTGAGATAATCAGGGAGGTCCTGATACTTCTCTTTAAAAACTTTTTTATATAAACCCACTTCCGACCAGGCAGGCAATTTAACATTTCGCTCTCTTGCCAATTCCATCAAAGTCGACAGGCGTAAAGAACCATCAAGATGGACGTGCAAGTCCGTTTTGGGAAGTTTCCGAATCAGTGGAGTTAAATCAGTCACACCCAAAAGGTAACCGCGCGGATAGCATTTTCCTCGTGACTCTTCTCGCCGATGCACTCTCACTCCTTCATACGTGGCAACTCCCCTATGAGATTTTTCCTGCGCCGTCGGAAGTTGAAGTCATTTCTAGCATCATCGTCTCTGAGGACGGTACCCTTTTCCAAAACCAACAGGGCTGGGGCTTTGGAATTGCAGCATGTATCGAAGGAAAACACCATCTTTTCTCAGAAGATTCCCGCATAAGGCCGCCATCCCCTCCCCTCCAAGAAGCGACTGCATGTCTCCTGAGAGTATCCCCAACAGGGAAGCAAGTTGTCCTTCAAGGACCAGACGCTATTGTTGCCAAAAATATCCACGAGGGTCCTGTTGCCCTTCTCATGGATTTTGGCCGGGTCATTTGTCATTTTGACTACACTTGGTTCGCCGACGCTTACCGTGCTGCTTTCGGTGTAGAATTGACCGAAGAAGCGAAGCGGAAAATTAATTTTCTTCGGCCAAGTTTCGAAGCGGGTGATTTAACCTCGAAAGAATTTTTTGATTCTCTCCGCGACGAGCTCCGACTCATTCCACCAGATTTCCAGGCATTCCAGCAGGCATGGTGCGGATTCCTGCGCCTTGACCCACACATGGTCACCCT
>Ga0302120_10000102_pt1 | contig 32650 bp, 28 predicted proteins | sample AG5_Bottom_MG_FD_203118 | JGI IMG/M metagenome (GOLD analysis project Ga0302120, IMG submission 203118) | Marine microbial communities from Western Arctic Ocean, Canada - AG5_Bottom | ecosystem: Environmental > Aquatic > Marine > Oceanic | place: Canada: Western Arctic Ocean | collected 2017-10-01 | reverse complement strand
TGGGGGTCATTGGTTTAATAGTGCTACCTCTTTTGATTGACTTTACTGACCCAAATAAAGTTGACCGTACAACTAAAATTCCAGCAGCACCCTCAATTGAAGCGGTTTCTCTCGAGCGCGCGAAGCGCCCTGAAAGCGTCAATGCCGACTTTAATGTCAAGAAGTCGTTGCCGGTGGTTACGAATGATGGCGATGACTTCGGGTTAACTGATAAGGGGCTTCCGCAAGCCTGGAGTGTCCAGGTGGGTAGTTTTACCGAAGAGCCAAAGGCAAAAAAATTATTGAAAAAGCTTGCTGATCAAGGCTATAAGGCTTTTATTGAGCGAGCTGTGATTACTGGTGAAAATCATTATCGCGTTGTGGTTGGGCCCAAAATTGATTGGCGACGTGCTAAGGCCGCCAGTCAAGCAATAGATCGTATATTTGAGACAAAATCTATCATTTTGAAATACGAAACCTAGCTACTAGCAGACCTTAGGAAAGGTATTATGGATATAGCGGCAGTAGATATAGTAATTGTTGCAATTATCACAATTTCAGGGATGATCAGCCTTATTCGGGGTTTTGTTAAGGAAGCAATGTCGTTGGTGATTTGGCTGGCAGCATTTGTCGTCGCTATGACATTCAGTGAGCTAGTTGGAGAGTTGTTAGTAAACGTTATTGCTCTAGCGTCAATGCGACAGCTAGCAGCCTGGGCCTCTCTTTTCGTTGGCACGTTATTAGTCGGTGCTATAGTCAACTTTTTACTGGGCAAGTTGGTAAGCTCAACTGGATTGAGTGGCACTGATAGAACCTTAGGGCTCGTATTTGGGGTTTTTAGAGGTATGCTAATTATTTTAGCGTTGGTGGTAATGCTTCCTAAAGCGTTACCAGTGGATCAAGATTTGTGGTGGACGTCGTCAGAGCTTATCCCAGTGTTTATGTTGTTTAAGGACGCTGGAATAGAAGCTGCGATAGCCATTAAAGACTTCTTAATAGGCTGGGTTTAATCATGTGTGGTGTTGTTGGCATTTCGGGTAAGTCTAGTGTAAATCTGCGGCTGTATGACGCATTGACGATGTTACAACATCGGGGTCAAGATGCGGCAGGTATTGTCACCGAATCTGGTGGGGAACTCCATCAATGTAAGGGCGAGGGTTTGGCCCGTGATGTATTCCGTCGCAGTCATATGATGAGATTAGTGGGTGATGTTGGTATAGGGCATGTACGCTACCCAACAGCAGGAAGTTCTGGGCCCGCGCTTGCTCAACCACTTTACGTCAATTCGCCTTATGGTATTTTTGTGGCTCACAACGGTAATCTTACTAACGCCGATGAATTGCGCCAACAGGTTTTTCGTGATGATTTGCGGCATTTAAATACCGACTCTGATTCAGAGGTCCTTCTCAACATCTTTGCCCACGAATTGCAGGCGCAGGGCAAACTTGCACCTTCTAGCGACGATATTTTTGCCGCGGTGTCGGGCGTCCACGAGCGATGCAAGGGTGCCTATGCAGTTGTAGGCTTGATCGCCAATTACGGAATGTTTGCGTTTCGTGACCGGTTCGGAATTCGTCCACTATGTTTTGGTAAACGAGAAACAGCTAAGGGTACTGAATATGCTGTGGTTTCTGAATCAGTCGTTCTCGACAGTCTGGGTTTTGAGTTAATTAGAGATCTTCAACCTGGTGAAGCTCTCTTTGTGGACGAATTAGGGGTACTTCATCTTCACCAGTGTGCAAAAGAGCATCAATTGATGCCGTGCATATTTGAGCATGTCTATTTTGCACGACCGGATTCACTGATCGACGATATTTCTGTTTATAAATGCAGATTACGGATGGGTGAGTATCTTGCTGATAAGTTAATTCGACTTAAACCTGACCACGGTATTGATGTTGTTATCCCTATACCAGACACAAGCCGTGTTTCGGCTCAAGCGCTGGCTGAACGATTAGGGGTCAAGTTACGCGAAGGTTTCATGAAAAATCGGTATATTGGTCGAACTTTTATTATGCCCGGACAGACCGAACGTAAAAAATCGGTAAGACAAAAACTGAATGCAGTGAAGTTAGAATTTGCAGGAAAGAATGTACTTTTGGTAGATGATTCTATTGTTCGTGGTACGACCTCTCAAGAGATTATCCAGATGGCAAGGGAGGCAGGAGCAAGCAAGGTATTTATGGCCTCGGCTGCCCCTGGGGTTCGCTATCCGAACGTTTACGGCATAGATATGCCGTCTGCATCTGAGCTTATTGCGCACAACAGGACTGACCAAGAGGTGGGCGATTTAATTGGAGCAGATTGGTTGATTTATCAGGACTTGGAAGATCTAGTAGCCTCTGCAAAGGAAGGTAATGACACCATAACTCGCTTTGAATGCTCAGTATTCGATGGTCATTATGTCACGGGTGACGTAGACGCTCAGTATCTAGATAGGGTGGATTCTCAGCGTAACGATTCGGCTAAGAAAGGTGGTGATCCATCCACCGCTGAGAAAACAAGTCAAGTGATAGGCATACACAATAACACTGCAGTCTAAGCTTTAGGTTGCCGATCTCATGGGCTCTGGCCACCATAAAATAATCGAGTTATATTTAACTGTATTTAAACGTAAGGATACTATCGATGCTATCGAGTCTTTTTGGAGGTAAAAGCCCGCCCCTTGATGACTGCTTACCTGGCCGCAAAGAGGCCATCGTTATTTCCGATGTTCACTTGATCACAGGGCAGCCCCTAAAACCACCGTTCGCTGAGCACTTAGAAGCAGTAATCTTTGCTATGGGCTGCTTTTGGGGCGCAGAACGTCGCTTTTGGGAGCAAGAGGGTGTGATCTCTACCGCAGTGGGCTACGCAGGAGGTGCCACGCCTAACCCAACCTATGAAGAAACCTGTACAGGGCTGACAGGGCATACTGAAGTAGTGCTGGTTGTTTTTGATCCAAGTTTAACTAACTTTAACGCGTTAATGACGGTCTTTTGGGAGTCTCATGATCCAACTCAAGGCATGAGACAAGGTAATGATATGGGCAGTCAGTATCGGTCTGCCATTTATTGCAGCGAAGCGCAGCTTAGCGAGGCTGAAACCTCAGCTTCTAACGTGCAACGTAAATTAACAGATTTAGGCTTCGGGCCCATTACGACTGAGATTAAGTTAGCCCCTGAATTCTTTTATGCTGAAGACTATCACCAGCAATATTTAGTCAAAAACCCGAGTGGTTACTGTGGTTTGAGAGGGACAGGAGTCTCTTGTCTGTAGCAGGCTGTTAAAGCTAACGATCAAGGTTCCACTGCGTTACTAGTAAGCTCGTCAACAGCGCTTAGAGCCCTGCGAATACCTGCCGGGAGCTAGATGTTAGCTATTCTTTTACGTTCCGCTGCTGGGTCAGCTAGCGGTATGGCCGCTAGAAGCTCTTTTGTGTAGGCTTCCTTAGGGGCAGCCCATAAGGTCTCTGTATCACCCTGTTCGACAATAACACCACGGTTCATGATCACAACCCGGTCGGAGATGTACCGGACCACTGACAAGTCATGAGAGATAAACATCATTGTAAGGTTGTGTCGCTCTACCAGCTCCAGAATTAAATCTAATATTTGCGCTTGGATGGTCACATCCAATGCTGATACAGGCTCATCAGCAATAATAAACTCGGGCTTGGTAGCAATGGCTCGTCCTATGGCGATACGTTGGCGTTGGCCCCCAGAAAACTCATGAGGATACTTGCGCAGCTGGGCTTGTGATAAGCCAACATCATCCATAAGTTGCTTAACTTGGCTCGCAATCGTTTTCTTGGTGGCTATACCATGATAGAGGAGCGGTTCTGACAGGGTTTCAAATACGGTCATTCGTGGATTAAGTGAGGCATAGGGATCTTGGAAGATCATTTGCATCTTCCTACGCCAAGGTACTAGCTGCTTTGGGGTTAAGCCTGTGAGCGTTTGACCGGAAAATTTAACTGAGCCTTCAGTGGTGGGCGCTAGCTGTAAAATTGACCGACCTAAGGTTGATTTTCCAGATCCAGACTCTCCAACTAAACCCAAAATCTCTCCGCGCGCGATTTCCAGACTGACGTCGTCCACAGCTTTTACATATCGATTTTCTTCGCTATTGTTGGTATTTAGCTGGTTTCTAAAATACGTTTTCAAATGAGTGACTTCAATCAAAATTTCATCACTTTTAGCACGATTCGGCAGAGTCTTAGCACCCTCCGGTATTGCAGCGAGCAGTTTCTTGGTGTAGTCGTTCTGAGTCCTGTAAAAGATATCATCAGTGCCGCCAGTTTCACGAATAGTACCGTCGCACATGACGAGTACTTTATCTGCGATGCCTGCGACAACACCGAGGTCATGACTAATGAAAATAACCGCTACATTTCGCGTTTCTTGTAGCTTTTTTATTAGTCGAAGGATTTGTGCCTGAATGGTCACATCTAGTGCAGTAGTCGGTTCATCACAAATTAATAGTTTTGGCTCGGTAATCAACGCCATGGCTATCATTACCCTTTGTCTCATACCACCTGAGAACTCATGGGGATAACAATCAAACCGCGCATGGGAATCAATGATTCCTACCTCATCGAGCAGGGCAACTGCGGTTCTCTTGGCTTCAACTCGTGTTTGTATCTGACTTCTATCCGGATGATAAATCAATGGCTCAATAAGTTGTTCACCAATCGTTAGAAAGGGATTTAGTGACGTCATCGGATCTTGAAAAATAACGGCTATATCATTGCAACGATGGTGTCTCATCTCAGAAGCAGAGCAGGTTAGTAGATCTTTTCCATCAAATAGGGCCGTACCACCTTCTATTCTGGCGGGGGGCTTTGGTAGAAGATCAAGCAGGCTGTAGCAGGTAACAGACTTACCTGACCCTGATTCTCCTACAATAGCCAGTGTTTCACCTCTATCGACTGAGAATGAAACATCGTCAACGGCTTTAACAACCCCATTACGTGTGTGGAAATATACCTTTAAACCATTTACCTCGAGAATTGCCATTATATAAGTCCTGTTCTAATCCTTAGAGGTTCTAGGGTCAAGAGCATCGCGTAGACCATCACCTAGAAAATTGAGCGCAAACAGCGTTAACGACAGCGCTATACCAGGAAAAATAAGGAGCCAAGGAAATTCTTCCATGGTTTCGACCCCATAGTTAATCAGCAAGCCCCATGAGCTTTCCGGTGGTTGAATGCCTAGGCCTAAAAAGCTCAAAAAGGCTTCTAGCAGCATAACGCTCGGAATTGTCAGTGTGGTGTAGACAATCACGGGGCCAAGAGTATTGGGAATAATGTGGCGACGGATTATGGTCCATTGGGACAATCCTAGCGAATTTGCAGCTTCGACAAATTCCTGATTTCTTAGTGCCATAACTTGGCTACGCACAATCCTGGCCATTGTCAGCCATTCAACAGCTCCAATGGCAAGGAACAATAGGAGAATATTACGTCCAAACACCACCATTAACAGTATTATGAAAATCATAAAGGGTAGGGCGTAAAGTACATCGACAATTCGCATCATGATAGCGTCTAAACGCCCGCCAAAAAAACCTGCAATAGCACCCCAAAGAATGCCAATTACAAGAGCAACCGCGGTCGCAATGAAGCCAACCATCAATGATACTCGACCGCCGTACATGATTCGGGTGAGCATATCTCGTCCAAAAATATCGGTACCAAGCCAGTGCTGTAAAGACGGAGCAGTTGCTCCCATATCAAGATTCTGAGTTTCATAGCCATAGGGGGCTATCAGCGGTGTCAAAAGGGAGGTTGCGATCAGCATTATTAGAACCGCCAGTCCAAACAGTGCTAAACGATTTTTGCTGAGTTTGATCCAGGCATCTTTCCAAAGAGAAGTGCCATGATCTTCGATTGCATCAGCCATCAGTTCGTCCCCCTAATTTCCTGCCTGAGCTTGGGGTTCAACCAAATCGCCAGCATGTCTGATAACAGATTAAATAGTATAATAAGGGTCGATAGAAAGATGGTCATACCGAGTATTAACGTGTAGTCGCGGTTAAAAGCGGCCTGTACATAAAACCGGCCCAAACCAGGAATCTGAAATATAGTTTCTACAACAAATGAGCCAGCTAAAAGCCCGGCAAAAGCGGGACCTAAAAATGCAACAACAGGTATTAGTCCACCTCGTAGGGCGTGCTTTATAATAATTAAACGCTCACTCAAACCTTTTGCTCGGGCTGTTCTAATATAGTCTTGGGACAGCACTTCAAGCATTCCCCCTCTTGATAGTCGCGCAATATAAGCTGCATATCCAGTGCCCAACGTAATCGAGGGTAGAATTTTATCTCCGGGAATGTCGCCCCATCCGGATACTGGCAGCCAATCTAGATGGATACCAAAAATAAGAACTAACAGGGGGCCCAGCAGGAACGATGGCATGCATATGCCAATCATTGCTCCGGTCATCGGCAAATAGTCCTGCATTGTGTTAGGCCGCATTGCCGCGCCAACGCCTGCTGTTATCCCTACGCTCAAAGCAACTAGCATTGCATAAAAAGCGAGCTCCGCCGTGATCGGTAAACCCGCCGCGATAAGCTCATTAACCGTTCTGCCTGAGTACTTAAAAGAAGGTCCAAAGTCACCTTGAAGTACGTCCCCAAGATAGTTGAGATATTGCTGCCACACTGGTTGGTTTAGATTGTATTGTTCTTCGAGCGCTTTGATGACTTCCGGTGGCACAGCTTTATCAGCCGAAAATGGACCGCCAGGTGCAGAATGTACCAGAAAGAAGGTGACTGTAATGACCATCAATAGCACAGGGATTGCTTGTAGCAGTCGGCTGATAGCAAATCGATACATTTTTAAATCCTTTTTATAATTATTCTTTATCTGGTTGCAAGTAGATATCTTTATAGGAGGCTGCATTCATAATGTTGGCATCAAAGTTTTTAACGGATGAGTCAACAAGCTGAACGCTGGTGTAGGTATATATCGGTATAATGGGCATCTCATTTAAAAGCATTGTCTCTGCCTGCTGAAACACCTCGAGCCGTTCTTTGTGTGATGACATAGAAGGTGCTACGTCAAGAATGAGACGATCATATTCTTCGTTGCACCAACCAGTGCGGTTGTTACCTCCACCGCATAAAAATAAATCAAGAAAGTTGTTCGGATCGACATAATCACCGATCCACCCAGCCCGTGAAATTTCATACTCTCCGGCACTTTCGCTGTCTAAGTACACCTTCCACTCTTGATTGAGCAGTCGTATGTCAATGTTTAGGTTCTTTTTCCACATCTCTTGCAGCGCAACCGCAACTTTTCGGTGACCTTCGTTAGTGTTATAGAGGATTTCAGTAGCGGGAAACCCTTTACCACCCGGGTAGCCGGCTTCTGCGAGTAAGCGCCTTGCACCCTCAGGATCAAATTTAAGATCACTTTTAGGATAATACCCCATGGTACCTGGAGGTGTCATAGCGTAAGCAGGAATCTGCCCACCTTTGGTAATATTGTCAACGAGCCTTTGCCTATCTACACTCATAGCCAGAGCGCGCCTAACTCGCGGATCTTGGAACTGCGATTTTCTGACATTTAGACGATAGTAATAAGTGCCGAGATAAGGCGCGATTTTAAGCTCAGGATCCTTTGCTTCGCGATAAACACTAATTTTATCTGCGGGAAGACTGCTAGTCACGTGCAGCTGACCCGCCCTAAACATACGCTCCTCTGTCACTATATTTTCGATGGGAATGAAAACGATTTTCTTGAGTGACACATTGTCTGCGTCCCAATAATAAGGATTACTTTCCACCACTATGCGTCGATTAATTTTCCAATCAACAAGTTGAAAAGGACCATTGCCCACTAAATTACCTTCATAGGTCCAACGTGTTCCACGCTGATCTGCGGTTCCAAATTTTTCTATAGTCGCTTGGTGCACTGGAAATAAACTGTAATGATCTAACAGTTGCAGGAAATAGGGCGTCGGGTAGTTCAGTGTGACCTGCAGTGTTTGCTCATCTAATGCTTTCACACCAACTTCATTAAAGTCAGTAATGTCACCTTCATAGTACTGCTGTGCATTTTTAATAGGGAAAAGCATATACGCATACAGGTTCCCCAGCGCGGGCTGAAGCGCTCTCCACCAAGACCAAACATAATCTTGGGCTACGTGCGGATCACCATTAGACCACCGTGCATTATCACGTAACGTAAATGTGTAGACTGTTCCATTTTCTGTAATATCCCAGGATTCCGCCACGCCTGGCATCGGCTCTAGAGTCTTTCGGTTTTTTAGGACTAATCCTTCCATTACAGCTGAGATTATATGATGCTCAGGGACGCCAGTTGCGATTTGGGGATCTAAGCTTTGTGGCTCAGTACCGTTTCCCCAGTACAGTGTTCCAGTTTTATTTCCCGAAGAGACATTGCTTTCATTGTTGCCGCAGCCGGTTAGGCTAAAGAAGATAATTAATAGCACGAGCATCTTAAGATTCGAACTTAAGGTTATAGATTGGGGTCGGGTGGAGTAGTTATCTGAACAAAAAATCATCGACAAACCCTTTAATAAATAAGCATAATTCCATGTAAGGCACGCAGTGTAGTCAAGGCGGGGTCAGATGTGAAGTGGAATAAATTTGTTTATTATGATGCACCTTCCCAGGCTTGATATTCAGTTTACATAATCCTAATTTAACCTTATAAACGGTTGCACTTGGTCGGCAAACCTCGGATAATTCCGCGCTAGCTTTAAGGGTGGCCCTCTTTGGTTCCCTCGCAACAGCCAACTGTGAACTCCGCCAGGCCCGGAAGGGAGCAACGGTAGCGGTAACGCTGTGTGCCGAGGTGCGGCTATTGAGGGTCGCCACCATTAGTTCTTCCAGCCTAGCGTTTATCTGCCTATAATACGACTTTGTTTATATATAGAAACTGTTATGAGCTATCAAGTCCTTGCCCGTAAGTGGCGCCCTAAATCCTTTTCAGAGACGGCTGGCCAAGAGCACGTATTACAGGCGTTGATTAACGCCCTGGACAATGATCGTCTTCACCATGCCTATCTTTTCACGGGCACTAGGGGCGTCGGTAAAACAACTATCGCTCGAATTCTTTCTAAATGCCTTAACTGTGAGAAAGGGGTGTCTTCGATTCCTTGTGGCGAATGTAGCAGTTGCAACGAGATTGATGAGGGTCGATTTATAGATTTAATTGAAGTGGATGCCGCCTCTCGCACGGGGGTTGATGACATGCGCGACCTTCTAGACAACGTTCAATATTCACCCTCTCGTGGACGCTATAAAATTTACCTAATTGACGAAGTACACATGCTGTCGAAGTCTAGCTTTGCGGCTCTGTTAAAAACACTTGAAGAACCACCGCCCCACGTTAAATTCTTATTTGCGACTACAGACCCGCAAAAACTGCCGGTCACGGTTCTGTCGCGCTGCTTACAGTTCAATTTAAAAAATCTTAGTCCTGCTCGTATCGCAGAACACCTGCAATTTGTTTTAGGTGAAGAGAAAGTCCCCTTTGATGAAGGTGGTGTTTGGGCTATAGGCCGGGCGGCTGATGGCAGCATGCGCGATGCGTTAAGTTTAACAGATCAAGCCATAGGTCATGGCGGGGGTCATATTAACGAGGTTGATGTCAGCGCTATGCTTGGTACTATCGAGCGTCGGTTCGTCGTCGACATATGCCAAGCCCTAGCGAGTCAAAACGGTGTTACCTTACTGGCCTCAATCGCAAAGATGGCAGAGCAATCACCGGATTATGGGGCTGCAATGGGCGACATTCTGTCGGTTTGGCATCAGGTTGCAATATTGCAAACGGTTCCGGAAGCACTTGACAAAGGACTTAGTCACTTTACTGAGTTAGCCAGTTTGGCCGAAACGGTCTCTCGTGAAGATGTACAGTTGTTTTATCAGATATGCTTATTGGGGCGGAAAGACCTAAATTTGGCACCGGACCAACGATCTGGTTTTGAAATGGCAATGTTACGCGCTCTTGCCTTCAGGCCCGCCACCAATGGACGACCGATAGCGGTTAGTCCGGTAATCCCGGAGGTTGACCCCCCTGTAAAAAAGTTTGATGCCGCTGAAGTACCGGTGGCCTCCAATCAGCCAGCGCAGCCTCTAACCACCAGTATTACTGATGAAGTATCAAGCGTTCGACTGCAGGAGATTCAAGATACTCCGGAACCGTCGGTTATAGCTGACTCAGACCCTGTTCAGGAGGATGATATTCCGTCCCTGACAACAGTAGTAGCCTCTGATTTGGCCGATAATATTGCACTTGATGACTTTACTCCAGAGAACTGGGTCGATGTTCGTCGACAGTTAACCATAGGCGCATCATTAGGGGAGGTGGCTAGTCACTGCCTATACCTATCACGACAAAATAATGAACTGACTTTTATGATCGATGATCAAGAAAATAGTCTTTATGACAGCGGACACCAATTGAGTTTGGCCGACGCGCTAACCATGTATTTCGGTCAGGAAATCAAGGTGTTTATAAAGTCTGGCTTGACTGAGGCTGAGACCCCCCGGGCTGTTGACCGGAGAGAGACTGCAGAGCGTCACGCGGAGGCCGTAGACATGCTAAATCAAGATCCTTCCGTACAGCGATTTAAACAACTTTTTGATGGGGTTCTTGATGAGCGCTCTGTCCAACCTATAGATTGAGGACATTATGGATATCAATAATTTAATGAAGCAGGCTCAAGAGATGCAAGAGAAGATGGCCGAACTTCAAGCTCAGGCCGCTAAGGCCGAGGTTACAGGTGAGTCCGGTGCCGGCATGGTTCAAGTGATAATGACAGGCAGGCACGATGTTCGTAAGGTCACTGTTGATCAATCTTTGATGACTGAGGATAAAGAGTTACTTGAAGATCTTCTTGCTGCGGCAGTTAATGATGCAGTTCGAAAAGTAGAGTCGAAAAGCAAGGAAGCAATGGGCTCAATAGCGGGTGGAATGGGCCTTCCACCAGGTTTCAAAATGCCCTTCTAGATTTCTTAATAAGTGTGAGGATATTTTGTGTACGGACATTTAATTGATCAACTGATTGATGCATTGCGTTGTTTGCCCGGTGTTGGTGCTAAATCGGCGCAAAGAATGGCTCTTCAGTTGCTTGAGCGTGACAAGGCGGGTGCGTCGCGTTTGTCTGAGATAATTGCCGAAGCCGTCGAGAAGGTGGGTCGTTGTCAAGAGTGCCGCACCTTAACAGAGCATAGCCTTTGTGGTATCTGTAGTAACAGCGGCAGGGTTTCTAACCAGATTTGTGTGGTCGAGAATCCAGCTGACTTGTACGCCATTGAGAGCGCTGGGGGTTATCGGGGAAAATATTTTGTTCTCTTGGGCCATTTGTCGCCGATTGATGGTGTCGGCCCAGAAAAGCTTGGGATTGATGACCTTATCGACCGTCTTAAGAACCAAGATGTTAGTGAGCTGATTCTGGCAACTAACTTAACCGTCGAGGGTGAGGCAACAGCGCATTTTATCGCTGATAAAGCCAAATCGCTCGGTGTGACTGTTTCACGTATAGCCTATGGGGTCCCCATGGGCGGTGAACTTGAATATGTTGATGGTGGTACATTGAACATGGCTCTACAAAGTCGGAAAACACTTTAGATGAGTATTTGGGTCGATAGTGATGAAAAGCTCAATCATATGCTGAGCGCTCTGTCAGACAAGTACTTACTGGCGGTAGACACCGAATTTATTCGTACCAATACCTTTTATCCTAAAATCGCTTTGATTCAGATATCTGACGGAACACAGTGCTTTTTAGTAGATGTGTTGGCTTTTCGTGATTTCGAGGGCCTTAAACAGCTGATGGAAGACCCGAGTAGAACTTTAATATTCCATGCCTGCGCTGAAGACCTAGAGGTGTTAGAGCACGGTTTAAATATCATTCCGGATAATATTTTTGACACACAAATCGCTGCTGGAATAGCTAATGTCGGTTATTCTATGGGCTATGCGCGGTTAGTCCATCGTTTATTTGAGGTCGAGTTGGACAAGCAGGAAACCCGTTCAGACTGGTTGGCGAGGCCCCTTACTGACCGGCAAATTGAATATGCTGCTTATGATGTTGCTTACCTCCATTCTATGTATGAGATTCTGACTACGATGCTGTCTGACCAAGAGCGACAAGCTTGGTTTGAAGAGGAGAGTTTGGCAGTCTACACTTTGGTTTCGGACCGGAAAAATACTCAAGATTACCACCGGAAGCTCAAAGGCGCTTGGAAGCTGGGTAATGAGTCACTGACGGCCTTAAAGAGGCTCTGTGACTGGCGCGAGGTTACTGCTCGCTCTTTGGACAAACCTCGATCCCACGTTGTGAAAGACAACTCGCTACTCGAAATCGCCAGACGCATGCCTGTTGTGGTAAGCGAAATGCAAGGTATTGATGATCTTTATGGGGGAACTATAAAGAGGCACGGAAATGCATTGCTTCAAGAGGTCTCGATAGCTCGTCATGATCAACCTTTACCGAGACTTCCTGAGCCTCTATCTAAGTCAGTCAGCGCAGTGATGAAAGCGATGCGCGTAGGCCTTAACACCTTGGCTGAAGGGATTGAGTTGCCACAAGAGTTTCTGTCGAATAAAAAGGAGCTCGAAGCTATCGTGCGAAGTGCCAGTGAGGGATCCTGTGTATGGCCTGATCGTTTGAATGCTGGTTGGCGTGAGGGCTTGGTTAAATCGGTGCTTCAAGAGGTTTTGATAGAAGCGAAATTACAATGAACACTCAACAGATAAGATTAGTTTGCGATATCTATAAGGGTAACAAAAAGGAGGGTATGTATCTTTATGTTGATAAAAAGGAGGGTTTGAGCAGAATCCCAGATGTCCTGTTAACGAGTTTGGGGCAGCCTAGCTTAGTCACTACGCTGATGATCACGCCGTCCAAGAAGTTGGCTCGAGCCGATGCAAGGCAGGTGCTAGATGATATAGGTCGTCAGGGCTTTTATTTGCAGATGCCGCCAACCTTATATCCTCTAGATCCTGCCTTGGCAGAGAACTCCAAGCTCCCTTGGAGTCAATAAATGGATAAATTTTGGCAAACGAAGACTCTTAAAGAGATGGATTCTAAAGAGTGGGAAGCGCTCTGTGATGGCTGTGCCAAATGCTGCCTTGTCAAGCTCGAGGATCATGATAGCGGTGAAATATTCCATACCAATGTGACCTGTGAGTTATTAGATATAGAGACCTGTAAGTGCAGCAATTACGAGGGTAGACACTCCGTCGTGACCGACTGCATTAACCTTGATCAAGACAATATACATACCTTAGGTTGGTTGCCAAAGAGTTGCTCTTACCGATTAATAGCGGACGGTAAGGGTCTCCCTGATTGGCATTATTTGGTCAGTGGAAGCTCGCAGACGGTACATTCTTACGGGGCTTCCTTGCAAGGTTGGGTGGTATCAGAGCTGGATGTAAGCGATGATGATATTGAAGATCATATTATTAGATGGGTTGACTAACTATGTACAACGCTGAAAATTATTTATGGGGCTGGATAGCTTATACGTCAGGTGTGATGTGCCTTCTATGGGTCGCATGGTATCTGTTGCGAAACATTCGTTTTACTACTTTCCGACAGCTCTTATTGTTAGTGGCGGCAATTTTCTTTTTGACTCCCGTTACCGCCTACACTGATAACCCTTATTTGGCACCGGCCTTTTTTGTAAGTCTCTATGAGGGGCTTATCGCTAATGGAGATATCGGTTTTCAGCGTGGTGCAGCGCCAATTTTAGCTTTTACGGCTTTTGGGGTCATCGGATATGGTTTGATTCGTCTACTACTTTGGCGTTATAAACCAGCATCCAAGGACGAGACTAAGGAGCCTTGATCTATAACCGGCTTCGCTCAGCCGTCCAATAAGCTATCGCACATGTGCAGCTAATTACGCCTGCAACGCTTAGGAGCACCGACGGTCCAATAACAAACTTAGTAGGAACGCCAGCAATAAGGTCGTTAAACGGGAAAAAGCTATAGGCTAAGGCGCAGCCAATTAGGGCGCCAAGCATCTCAATGGTGACTTCCTTCCAAAAAGGTACAGGCTCTTGCAGTTTAATGACTGTAAGCACACGACTACCAAAGCGACGATTACTAAAATAAGGCTCGCTCTTACGTGCCTGATTAAATAAGTTTTCGATATCTGTAGATTGTTTCATAGTTTGTCCTCTGGATTCCAACTTGAAAGCAGACTTCTTAATGTTTTTTTGCCTCTATTTATCAGTGTCTTGACAGTCCCTAAAGGAATTCCCATTATAGTTGATATTTCAGAGTGTGTTAGTTCTCGATGTAAATGTAAATGAACGGCCATTCGTTGTTTTGTTGGTAAAGCCTTCATGGAATCGGCCAAGTCTCGGTGAAGATCTAGCTCTGAGGTCGTTGACAAGGCTATCTGCTGTGAATGACTTTTTAAAATCTCTTCACTCGCACTTACTTCTCGATTGCGAGCCAATCTAAAATGACTCACCATTTGATTATAGGCAATTCGATAAATCCAACTACTAAATTTAGCTGTGCCTTGGTAGTTTTTTAGGGATTTAAAGGCTTGAATAAATGTTTCTTGAGCCAAATCATCTGCCAGCGCCTCATTCCATCCGGTCATCTGGCGCAGAGAGTAGCGCAAATCTGACTGATGCCTCTCGACAAGGATGCCGAAAGAGTCATGACAGTCAGCTGTCACGACTCTCTCGATGAGTGCCTGATCCGAGGCTAATAGCATGGGTATTATTGGTTATCCGCTACTTTCTCGGCTTGATCACCTAAACGCCATATCGCTACTCTCGCCACACCGACAAAAAGTGGTATTAAGGCTACAGAGGCTACACCCCAATCTATCAGCATTCCCAAGAATAAAAACAGACCTGTTCCGATTCCCATCAACATAATGCCTCTCTCAAGGTTGCCAGAGAGGCTGTCTGATGCGCCACTGGGGGCGAGTATTTCGATCGGTACCTCTTTGCCCGCATCAATAAACTTCCCGATTAAAATGTCACGTTGTCGTCTCTTTCGATGCCTGTAATACAGTATTAGGGCAATGATTATAAACGGCAGACCAAAAGTAGAGAGAATAGCTATTACAGCGACAAGGACTTTACCTGCACCAAAATCTGCTTCTATGTCAATTTCGACCCCATCTTCGATTTTCTCTAGCGCCTCAATTATTTCTTCTTTCTCTGACGCGTTAAGTTGGTCCCACTCAGTGTCGACGAGTTTACTCAAGATTCCACCCAGGGCAGATATTTCTGCCTCGTCGGCTGACATTGAGATAAACACATGATCATCCGATATCGAAGGCGCAGAAGTTGCCTCATGGACCAGGTCCTCGGAATCTAGTATTAGCTTTATTCTGTGCCCATTGATATCTAAAGAGTGCGTTTTGGTATCCGCCGTTTCGTCGGCATAGACTGGTGATGTCAATACAGCTGAGATTATTCCGATGGGAAGCAGATATAGTGCTAACACCACGATAAGGGGTTTTAATAGGCGTATTTTCATTAGTTACTCCGTGTCTGTTGTTAAGAGCCTAGGTGTTAGTAGAGTGCTCTCTCTTGTGTTCAGGGCTTATCTATGAGTACTGTTGGGTCATAGTTAATGCCATTTTTCCCTTATATGACGATTCGTTTAGTAAATATAGATTCAAAACAGTTTATAGAATAGATTAAAATGTCTCGCTTACAACTAAATAACACTGAATGTGGATTAAATGCTATGAAATTTACTGGTACTGAGAACTATGTAGCCACCGAAGAACTTCAGATGGCTGTGAATGCGGCGGTGACACTGCAGCGTCCACTGCTTATTAAAGGTGAACCCGGGACAGGAAAGACCATGCTTGCTGAAGAGGTAGCAAAGGCTCTAGGCAAGCCTCTATTGGCTTGGCACATTAAGTCCACGACCAAGGCGCAGCAGGGACTGTATGAGTATGATGCGGTTTCTCGGTTGAGAGATTCTCAGCTAGGTAGCGATAAAGTTCAAGATATCGGCAACTACATTGACAAAGGTAAACTATGGCAAGCGTTTACCGCTGATGAGCAAGTTGTGTTGCTTATTGATGAGATCGATAAGGCAGACATTGAATTTCCTAATGATTTACTTCTCGAGCTTGATCGTATGGAATTCCACGTCTATGAGACTGGTGAGACTATCAAGGCTATCCAGCGACCGATTGTGATTATTACCAGTAATAATGAAAAAGAGTTGCCGGATGCGTTTTTGCGCCGTTGTTTCTTCCACTTCATCAACTTTCCTGATCGCATGACCATGCAGCGAATTGTTGACGTGCATTTCCCAAAAATCAAAAAACAATTGGTCGACGATGCAATGGATATTTTCTTTGACGTTAGAAAGATTCCTGGCTTAAAGAAAAAGCCATCCACCTCGGAGCTAGTTGATTGGTTGAAGCTCATCATGTCGGACGACATTCCGGAAGATATACTGACTAATCGAGATCCAACCAAAGCGATTCCGCCATTGTATGGCGCGTTATTGAAAAACGAGCAAGATGTGCATTTATTGGAACGACTCGCGTTTATGACCCGCCGTGAAGCTCGATAAATTTTAATATAAGAGCTTATAACCTATGCTGATTAATTTTTTTAATACGCTTAAAAAAGCACGTGTTCCAGTCTCTATTAAGGAGCTACTTGACCTTTTGGCCGCCATGGAGCACAACCTCGCGTTTGGTTCTGTAGATGATTTCTATCTGTTGGCGCGAACATGTATGGTCAAAGATGAGAAGTACTACGATCGCTTTGACCGGGCTTTTGGCGCTTATTTTAAAAACTTAGAGAATATTGACGGTATTGTTGAAGCATTATTACCTGAAGACTGGTTGCGTAAAGAGTTTGATAAATACTTTACTGATGAAGAAAAAGCCAAGGTAGAGAGCCTTGGCGGCCTTGAAAAGCTCATTGAAGAATTTAAGAAACGCCTCGAAGAACAAAAAGAAAGGCATGAGGGCGGTAACAAATGGGTCGGCACTAACGGAACATCACCCTTTGGTCACGGCGGCTACAACCCTGAAGGTATTCGTATTGGCGGCCCGGGCGGGAAGGGCACTGCAGTAAAAGTATGGGATGAGCGACAATACCAAGATTTAGATGATTCTGTCCAAATCGGCACACGAAACATAAAGGTTGCACTACGTCGGTTGCGAAAATTTGCGCGGGAGGGTGCGGCTGATCAGTTAGACTTAGATGACACCATACGTAGCACAGCTCGAAATGCCGGTTATCTGGATATCAAAATGGTGCCTGAACGTCATAATGCAGTAAAGGTGCTGATATTCTTTGATGTCGGTGGTTCTATGGACCCCTACGTAAAGCTATGCGAAGAGCTCTTTTCGGCGGCTAAGACAGAGTTTAAGCATCTTGAGTACTTTTACTTTCATAATTGCTTGTATGACTATGTTTGGAAAGACAATCACCGTCGTCGAGAGGAACAAATCTCGACATTTGATTTGATACATAAGTACTCTTCCGACTACAAGGTGATATTTGTAGGCGACGCTTCTATGGCGCCCTATGAGGTGACAAGCCCTGGAGGTAGTGTGGAGTATAATAATGATGAGTCGGGCGCTATTTGGATGCAGCGCATGGCTAAGAAGTATGACAAGATGGTCTGGTTAAACCCTGTGCAAGAAAAATATTGGGATTACACGCCATCTATAATGATGCTGAAAGAATTAACAGAGGATAAAATGTTCCCTTTGACACTCGGCGGTCTGGAAAAGGGCATGGCGCTTTTGTCACGCTAACAACAGCTATGTTTCGCTGTTGTTTTACGTACGATCAAATTACTGTGAGCAAAAATGTTAATTGACTCAGCTGTCACCCAGGCTCAGAAGAAAGTAGGTCTATCTACTACGCAGCCAGCTCTGCCGGCGCGGTCAATGTTACAGGTGTGGAGTGAGGCTGTATCTGATTCAACCTCTAAGCCTGCGTTTACCTGTTTGGGGCAAACCCTTAGCTATGGTGAAATAGATCAGCTGTCGCGAAGAGTAGCCAGTTATCTACAGAAACGCCTCAAGTTACAGGCGGGTGATCGAATCGCCATTCAACTTCCAAATCTAATTCAATATCCAGTCGTCGCAATAGCTGCAATGAAACTGGGTTTGGTGATTGTTAATACTAATCCGATATATTCAGTGAGGGAATTGGTCCATCAGTTTAATGATGCTGGCGTAAAGGCGGTGATTGTTCTCGATCAGTTTTATGACGTCCTTGCTGAGGCTGCGCCTCAAACCAGCATTGAGCACATCATCGTTACTCGCCCCCTAGATCTCATGTCGCCCTCAAAACAAAAGTTGCTGGGAGGGCTAATAATGTTAATCGGCAAGAGGCCCAGAATTAAAGGCCAAGACATCATTGATTTTAAGGATTTATTAGCCGGTGGTACCAGCTATGGTAATCACAGGGCCTCCGTGGATGATATTTGCGCTCTGCAATACACCGGTGGAACTACTGGCGCATCTAAAGGGGTTATGCTGACGCAGTCCTGTTTGTCCGCTAATGTCGCTCAGGCTTTAGAAGTCATCTCTGTTTCAGGTGAGTCGGCAAGATACAGTGTCACGGCTTTACCGCTTCCGCTTTACCATATATATGCTTTCTCACTCTGTGTTGGAGTGTTACCAGCACTTCGGGCTCACTCGGTATTGATTCCTGACCCTCGCAACATCCCGTTATTTGTCAAGGCGATCAAGAAATCGAAAATTCAGATTTTTTGCGGATTGAATTCCTTGTTTGTCGCGCTATTAGAAAATAAAGACTTTCGTCGACTTGGTTTTGATCAGCTCAAGATGACGCTGTCTGGCGGAATGCCGCTTATGAAATCAGTTGCAGATCAATGGCAAAAAGCGACTGGGTGTATTGTGAGTGAAGGTTATGGGATGACTGAGTCCTCCCCTATAATCTCAATGAATCCACCTGGCTTTGAACGAATTGGCACCGCGGGGATACCCATCCCAGGGACAGAGATTAAGGTCATTGATGAGGCTGGCAATGAGCAGCTCGTTGACGGTGTTGGCGAGTTATGTATCCGTGGCGACCAAGTCATGGCGGGATACTGGAACCAGCCTGAGCAAACAGCCCAGACTGTTGTTGACGGTTGGTTACATACGGGTGACATTGTGACAGTGGACAATGAGGGCTACATTACAATCGTTGACCGGCTCAAAGATATGATTATTGTGTCGGGCTTTAATGTTTATCCCAGTGAACTTGAGCAGGTGCTCACTACGCATCAAGATGTATCCCAATGCGCCGCAGTGGGCGTTCCTGATGACAAGGCAGGTGAGGTCGTTAAAATGTTTATTGTCAGATCTAATTCTTCACTGACTGAGTCTCAGGTCATCGAGTTTTGCAAGAAAAATATGGCGGGTTACAAAGTTCCCAAAGTCATAGAATTTCGCGACTCATTACCGATGACCAATGTAGGCAAGGTTCTGCGCAAGGACCTCAAAGGGCTCTAAACTAGCAAGCTTTATTTGAAAAAAACCGGGCCTAAAAGCCCGGTTTTTTTGTATCATTGTTGATGTAATACTAAGTGTTAGAGCGAGTAAAGAACCCCAAGCAACCCAACAGTAGTCAGCACGATGGTATAGGGTAGAGCCATAATAACCATCCGCATATAGGATAGTCTTATCAATGGTGCCAAGGCAGACGTTAGTAAAAACAAGAAAGCCGCCTGTCCATTAGGCGTTGCTACACTAGGGAGATTAGTGCCGGTATTAATAGCTATAACGAGTTTGTCAAAATGATCTCGAGTTATATCACCTGCATCAAACACGGCCCTAACCTCATTAATATAAACCGTAGCAACAAATACATTGTCACTGATAGCGGATAGCAATCCGTTTGCAAGGAAAAATACGGCCGGCTGAATGGCTGGATCTTGGGCTAAGACCCAAGTGATAACGGGCGAAAATAGATGCTGTTCATGAATCACTGCAACGATAGCGAAAAATACCACTAACAGAGCAGTAAAGGGCAACGCCTCTTCAAATGCGCTCCCTATGCGATGCTCTTCAGTAATACCATTAAATGACGTCAAAAGAATGATAACCATAAGGCCGATCAAGCCTACGGCTGCCCAGTGAAACGCAAGACCCAGCACCAAAATAAACGCAACAATGACTTGAACAATGAGAGCCGCCTTATCATATTGGGTCCGCTTAGCAGTGTCATTATCACTTGATTGCTGGAGGACCTCACGAACTTCATCGGGTAGCTTGGCGCCATAACCGAATACCTTGAATTTTTCTAACAGGACACAGCATATCAATCCGCAGACTAGTACTGGCATAGTGACAGGTGCCATGCGCATGAAGAATTCAATAAACTCCCAGCCTGCTCTTTCTGCGATTAACAAATTTTGTGGTTCGCCCACCGTAGTGCAAACACCACCCAATGCAGTACCAACGGCACCATGCATGATCAGGCTCCGCAAAAAAGCCCTAAAATCCTCTAGATTACTCCGATGATTGTCCTGCAGCCTATCGTCATCACTATGATCGTGATTCTCATCAACAATCTTTCTGCCTGAAGCGACCTTGTGGTAGACGGAGTAGAAGCCAACGGCTATTGTGATTAAGACGGCAGTAACGGTTAAAGCATCTAAAAAGGCCGACAGAAAAGCCCCTGAAAAGCAAAACATGAATGAAAGGGTTGTTTTTGATTTCACGTTAAGTAAAAGTTTAGTGAAAACAAACAACAGCATATCTCTCATAAAATAAATGCCAGCAACCATAAACATCAGCAGCAAAATGACTTGCAGATTGGCCGCGACCTCTTGGTAGACCGCTTCTGGGCTCGCCATCCCAAGAATAATAGCTTCAATGGCTAATAGGCCGCCAGGTTGAAGTGGGTAGCATTTTAAAGCCATCGCTAGGGTAAAGATAAATTCAGCTATCAGTGCCCAGCCTGTGACAAAGGGACCAAAAATATAAAGCATAATGGGATTTAAAATCAGAAACGCGATGATCGCGGCTTCATACCAACCGGGGGAGTTACCTAAAAAGTTCTTTTTAAAAGCCTGGGAGAGCGTCGGTGTCATCTATGAATTCCTTTTTTATGTTGCATGTAAAGTAAATTTATATGGGGCAGCGGTGTAGCCAATTTACCAGTCAGTACAGTAAAACATCCTAGCCAACCATGCTAGACTTACATCACTTTTTAGTAGCGGCAAACCTTATCTTTACTCCTCTGTTTTTGCAAGGGCTGGAGGTTAAATTCGAATCATATTTAGAGGCTTAATTCTTGTGCTTGCACCTTTACAGCTAAACGGGTTTGTTGCTAGTTCAAAACCAATCGGGAGTAGTAATAAGTGGATTGTGGCAGTGATCGATGGCGACTTGTTGATAGCATCGGACAACTCTGCTGGAGCGGGCTCCATAGCGATTGATACCGATCAGGCCGATTCCCTCAAATTTTTTCGGGAACGCAGTATTTGTGTTGGACAATGGCAGGACAGCGACTGTGAAGTATGGGAGTTGATCCCAGAGGCTGCAGCAATAGAAGGTTTTACCCGAGTTGAATTAAGATCTGTACTTGCTAAATCAGAAGGTGCAGAGTTCTCGCTTATTTGCCGGGCTTTACAGCTTTTGGATTGGCAAGTTAAGCATAAGTATTGTGGATCTTGTGGACAACCCAACCTTGTTTCAGAGACAGAGCACGCACTCCAATGTCATTCATGTGATATTCAGCAGTATCCGAGAATCTCACCCTGTGTCATTGTAGCGGTCATCAAGGATGATAAATGCCTATTTGCTCGGCATCCCAACTGGCCTGAGAATAGGTTTAGTACGCTCGCTGGATTTATTGAGGCCGGCGAGAGTGCTGAGCAGGCACTTCATCGCGAGGTGTTCGAAGAAGTCGGTATCGAGATTGAGAATATTCGATATGTTGGCAGCCAGGCATGGCCGTATCCAGGTCAACTAATGCTGGGCTATATGGCTGAGGCAAAGACGGACGTAATCAAAATCGATGGTGTAGAGATAGCGGAGGCAAACTGGCATAGGTATGACCAGCTACCTGATGTTATTGCGCCCCCGACTATCATGGCAGGACGCTTGATCGAGCAGTTTATCATGGAATCGAAAGCTAAGTACGGCTGATAACAGCGCTATTGCTTGCCTTGTATAAGAGCGTTTAATATAAAGAACTATTTACAATTTGGAGTCTGGTTTGGAATTTTTATTTGAATATGGGTTGTTTTTTGCCAAAGTCGCGACGATGTTAGTCGCCTTTATTGTGATTGTTAGTGTGATTGTCAGTGCTAGTCAGAAAAATAAGGTCGGCCCAGGGAAAGGCCACCTTGAGATCACTCCGCTGAACCCACAGTTTGAGGACCTTAAAGAAACTATGTTGCTTGCTATAACAGATGAGGTGCATCAAAAAGCGCAAGAGAAGAAATTACACAAGGCTAAAAAGAAACAGATTGCTGCAGACAAAAAGGCCGCAAAGAACGCGAGCGCATCCCAAGACAGCCCTGAGAACAAACCAAAAAGTAAAGTCTTCGTGCTTAATTTTAATGGCAATATCAGCGCGGCGGCGGTTGAACACCTGCGCGAAGAAATTACGGCAATTCTGACCCAGGCCAACAGTAATGATGAGGTTCTATTAAAGTTAGAAAGCCCAGGCGGCATGGTACATAGCTACGGCCTTGCCAGCAGTCAACTAGATAGATTACGCAAGAAAAATATCCCGTTAACGATATGCGTTGACAGGGTGGCCGCCAGCGGGGGTTACATGATGGCTTGCGTGGCTGATAAAATCCTAGCTGCTCCATTCGCGATTATCGGCTCGATTGGCGTGGTGGCACAAATTCCTAATTTCAATAAGCTGTTAAAAAAGCACGATGTGGAATTTGAAGTATTAACCGCGGGTGAGCACAAGCGGACGTTGACAATGTTTGGAGAGAACACAGATAAAGGCCGTGAAAAATTCGTAGAGGAGTTGGATGACACTCACCAACTATTCAAAGACTATGTTTCAGAGCGCAGGCCTCAGGTGGATATTGACAAAATAGCTACGGGTGAAATTTGGTTTGGATCAAGAGCCTTAGCCATGTCGCTTGTTGATGACATCCAAACCAGTGATGAGTACCTGATGTCTCGGGTCGAAGAAGCTGACGTGTTTGAGGTGGCTTATGTCTTCAAGAAAAAGCTGCATGAAAGATTAGGTATAGCCGCCGAGGAGAGCGCTGATCGTCTCTTAGTCCGATGGTGGTCTAGATTGACTCAAGGCTCTAACAGACCCCTCTAGGTCTATTTAGTCCCGACGCAGCTTGTCATTTATTGCAATTGGGGTCGGGAAGTTTAGAACAACAATATAGCTTGAAATCAAGAAAGTAAGAATTGCCGTTCCTTGGATTAAGTGGGAAGTATGGGAGCCTATCAAACCCGTGTTAAAGGCGAGGTAGGCGATCATTAGAGAGAACTCACTGTTTTGCCCTAATCTAAATCCTATATCCCAGGCTAAGCCCTCGGTTTCGCTCTGTGACTTTAGTAGCCAGTGGTAAGTCAGAGGTTTGATTGTTAGCATCAGCGTTGCTAACAGGCCTGCAGCTACTGCTATGGCTGGAATTAATGAAAGGTCAAAGCCGCTTCCCAGCGAAAAGAAAAACAAAATCAAGAAGAAGTCTCTTAGTGGTTTTAGGTTAAGCGCGATATATTGGGAAATGGGACTTGTTGCGATCGAGATGCCTGCCACAAAAGCGCCGATTTCACGTGACAATCCTGAATACTCCGCTAGTTCTGCGATACCCAAACACCAACCTAATGCTAACAAGAATACATACTCACCAATTCGATCAAACCTTGCAAATAGGGGCTGCAGGACTATCTTCACAGCAACGAAACAACCCCCAACTAAAGCGGGCAGGGCGACAAGGCTTTTACCTAACGGCAGCAGATTTCCATTGCTTAGATCCCCTGATATAAGTAACAGTAATACGAAGATAGCTAGAAAGTCCTGCATCAGCAGCATGCCAACCATTAACTCACCAGAATGTTTGTGATGTAGCGCAGTGGTCGGTAGTAATTTGATACCAATAATCGTGCTTGAGAACATCATGGCAATACCAATAATGATGCTTTCGATGTGAGAGTACCCAAATAGGTGGCCTACCACAAAGCCTATGAGCGCAAAGAGAGCTGAACTGATCAGTGTTACATGCGTGACCTCACGTAGTACTCTCAATAGAACCTGAGGCTGCATATCCAGGCCCAACAAAAACAATAAAAATATTATTCCTATACTACCGATTTGCCCTATTAGCTCGACGTCTGACACCCAGCCCAACCCATAGGGCCCTATTACAGCGCCCAGCACGATGTAGGCAACTAGAAGAGGTTGTCGACCGAATAGGGCCATCGACGCAACGACGGCTCCGCCTGTGAAGATAAGGAAAAAGAGTTGTATAACGTCGTTATGCATAGTGCCCATCGTCTAATTAAAAGCTGTAAGTTTATATTGGCTAGTCAGTTAATTTTTACGAGAACTAATAAGGAACTTAGAGTTCTAAATCTCTTATTAAGCGATTTCCAGCAAGCTCGTTAATGACTAAGATCAACGGTAGTTTAAAGAGCAGATCAGGCAATCACAATACCGGAATCTACATTGTGACTATTATTGTAGTCCTATTGAGCGGTATACCTATAATTTTCAAATGAAGTACCAAGAAAGCAAGACAGGCTGCTGTTTGGTTGGTAAAATGCTGACCCCAAAAGACTATTAGGCTCTTAGCAATGACTGACCATCATACCCCGCAGGAAGGTGTTGATTCAAAGGCTGACGCGATCGCGGCGGTTGCGATATTACTTATCATAGTAACGGCCGTTGTTTATTGGCTTTCTAGATTTTAGGCGTAAGAATCGAGACCTCTGAGCAATGTTGATACAGCAAAAAAATGCAGAAATAGCGGTAGAAAGTCAGCGCCGCGTCGTTGAAGAGTACCTCTCTAAGGTGCCCTCGGCTAACAGTATCGACAAGTCTGATCTCGAGCGCCTCAAGGCGAGAATAAAGTCTGAATTGGCTTCCAAGAATGCAGTGCTTATTGCTCATTATTATACCGACCCGCTAATTCAACAACTCGCAGAGGAGACGGGCGGTACGGTTTCTGATTCGCTAGAAATGGCGCGCTTTGGTGCGAATCACGGTGCACAGACACTGGTAGTGGCTGGCGTTAAATTTATGGGTGAGACTGCGAAGATTTTGACGCCACAAAAGCGAGTGGTGATGCCAACCCTTGAAGCAACTTGTTCGTTAGATGTGGGTTGCCCTGCTGACGAGTTTTCTGCCTTTTGCGATGAGCACCCAGATAGAACGGTGGTGGTATATGCCAACACGTCAGCGGCTGTCAAAGCTCGAGCAGACTGGGTTGTAACTTCAAGTATTGCCGTTGAGGTTGTTGACTATCTTGATAGTCTCGGTGAAAAAATCCTCTGGGCGCCAGATAAGTATCTTGGTGGTTATGTTCAGAAAAAGACAGGCGCTGATATGCTGCTATGGGATGGGAGCTGTATCGTCCATGAGGAGTTCAAGGCAAAGGGTATTTTAGATCTTAAGCAAATCTATCCAGATGCTGCGGTGCTAGTCCATCCTGAATCACCAGACTCAGTTGTGAGTATTGCCGATGTCACTGGGTCTACGTCACAGCTTATCAGGGCGGCAATAACGTTACCTAACAAGCAACTGATTGTGGCTACAGATCAGGGTATTTTTTACAAAATGCAGCAGTCTGTCCCAAATAAGCAGCTACTTATAGCCCCTACAGGGGGCAATGGGGCCTCTTGCCGAAGCTGTGCTAGCTGCCCTTGGATGGGTATGAACAGCTTGCAAAACTTATTGTCATGCTTAGAAAAAGGCAGTAACGAAGTCTTCGTCGATCCTGCTATTGCCACTCTTGCGATGCAGTCCCTAGATAGAATGATGACATTTAAAGCACGTCATTTAGATTAAAGGCGCTTAGCTTTTTCTTCCATTGAAACCACATCCCTAAGGCGTTGACTTACGATGGCTGAGCGTTTGAAGTCTGCAGCTACTAGCTTTGTAGCCAATCCCAGTTGTTCTCTAGCTAGGTCGAACGCACCTACCAATATAAAGTACTCCGCTCGCGCTTCATGAACCCCTGAAATATTGCCTGCCAGTCCGCGCACCTCGGCAAGCCGATACCACAGCATAGGGTCTTCAGGTCGATTCCGGGTAAGAAGTGTTAATACTGTCGCTGATTTTTCATACTGATGGTCTTGCCAGAGAATCTCACTCTCTAGCGCCATGAGGGGATAGTTGTTCGGCGTTAGCGCCAATAGTCGGTTAAGTTTAGAGAGCGCTGTCGCATAATTCTCTTGCGCAAGATCTATTTCGATGTCGGTATATTGATAAGCGATCTGCCGAGGCTGCGCAGCCAGCAGTGCAGTGATCAGTCTCTCAGCCTTGATAAATTCACCAGCGTTTAAGTACGCTAGCGCTAATCCATAGTTCGCAGCATCAGGGCGTAGCGTGTTATTTTTCAGCTCCGTTTGGAATTTTGTAATGCTGATCTTTGTAGAGCTGTCCATCGCCACAATTGCTCGAGCCTGCATCAGGTAATAGTCAGGATGTTCAAGGTAGTGGCGTCTCGATGCACCCATACTTCGACCTCGGGCATCGGCGATGCGCTTCTCTGTGACAGGGTGGGTCAATAAAAACTCAGGTATGCGAGTTCCTGAATAGCGTGTTTTGGAGAGTAATGTCTCAAACATATCCCCCGCAGCGGAAGGATCTCGACCCGACCTTTCCATTGTTTGCAGCCCAATTCGATCGGCTTCTTGCTCGTTAGATCTACTGTACCTAAGCTGGCTTTCTGCGGCGTAAGCCTGGCTGGCACTGATTGCAGCCATTCCGGCATCGCCACCCACTGTTGCTGCAACAACGAGCCCGGCTAATAGCCCTGCAAGTGTCACCATTGATGATGATCGTCGTGCTTCGAGTCCCCGCGCGAAATGTCTTTGGCTCAGATGGGCAAGTTCATGAGCCAATACTGACACCATCTGATCCTCATTTTCGGCAAAGGCAAACAACCCCGTATGTATCCCAACCACACCCCCTGGCACGGCAAATGCGTTCATCGTGGGGTTTTTTATGATGACTAGTTCGAGTTCCGGGTTTTCTAGATCACTGAACACGGCCAAATTGTAAATCAGTTCTTCGAAGTAAAGCTGCATCAAAGGGTCATCGTGCTCTGTAACACGACTACGGAAGACCTTTAGCCAAGTCCGGCCGAGTTGGTACTCTTGTTGTTTAGATACAATTCCAGAGCTACTGTCACCAAGAAGTGGTAATTCAATCTCTTTTGCTAGCGCGAGATTCGTCGGAGCTAAAAAACACCAGTATGTGAGTAGCAGCGTGATTAAAAGTCTTAACATAGCCGGCGCAGGCCCTTTTTGGTCAAATTGGCTGTATAGTTCAAGCATACACGGGGCATTTAAAATTTCTACCCTTGTAGCTGATATAAGTTAAATGTTCGACAGTTGAAACTTCGACTCGTTTCATGTCTTATAATGGTTTACGAGCAACTAGGTAATTTAAACTAGTCTGTATTGAGTGGTTTTTCTTAAGGAACGTCCATGAAGCAAGTGTTAAATAGGTGGTTAGGTCGTTATTTTGGCAACGAAGAAGCTGTCCTTTTGGCTGTGATGTTGGTGGCGTCTCTTGTACTAATGGCCACTATTGGCGGATTTTTGGGGCCTGTCTTTACGGCTCTGATTTTATCATTCCTTCTGCAGGGTGTTGTAAACACCTTGCAGCGCGCTGGCGTGTCACCTCGGATATCTATGGTGACGTCTTACGTGCTTTTCCTGCTAGGCTTGATCACTATCGTAGTTGGCTTAGTGCCTAGTGTTGGGAGGCAAATGTCTCTGCTGCTTGCCGAAGTCCCTAATATTATTAGTAGAATCCAGGCTTTTTTAGTGACGCTACCCGAAACATATTCCGATTACTTGACGGTGGATCAGTTCGAGTTGTTATCTATGCGGATTTCTGAAGAAATTGCTAACATGGCTGAGCAAATACTGACCTTTTCAATCAGTAGCTTCCCCAGTCTCCTGGCTGTGGCCATCTATTTGCTTTTAGTTCCGGTGTTGGTCTTCTTTATGCTCAAAGATAGAGAGAAATTATTTACCTTTGTAGCGGATCTTTTACCTCTCAAGCGGCCAGTCATGAACATTATTTGGTCTGAGATGAACGTTCAGTTTGCTAACTATGTTAGAGGCAAGGCGATCGAGATTCTGATCGTGGGTTCATTATCCTTCGCCGCGTTCCTGCTACTAGGCCTCAATTACGCGGCGTTATTAGCGCTTCTAGTAGGGCTGTCGGTACTAATACCCTATATCGGGGCGAGTGTTGTAACCTTGCCTGTATTGCTGGTGGGATATATGCAATGGGGTTATTCCGCTGAGTTCTTATGGTTGCTTTTTACCTATGGCGTTATTCAGTTTTTCGATGGAAACGTACTTGTGCCGCTTTTGTTTTCTGAAGTGGTAAATTTACACCCAATCGCGATTATCGTGGCGGTCCTGCTTTTCGGTGGTATTTGGGGGTTTTGGGGCGTATTTTTTGCGATCCCCTTAGCGACTTTGGTCAAAGCCGTTTTTAACGCTTGGCCGGATGGCTCAGCGGTTGAAGATATTTCAGAAGGGTAAGTAGGGTTTTTATAGGCCAAATATTGGGCCGGGCCTCTTCCTGGCAACTGATTAGTTTGTTTTAAACCCCCATACATGTAATTTTACTAACTATCACTATATTTTAAAAAAATATTTAAACCATATTATACAGTGACTTAGGGGTCAATTGTATTACCTAGTCAATCAAAGAACTTTAAAAGTAGCTTTAATTAGCTATTTTTTGTAGTTATACTACATGCCTTCAAAGAGCGGTTATTTTCCCTCGATTCAGGCTGTTAGTGCGTTGCCTTTACCGCTGTAGGAAAATCCAATCTAATAGGCCAGCGTTAGGGAATAGACCATGCATGATTTAGATCCATCTGAAACGAAAGAGTGGCTAGATGCTCTGGACTCCATAAGACGAGCTCAGGGTGATGATCGCGCCAGCTATATCCTAGATGCCTTACATTCTCACGCTACTGATAATAGAATACAGCTACCTCAGTCGGTTACTACCCCTTACCGAAATACGATTCCGGTTGACCAAGAGAAAGTGATGCCTGGCGATCTTTTTATGGAGCGCCGAATTAGGTCCTTAGTTAGATGGAATGCACTTGCGATGGTGATGCGAGCCAACACGCAAAGCGATGGTATTGGTGGCCATATTGCTAGTTTCTCCTCCGCAGCAACGCTTTACGATGTGGGCTTTAATTACTTTTTTAGAGGATCTAAAGGCGACAACTTAGGTGATCTGGTTTTTTTCCAGGGGCATAGCTCACCGGGAATGTATGCTCGCTCTTTCCTGGAAGGGCGTTTAAGCGTAAGTCAGCTGGATAATTTTAGGCGAGAAGTCGATGGCTCGGGACTTTCCTCGTACCCTCACCCATGGCTGATGCCAGACTATTGGCAGTTTCCAACTGTTTCAATGGGTTTGGGCCCCATTCAGGCCATATACCAGGCCCACGTGATGCGTTACTTGTCCGCTCGAGGTCTAGTCGCTCGAGGAGACAGAAAGGTTTGGGCATTTCTTGGTGATGGGGAGTGTGATGAACCTGAAACCCTCGGAGCAATATCATTGGCGGGTAGAGAAGGGCTAGAAAACCTGATATTTGTCATTAATTGTAACTTACAGCGGCTAGATGGACCGGTACGTGGTAACGGAAAAATCATTCAAGAACTGGAGGGTGCGTTCAGGGGCGCTGGCTGGAATGTAATCAAAGTAATTTGGGGCCGTCACTGGGATGCCTTAATAGAGAGAGATAAAAGCGGATTATTGCTTCAGCGTATGAACGAAGTCTGTGATGGGGAACTCCAAAATTATAAATACAATGGTGGCGCGTACACCAGAGAGCATTTTTTCGGGAAGTATCCTGAACTGCTAGAACTGGTTAAAGATCTAACCGACGAGCAGATTATGGGTCTAAATAGGGGTGGTCATGACCCCTATAAGGTCTATGCAGCTTACTCAGAGGCTGTTGCCAATAAAGGTAAGCCAACGGTGATCCTGGCGCAGACCGTTAAGGGTTATGGGTTAGGGCAGGGCGGCCAAGCTGCCAATGATACTCATTCCGTTAAAAAACTTGATGTTGAAAATCTTCGGCGTTTTAGAGATAGATTCGGAATACCCATCTCTGATGAGCAATTGGAGACTGTGCCCTATTATCGTCCTGCAGAAGACAGCCCAGAACTAACATATATGAACCGTCGGCGGGAGACACTTGGAGGTCCACTTCCGGCCCGCAAGTCCCAATTCGAGGCTATGAATGTTCCCGACCTTAAAGTCTTTGAAAAGCAGCTAGCCAGCAGCGGTAAGCGAGAGATATCGACCACTATGGCCTTTGTCAGAGTCTTGTCCACATTGGTGAAAGACAAGAATATAGGTAAAAATGTGGTCCCCATTGTGCCGGATGAAGCTCGCACGTTTGGCATGGAGGGTATGTTTAGGCAGCTTGGTATTTATACCTCTGTCGGCCAACAGTATGTGCCTCATGACCATGAGCAAATTATGTACTACAAAGAAGATAAGAAGGGCGTTATCTTAGAAGAGGGCATCAATGAGGCTGGCGCTATGTCCGCATGGCTGGCGCTTGCCACATCGTACAGCACCAATAGTTTCCCTATGATTCCGTTTTATATCTTTTACTCCATGTTTGGTTTTCAGCGGATTGGAGATTTAGCATGGGCCGCAGGCGATAGTCAGGCGAGAGGTTTTTTAATTGGAGCTACGGCGGGTCGCACTACTCTTAATGGCGAAGGGCTTCAGCACCAGGACGGACATAGTCTGATCTTGGCCAATACCATTCCTAATTGTAAGAGCTATGATGCGACCTATAGCTATGAACTTGCGGTTATTGTCCAGAGTGGCCTGAAATGCATGTTTGAAGAGAAACAGAACTACTTCTATTACCTTACGACTATGAATGAAAACTATGTTCAGCCTGCCATGCCGGAAGGCGTTGAGGAAGGAATTATCAAAGGGATGTATCCTTTAATGCGATCTCAGTCCCCTTACGATAAAGGCAATCAGCATAATAAGGTAACGTTGATGGGAGCCGGAACAATTCTAAATGAAGTGGTTGCCGCCGCAGGTATACTGAAAGAAAGCTATGATGTTACCGCTGACATATGGAGTCTTACCAGTGTCAATGAATTGGTTAGAGATGGACAAGACGTTGATAGGTGGAATCTATTACACCCAACGGAGACGCCAAGAAAGGGCTATGTCGAGACGCAGCTAGAGGGTATTTCTGAGCCCGTAGTGATAGCTACTGACTATATGAAGGCTTACGGGGAACAACTACGTCGTTATATCGATAGCCCGCTTCATGTTTTGGGTACCGACGGCTTTGGCCGCAGTGACAGCAGAGTCGCATTAAGAAACTTTTTTGAAGTCGATCGATATTTTATTACGGTATCGGCACTTAAGGGCCTTGCAGATACTGGGGTGATTGAAGCTTCAGTCGTGTCAGAAGCAATCACTAAGTTTGGTATAGATTCTGAAAAAATCAATCCCCTGAATATGTAATTGTTGTTTATGCCTATAGTAGTGGGTTAGCATTGAATTGAAATAAAGGATAAATGAGTGGCTATAGAAATTATTAGAGTTCCCGACTTGGGTGGAGCTGAAACAGTTGATGTTATCGAACTGAGTTTAGCTCAGGGCGATAATATTGCAGCCGAGGAATCGATAGTAGTCCTAGAATCAGACAAAGCGACGATGGATGTACCTTCGCCCCTCGCTGGCCAGCTAGTGAAGTACTTAGTGGCTGAGGGTGATACGGTTAAAGTCGGCGATCCAATTGTTGAGCTTGAAGTCGCGTCGCCAGAGTCGGCTTCTGAGACGCAACCTGAAGAGTCCGTGCAAGTTGAAGGAATAGAGTCTAAAGCAGAAACACCCGTGATTGAGCCTTCTCCTGAGGCAGTGACCATAGAGCCGGTTGCGGCCATTTCTGATGTGGAACCGTCAGGCGGAGGTGAGTCGGGAGCTGAGATTTATGCGGGGCCTTCGGTAAGGTTGATGGCTCGAGAATTGGGGGTTACCTTAGATTCTGTTGTTGGGAGTGGCCCACGAGGTCGTATCATAAAGGATGATATTGACGCCTATGTTAAAGGCAAACTAACCAGTGTTGCTGGTAATGGCCTTGTTAAAGGTAGTGCAATCCCAGCTATTCCAAGTATTGATTTCAGCCAGTTTGGTCCGATAGAGTCAGTAAAGTTAACTAAAATACAGAAATTGACCGCGGCTAACATGCATCGAAACTGGTTAAACGTGCCACATGTTACCCACTTTGATGACGCAGATATTACTGATTTAGAGAGCTTTCGAAAGTCGCTTAAGGCGGAAGGTGAAGCCAGAGGTGTTCGCATAACGCCCGTTGCGTTCATTATTAAAGGCATAGCGATGGCTCTTAACGCTAACCCTGTGTTTAATCGGTCTCTAGCCTCAGACGGAGAGCACTACATCCAAAAGAGTTACTGCAATATCGGGATGGCTGTTGATACTCCTCGAGGCTTGGTAGTTCCTGTTATTCGCAATGCTGATGAGAAAGGGATATGGG
>Ga0302120_10000101_pt1 | contig 32752 bp, 27 predicted proteins | sample AG5_Bottom_MG_FD_203118 | JGI IMG/M metagenome (GOLD analysis project Ga0302120, IMG submission 203118) | Marine microbial communities from Western Arctic Ocean, Canada - AG5_Bottom | ecosystem: Environmental > Aquatic > Marine > Oceanic | place: Canada: Western Arctic Ocean | collected 2017-10-01 | reverse complement strand
CTCTCCTTCAATCAGAGGCGCCCCATTGGGCCACAGGACAGCCGAGTGATTTCTTTCTCCACCGCAATGCTTGGACGCCGGGTAAGCCGAACCTTGCTTGGGTTTTTGCCGATCATCGCGGTTGGGAATTAGAGGAAGGAGAGGCCTCTTCGGAAACGAAAGTGGATGCGTCCCTAGAAGGAGACTGGCTTGTCACTCTGAACACCCCGAGGGGAGAGAATGAATTTGGGCTTGAAATCCGCGTCGAAGGAAATACGGTTTACCTTTTTGACCCCGAAGACCCGAAGGACCGCGAAGAAGCGGAAGAAGTGTCCATGGACGGCAATTCCATACGGTTTCAATTTCAACCACCAGGAATACCCATGGATTTCTCTGCCGACTTAATCCTAAAAGGTAACGAGGGGAAAGGAACCGTAGAGGCCAAATTCGGAGAAATGCCCTGCACTTTGGTCCGCCTCACTGATGCTCCTGCAACGGAAAATGAAGAAACGAAGGAGAAAGAATCGACTCTCCCCTCTGACCCTGAGGCATCCGGCAACCAAGAAGACTCGGTGGCCATCGACCCACTTTCCGGGCACCCTGCTTGGCTCATAGAGACTGAGGCCGACCGCATCCCTGCCTTAAATCTTACAGGCGATGTTTTCTTTCAAGGCGCCACGTTGTACCCCATGACGGGCACGGCTCCTTTTCAGGGTGATATTCTCATTCAAAATGGTGTGATTACCGAAGTGGGCTCTTCCTTGACCTGCCCACCCGATATTCCCATCGTCACTGCAAAAGAGCTCCATATTACGCCTGCAATTTTGGATGCTCACTCTCACTTAGCACTTGCTGCAATTAACGAAGGGACGGTTTCCATCACTGCGGAGTGTCGTATCGGTGACATGATTCAGCCCCGTGATGTGGGTATTTGGCGTGCCGCCGCAGGAGGGACCGCCCTCGTCCAATCCTTACATGGATCTGCCAACCCCATTGGTGGGCAGGCCGCCGTTTGGGAGCTGGACTACTTCCAAGAGGATGCTTCCCATTTGCTCTATCCGGGCGCGAAGCAAGGCATTAAATTTGCTTTAGGGGAAAACGTGAAGCAATCCAATTGGGAAAGCTCATGGGGTAAGCGCTTTCCGAACTCGCGCGTTGGCGTCCAAGGTGTTTACCGACGTGCCTTTACTGCTGCACAGGAATATAAAAAAGAAAGGGTACAGCACGAAGAAGGTCTTGCTCCGCAATTCCGACGTGACGTTCGCCTTGAGGTGTTAGCGGATATTCTTGATGGAGAGATTCACATTCAATGCCACTCCTATCGCGCCGACGAACTCTTGATGTTTCTCGATATATGCAAAGAGTTCGGCATTCCTCGTCCCACATTTCAACATGTTTTAGAGGGGTACAAAGTTGCACCCGAATTGGCTGCCTATGGCGCAATGGCTTCAACTTTTTCCGACTGGTGGGCCTACAAGTTTGAAGTGCGAGACGCAATTCCATGGAATGTCTCCATTATGGAACAGGCTGGGGTTACGGTCTCAATCAATTCTGATTCAGATGAAATGATTCGCCGCCTCAATACGGAAGCCGCAAAGGGAATGAGGTATGGGAACATGGATTGGGAAACGGCTTTGGCCACGGCTACACGAAATCCAGCCATTCAACTTCGCCTCGAAGATCATCTTGGCACGCTTGAACCAGGGAAAGATGGAACCTTGTCGATTTGGTCGGCACCTCCACTCACCAATCAAGCACAATGTAAAATGACTTTGGCACGGGGCCGGCTTCTTTATCAATGGAATGAAGCCGCTAGCAAGGCGTGGGAGGACTATTCCCTTGCAGTGACGACCTGGGCCAACGCGCACAGAGAAGATGTCGGCGTCCCTCCTCAACAGCAAATGACTCTTCCCAATTCGTGGACCAAGAATGGACAGGGGCTAGCCTATTTTATTCATGATGCTGTGATCCACCCTGTATCCAGCGAGCCATACAAAGGTTCCGTCATCGTGGAAAATGGGAAAATACTCTTTGCGGGGAAATCTTATACGGGCCCACTGCCAGCCAATGTGAATCACGTTTACGCAAAGGGCCAACACCTTTACCCGGGATTCATCAATGCTGGAGATATGACCGGTTTAGTCGAAATTGCTGCCGTCCGAGCATCGCGGGATGACATGGAAATTGGGGACTATCAGCCGGACCTTTCCTTTGCGACTGCAATTCACGCCGATTCTGCTCATCACCAAGTGACGCGACTCAATGGCATCACGCACGTTCTTGTACGTGGAACCCGGGGAACAATCAGCGGGCAAGCAGCCCTTATTCAATTAGACGGCGTCACCACCGAAGACATGGTCGTTACCACAGACTTAGGCTTAGTGCTTCGTTTCCCAAGGGCTAAAAAGCCCAAAGCAGGCAAGGAGCCCGAAGAACCAAAAGGGCTTGAAGAACTGAATCGCTGGTTTGACGAAGCCCTGGAATACGGAACACTGCAAGATCGCATGGCGGAACACCCCTTGCAATCTTGGAATAAAGACCTCCGTCTGCAAGCTCTTGTGCCTTATGCAAGAGGTGAAAAGCCCATCTTGATCGAAGCGGACTCCCTTTGGAATCTCATGGCAGCTCGGACTTGGGTGAAAGAACGCCAACTTTCTGTCATTTGGCAGGGGGGCCGGGATGCCTGGAAAGTTGCGGGAATATTAGGCGCCGATGGCGCGAAGGTCGTTGTCGGCCAGGTCCATCAACTTCCTGGACAAAAGAATGACCCCTTTGACGCCCCCTACCGCAATGCTGGAATCTTGAAAGCTGCGGGTTGTCAAATTGCCTTCCGCACTAACGATCCTGAATTTGCGCGAAATCTCCCTTACCAAGCAGCAACCGCAGGAACATGGGGCTTGGGTCAAGAGGCAACTCTCCACGCGCTCACGCTAGGAGCGGCCGAAGTCCTTGGAGTCGACGCATATACGGGTTCCATTGAGGCCGGAAAATCAGCGAACTTTTTCCTTTGCCATGGAGATCCTACGGGGTTCAAAGCGGACATCCAGCGTATGTGGATTGCCGGGAAAGAGGTGCCATTGACATCCAAGCAAACTGCACTACGAGACCGTTATCTCAAGCGCCTCAAGACCCCAAGGAAGTAGTAAAATAGGCACGGTGACACCCGCAACCGAAACCTCTGTGCATACATTCTCTCCTGACTTTGGCGAAGAGGCCGCAAGCCGTGGTCTGAGCCAGATGGCTTCGAGCATGCAAGCATCCACGATCTTGACAATTGCAGGCGAGATCCGTGAATTGCAAGCAGAAGGGATACCTGTAGCCAATATGACCGTAGGGGATTTCCTTCCGGCACAGTTCCCCATTCCAGCGGATCTTGCCAAGGGTGTTCAAGTTGCCATTCAAGAGGGAAATACAAACTATCCACCGGCAACAGGCCTGCAGGAACTTCGTGCCGCCGTGCAGCAACATGTCCGGCGTACGCAAGGTTTGAATTACCCCATCGAAGCGTTCACGATTGTCGGTGGAGGTCGGCCTAGTCTGTATGCCACGTATCGTCTCCTTGTAGACCCCGGAGATTGCGTACTCTTTCCAGTTCCATCCTGGAATAATCATAATTACCGTGATGCTTGCCAAGTACAAGTGAAGGGCATTCAGTGTTCGCCAGAAAACGCGTTTCAACCTACCGCCGACCTCATCCGCCCCCATGTTCAAGATGCTCGACTTTTGGTCTTGAATACTCCACAGAATCCTTCCGGTGGCGTCATGCCAAAAGAGGAAGTAGAAGCCTTCGGTCATCTTTTAGTGGAAGAAAATGAACGGCGAAAGATTACTGGAGAGAAAACGTTCTATCTACTCTTTGACCAGATTTACCGTTCCCTTGTTTTCAAGGGCTACCAACACTATTCCCCCGTTGAACTCGTTCCTGAATGCGCCCCCTACGTGATTCACTCCGACGGAATTTCCAAAGGTCTCTGTGCAACGGGCCTTCGATGTGGTTGGGTGTTTGGGCCACCGGCCATCACCAGGAAAATGACTGCATTCCTCACCCATATCGGCGCATGGTCCCCCAAGCCGGTGCAAGTAGCCGTTGCAAAATGGCTTGAGAACGAAAAGGGGTGTCAAGCATGGGACGCTGAAATGATCGATCGGGTTCAAACACGTCTCGACGCGCTTTACCATGGAATGGAAGAGTTGAGATCAGAGGGGCTCCCCCTGCACTTTATTGCACCGCAAGGCGCCGTTTACATGTCCGTTCAGTTTCGACTTGAAGGGAAAGTGACGCCCGACGGAACGCGGCTCACGGACAATGACTCCATTCGCTCCTTCCTTCTTCAACATGCTGCATTTGCAGTCGTTCCCTTCCGAGCTTTTGGCGTTGAACTTGAAGATGAAGATGGCTGGTGTCGAGTCAGTGTTGGTGCCGTCAGCGCAAAAGAGATTGAAGAGGCTATCCCACGTTTGCGTCAAGCCTTGCAGAGTCTGAAATAAGTCCGCTTAACGGCGCTTCAAAGTGAACTTCACGGATGCGACCTGCTTGCCATTCAGAAAAAACCGGGCCACACAATCACCATCAATCAAAGGAGTTGCTGCAGAATCAAAGAGCCTTTCCTTGATCCGGAACACGGTCTTCGCATTCTTCGGAATTTGAATTTTTCCACCGTGATAACGTTTCTTCCGTGGCCGGCTTAGACTTTTTCCCGGTGTTTCTATTTCGTAGACCAAGGCCATGAGCGCCTTTCCGCCGGGAGTTTTCAATGCCAGCGCGAATTCAAGGGCACGATTGGGCCGGGCCACCTTTCCAGATTCTAAAGTCACCGTGGCATCCACATCTGCGTTTCCCATCCCTAAAGCGAGAAAAGCACGTGGGTCCCCAGATTTCACTCGTGTGCGTAACCCTTTGGCGATCATTCGATCCAAATAAGGACCACCCTCCTCTTCCTGCCACCGCGCGATCACTTCGTAGACCAACTCGGGATTCTTTTTTGAGATGTCATTCAGGCAATTTCCGACGGCGTTCGCCACATACCGGTTGTCATCAAAACGAAGCGCGTCTAGAAGAGGGAGTAAATAAGCAGGCGATTCAACCGCCCAACGTAAGTGTTTGACCCAGACCCCTTGAGGGCGAACAGCCTCCACTGCGGTTCTCCGTACCCAAGGATGCTCATCCTGTGCCCAGTCAAGTAACTCATCAAAAATCTTAGGCCCTAATATTTCTGCCTGTGGTCGGACTCCAAAAGCCTGCACAGCCTCAGAAACTTGCATCGCAGAATCTCCGGCCAAGGGACGAAGATGCTCAAGAATGAGAGAAGTTTGCCCATGAAGAATACGGACCAGAATGCCAGGAACAAAAAATCTTAGTCGTGCTTCAGGAGATTTTGACATCCGCAATGCACAGTCCAACCCATCCGCGGCCTCGGAGACCCGTTGTGTCAAAAAATCGTGGGCCAAAGACCACTGCCCCACAATGGTGGCATCAAAAAAACCAGCTCCCTCTAAATCTCTCGCTAAGCCCAAAGCACGGGGAACCTCGGCTGCCACACAAGCCGCCTCAATCAACGGCAACGCGGAGGAGTCCTTTGTTTCTCGTGCAAGGCCCGCGCCCTTCTTCCCCCGCCGCCGCAGCTTCCCTGGCATATCTTCTTAACCCTGGGACTGGGCAGAAATGAGGGTGTCTATGACAGATTGAATGCCAAAGCGCACTGCTTCGGAATAATAGGGGGCCTGGATTTCTGACGGTCGTACCAAAATTCGTCCATCATGTTTTTCAAGAATACGCAAAAGAAAACGTTGAGAAAAGGATTCGTCGGAGGAGACCACATCCAAAAGCCAACCATCGTCTGCTTTAAAGAGATCTTTAACCTGAAAAACGGACTCTTGTTCTCGAAAGGTCGTCTGAAGCAAAGGACGGAGGTCGGCCTCAGTGGGTAAAAAGCTAAGGTGTTTTGTTTCCATGGGTTCTTGAATGAGAAATCGGTGAGCAGGAGCGTTCTCCTGAAGAGTGGCCACGACCCGAAAAATACTTCGGCCTTCATCAAGCCATTTCTCTTCATAACGTGTCTTGTATGGGCGAGGTGGATTAACTTCAAGTGGGTCTACCGTGAAGGAAGGGTGGGCTGACAAAATCTTTTCTGTTTCTTGAGCGTAACCTTTTTGATCGGTAACAAGCTCAAAGCACCCATTCCGTTTCAGAACATGAGCGAGAGACGCCGCAAAACGAGGACTATACACTCGATGCTTTGCATGTTTTTCTTTGGGCCACGGCATGGGGAATTGCATCAACACCTTTTCCACGGAAGCCGGGGCGAACAATTCTCGGAGTAAATATCTTGCATCTCCGCAAATCACTCGTGCGTGCGGTACTTTTGCACGCCATAAACGCGCGGTAGAGCGTAAAATACAATCCTTTGGCAACTCAAATCCAACGTAATTTACCGCGGGGTTTTTCTGTGCACACCACACTAAGGCGCCTCCATTGCCAAAGCCGATTTCCACACGAATCGGCGCTTTCCGACCGAAAACTTGCTCCCAATCCACGGGGATTTCCAACGATGCTGGTTGGAGTTCGTACTGTTGCAGGATGGGTGGTTTCACTTTCACGGCCCAATTATCCCATTTCTAAGGTGAAATCCATAGGTCATGTTGTCCTGACTTGCTGTCGTTTTCTGCATTGCCACCGACGATGGTGTCGTCATGGCCACCTACCTCAGCAGACCGTCCGGCGAAAGCAACCCAAAGACCGTCAAGGAGTACTAGAAGCCGGGAAACGCTAGGTCAGAGCAAGTCGTGACAACGGCAGCCATCTTATTCGCGCTCCTATCCATCCTACCTCAGCATGTCACTCGTCCCCGTTCTATGGTCCTTCCAGGCCCCACGGGTGCGGCCCAAGCGCTTCTCGAATTCTTTCCACTACTTGAACAGCTGCAAAGCCAGCCTCCCCAGAAACAAGGTGAGGTCGGCCGCTTCGGACGGCATCGACAAAAGCGCGAAGTTCCGCGACAAGAGGCTCTTCGTCGGGAAAATCTAACTCTTCAATATGAAGAAGATCTTGAAAGCCTGCCTGCGGGTTTTCCGACGCAGCAATTCTTTTTACGGCCTCCGGAGTAAAGTCCACCGATTTTTTGACCAAGAGCGCGTAATGCGCTGCACTGTCCACCGTGACATAACAATCCGGACCAAAAACACGGAAGCGGCGCATGGGCTTCAAACTAAGGCGGGAAGCCGTCAAATTTGCTACCGCGCCATTGGAAAAACGCAATCTTGCACTCACCACATCCTCACTGGGTGACAAGGTTGCTCCTCCAATGGAGTCTACAGAAACAACTTCCTCATCAATCCATGCCAAGCACAAGTCCACGTCGTGAATCATTAAATCCAAAGCAACGCCAACATCCGTTCCTCGGAAAGAATAAGGAGCCAAACGGTGAGCCTCAATAAAACGGGGCTCGATATCTAATTCCATCGCTCGGCGCACCGCGGGGTTAAAGCGTTCAACATGACCGACGCCAACCATAGCCCCACCCTTTTCGGCATCGTGCAAAATCTGGCGACAAGTCTCCGTATCCGCAGCCAAGGGCTTTTCAATCAAACAAGCCTTTCCCTGAGAAAGGAAAGGCAGCGCGGCTTCTCGGTGAGAAATGGTGGGAACGGCAATCACCGCGAAGTCTACTTCGTGTACCAAAGAATCCGAGGAGGGAAACCAAGGCACACCATATTTCACGGCAATCTCTTGGCCACGGTCTTTACAAGCATCTACCACACCGACTAACTCAACATCGGGCAACTCAGAAAGAATCCGTGCATGATGCTGACCAAGATGGCCGACGCCAACGACCGCTACGCGCAGCACCGAGGCCATTAAGCCTCTTCTCGCTGCGGACGGCGAAGGGACTCCCTGTAGCGACCTTGGTACCCCCTCTCCATGTCACGCAAGAAGGCCAAAAGGCGCATGGTTTCTGGCTGAAGATCCCCCAGTGCTTCCATTTCCTGAATGGCCAAGACAGTCGGCGCATCATTCGAAAAAAGGCGTCGATAGGCATCACGCAACTGGCTCACCGCTTCCCGAGATTTTTCACGGCGCCGAAGGCCGACGGAATTCACAGCCCGAAGGCGGGCAGGGCTGCCTTCGGCAACTAAATAAGGAGGAACATCTTTCATGATGCGGCTCATTCCACCGACCATTGCCAAAGTGCCCACCGTCACAAAGTGATTGATGGCCGCACCTCCGGAAATAATAGCCTGACTTTCAATCAACACGTGTCCCGCAAGAAGTACGTTATTTCCAATAATGACTTCATCTTCAATAACACAATCATGCGCAACATGAGAGCAAGCCATCAAAAGATTCTGATTGCCGAGACGCGTTACCCAGGAACCTGCCGCCGTGCCAATGTTCATGGTTACGAATTCACGGACAACATTGTCATTTCCAATGACAAGTCCGCTCTCTTCGCCGGTATATTTCAAGTCTTGTGGAAGTCCACCAATCGCGGCTTGGCCCACGAAACGATTCCGTTTTCCAATGGTTGTCCGCGACTGCACGGTCACATGAGGCCCAAGCACTGTTTCTGCATCAATCTTTACTTGGCCACCGACGTAACAGAAAGGGCCAATCTCCACACTTGAATCTAATTCAGCGGTAGGGGCCACATAAGCGGTGGGGTGAATCAAGGTCATGCATCTATCATGGCAAAGGACAAAAGGGCTTCCGACACAACACGCCGACCGACTTTTGCCTGTCCTTTTACTTGAACACGACTGCGGTTCACTCGCAGAGTTTCCACCTCAAGGCGTAGCTGGTCCCCCGGCACTACAGTTCCGCGGAAGCGTACTTTGTCGATGGCCGCTAAAACGCCCAGCTTTCCGGTGAGGTCCAGTTTTCTTTGCAGCAAAAACCCCGCCACTTGAGCAAGCGCTTCTAGCTGAAGGACGCCGGGCATGAGTGGCTTGTCCGGGAAATGGCCCTGAAAAAATGGGTCCGTGATGCTGACATTTTTCACACCGACCGCCCGACGAAACCCTTCGACTTCAATAATTCGATCCACCAAGAGAAAAGGGTATCGATGAGGCAAGCGGCGCATCACATCCTGCACCTCATATTGAATGCCACGGCCTTCGCCAGCAACCTCAATGGCCTCAAGATCTTCCCGCAAGTGTCGAACCAAAGTCTGGTTCAAACTGTGTCCACTTCGGGTAGCCACGATGTCGGCATGAAGGTCGGCCCCTAAGAGTGCTAGGTCTCCAAGCACATCCAGCACCTTATGCCGAGTGGGTTCCTGAGGCATTCGAAGATTCGGAGGCTCCTCGCCCCCAAGAACCACCGTGTTTTCTGCATTGGCGCCCTTTCCCAATCCGGCTTCTAAGAGTGCATCGATTTCTTTTGCTTGCACAAAAGTTCGTGCAGGAGCTAAATCATTCAAAAAAGAATCTGCACCCAATTGAAAAGTAAAGGGGCTTGCGTCAATTCCTTCCGGGTACTCCGGTTGAAATCGGACTTTCAGCCCATCGGTACTGGGCGGCAACGCGAGGATTTCCGCATTCCCTTCACGGAAAATCAAAGGATCTTCAATCTTCAATACTTTCCGTGTTGCTTTTTGCGGAACAATTCCAGCCCCAGAAATCAACGTTGCATAGTCTTTGCCTGACCCGTCCATCCCTGGAAGTTCGTCTCCGGAAACGCGCACAAAGATATTGTCCACACCAAGACCAACACAAGCTGAGAGAAGATGCTCGACCATGCCAATCATTCCGTTTCCCGCACGAAGAACAGTTCGGCGCTGAGAAACCGTGAGGTAACCTGCAAGAGCCGGAATGTCCGGTGGGTCCTCCATGTCCGTACGCTGGAAAACGACCCCGGTGCCTTCAGGGGCTGGCTCAATCCGCACATGCACGTGATCTCCGGAATGAAGAGCAATACCCTCCAACTCCACTGCGCGCTTAATGGTGCGTTCTTTCCGAGTCATCGTCCCTAGTTTAAGGCGTTTCGGACAAACTTTCGATAACCTCTTGGGTCATATCCAGCTGAGGATGCACCCAGAGCAGCTTACGACTATTCAAAAACTCAGCTGCTATCTGAGTTTCCTGTGGCAAGTCGTCCAGGGAAGGAGGTGAAACGAATATTCCAGCGTACCCTTTAAGGCGACCGATTTCTTCTGCCTTGGCCTGAATTAAGCGTGCTGCGCGGACATAGACTTCACTCTGAGCCGTCTGGAAGCGCTGTAACTGAAACTGCTGACTACGCTCCAGAGTAAGCCGAGCCGTTTCCAGCTCATGCTTTTTCGTCAAGAAGTCCATCGAATTAGGGTCCATTACCAAGAGTTCCCCTTCTGTGGCGCGAAGGCTTTTATCTTTCTGACGGAAAGCTTCTGAAGTCGGGGCAAACTGTGCCCGCAAACGATCCATCTCGTCAACGACTGCCGGCACCTCGTTAAAGCATCGTTGCATATCCAAAAAATGGATGTCCTCGTCTAAAGCAGGCGACTCTCTTTCGGCAATCAACGAGCCACCGAGGAAAGCCAATGCAGTACAAAGTAGTGGTAAGTGGATGAGTAAAATCTTTTGGTTCATTAAAATTCTCCAAAGGTAAAGCTAACTAAACTTGTACGGTCTCCCTCTTCCTTCTGAACAGGGACGCCGAAATCTAATGCCAAAGGCATCTGAGGCATGAATGGAATCCTTATACGAATTCCAAAACCGGCAGAAACCCGCGTGGGCTGAAGTTGTCCAAAAGAATCGCCAAAACTTCCCGCATCCACAAAGAGAGCCCCGCGCGCCCATTGAACTTCTTCTACTTTATCTCGCTCCTTGCCAGAGAAGATGGGAAAACGCAACTCCATGGTGCTATTCCATGCACTAGAGCCACCCACAGGGTAGCCGTCGACTTCACCAATACCTCGGAAGTCAAATCCACGAATGGACCCTTGACCGCCCAACCAATAAAGTTCGGTAAAAGGGAGCGCATCAGCGGACCAGCAGTGCCTTATTTTTCCTTCTATGGAGAATGTGTAATCTCTACTGAGAGAATCTTCAAATACTCGAAAGTACTTCCCAAAGCTTAAATCAGATTTTGTAAAACTTAAATCACCTCCGAATTGTTTGCCAGCACGAGACACCTCCAAGCGAACCTTATGACTGTCAATCGGAGAGAATGGGTTAACAACAGTGCTCCGAGAAAACCCAGCAAACCCATAGTGCTTTGTCAAACCTGCAAGTTGCTCCGGATCCTCGGATGCAGCCTCAAGGGACCCACGAACACCATCCCTAATACGTCCAATGGAAGCCGTCTCTAACCCTGGGCCTGCAAAAACAGAAAAGTGTCGACCAAAACGCCGACTTACCGAAATTCGAAACCCCGCACGATCTTCAAGGTGGGTACGGAAACGATGGAGCCTCTTAAACAGTGAAGTATTTAGACCGACTCGGTTCACGTGCTCTTTCAATAAATCCGGTTCTGAAAAGCTAAAGTTGTATTGGGAATAATCTGTCCCAGGAGCAATGAAAAGGGAAAGGGATTGTCCAGCTCCGGTGAAGGCTTCACCATTCAGCAGTTCCGTTAAAGTCTTGTCCCATGAAGTTGGAAAGTCAAACAAATCGAAGTTGCTCTTCTTCAAAGTCGCCGAAAGAAAAGCACCAAAGTTCGTATTATACCCCCCACCAAAGAGCATATTCCCGGTCCCCCTCCCTTCCTTGACCTGAAAGTGTAAATTCACCCATTCAGGATCTTCGGTGGGCTCAAAGCGGTAAGCCACGGAAGGTGCGCGGGTGTCTGGGTCCAAAAACCAGTTGGTTCCAAGAAGTCGACGCTGTGCGCGAGCAGCCAAGCCCATATCCGCCAAGTCTCCTGGCTCCAGTTCAATTTCCCTGCGAATGACGCGGTCCTGGGATTGCGTGTTCCCTTCAATGATGACTTCTCGAATTCTCTTTGGATCTCCTTCTCGAATCCGAAAGATCACCATTATCTGATGCTCCGCATCCGTGCGTGTATCCATTTGCATCGCGAAAAAGGAAGCATTTCGCTCGGAATCTCTATGGATGGAAACCGTATGGCCCCGCTCTCCATAAAATCGGCGGATTGCGGCGGCGTCAGCGGCAATGCGAATAGCTTCCAAGGGGGCGCCAGGGGGCAAGTTCTCCAAGACCGCGCTCAGTTCTTCCGGAGAATACCGAAGGCTTCCCCCTTCTTCCCAAGCCTCAAAGACAACACCTGCAACCTGATAGAGCTCTCCTTCTTCCACATGGAAAATGAGATCAACTTCCGTTTGGCCTTCTATGAGAAGGGGCGTTTCCAACCAAACCTTGACATCCAGATAGCCCAAATCTTGATACAAATCCATCATGGAGATTCGATCTCGTTGAAGAGCCCCTGGGTCATAGACAGAAGAAAACAATCCAAGGATTCCATTGCCGGTCTCTATTTCATCCTTAAGCGAGAGGCCAAAAAAGGAGCTCTCCGAAATACTTTTCACTCCAACAAATTGAATAGAACCAATCTTAACCTGAGGCCCTTCTTGAATATGAAACCTCACCTCATCTAGGTCTTGATTTGTCTCTGCCTCAACTTTTGCATGAGCATATCCTCGCTCACGGTATGCTTTTTCAATCACCGACGCCACGCGCGGTATTGCTTGTTGGTCAATCGCCTGACTTGCGGACAGCCCGGTTAACAAGAGAAAATCATCTCTTTGTAATTCAGACAGAGTTCCCCCAAGAAAAACGACCCTGCGAAATGACTCCATGGGCACAACATAGAGAAAAAGACGGACATGACCCGGTGATATTTGTTCTACGGAAAGGCGTTCCATTCGAACACGTAATCGGGACCAAAGGAAATCCACATCATGGCGGTATCGATCTGGTTGAAAACTCTGACCCTCTTTTAAGGTCAGCGCAGAACGAACTTTTACCTCAAGGTCACCCGCCCCCACAATACGGATTTCATCAATAATCTCGCCTTGCCCCTTCTCCTGCTGAGGAGTCGGGGAATAGGCCCAAAGAGGTGTCGTTGGAATACTCAGCAACACGCAAAAAAACAAGACTCGCAAAAATAAATCTCTCATGAGTAATAGAAGTTAAATAACAGGTTCATGCACGGCATTTTCAAAGCGCATACACTCGTTTTGGTAGGTCAAATGGACATTGCCCGTTGGTCCATTTCTGTTTTTTGCAATGATGAGCTCACCGAGCCCCTGATTGTCATCAGTTTTTCCGTAGTATTCATCTCGGAACAACATCATGACCATGTCCGCATCCTGCTCAATTGCCCCTGACTCTCTCAAGTCCGACAACATAGGTCGGTGGGAATCTCGTTTTTCTGCAGCACGATTGAGCTGAGCCAGTGCTAAAACAGGAACTTTCATGTCCTTTGCGATGGCCTTCAGAGTTCGGGAAATCGTAGATATTTCTTGCTGCCGATTTTCTGCCTTTGTGGTGAGCAACTGCAAATAGTCAATGATGATGATGTCAAGTTTTCCGTCTCTTTTCAGACGGCGTGCCTTAGCGCGGATTTCAGAAAGGCTCGGAGAAGAAGAATCATCAATGTAGACGGTTGCGTTAGAAAAACTCCCCGCCGACAGCGTCAAGCGTTGCCGCGAACCGGCATCCATTTTGCCGCTCCTTAATGCTTCGTGACGAATTCTAGCATGCGAAGAAAGCAACCGCTGGACCAATTGATCTGCGGGCATCTCCAAAGAGAAGAGAAGCACGGCCTTATTCTCTTCAAGAGCCATACGCTCCAGCACATTTAGCGCGAGAGCTGTTTTCCCCATGGAAGGACGCGCAGCAAGTACAACCAAATCACCTGGCTGGAAGCCTTGTTTTTCATCCAAATCCAAGAATCCCGTCTTCAAGCCTCGACTTGTCCCGTCTTCGGAAAGAATGCGGTCAATATTTTCTTCCACTAATTCTTTCATGCTACGGAATTGACCGCTCACAAGGCGATCCCCAACCTCAAACACTTTCTGTTCCGCTTCATCCACCAATTTACGGACATCCTCCTCCTCCGTCTCCGCGACCAAACGCGTGATTTCCTCAGAAGCCTTCAGCAGCTTTCGGCGAATGGCCAAGTCATGAACAATCTGGATGTGATTTTCCAGAAATGCGACGGAAGGCACAGCCTCCATGAGTTCTTTCAGGTAATTACGACCCCCCAATTCGTCAGCCTTTCCAAGCCGTTCCATTTCTTGGTGGACCGTGACAGGGTCACAAGACCCACTCGCACGCCCCTCCATCGCTGCAATGATCTCAAAGAGGCCACAGTGGCGTGGAGAATAAAAGTCATAGACGTGAAGCTTCCCGACGACTTCGGCCGCCCGACGGGGATCCCGCATAAGACTCCCCAGGACACTCTTTTCCGCCTCTAAATCAAAAGGAAGATGCGCGTTGAGACCTTGGTTTTTCATGAAGCAACTAGGATACAAACCCTGGCGGCCCGTGCCCCATGAGGCCGAGCCACCAGGGGGAATGAATTACTCAGCACCAGCTTCACTGGAAGCTGCCGTTTCTTCTGACGACTCTGTGTCATCCTCACCTAAATCCATGGCCTCATCCGTCTCAGTGGCCAGCACCCAAACTTTAATGTTTGAGTTTAAGTCACCATGAATATGAATAGGTACTTCAAACTCACCCGCAGCCCGAATGGGTTCCGCAAGGCGAACGTGAGACTCTGGAATATCGAAGCCTTGCTCTTGGAGTGAATCTGCAATGCGCTTGGCGGTCACTGCGCCGTACAAGTGCCCGGTAGCATTCACACGCTCTTCGTAGGTCAACTGCAAAGACTCAAGACGTTTTGCAAGAGCACCATATTCCGCCTCAAGACTAAGCCGACGTGTTTCCGCGTCTTCTTTAGCCCGTTGGATTGCACGAATACCTTCCTCAGAAAACGGGGTAGCTTTTCCTAATGGAAAAAGGTGATTCCGAGCATACCCGGCACTGACCTCAATGATGTCGCCGACATGTCCTAAAGCAGGAATGTCTTCGCTAAGAATGATTTGAGTTTTCATTAGATACCATAGGGCAAGAGGGAGAGAAAACGAGCGTATTTAATGGCCCGCTTCAATTTGCGCTGTTGGCGCGCCTTTAAGCCGGTCCGCTGCGCCGAATGAATGCGACCTTGCGCATTCATGTAACGCTGAAGGGTTTCGATATCTTTGTAGTCGAAACGCTTTGGATGTTTTGTTATTTCTTGTGTCATCGTGTGCACCTTATTCCTTTTCGTTGGAAGCCGCTACTGCTGGCTCAGGGGTTTTCTCTGAAGCAGACCCTTCCGCTTCTTCTTTCTTTTTAGATTTTCCAGAGTCCTCTCCAGAGTCCTCTTCAGAGTCCTTCTCAGAGTCCTTCTCAGAGTCCTTCTTCTTGTCAGATCCCGTGATGTATTCCTCGATGTACTCTTCCTCAATTTCTTCGGGAACGTCTATGTCAGAATCTTCAATGCCAATGCCCAGTTCATCCTCAGGGATTTCATCTTCTCGCAAGAAAAGAATGCGGAAGACGGGACCTAAAAGGTACATTTCTCTTTTTGTTGCTGACACCGTCTCTTGGCCTGCCATGATCCAACCCATTAAATAGGTGGCTCTCTTGCGGCCAGCAATGGGGTAAGCCAAAGCCTGCTCTGCCCAAAGGCGAAGAACCTTCACGTCCGCGCCATGCTTTTCTAAAGTGGTTCGCACCCAATCACGGGTTGCGTTGAATCCTTGGGCGCGCACCTCTTCATTATCGAGGAGGAACATCACCTGGTATGCGTATTGTTTGTTTTCCATGTTGTGCCTTTCCGGTCCTACCGGTTTGCCCGCGAAATTGCGGATTCACGCCTGCGGCTTGCGGCGGTTGTATTGAGTTTGGAGCTCTTCCAAGGAATGCCCCTTTGCCCAGTCCTCCGCCGCCCAAGAAGCCGTTTCAAGCATTTCTTGAACCGTCTCTTCATCAGAAGTGCGGAAGGTCTCTAAAACAAAATCAACTGAGTCTTGTCCAGGATCCCCAACCCCTAAGCGTATGCGTGGGTAATTCAAGGACTGTAAAGAAGACTCCACATCACGAAGGCCGTTATGGCCTCCACAACTTCCCGAAGCCCTGAGGCGAAGCGCCCCAAGAGGGAGATGAAAATCATCCGTGAGAATGAGCATGTTTTCCGGTGGAATCTCCAAGGTCTGTAGTGCTGCCAAAACAGCTCCACCACTTCGGTTCATAAAGACAGTGGGCCAAAACAATGCGAAACGACGAGTTGGAGAACAAAGAAGGTCTCCCCACCGTTTTCCGTGGAGTGTCAATGGCTCTGGCTCTATGCCCAACCGGTGTGCGAAAAGATCGAGTACGTCAAAGCCAACGTTATGGCGTGTTCCGACGTATTGCGGCCCAGGGTTTCCCAGACCGACGAGAAGCCGAAGCCCCTGCCCTTCGGGAGGGTGCCCCCCATCAGGACCGGAAATCATAGGCCTGCGCCCTCCAACGGGCTACTCCTCTTCGTCCGAAGAAGAACCTTCTCCGTCTTCTGCAGCCTCATCCTCCGCAGCTTCCGCAGCTTCTAAGGCAGCCGTGGCGGCGGCTTCAGCTTCTTCGGCGACTTTCTTAGCAGCGGCATCCCGTTCGGCCTCGTCCGCCGCAGCAGCTTCTGCTTGCTCTTGGGCAGCGGAGCCATCCGGATCCCGGAGAAACTCAACGTTTTGAATCAGGTCTCCCATGTAATCCCACTGGACCTCACGAAGGATGCAAACCGTCTTTTTGCCGTCAACTTTGAGGTCAAATACACGAGCCTCCTTCCGAAGGGCCGCTTCAAACTCACTTTGGTTGATGCTCAGCGAGACCGAAGGCTCTCCAGCACCCACGACGTTGGCAGGAATGGAGCCTGCGGCGCGCAGGGCAATGGAGGCACGAGTGCCGAACTTTTCACGCGATTGCGTAGAGAGGGTGATATTTTCCATCGTTCAAGGGGTGCTCAAGCTATTGAGAACCGCCTATTCTACTCGTCGAACAGGGCACTAACAGATTCTTCCCGATGGATTCTTGTAATAGCACGAGCAAGTAACGGCGCCACAGAGACTTGCTTGAGATTTGCGGGCAGCGCCCCCCTTAATGGAATGGAATTTGTGACATAAATTGCGTCGACAGGGCAATTTTCGAGGCGCTCCTTTGCGGGGCCACAGAGAACAGCATGAGTTACGGCAATAAAGATTTTATCTGCTCCCCGATCTTTCAGGATGCGAGCGGCCTCTGTGATGGTCCCTGCCGTGGAAATCATATCATCCGTTAAAAGGACATTCTTTCCCTCCACGTCCCCAATAACATTTTCCATCACCACGGAATCTCCACTGGTACGACGCTTGTCCACGATAGCCAAAGTGGTATCCAAAGACTTCGCCCATGCTCGTGCCAACTTCACACCACCCACATCAGGGCTACAAAGAACGAGGTTTTCTAGGTTCAAGGACTGGATCGTCTCCAGAAGAACCGGCCTGGCCCAAAGGTGATCTACAGGAATATCAAAAAATCCCTGAATCTGCTGAGCATGCAAATCCACGGTGACCACGCGGTCACAACCAGAAGACTCCAGCATGTTGGCAACCACCTTTGCCGAAATAGGGACTCGGCCCTCATCTTTTCGGTCTTTGCGCGCATAGCCAAAATAAGGCATGACCGCAGTAATTCGTCCCGCACTTGCACGCCGCAAAGTATCAATCATCAAGAGCATTTCCATGATGTTGTCGTTCACAGGAGGCGCGGTAGATTGGACTAAAAAGACGTCAGCGCCGCGCATGTCATCATGGATTTTGATGTCAATTTCTCCGTCGGGGAAACGGCCAACGAAAGCGGAGGTTAAAGGAACGTCTAATTGACCCGCCAACTCGTGGGCGAGGTCAGGGTGCGAAGTACCAGCAAGAACTTTCAGGCGGTCGTAATTAGGCATCAGTCAGAAGAGGGGAAAGGGCGCGCAGGGACGCCGGTAACGATTTGGTCATCTTGTACATCATGGCCACGGGTCACAACAGCGCCAGCACCGGTCATCGCACGGTCGCCAACGCGAACAGGAGCGACTAACACTGTTCCCGATCCAATAAAGGCGCGTTCGCCGATGTGCGTGGCATGCTTGGCTTTACCGTCGTAATTTGCAGTAATTGTTCCGCAGCCGATATTCGCCTTCGCACCGATGACTGCATCACCGAGATAGCTTAAGTGCTTTGCCTTTGCGCCTTCCCCCATCTCAGTATTTTTAACCTCAACAAAGTTGCCGACTTCGGCACCGTCTTTGAGAACCGTGCCAGGGCGCAGGTAAGCAAAAGGCCCGACGGAGCAGTTTGCGCCCACAATGACACCACGGCGAATGATGGAAAACGGGTGAATGCGGGCACCAGGGGCAATTTGCACGCCATCTTCAATAAATGTGCTATTCGGGTCATCAAGGATGACGCCGGCAAGCATGTGTTCCTCCAGAATACGGCTTCGCATGGAACCCACCGCAGATGCAAAATCCACAAGGTCATTCACGCCTTGTACTTCCTCTTCCCCATCTTCTAAGCACACCACCGTGCCATCCGTGTCCGAAAGGATCTGCACGGCAGCATCCGTTAAATACAATTCACCTTGCGCGTTGTCCGTTTTCAAAGCCGCAATGGCAAGATGCAGGGCTGGAAGGTCAAGGACATAAACGCCGGCATTGATTTCACAAACTTTGCGCACCTCATCGTCGGCGTCGGCCTCTTCCACAATGCGCAACAAGGCGCCATCGGATTCCTCTCGGAGAATACGACCGTAACCGGAGGGGTCTTCGACCAAACAACTCAACAATGCGCCACCGGGTTGCGCCGCCAAGAAGGAGAGGGTGTCGGCCTCTAAAAGTGGAGTGTCTCCACAAAGGATGAGCACTCTTCCTTCGGCTGGGAGCTCCGCCAACGCGCAACGCACAGCATCGCCGGTCCCGCGGGCTTCCGGTTGAATCACGACCTTCCAACCGTTCCGCGAAGAGGACTTCAGCCAAGATTCAATGGGCTCTTGATGCGTCGGACCGAGGACTAAGGTGGTGGATTCGGGGGCCAAGGAATCCGCCGCGCCCAAAATATAGTCCAAGAGAGGGCGACCGCAAAGGTCCAAGAGGGCTTTCGGCGCGCCAGTGCGCACTCGGGTGGATTCGCCACCAGCAAGAACGAGGATGTGGAGCTTCGGGGAGGCCATGAGGAAGGCAAAGTATAGCCACGCACCCAGGGACTTCTTAGGCCAAGTCTGAGAAAGACGGGGCGTTTTTATGAAGCCACCCCACGGCGTCTAAAACTAACTGTACCTGGACTTCCGTATCCTCTGGCTGGCGTGTCAAATGCAGAAAGCCGACCCAGGGCCGGCATGTCTGCTTTTGCGCTTCCAAGGTAGCCAAATAAAGCAGAGCATTGCAGCAGTGCGAACCCGCATCCGCACTCAATTCCACTGCATGGCCCTGAGTTTGAAGTGCCATAGCCAACGCATCAAACGGCCAATGTGCACGCAAGGCGGTTGGACCCTGCGGAAGAAGATTGCCCGACGCTGGACCGCCGTCGGCGGACGCCTCATCATGCTCCAAATCAAAACGGTTATGGCCTCGAGTTTCCAGGCGGCAGGGAAGCTCCTGGCCAGATTCTCCTAAGGCAAGCCAAACAGCCGGAGGATGGGCCATCGTTTCTTGAACACGTTGGCGTACCTCCGGAAGGCGGACCGGCCAAACCTCTCTCTTCCAGGACTCGGGGAATGAAGATTCATGCTCCAAGGCCTCCAAAACCCGAAGGCTTTGGTTCATTTCACGACCCTGAAAAGGGCCATAGGCAGTAAGAAGACCGGTCATTGAGGACGAAGGGGGCGGGACATCCTAGTATGCGCAAACGGAGCATTCGCCTTTGGACATTCGCCCCCTCTTCACTCTCCCGGGAATTCCCCGCAAAACCATCACTCGTTTGGGCGGCTGGGTGGCCCGCCGGCGCATTCCCCGGTCCCTCCGAAAGCCTCTTTGGTCATGGCTGACTCGCCGTCTTGGCATTGACCCCACCGACGTCCCCGGAGTTTGGGAGGATTACCCGCACTTTCTCTCTCTCTTCACACGGCCACTCCCCCCGAATTCCCGCCCGCTCCCTCAGGAAGAAGGCTGGCTCGCCCCCGCCGACGGCCGGCTCCTATCCATCACGCCCGCAACACCCGAGCAAAGTTGGGTGATCAAAGGGACACCCTATTCCACGCATGAGCTCCTTCCAGGCGGGGATGCCCAAATGCTTTCCGACTTGGTGGCCTACCAAATCTACTTGGCACCCGCTAACTACCATCGGTATCACGCGCCCTGCAGTCTGCGGATTCTTCGCGCGGTGGTGGAACCGGGTGATTTACAGCCAGTGGATCCCCAACTGGTCAAGCGAAGCATGCGCGTGCTCCAAACCAATCGTCGTATTCTTCTTCATTGTCTCACTGAAAACGAGAACCCTTTCGCCATTTTATTGGTGGGTGCGTTAAACGTCGGTGCCATGCGTTTCGTCTTTGACGAAACCTTAGGAGTCCCTCCGCTCACCCGCGGCCAAAGGCACTATGACCCTCCCCATAAACTTTCTGCGGGCGAAGAGTTAGGCTGGTTTGAATTTGGGTCCACTGTCGTTTTGTTTGCACCGAAAGAATGGGAATGTGTGGTGAAAGAAAATGAGCCAACCCGCGCAAGAGAGCTTCTCTTACAAAAAGACCTGCCAAAACCTTCTCCCAAGGAAGTCGTCAAAGAATGGTAGGCCCACTTGCACAATTTGCAGCCGCCACCGACCGAGGTGCGACTGACGAAATTTGCAATGCAGCACGATCATTACCACCGGAGCAAATCCGTGAATTACTCCGTCTGCTTTCTATCTTTTTGGGATTCCCAAAAGTTTTGCGCGCACTGCAGTGCCTTTCCCTCCCTCCGGAAACCTTAGATATAACTTCAACGACCGCCTCAACAAATGGGGAAGACTTTTTTCGACAACTCTATGGTCCCGACGCAGACCGTGTCCTTCTCCACCTTGAAGGACTTGACCGTCTCTTGCACCAATGGGTCTTAAATCACGCCTATGGAACTGTTCTCTCTCGCCCAACCCTTTCCCTATCAACACGCATTCGTCTCATCCTGTTAGCTCTTGCGGCAACACAATGCTGGAAACAATGGCAATCTTATTATCGAAACGCACAGCGACATGGAATTCGGCAAAGCCAAATTCTTGATGACCTGGAATCCCACAACTGGTTGACGTCGGCGGACAAAGAAAAAGTAACCGCCTGGGTTCAGAATCATGGATAACCTCATACCCAGGCCGCTTTCTGCGCTCGTCGGTACGCAGTTTTTGACCGTCCTGAATGACAACTTACTGAAACAGGTCATACTTCTTTGGGCAGTTCAAACCACCGCCACATCGTACGACCTCCAAGCTTGGGCAGGGTTGACATTTGCACTGCCTTTTCTCCTCTTTGCAGGACTTGCAGGAGACATTGCGGATCGTTTTTCAAAGAACCACCTCATCCAACTTGCAAAAAAAGCTGAGGTCATTGTCATGACCCTTGCCCTTTTTGCATTTTGGTCTCAATCTCTTTCTGCAATATTCTTCGTTCTCTTTTTCATGGGAGTTCAAAGCGCCTTCCTTGGACCTGCGAAATACGGCGCTCTCATTGAGATTTCTCCTCCAGTAAAGCTCGCCAAATCTAATGCCTTGATGCAAGCCAGTGTCTTGATTGCCATCCTCCTTGGGACGGGGCTTGCGGGATGGGCGTTCTCTCAAGGAAAGCATCGTCTCTGGCAAGTGGGCGCCCTCGGCATTGGTCTCGCTTTATGGGGATGGCTTGTCGCCAAAAAAATTCCGGTCCTCGCTCCTGCCGACGGCCATCGACCCATTCGCTATCAACCATTTCAGCACGCCCATCGGAGTATTCAATTAGCCCGTTCAATTCCAAATCTGGCTACGTCCATGTTTGCCCATTCTATTTGGTGGCTCGTGGGTGGAACGATAGTTTTCGCATGGAACGAAGCGGGCACGCAATTGTTTCACATTTCCGAAGGCCTCTGGAGCGCCGGCTTAGCCTCATTTGCGGTCATGATTGGCTGTGGCTGTGCGTTTGCTGGGAAACAATGCAAAGAAGAAATTCCGGAGAACCTCTCTTCTTTTGCAGCCGTGGGAATGGCTCTTTTTCTGTTTGGAGCTGGGTGGCAACACCAAAACCCTTGGACACTTTTCATCTTTTTACAGGGTGCTTCTTTTTGCAGTGGGGTCTATCTGATTCCGATTCGAACTCACGTGCAATCTTTACCACCCGCAAATCGAAAAGGACAACTTCTTGGAGCCAGTCAACTACTTGACTTTACCTTTATTTTATTTGCTAGCGTGTTGAAAATTATTTTACATGCTGCTGGTGTAGATGCTGTCCATACTTTTTTTGTCCTCAGCGGAATTATGGCTTTCGCCGCAGTGTTGACTCGAAAGCCCCTAACGTTTTTCTTGGACGCGAAGCCGAAATAACGTCGGCTGAAAAGAGTGCGTTGCAGTCAAATGTACTTGAATGCGAGATGTCTTCGGGGCCTCCCAGGACCCAAGAGGAATTCCATCTAAAAAAAGTTCGCCATCTTTCCAAGACAACTCTTGAGGGACATGAGGGAGGAGCGTGAATCCGTGCATTTTTTCAGATTCCACCTGGACCGTCAAAGCAGACCCCTTTCGTTGAAGGTGGATATTCCGAAACAAAGAAAGGGCTTCGGGAAAGTCGTCCAGTGTTTCTAGAGTCCAAGTCATGGACCACGCCGACAACGAAAGCCGAGGGCCTCCTCTTGCAAGAGCAGGCGACCACGATGGAGAGATTTGTATGGACGACCATTGGATATCAAAGGCATCTCCATACTGAGTCACGATGGCATGGGGCCTCCAACGTTCCATGTAAGATTTTAAGCCCACACCGGGGAGAGGGGTCGGGGTACCCAATGATGCGGGCGGCGGCGCAGTGTTTAGGAAAGGTGGGGTTATCGGATGCGGAACGAAAGGTTTCTCCGCCTCGTGCCATTGACGCCAACGCTGTGCCCACGCCCAAGGATCCTTCGTATCTGGCCAGACTTCGGCGCCGAGACGCTCAAAATCACGAATGGCATCTTCCGGTGAACCTTGTAACCAAGACCAGTAGCCCAGGAGCCAAGCTCTTTCTCGTCCCCCATAACCCAAGTCATCTAAGAGAGATTGGGGGTTCATCTCAAAGAGAGAGAGAGGGAGGTCCGCCCCTTTTTTTTGCTCCATGCGCCAACTCTTCTCATCCTCTCTAGGCAACAGGATTCTCCCTGACCGACTCCGGTTCAAAAATGGAAGTTCCAAAGTCATCCCAAGAGAAGCCTCTAACTTCCGAACATAGCGGTTTTGAAGGTCCGCCCAAATTTGTAAACTATAGGTTTGCTGTTTGCCCCAGGATGTTCTTTGACGCAAGCGCAAGTGGATCTTCCCCCAGCGTTCTAAAGCAACGGAAAACTGCTCCGTGCGTAACAAATGGTCCATCTCATGAATGAGTGGTTGTTCTAGGGCGTTGGACCTTTCCTCCCAATGCTGACGGTCATGTCGATCCAAATCCAATGCGTAACTTCGGACCAAATCCTCTGGAGACTCGTCCCCAGCCAAAATGGGAAGTTGTTGGCTCAGCGGGATTTGACGCTGCAATTCTTGCAGCATTCCCATCTGCCAAGAAGACACCAGGAAATCACCGGAGTCTACTTGTTGCAAGGCGGCGTCGGCACCTTGTTGCACGAAAAGAGAGGTCTCCACTAAAATCTCCTGAGCACGTGCACGCAAGCGTTGGCGAGAACGTTCCACAAACTGCCTCCGTTGGAGTAATCCATCTTCCAAGGAAACTCTTTGGGGAAGGGAAGCCGTCAAGAATGCGTCCAACTCTTCGGCAGCACGTCGGTACGTGGAAGCGGCAAAAGCATTCTCAAAACGCTGTTCAAAAGGCTGTGCCCAGCCGTCGTAGAGCAAACGCTTGGAGTGGATGGGAGATGGCATGCGGGGGATTGGCTCTGCAATCTCCGAGGTTTCTGTAGATGAACCCGAAATTTTCACATCCGACGGCTCCGGAGAAGACGCTGGCCAAAACATCCAAAGTCCAATGGCGAGAAAGGCCGCTCCGGTGGAAGCGACGAGAGCTTGGCGGAATCTTTTTTGGCGGTGAACTCGGGTCAGCAACCTGGGGGGGTACCCCAACAAAACTCGACCTAAATCTGTACCTAAATCTCTTGCGCGGGAATAACGATGTCCCGCCTCTTTCGCCATGGCCACCCCTAATACTTGCATCAAAGGCAAAGGCACTGTGTCGGGCAAGGGCTCCGGAGGCAAATGAAGAACACGGTGAATCACTTCGCCCACCCCTTTTCCAAGAAAAGGTGGGCAGCCACTTAAAGCATGATGCAACGTGGCGCCCAGAGAATAAACGTCGGCCTCTTCTGATACGCCACTGGGGTCCCGCGCTTGCTCAGGACTCATATATGCAGGGGAACCGAGAGCCGCCCCTGGCCGAGTCAACTCGGGGTCTTCCATCCGACGCACTAAGCCAAGGTCGGCAAGCACTGCGCCGCGCGTGGCGTCCAATAATATGTTATGAGGTTTTACATCACGATGCAGAATACCCTTACGGTGCAGCATCTCTAAGGCACGTGCCACTTGAACGCCATAACGAGCCACCTGCTCCCACCCCAATGAACTCTCTTGCAAGGCGTCCCGAAGAGATGCCCCTTCAATAAACTCCAGGAGTAGTCCTGGGCGGCCATCCGCTTGCAAGGTGCCATGGCCTTGCACAAGATTCGGGTGACGAAGTTCAGCAAGAAGTTCGGCCTCTCTTCGGAAACGTTCCAAAATTCGAGGGTCCTTGGCAATGCTTCGCCGTAAAAGTTTCAAGGCGAAACGGCGCCCGTCTTCATTGGCCACCAAAAATACTTCGCTCAATGCCGAGGACCCCAAAGTACGGACCTGGGTGTATCCTGGCGGAAGTTCTGGTTGGGTCATTCTTTCGGCTCCAACCCGTACTTTTGTAGTTTACGGCTCAGGGAATAGCGGGTGAGACCTAAAGCCTCTGCCGTGCGAGTTCGATTGCCCCTCATTTGATCCATCATGCCCGCAATGGCTTTTCTCTCTAATTCCTGTACTTGTTGCTCTAGGAGCGCCCCCGTTCCCGACTCCCTGGGCATATCCACAATGGCTTGGTCTAATTCTTCCCATTGCACCTCCCCCTCTCCCATCAACGCCAAGCGACGCATTTCATTGCGTAACTGCCGAACATTACCCGGGAAATAAGACTGGGCGAGCTTGCTTTTCGTTTTTACGGATAAAGAACGTAATAAACGGTCTTGCTCAGCGGCCTCTGTTCGCAAAAAGTACTCTGCTAAGAGACCAATGTCCTCAACGCGATTTCGCAATGGTGGTAACTCCAAGCGAACCACGCATAAACGATAGAACAAGTCTTCTCGGAATTCGTTGTCACTCACCTCCTTGCTTAAATCAAGATTCGTAGCGGAGAGAACGCGGACATCTACTATTTCTGTTTTTGAACTTCCAAGAGGTTGGATTTCTCCTTTCTCTAAAAACCGAAGAAATCGTGCTTGCATCGCTTGAGACATTTCACCCACTTCATCTAAAAACAAGGTGCCCCCATTGGCCTCAGCAAGGCGTCCGACTCGATCTTTCACCGCTCCCGTAAAAGACCCTTTTTTGTGACCAAATAACTCCGACTCTAATAAGGTGTCAGGAAGTGCCCCACAATTGACGACGACGAATGGCTTGGAGGCACGCGACCCCTGGAAATGTAAAACGCGCGCGACCATTTCTTTGCCCGTGCCGCTCTCCCCTGTAACCAAAACGGGAAGTTCTCCTTCTAAAACCTTGTCCATCTGCTCAAAAAGCGTGTTCATGGAAGGTGAAACTCCTAAAAATCCAGGGAAACGATTCGCTTCGGACGGCAATGCAATTTGAGCGGACTCTTGTATGAGAATACGTTGCCCGAGCTGCCGCTGTAAGGCGTCGGCACGTTTCTTTAACGCTCTTGCCCGACGGCGATCTTGAGCTGCAGCAAGATGTAACGAAGCCAAACTGGCACACCCTTCCAAGAGTTCAATCTCATCTTTTGAGAAGGCTCCCCCTTGTAAACGATGATCCACCACCAAGAGACCCACGACTTTTGAAGCAGCTTGAAGGGGGATTGCCAACAAGGAACGAAGTCCAAGATCGGCGATGCTGGCGACGCCCGAAAATTCTCCGTCAGATGCTGCATCCTCCACCAAAAGAGGACCCTTTGAAGCTAATGCATTTTCTAAAAGGGTACGAGAGACTTTTTGCTCCGGCGAAGGGACAGATTCACGCGCGAAATTTCGCCCAACTGCCATCGTCGTTTCATCTCCTTCAATCAGAAAAACAAAACCGCGCTCTGCGCCCGTCAACATCACCGCCGCATCAATCAAAACGGGGGCCATCTGTTCTGGTCGGTGTTCCTTTTGAAGCGCGCGGGCCACGCCAAGCAAAGACTGAAGCATGCGCTTCTCCCGGCTTGATTGCTGAGTCAATGTACTTTCGGAAGCGGAGTGTGGTGGAAACTGTCCTGCTTGCAAGCGGATTCGTGTACTTCCAATGCGGAATTCATCGCCAGGCAACAGCACCCGTCGGGTAACTTTTTCTCCGGACATCCACGTTCCATTGGAAGAATTCAAATCTACCAATTGGACTTCATCCTCATGGCGCTCTAAACGACAATGCTCCCGAGAGGCCATCGGGTCTTCTAGCCGGACGGCACAGGTAAGACCTCGGCCTACAAGGATCGTTTGCTCTTCCAGGCGCAAAATCCGTTGTAACTGGTCACGCTCTACCAGAATTTCTAGGGGGTCACTCATTGCTCTCCAAGATACCCTATCCGCAATGCCAGTAACTCAAAAGGACGACTCTCCGTGGTGGGCCGATGGCCTCCCCTTCACCTGCCAGCAATCCGGAAAATGCTGCCATGCGCGCGGGGACTACGCATGGGTCTATGTCGGATGGCCAGAAAGAGAGCGCCTTGCCCAGGCCCTGCAAATAACGCCCGAAGAATTTACTCAAAAATACACCATCACTGACGCGCAAGGCGCACGCATTCTTCGCTTTGTGGATGGGCATTGCATTTTCCTTGAAGATGCAGCTTGCCAAGTCCATGGCCACAAACCCGTGCAATGCCGGACATGGCCCTTTTGGGAGGAACTTCTGGAGTCTCCAGAAACCTATGAGGCCGAAGTCCGCGGTTTTTGCCCTGGGAGTCGCTCCGGAAAACGAGTCTCGGCAGATGAAATTCGTCGCCAGATGAAAGAAACAGAAGAAGCCCGGCAATAGGGCTGACGAAGAAAGCGGCGCAGTTAGAATTCCGCGTTCATCATGTCTGAGAATCCCAACGAATACGCCCTTCAGGTCATCGGCCTGAATAAATTCTACGACCGCAGTCAAGCGCTCAAAGATGTCACCTTGTCCTTTTTTTCCGGAGCGAAAATTGGCGTCATCGGCGCAAACGGCTCAGGGAAAACTACGCTTCTCCGCATTTTGGCTGGGGATGACGAGGAGTTTGAGGGGCAACGAATTCAACTTGGATCGCTCACGCTCGGATACGTCCCCCAGGAGCCTCATCTGAATGCAGAGCAAACAGTCAAAGAGGCACTGGATGAATCCGTGCAACATGTCCATGACATTCTTGACCGCTATAACGAAGTATGCGGATTGATGGGCGAAAAATCCGGCACGGAACTTGAGAAGCTCTCTGAGGAATTTGAACATCTTCAACATGAAATCGACACGCACAACATGTGGGAAGTGGATCGGCTTTTAGAAGTGGCAGCGGGCGCCCTCGACCTGCCCCCGATGGAAAGAAATTGCGGTGTCCTCTCCGGTGGAGAAGCCCGACGTGTTGCCTTGTGTAAAACCCTTATTGAAACACCCGACATTCTGCTCCTGGACGAACCGACTAACCATTTGGATGCCGCAACAACAGCCTGGCTCGAGCACCACCTTGCCAGTTACAAAGGCCTTGTGATCGTCATCACACACGACCGTTATTTCCTCGACAACGTAGTGGACTGGATGCTAGAAGTCGAACGGGGTGTTTGCACGCCGTACGAAGGGAATTATTCGGCCTTCTTGGCGGCAAAGGAAAAGGAAATTGACCTGAGTGGTCGCCAGCAAGAAAAGCGGAAAAAGAGGATTCAGTCTGAGCTTAATTGGGTTCGGCAAAATGCCACGGCCCGGGGCCGCAAGAATAAAGCTCGCCTTCAACGTTTTGACCAACTTTGTGATGAACAAGACCATTTAACGCCAGACACCATTGACTTGGTCATTCCCGTCGGCCCACGACTTGGCAATAAAGTCTTAGTCTTAGATCACATCGCAAAAGCCTATGGAGACCAAACCCTTATCGAAGATTTAAGTTTGGAACTTCCTCCTGGTGCCATTGTCGGAGTCGTCGGCCCAAATGGTGCTGGAAAAACGACCTTGATGAAAATTGTGGCTGGCATGGAAACGCAAGATTCAGGGAATATGGAGTTAGGCGCAACCGTTGAACTTTGTTTCGTGGACCAAAGCCGAAGTGAACTCCATGATGAGCTGACAGTTTTTGAGGAAATTACAGGTGGCGTAGAATTTCTCCCCTTCGGGAAGGGTGAAATCCAATCTCGCGCCTATGTTTCACGCTTCAATTTCAAGGGCGCTGACCAAGAAAAGTTAGTCGGCAATCTTTCCGGAGGGCAACGAAACCGAGTCCAGTTGGCAAAGATGCTTCGAATTGGTGGAAACGTCCTCATCCTTGACGAACCAACCAACGATTTGGACCTCCCTACCACCCGCGTCCTCGAAGAAGCGATTGAACACTTTGCCGGGTGTTTGTTTGCTGTCAGTCATGACCGCTACTTTCTCGACAGAATCTGCACACACATCCTGGCCTTCGAAGGAGATGGACAGGTGCAGTTCTTCTACGGCAACTACACGGAATATGCGGAATGGCTGGAAAGCCGACGTGCTGCTGGAGAAATGGGACACGAATCCAAAGCCGCTAAATACCGAAAACTGTCCCTTTGATAATCCGCCTATTCGCCACGAAACTGCGGCGTGCGCTTTTCGTAAAAAGCCTTTAAAGCTTCAACGCGGTCTTTGGACGGCAACAGTGATCTGGATTGGTGCTTCTCCACCTCAAGTGCCTCTTCTTCCGTCAATCCAGAACAAGATTGAAGAACTCGTTTCGCAGCCCTCAAGGCCAAGGGCCCACCTTGTAACAATACCTCAGTAAAGGCGTCGGCTTGCCCCTGAAGGGTCGTAGAGGAAAGGACTTGAGTGACCAAACCCATTGTGAAAGCCTCCGGTGCGTTTACACGTGAGCCCAGAAGGATCAATTCTTTCGCCTTTGCTAAGCCGACGGCCTGCGGTAAGCGAACACAGCCCCCCGCGCCTGGGATAATTGCCAACTTAGTCTCGGTAAGCCCCATGACCGCCGTATCGGATGCAAGTCGGAAATCACAGGCTAAGGCCAATTCCAGCCCTCCTCCAAATGCCGCCCCATTTAAGAGCGCTACGGTCGGTTGGGGCATGGCAGCTACTTGATTCATCAGCGCACGCAGCCCATCGACCGCGCCTTGCGCTTGCGCGTCATCCATGTCTTTACGCTCCTTTAAGTCTGCCCCAGCGCAAAACGCCTTGTCCCCTTCTCCAACGATACCGACCACCCATACCGAAGGGTCCATCGCAAGGTGCGTTAAATGCTCTTTCAGTGCCGCAACCAGAGCTAAAGAGAGTGCATTGCGGGATTCAGGGCGATTCAAGCGAAGCCAAGCCACCGCATCGCGGCGCTCCAGCAGAACCAAGGGTGAGTCGCTCATCCGGAGATTGTAGAAAGTGCGCGCCTCAAAGCGGCCGCGGCGTCTGAAATCGCCGGCAAATTCAAGGACATGGGCTCTTGCCGAGCTCGCAAAAAATCAGCCCACTTCGCAGTGTCCATGTTTCCTGCCGCGCCAGGGGCAAAGGGACAGCCCCCTAAACCGCCTAAAGCGGAATCAAAATGAACCACCCCAAGCTCACGCGTGCTGCCAGCACCTTCACACGCTTGTTGTCGACCGTCATGGAGATGAAGCCCAAGGGGAATTCCAGGGCATGCCAGAAGCACTTTTTGAACAAGTTGCTCGATTTGTTGAGGCGTTGCCCCCCCCACGGTATCCGCCAACACCACGACATCGGCACCCGCTTCGAAAAACCCTTGCGCCATCTCAATCACGACCGAAGCTGGGGCCTCTCCGTCAAAAGGACAGCCAAAAGCCATGGAAACATAAGCTCGAACCAAAAACCCACCACTTTGTGCCTGGTTCACCAGGGTCAAGGCTTCTTGAAAAGCCACCCCCTGGCTTTGCCCGACATTGGCTTGGCTATGGCTCTCTGAGGCCGAGGCCAACAAGGTAATCCCGTCTAAACCGGCCCTGGCGAAGACATCAAAGCCTTTTTGATTCGGAACAAGGCCAAAAAGTGGAAGATTTTCCCTCCAGGGGGCATCAAGAAGGAGCTGACAAAGGGCCTCGGCGCCTGCCATTTGGGGTACTTTTCTCGGGTGAACAAATGCGGCGACTTCAAGAGTGGAGGGGCCGTAAAGGGCTATGCATGAGGCCAATTCCGCCCGTTTTTCCGGAGAAAGGCAAACAGATTCATTTTGAAGGCCATCTCGAAGGGCCACTTCATGAAATCGGACGGGCTCGGTGCAGGAAGAATCCACCTAAGAAGGATAGCCAGAATCTTGGCGAACACCCGATACAAAAGATAGGCTCTTCCCATAGAGTCCCCGGAAAACTAAACTTCCGCGCTTGCGGAGCTCCCTTCCGCTGCCCCCCCCACTTCAACATCATGTCTACTGCCGAACTCGGAGCAGAATCCAACCCGTACACCCAGATGCAGCACCGGCTGGATAAAGCTGCGGCTCTCCTTTCCCTGGAACCCGGCCTGTATTCCATCCTGTCTACACCAACTCAAGAACTCACGGTCGCTCTTCCAGTCCAAATGGACGACGGATCGATGCGAGTCTTCACAGGCTACCGTGTGCAACACTCCATTGCGCGAGGTCCCGCCAAAGGGGGAATTCGCTATGCACCGGATGTTTCTCTCAATGAAGTACGTGCCCTTGCCGCATGGATGACTTGGAAATGCGCGGTTGTCAACGTCCCATTCGGTGGAGGAAAAGGAGGAGTCATTTGCGACCCTCGGCGCATGTCCCAAACTGAATTAGAAAAAATGACTCGGCGGTTTGCTTCTAGTTTGATGGACATCATCGGACCAGAGCGTGATGTCCCTGCACCAGACATGAACACCAATGAGCAGACGATGGCTTGGTTTATGGATACCTACTCCATGCACAAACGTGTTACTGACACGGCTATCGTAACAGGGAAACCCGTCGGCTTAGGAGGCTCCCAAGGCCGACGGGAGGCCACTGGTTTAGGGGTTGCTCTCACCGTTCGAGAATCTCTGAAGCACCTCGGCCTTCCAGAATCTGGCTGCAAAGTCGTGGTACAAGGATCCGGAAATGTCGGCGGAATTGCGGCAGAATTCCTTCACGAAATGGGCCACCATGTAGTTGCCATCTCTGACATGTACGGAGGCATCCACAACGAAAGCGGTTTGGACATGCCAGCGGTCATGAAGCATCTCAAGAAAACTGGAAAATTAGAAGGCTTCCCCGGAGCAGAAGCTGTGGACAATGCTGAACTTCTCACCTTGCCTTGTGATGTTTTGGTTCCCGCCGCCACGGAAAACCAAATCACTTCGGCCAATGCGGCGAACATTCATGCCAAAGTCATTGTGGAAGGAGCCAACGGGCCGACGACAGCTAAAGCGGATGCCATTTTGGAGAGCAACGGTGTTTTTGTTGCGCCTGATATTTTGGCAAATGCCGGTGGCGTCACGGTCTCCTACTTTGAGTGGGTTCAAGACCGCATGGGCTACTTCTGGGAAAAGAAAGACGTCTTCAACCGCATGGAGCGCATTATGGTGGAATCATTCCACTCCGTGGTGGAATCGGCCAAAAAGAACAACACCAGTCCTCGCATTGGCGCCTATTGCCTTGCGGTCGATCGCGTTGCTTACTGCCTCCGGCTCAGGGGCGTTTACGCCTAGATCATGACGGATTCCCCCCCAGAGGAGCCTCTCTCCCCATCACCAGCACTAGCGGATGACAATGCCTTTGCCTCCATGATGGAGCGCTTTGATGAAGCTGCCGCTTTGCTCGGTCTTTCACCGGATGCCTACTCGGTTCTTCGAAGCCCAGACCGTGAGTTTAAGTTCAGCATTCCCGTCACGGATTCCGATGGCGATCTTTTGCTTCTTGATGGCTACCGAATTCGCCACAACCTATCTCTTGGGCCATGCTTGGGGGGACTCCGCCTTGAGTCCGACATCAATAGAGAGCACTTACGGGCCTTGGCAGGGTGGACAACTTGGAAATGTGCGGCATTAAATATTCCCTTTGGGGGAGCCATGGGTGGCATCAACTTCGACCCGCGTGGAAAGGACCCCCGCACAGTTGAACGCGTCGTACGGCGCTACACCGCCAGCCTCATGGATGTCATCGGCCCCAAACGTGGTATTTTGGCACCGGATCTCCATTGCAATGAACAAATCATGGCTTGGTGCTTGGACACCTATTCCATGCACGTGCGTCATACCGAAAACTCTGTCGTCGTCGGTAAACCGATTGGACTTGGCGGAACCTTTGGTCGCAACTCGGCCATTGGCCGCGGAGCGATCCTTTTGATGGAAGAGCGCCTCAAAGACCTTGG
>Ga0302120_10000100_pt1 | contig 32788 bp, 24 predicted proteins | sample AG5_Bottom_MG_FD_203118 | JGI IMG/M metagenome (GOLD analysis project Ga0302120, IMG submission 203118) | Marine microbial communities from Western Arctic Ocean, Canada - AG5_Bottom | ecosystem: Environmental > Aquatic > Marine > Oceanic | place: Canada: Western Arctic Ocean | collected 2017-10-01 | reverse complement strand
AGCCCTACTCCAGCAAAAAAACCCGTGCCCAAGAAAAATAGCGCGGAGCCCGCTAGAGCCAAGCGATAATTGACCCTATCTTCTCTAAACAATGCAGGCACATACAAAAAACCGATCCCAACCGCTGCAAATAGAAACATACCGACATTAAAAAAGAACGATGCAATAAAATTAACGTCTCCAGAATGAGATTGGTAACCCCCCAGATCGCTTAAAAAATTGTTAGCCAAAGAATAACCAATTTGGTCAGCGTCATGAATATTACCTCCAGGATAGCTATAAATACCCACGCATACTGCGATAACAAAAAAGCTCGGCACAAAACGAAGAACCCCAACCGTCCAAAAATGACTCATTCAAACCACTCCTTGATCAATTCTGTAAGACTACCAGAGGAATCCATACTAATCAGCAAGGGTTGCTTGCTTTTTTTACTTAAATGATAATAATAACCGTTCTCATATAGTTTTTGACAGGATGTTGTAATGCCCCGACGATCAGCCCTTCTAAATGCTGCGCTTGGAGTAGTTTTCCCGCTTTTGGCTTTTGTAATCGCTCCGACTTTATCGTACGGCGATGAGTTGAATATTTACTCTGCACGCCAAGAGTCGTTAATCAAACCTTTACTTGATCGTTTTACCATTCTCACCGGCACTAAGGTAAATTTGGTGACGGGTAAGGGCGATGCACTGCTGACTCGGCTAAAAAGTGAAGGATTGAACTCGCCTGCAGATGTATTACTAACCGTTGATGCGGGTCGTCTTTATCGGGCCCAAAAAGCCGGTATTTTAAGACCGATTTCTTCAGAGAAACTTAACCTGGCTATACCTGCTCATCTTAGAAGTACCGAGAATCAATGGTATGGCTTAAGTATTCGCGCACGCGTCATTATTTATGCACCGGAGCGTGTTGATCCCTCTGAATTAAGCACCTATGAGGCGCTTTCAGATCCGTCTTGGCAAGGCAAAGTATGTATTCGCTCATCAAGCAATATCTATAACCAATCTTTAGTAGCAGGCATGATCGCCTCCCAGGGTATGGAGAAAACAGAAGCCTGGCTAAAGGGTTTTGTTGCTAATTTTGCTCGCGCCCCTGCAGGTGGTGATCGAGATCAGATCAAAGCCGTTGCTGCCGGACAATGCGACGTTGCAATTGTTAATAGCTACTACCTCGGAGGAATGATCAACTCTGATGATAAAGGACAGCAAGAGGCTGCCTCAAAAGTTAATTTATTTTGGCCAAACCAAAGAGATCGCGGCACTCATATTAATATATCCGGAGCAGGTATCACGCAATCGGCAAAAAACCTAGAGTCAGCTAAAGGACTACTGGTTTTTTTGGCTAACGATGAAAGCCAGCGATGGTATGGTGAGACAAACAATGAGTTTCCAGTGCGGCCTGAAGTTGAGGTCAGTAAAACATTAAGTGCATGGGGCCCTTTTAAAGCTGACCAGCTAAATGTGGGTAAGTTAGGTCAATATAATGCTGACGCTATCATGGCAATGGATCGTGCTGGTTGGAAATAAAGTCAGCAATCTCAGGCTTTAAATTCGCTAACCAATATTCAGGGAGAAGTTGGCGGTTAGGCCTGTTAATTGTGACGGTCATTGTTGCAATACCGGTCTTGGTTATTATTGCTAGCCTTAGCCAGCCGTTCTCAAGTACATGGCAGCACCTCGCTGATACTGTACTAATTGATTACATTAGCAACTCCTTACTCCTTATGGTTGGCGTCGGCTTTGGCACGCTAATTTTAGGCGTCAGTGCCGCCTGGTTGACCGCAATGTGTGACTTCCCAGGCCGTAAAATATTATCTTGGGCCTTTCTATTGCCTATGGCAATGCCCGCCTACATTATTGCTTATACCTACACTGGCATATTAGATTTTGCTGGGCCCATTCAAAGTACCCTTAGAACAACATTTGATTGGGGCTACGGTGACTATTACTTCCCTCAGGTTCGCTCTCTGGGTGGTGCTATTTGTATGCTCTCGTTGGTGCTTTATCCCTATGTTTATATGTTGGTTCGAATCGCTTTTTTAGAACAGTCTACCGCGGTACTAGAAGCCAGTCGCAATCTCGGCAAAAAGTCTTGGCAGACGTTTTTCTCAGTAGCGATCCCCATGTCTCGACCAGCAATAGTGGCGGGCGTTAGTCTCGCTTTAATGGAAACGCTAGCCGACTACGGTACTGTTGCCTATTTCGGCGTTAGCGCCTTTACAACGGGCATCTTCCGAACTTGGTACGGGCTAGGTGAATTAACCACCGCTGCCCAGCTATGTGCCTTTTTGTTACTATTTGTATTTGCTCTTATCATGGCAGAGCGATGGTCTAGGCAGCGTTTGCGCTTCCACCATAATTCTGCGAACAAAAAATTGGTGCGTATGCAACTTAAAGGTTGGCACGCCTACACTGCGTTATTAACCGGATGTTTTATCGTAGGCCTAGGCTTTGTAATACCCGCTACTCAACTCGTGATATGGGCGTCTAGTCGCTGGCAAGAAAACCTTAATGGTGCATTTTTAAGCTTACTCCTTAATAGTTTCTCCCTTGCCGCAATTGCTGCAATTTGTTGTGTGATAGTCGCGACATTTTTGGCCTACACCAAACGCGTTTTTAATTCGCGTTTAGAACTTGGCGCAGTGGGTATAGCGAGCCTTGGGTATGCTGTACCTGGTACCGTCATCGCTGTGGGTGTGCTAATCCCTGTGGCATGGCTGGACAATAAAATAGATTTTTTAAGCAGAGCTTGGTTCGACATCCCAACTGGACTGCTATTAAGTGGAACCATTGGTATCCTCGTGTTCGCCTATGTCGTCCGTTTTCTTTCTGTCTCTTTAAATACTGTAGAATCAGGGTTGAGCGCTATAAAGCCGAGCATAGATGAGTCGGCACGCTCTCTTGGGGCGGGCCCTGGACAAGTACTAAAACGGGTGCATCTCCCTATTCTGCGAAGCAGTCTATTAACTGCCGCGCTACTAGTGTTTGTCGACGTCTTGAAGGAGCTGCCAACTACGCTTATTCTGAGGCCGTTTAACTTCAATACTCTAGCAGTTCGCACCTATGAGTTAGCATCTGATGAGCGGCTTGTTGATGCAGCTCTGCCAGCTCTAGCGATTATTGTCATTGGTCTCTTACCCGTGCTATTAATTACAAAAAGTATTCTAAATGAACGAGCAAGTCATGAATAATCAACTTGTTATAAATGAGGTTACCGTTGCCTATAGCAATGTAACCGCAATATCAAAGGCCTCCTTTTCTCTTGCCGAGGGTGAAATAGGTTGCTTATTGGGTCCTTCGGGGTGTGGTAAAACGACACTCCTAAGAGCCATTGCAGGTTTTGAGCCGGTCACTGAGGGTAATGTAAGCCTGCACGGAGAATCGATTAGTAACGCTAAATATACTCAGCCTCCTGAAGATCGCGAAGTCGGTATGGTATTTCAGGATTTTGCTCTTTTCCCACATCTTAGCGTCAGTAAAAATATTGGCTTTGGGTTAAGTAAGATACCCGCAAAGCAACGAGATGAACGTATTAACGACATGCTAGCACTGGTGAGTTTGACTAATTCTGCAGAGAAATTTCCTCATGAATTATCAGGCGGGCAACAACAGCGTGTCGCTCTGGCTCGAGCTCTAGCGCCCAACCCGAAAATTCTTTTACTCGACGAGCCCTTTTCAAACCTAGACGCCGAATTAAGAACGCAAATTGCTGCTGAAGTGCGCACCCTACTTAAGGAAAATAAGGTGACCGCACTTATGGTTACCCATGATCAGGATGAGGCCTTTGCTATGGCCGATAAAATCGCGTTATTAAATAAAGGGAAAATCGTTCAGATCGATGCGCCCTACCAGCTCTACCATAAGCCCTCGAGTTTGTTTGCTGCTGACTTTATCGGTAAGGGGTCGGTCATCAATGTAGAGATTGATGCCGCAGGACTGCTAGGAAATGATTTGGGTAGCCTCTCAATACAGACATTGCCAAAAGATCTTGGCAACACGGTTAAATTACTGGTTCGCCCAGATGATGTGACCTACGACAAAACGTCGGATACGAAATTACCGATTATCTCCAAAGTCTTTCTGGGGCCCAACTATCTCTACGAATTAGCCTTGACTGACGGTCAGTGTGTCCCTTGCCTGACACAAAGTCACATAGACATCCCCATTGGCGAGAGTTTACCCGTGCGTTTTGACCTGCGCCACGTGGTTATTTTTAACGGAGAGTCACAAGTACTCTAAGGCTTTTATGTCCTAGAATGATCATCATAATCATCTAAAACGCAGATTATTGGGCGACAATTCAGCAATCGATTTAACCCCCATCAGTCGCATGTCGCGCTCGATTTCAATTCGCATCAAATCCAGAGCTCGCTCAACGCCTGGCTGGCCGGCGGCAGCAAGGGCATACAAGTAGAAACGCCCGCCTCCGACTGCCTTAGCCCCTAACGACAACGCTTTAAGGACATGACTGCCGCGCTGGATACCACTGTCCATCACCACGTCAATTTTATCGCCCACCGCGTCAACAATTTCAGCAAGCTGATCAAATGGTGATCGACTGCCATCTAGCTGGCGGCCCCCATGATTTGATATCACAATGCCTGTGCACCCTATGTCCACTGCCCGCTTTGCATCCTCAACACTCATAATACCTTTTAAACAGAATTGGCCGTCCCAGAGTTTCACCATTTCAGCAACGTCGCCCCAATTCATAGATGGGTCGAGCATTTCATTGAGATATTGACTCACTGACACCGTCCCACCCGTCATATCAACAAAGTCTTCAATTTGTGGTAATGAAAATTTGGCATGAGTGAGATAATTAATTGCCCACCTAGGTTTTATTACGAATTGGTATGCGCCGGCTAAAGTAAGGTTCAGCGGCATTGAGAAACCAGTTCTCAAGTCTCTCTCTCGATTACCCGCAGTGATGGTATCAACGGTCAGCATCATCACATCAACACCTGAGGCTTTGGCAGTCTCCAACATAGCCTTATTCAGCCCTCGATCTTTATGAAAATAGAACTGATAGAACTGGGGTGTAGAATGCTTTTTTCGCAGCTCTCTTAAGCCCACCGTACCCATGGACGAGACACCAAACATAGTACCGAATTTGTCGGCTGCCGCGGCTACTGCATGTTCTCCTTGGTGGTGGAAAAGCCGTTGCAAAGCAGTGGGTGAGCAATAAATTGGCATCTCAAGTTTTTGACCCATTACCGTCACTGACATATCGACAGTTTCAACACCTCGCAATACGTTAGGCACCAAGTCACAATCATCGAAACTTGCACTATTTCTACCGTGGGTTATTTCATCATCAGCAGCGCCATCAATGTAATCAAAAATAGGCCCTGGCAAACGCTTGCGCGCAAGTGATCGAAAATCATGAAAGTTATGACACTGCTTTAAACCCATATAGGTTCTCTTGATTATAGGGAGCTTAAGGCTCCTATTCAGCGTGCGTATTACGTTCAACTAACAACTGCACACTAGGACCGTCTCACCATAATATAGATAACGAAGTAGAGCCAGTATAAGTGTGCCCATTATTTTGCTTGGGATACAAACAGATCTACAAGACCCTAGGTTCTCAAACAATACGTACGAATAGTATGAAAGGGTCTGCACATTTCGCTCCCAATCTTTATCTAAAAGACTATAGATTTTCTTGTTGCGATGACTCAACTGACTAGCTGGGCTATGATGCCTGACTTATCAAAAGAACAAGAAATTACCCGTAAAATAAAAAATATAAGAAGCGTTATCAAGGCCAATAACAATTTATTGAGGCGACACATAATGAAAAGAAAGACAGTTTATCTAACCCTAACCTTGATTATCCTTAGCTTGATTCAGGGTTGTGAAAACAACACCAACCGCGGCGACTCAGCAACCATCAAACAGAATACCAAAGCGCCACCCGCAATGGCTGCGATTGCCATATCTGACAGCTACGGCGCACAGGTGAGCCAGGATATTCTTAATGCCGGTGGTAATGCTGTCGATGCCGCTGTAGCGGCTGGTTTTACTTTAGCGGTCACCTTTATTGATGCAGGTAATATCGGTGGTGGCGGTTTTATGACTGTCAAGATGAATGATGACATCGCTTTTCTTGATTATCGCGAAAAAGCACCCTTAGCAGCCCACAAGGACATGTACTTGGATGCTGAGGGGAATGTGATCGATAACATTACCTTAATTGGCGCTCAAGCCGTTGGTGTACCTGGTACCGTCGCTGGATTTTGGGAAGCTCATCAAAAATTTGGTAAATTACCATGGAAAGATCTTGTCGAGCCAGCCATTAAACTGGCGAGAGAGGGTTTTATGCCCGCACCCGCTCTGGTCGATAATGTGCATCGTTTAAAAGGCCAATTTGTTGGCAAAACCAATTTTAATAGCTATTTTTCATCTATAAAAGTTGGTAGTTTATTTAAACAGCCAGAGCTAGCAAAGACCTTAGCCCGCATTGCAGAGCAGGGGGCAGATGACTTTTATCGGGGACAGACAGCTGCGCTTATAGTAGAGCAGATGCAGGCAAATAATGGACTGATCACTGCAGAAGACTTAGAAGGTTATAGGGCAGTTTGGCGTGAACCGGTGCGTGCGAAATGGCGCGAGTATGAAGTCATCTCTGCCCCACCTCCTAGTTCAGGCGGCTTTGCCATTGTGCAATTGTTAAAAATGAAAGACTACTTAGATGATTCCTTTCAGGGCGTCGAGCACAACTCTGCACAGTACATTCACCTAGTAGCCGAAATGGAAAAAAGAGTTTTCGCCGATCGTGCTGAGTATTTAGGAGATCCTGACTTTTTTGATGTCGACGTTAATGCTTTGATCGACGACAACTATGTTGCTAAACGCGCTGCCGAGGTTAACCCAACAAAAATATCACCGCTAACCAGCATTAACCCCGGACTAGAATCGCCCAATACCACTCATTATTCCATCGTGGACCAGTGGGGTAATGCGGTGTCTAATACTTATACCATCAACTGGGATTATGGCAGTGGCGTGGTCGTAGGAGGCGCAGGCTTTTTACTCAACAACGAGATGGACGATTTTAGCGCCAAGCCAGGCGTCCCGAATATATATGGTGTCGTGGGTAACGTAGCCAATGAGATTCAGCCTGGTAAGCGTATGCTGTCATCTATGTCACCGACCATTTTACTGAAGGACGGTGAAGTAGAGATGGTACTAGGTACGCCCGGAGGATCAACTATCTTCACTACTGTTTTTCAAGTCATTATCAATATTTTAGACTTTGGAATGACCCCTATTGAAGCAATTGGAGCGACACGGTTTCACCACCAGTTGGTGCCTATAGATCTTATTACCTACAGCGGTTACACCATTGGCCGGCCGTTGCCAGAACAGACAATTAAAGATCTTGCCAATAAGGGCTATCGGTCAGAGCCTCACGCTTTTGAGTACGGCGATGTTCAGATAATCATGAAAGACGGCGACTCTTGGATTGCTGCTTCAGACCCTCGTGATCGCGGAGAATCAAGGGTTTTTGACGTAATCTCAAAAACCCTTGACCACTAGACCACTAGACCACTAGACCACTAGACCACTAGCGCAAGTAACTCTTACCTATAGAGTTACTTGCAGTTTAATGCCTATATTTCTCCCCGGCAATGGAACTTCGTCCTTCACGAAAGACGAGTGGTTTCTAGCCACTTCATCGAGCAAGTTTTTAGCAAAAAATGACACTGTTGCAGTCTGCTTTTTACCGAAAGTGAAGGTTTTAACTGCATTAAAATTCAACATGCTAAAGCCGCTGGTAACCGTTTCATTGGTACCAAGATCTCTTTGAGACCCGACATCCTTTAAATCAAGCTTTAACTCAAGATCATTTTCCGAATAAGAAATCCCATAAATATTTCTGTCAGGAGTCATACGAGGAATGTTACTGTCATCACGAAACTCTCCAGCGACTGAATCACGGCCAAATGACAAAGTCAGGTCACCGTTACCCAACTCAAGAACGGTACCCATCTCTAATTCATAGCCGACAAATTGCGCATTCTGCTGCAAATAATTGGCCTTAATTAAGCCGCCATGATCATCTTCATCATCATGCTCTTCGTGCACTTCTGCAGTTTCGTCTTGGAGGTAGATATAATTAGCGACATCATTTTTAAACAAGGTAACCGTTCCAAAAATACCTTCATGCTCATAAGACAGGGTTGCATCAAAGTTTGTCGATCGTTCAGACTCCAAATCAGTATTACCAATCTCCAAGCGACCAGTGGCCAGATGCGCGCCGTTCATGAATAACTCCATAGCGGACGGGGTCCTTTCAACCATTCCAGCACTGACGTTCAAGTCAAAGTTTTCATTGAGATCTTTACTAAGGCTCATCGCGAAGCTTGTCGCATTATAATCTTTGGAGAAGTAGTCCATCTCTTCGTCATGATGTTCTTCCTCATGCTCGTCATGCTCTTCTTCGTGACTAATTGAGCCTTTTCGACGTGTGCGGTCATGTCGTATGCCTAGGTCAAGATGGAAGGAATCTACCTGTTTACTCAGATAGTAGCCCAAGGTCATCTCTTCGCTGGCCGTTGGGTTCATAAATGCCTCTTCCCCCAAAATAGACATATCCTCATCGACAAAATTGAGTGATATTTTTTGCAGAAGGTCATCGTTGGACAAGTCGAAAATAGCGCCGTATTCTCGAGATTCATTACTGAACATTGTTGGTCCCTCTGCATGATCTTCATCACCATGCTCCTCGCCTTCGTGCTCTTCTTCAGCATGCTGTTCGGTCAAGGAATAATCAGTATCTCTGATGAAGTAATTGACCTTTTTCAACCAACTATTACTGACGATATATGCGCCTTCTACATTGACCACTTCCGAATCAGTTGTAGAGAAAATGCGCTCTCCTTCATGCTCATCTCCGTGCTCGTCTTCATGATCTTCACCTTCGTGCTCATCTTCGTGCTCTTCACCTTCGTGCTCATCTCCATCTTCATCGCCATGAAACGGAATACCATAGATGCTCTCGACACTGTTGACAGAGACGCCGAAGTAGCCCCAATCGCCTGCTTTAGAGACGCCCAATCGCAGTGCATTGTTCTCAAAATCAGAATTAGACAGGAACCCTACTTCTTCTTCATGCTCATCTTCGTGCTCGTCATCGTGGTCGTCATCGTGGTCGTCATCGTGGTCCTCACCATGAAGTATGGCGCCAGTTGGAACATCAAAATTATCGAACTGAGAATCCTTATACGCAAGACTGAAATTCAAACCGCCAAGATTATTTTGGTAAGAAAGGTTATGGCTATCACCGTCATTAACCGACTGCGCCTCCAGACCGAGCTTTAACTCTGACTCTGTGAAATCTTCTCGTGCAATAGTGCTATCAACAATATTAATGATGCCGCCGATAGTGCCATTGGCGTAGAGAAGCGAAGACGGCCCCCTAACAATTTCAATTTGTTGTATGTTGTTCAAATCAACATCGTTAACGTGGTCAGCGCCAATTCCGCCAACATCCCTAACAACCATTCCGTTATTGAGAATTTTGACACGATTACCGGACATACCACGAATAATTGGCTGGCCGACGCCTGAACCATAATCTGATGAAGAAACACCCAATAGACCGTCCAATGATTCTCCTAGACTTTGAGAGGCATTGGTTGAAAGATCTTCACCACTGACCACATGAAGTGGATTTTCAATATCGCTTAATGTTTGATCTATCAAAGATGATGTAACGATCACTTCTTCTATTTCATTTGAAACTGTATTACTACTGCATAGGGCACTCAACACAAGTGCTGCACAAATACGTTGGTTCATAGAACCTCCTGACAAAATTTAAATTTAATGTGTAATAGATAAAATTAAACTTAAACTTTAGGCGGTGCTCGAGAGAGATAGAGAGAGAATTTTGAAAGTAAGGGCCCTGAAACAGGCTCTTGGGAAAATAGGTCAACAACAAAACTGGCTACAAGTACTTCACTGGCAGAAGAAACTAGGGTGCCTTTGAATACATGGCAACTATCACACTCTAATTGTGTACCAAAGTTTTGGCCAAAAGTATGCGTCGAGTCGTGGGCTAGATTATTAGCCACGAAAAACACTGCCATGAGTAGCAGTAGCGCAGAATACTTTTTAAATCTAATCACTGACAATACTGTAACCTTCCAATTTACCGATAATCTTAAACGGCATACAAGTGGTCACTATAGAACACTTCTACATGATTGCAAGGCACAGAACATGACAGCCTTCACAATAATGACACTTAATTAACAACAGTGTTTTGACGTAAAGTCCTCCGCACGGTTGACATACCGCCAGTAAAGCCCATCAACGGTATTACACCAATCGCCTATGCTGCTAAATGAGGGAATTAGTGTTAGCTACTAGTATTAAAATTTCTAAAGTGGAAGTGATTAACGCCGTCTCCCTTATTGGCGTTATCAATCATAGTGCCAGCCAGTAAGTTAGCGTCAATACTACGATACTGACTTAAGCCCCCAAGTAGCAGAGGGTCAACAAATTTTGAAAAGAACTGGCCCGCTTTCTCTGCGCTTCTTTTCTCTTGCCTATGGCCAATCAACAACCCAGGACGATAAATATTGACGCTTGAGAAACCCAGTGACTTTATTGCCTCTTCTAATTGCCCCTTCGTCCGTAAATAAAAGTTCTTTGAGTTCGCGTTCGCGCCCACCGAAGAGACTAGGCTTAACCCTGTCGCACCGGCTTCCATAGCTTTTTTGGCCAGCGCAAAAGAATACTCAAAATCGACGATTCTGAATGCTTCACGGCTGCCCGCTGTCTTGATGGTGGTACCCAAACAGAGGTAGAGATGATGACAGTATGGCAACTCACCATTGATCAAAAATTGCTTAAAATCTATCTCCAACATTTCAGCATTCGCTGGCAGGTCATCAATCAGCCGTCTTGCTAATGCGATTGGCCTATCTCCACGAGCCGCTAATTGGCTGAGAATACTATTTCCCACCAATCCTGTAGCACCCGCAATAATAGAATGTGTCATTTAATTCCCCTAGCCTGACGGCAGTATTATATTAGCCGTACCCGACAAAATGGCCGCCAATGGTTCGCGGCTAGCCTAGTATTGCAAAAGGCAAAATAGGCTCCAGTTTGGTGGAGCCTCAACGCCAAAATAAGCGGTTAGTTAGGCGTGTAAATGTATTCATCCCCTTCAACAAAGTCCTCGGCTAAGGTCTTGTCGATCATGACAGGCATTTGCGTTGTGGGTAAATAAAGTGGCCCGTCAGATTCTGACTGATGCTCGGCCAGTAAATCCTTAAGCTGTTTGACAATATCAGGCCGACTAGCCGCCAAATTGTGTTGCTCAGTTGGGTCTGCCGCAAGATCATAGAGCCACTGTTGAGGTCCGTCCGTCGGTCTGTCATTAACCTGTAATTTCCAGTCAACATGACGCACCACCTGATAGTGTCCGCTTTGCCAAAACAAATTTTCACGAGTCCAGTTGGCTGTATCTTGCTTAATCGCCAAAGGTAGTACATTAAGTCCATCTATCACTATATCTGTGAGTTGACTAACACCCGCAGCGGCGGCGATCGTGGGCATAACATCAATATGGGCTATAGGGGTTTCAACCACCGTACCGGCAGCAATTTTACTCGGCCATTTGATCATCATAGGGACGCGCAGTCCGCCCTCAAACATGGTGATCTTCCAACCCCGATAAGGTTGATTAACCTCAGGAATACCAATGTAGCCGGCACCACCGTTGTCACTGGTAAAGATAACTACCGTGTTGTCCGACAGGCCCTCCTCTTCTAGCGTCTCCAAAATACGCCCCACACTTCGATCAATCGCTCTAACCATCCCGGCATATACACGCTTCCGATGCGGCTTTATATCGCCCACAGCCTCATAATCTTCGCGGGTAGCCTGCAGCGGCGTGTGCGGGCCCCAGTGAGCCAAATAGAGGAAAAAAGGTCTATTTTTATTGGCTTTGATGACGTTAACTGATTCATCTGTCCAATAGTCCGTTAAGTAACCCTTGGGTTTGAATCTGTCGGCATCACCTGAATTGAACGAACTAGCATAGGTCATTGCTGCCCAAAGGAACTGATCAATAGGATCAAAAGATAATTTTGCATTAACAATATTAGGGTCGTCCTCCGGAAGATACAAACCACTGGCCATTAATAAACTGTCGTCAAAGCCCTGTTGGTGCGGTGCCATGCCATTGGTACGACCCAAGTGCCATTTACCCACATGTGCCGTGTAATAACCGCTCGTCTTGAGCATTTCAGCGACCGTCACCTCTTCCGTCGGCAGGCCTTTAAACTCATAGGCTGGGTGCGTGGCTTCCAATGCTTCATCATAAAAACTAGGTGGAAGATTGTTATCCATTTGTTGAGATATGCTGCTAACCATTTTCCCCATACCTGCCGGTGTGGGGGTAAATTCAAACCCGGTGCGGGTGGGATATCGGCCGGTCATCATCATTGCTCGGGAAGGCGCACAAGTGCTAGCACCAGAATATGACTGGGTAAATACAGCCCCCTCTGCAGCCAACTGATCAATGTTTGGCGTTTCAATGAGCCCACCGCCGAACGTCGATATGTCGTTGTAACCTAAGTCATCAGCAACAATAAGAATAATATTGGGCACAGGGTCGTCTTTGGTGCTGTCGGCAGCTATAGGACCCTGTTGCCAGGGAACTTCTCTTTCTGGCCCAGTATTAATACTTGCGAATCGGTACTTAACGAACGCAAGTAAAATATCTGTACGCTTAACCCAAGCCACGGAACCTACAACTATCGCTATTACTAATAGCGCGAGTAAGGTTTTTTTCATTTCGCTACTCCGAACAACATCGACATCAAATAAATTATGGATATTACCTCGTCAAAATTATCCACTTAATCTTGGATTGGGTAATACTACTTTAGGGTAACCTTTACATATTGGCAGTACTTATGTCAATTTTATGCTGGCTCTTTTTGATCGCAACTAAACGTAACCTAGATAATTGTTGAACTGTCGATGGAATGCTACTATCAAATACTTGAAAAAACCCTTAGCTTATTGAGCACAGAGAACCAATTGAGGTCTAATTTATGATGATAATCGTCAGCAAGCTGTTAAGAAATATTACGCTAAGTATGCTCATCCTGCTTTCAAGTGGCTATGGTTTGGCGTTGGAGTCGGCAAACAATGCGCCCATTGTTCAACCCGGCGCACCCGGGCAGCCGACACGCGATCTTGACGCTGAAACTGCTGTAGCGATCGCAGATTCATCCTATAGCGCGGCTGATGTGCATTTCATGCAGGGGATGATTATCCACCACGAGCAAGCACTATTGATGTCTCGTCTTGCTCCTGAAAGAACCAATAATCAAGCTATTCTTGATTTGGCGGGTCGTATTGATGTGTCTCAAGACGATGAAATAAGCTTCATGCAGGGCTGGCTAAACGAGCGTACAGAATCAGTGCCAGATACCGGCGGTACTCATGCAAAACATATGAGCCACACTATGGCTGGAATGGCCTCTGAAGAACAGATGGCACAACTATCCAGATCAAAAAGTACAGACTTTGATCAACTCTTTTTAACTCTCATGATCAACCACCATGATGGCGCAATAAAAATGGTTAAAGATCTCAGAGAACAGTCTGGGTCTGCTTATGACCCACAACTAAATGAATTTGTATCTGATGTCGCCAATGATCAAACAGTAGAAATTGAGCGTATGAATAAGCTTCTTATAGGGCTTTCCAGCGATCCGCGAGCTGGACTGTCTGCAGGACTCTTTAATGCCGAAGAAGCCATCATGAATATGCAGCTGGTAGCAGCCCAGCGGAAGCCCCCGGGATTTTTTGATCCGGCTAATCCTTCAGCCCGCGGGAATAAAGACGTAGATAAAGAAAACGATACAGAAGAAGAGGAAGACAAAAAATCCAAGTCTGTTGAGGCGACTGCAGACGCAAAACGTTATCCGATGCTTAGTTTTTATAATACAGATATGGCGTTTCGCGATGACCTACTCATTACCGGTAGCTATCACGGCTTTAATATTTATCAAATCGATGAAACAGGTCTGCCAATCCTAGCAACCTCAGTGGTGTGCCCCGGTGGTCAGGGAGATGTGTCAATCGTAGGTGATTTGCTGATTATGTCGGTGGAACAGACTCGAGGACGCCTCGATTGCGGCCTACAGGGTGTGAGTGAAGATGTCAGTATGGAACGCTTCCGTGGCATACGCATCTTCGACATATCCGATTTAACACGCCCGCTGCAAGTCGGTGCTGTACAAACCTGCCGAGGCTCTCACACGCATTCAGTGGTAGCTGGGCCAACACCCGATGGTAAAATACTGGTGTACAACTCCGGCACCTCTAGCGTTCGCGAAGAAGAAGAGTTAGAGAACTGTATCGACGGCACGCCGGGGGATGATCGCACTGCTCTTTTTCGTATCGATGTGATAGAAATACCCATTAATGACCCCTCAAAATCACGTATTATTGATAGTCCCACTGTGTTTTCTGACGCAGAAACCGGTGTTTTAGCTGGACTTTGGCGTGGAGGTGACCATGGCGATGACACCCAAGAAACCTATCGCACCGATCAATGTCACGACATTACTGTATTTCCAACCGCAAACTTAGCCGCCGGCGCTTGCTCTGGAAATGGCATACTTTTTGATATTAGTGACCCACGTAAGCCGGTGAGAATTGATGCGGTCACTGACGCCGGCTTTGCCTACTGGCATTCAGCCACTTTTAACAATGACGGCACTAAGATTCTTTTTACCGACGAGTGGGGTGGCGGTGGTCGAGCACGCTGTCGTGCCTGGGATCCAATGAACTGGGGTGCCGACGCCATCTATGACATCATTGATCAAAAGCTTAAATTCCAAGCTCACTATAAAATGCCAGCACCCCAATCAGAAACAGAGAACTGCGTCGCTCACAACGGCGCTATTATCCCAGTGCCTGGCCGAGATATCTTTGTGCAGGCTTGGTATCAAGGTGGAATTTCGGTCGTCGACTTTACTGATTCCTCTAATCCTATTGAGATTGCCTACTTTGATCGTGGACCTGCAAATGCAGAGGAATTGTTAACCGGCGGATATTGGTCCGCGTATTACTATCAAGGCGCTATTTATGGCACCGAAATTGTGCGCGGGTTAGATGTGTTAAAACTACTACCCAGCGAGTACCTCAGTGAAGATGAGATAAGTGCTGCTGCTATGGCCTACCCCATAATAGGCCCAAAGCAGTCATTCAATCCTCAGCAGCAAGTACCAATGACATGGCCAGCAGCGCCTGAGGTAGCGAATGCTTATATCGATCAACTCCTTAGGGCCAACAAGATCAATAAAAACGTCGGATCTCGTCTAAAACAGCTGCTCAGCCAAGTTCGTAACGCTATGAATGCTGGCGGCGACAATACGCTCGCAAGGAAACTGGAACGAGTCAAAATATCAGCGAAAGACGCAATAATTGGCACTCAAACAGCTAATCGACTTAACAAACTGCATGACGCACTCAAAGGTATAGCCAAAGATCTTGAAAACTGAGATGAATAGTGAAGTGATTTTGTTTTTCATGATTAAAGTGCTTGGTTTAATCCTCTCAACGCGCAGGCTTTAACGCGTTTAATTAAACTGGCTCGTTCGTTGACTGTTAGTGCTTTTAGAGATCGGCTAACCACTTTAGCGCGCCCATTTGAATTATTATCATAAAGAAACAGATCAATAAAAATAGCCACTAGGCGTCTAAGACAGGTTGTGACCTAGCAACAGCCTTCGCCGCTCTGGATGGGTGGGCACGGATTACTTCCGTAGGAACAAAACACACAACAATGACCTTTTTTAGGTCTGAGCAGCTCGCCACAAAAAGAACAGTCGTAATACCACTGGCAGAAGTCAGTTGGCATGATTTCCTCTTCTTTTTCGCCACATGCGGGACAGGTAATTACACTCCGGAGATCCATTAACTCAAACCAAACCAAAGCCCCGGCAGATGTTCTGCTTTTTGGTTTAACATAAGGTTCTCCTCTTTGCCTTTGGATGTCATTAAAATGGTCCATTAGGTGCGATTATTGACAAACACCCCCATAAAGTTAATCAATTTCAATGTTAAAAATGCTTAGCAAACCTAAAACATCTGGCGAACTAAATCTAGCACCTTCGATTGAATTTTCTAAAGGATTAATACAATAATTTATAGCTTCACTGAAATTACAATGATCGAGCTTAGACAAAACAAACCTAGAATCTCTTAAGTCTGTTCTATAGAAATCAGCCCCCTTCAAATTACATTCTGAAAAATCTACATCGTGGGCCTTACAATCTTGAAATGATATTTCTTGTAACTCTAATGAACTAAAAATGGAAAAAGATATATCGCATGATTCAAAAAATATTGGCGCTGTTACAATCAAATTACCCCAATTCAATGTCGTCCAGTTAACGCCTGTTAACTTACAATTCTTGAAGTCTGTTTCAATAAACTTTGATTTATTAAATTTGATTAAACTAAGATTAGAATCTTTGAACTCGCAATCGGTAAATTTGCATTCATTAAATTGCGCTTCTAAAAAGTTACAACCAACAAATTTACATCCTTCGAAATTGCTGAGTTGCACTATAGCTCTCTTAATTTCTAGCTCATTAAACACTTCATAAGCGTAGTCAGTATTATCTTTAATATTTAACCCCTTATTGCGGCCTCTATGTCTATCCAAAACACGTCTGTTGATCCTACAGCATTAATTTACCCTATGAGTAGCCCTAAATTGAACCGTCCACTAAAGGGAGTTAACGACACTATGCCATTAACTCCTTTTTCATTTGACGAACAGGACGTTTAGAGAGCGTCTGATTTCTTTAACCATCGCATCTGGGTAGCTAAGCCTACTAGATAAATCAGCAAAAATGCCTTATGAAACCCAAGCACTAAAGGATCATCGAAAGAGTCAACGAAGGGGTCGCCAAGGGGCAGGCGCCTCAAGAAGTCAGTGATCGCTGGAATCATATGAAAAAGTAATGTGCTTGAGTAGCCTAGCGCTTGAAAGTACTTAGAATAAGACCCAAAAAGCTTGAACTTTTCCATAATGATGCCACCGGCAACTGCCACTAGCGTTAACACCGCAAGGACATGTGCAATGCCAAAACTGCCTTGGTTATATATTCCCAAGGCGGATCCAGCAACAAAAATGGTGATATACACATACAGCTTCCCTGATAACGAATCCAGTGAAATTGCCTTGTATTTTAGCAAAGTGTAAAAAGCAGACCCTAATGCTAACACTCCGAATATCGTGTGAAACCAACCTAGTAAAGTCATCTCTGGCATAGCTATTTTCTCAAGTTCGTTAAATTAAATAGGATTATAAAATTACTATTTGTGGGGATTTACTAAGTATTTTGCCCCAGTGCCTTGTTTTGCGTAAGCCTTAATAATGTCCGGCTGTAGCATCTCCTCAAAAGATATTTCCTGAGTGTAATGGCTGGCAAAGGTGGTGGTAATCTCTTTGGCCACTCGCTCACGCATCTGCCCGAAGCGTTCCATACCTATTCTACCAATCATTGGGGTCAGCAACCAACCGCCTAAGCCCCACTGCATGCCAAATGATCGGTTCAACACTGTTGGTGTTTGGTCAAGCCCGCCGTAGATGTAGACCTGCTTGTAGGTATCAGACCCATAGCGGCTGTATTCTTTAGCCGTTTTGTTTGCAGCTATTTCCATTGCCGCGAGTATCTGTCCTGGTAGTTTACCTTCGTTACCACCACCTGTGGCGTCAAAGCCTAGGGTCGCACCGGTCGTTACCAAAGCACCAACTAAATCTTTCATAAAGTCAGCGTCACTGGTATCACAAACATACTCGGCACCCAGATCTTTAAGAACTTTCACTTGCTCAGGTTTTCTGACGATATTAACCAATGGAACACCATCATCTTTACAGATTTTAACCAACATTTGACCAAGGTTAGACGCTGCAGCAGTGTTGATGATGGCTGTATGATTTTCCATTTTCATGGTTTCAACGAATGCTAATGCGGTCAATGGGTTGACGAATGAAGATGATGCTTCGGCTGGGGTTGTACCCTCTTCCATCACCAGACAGCTCTGTGCTGAAACACAACGATACTGGGAATACATTGCACCCCCAGCAACACCCACTGTCTTACCGATCAAATGCTTGGCATTTGCACCTGCATCGACAACCACGCCACCACCTTCGTTACCTACCTGCATGGACTCATCTAATCTTGGCTTCATTGCCCCCATTAGTCCCGGATGTATTTTCATTTTTGCTACGGTGTTGTCGCCAGAACCTGAAACACCCAAACTATCAAGATCGGCTGCAAAACTTATCAGAAGCCCAAGATCCGACGGATTAATAGGAGACGCCTCTACTTTAATTAACACTTCATTTTCTGAAGGCGTCGGCTTTTCTACCCTAGCAATAGATATTTCTACATTCCCTTCACTAGTTACCGTTGATCTAATTTCTGTTGAAGTCTGTTCTGACATGCTTATTTTCCCTTTAGATGATTGTCGATGACGAAAATATCGCCCTTTGACGGTATGATATATCGACTAGGGTGATTTTAACAAGTAGACAATATAATCATACTAGTATATAAATACAAACTATGACTAAACAACTAAACAATCCAATTGCATACTCCTTATGGCTGATTAGCGGCAAGTGGAAAATATCTATTATCTACAATTTACGCAGAGGCCCCATCAGGTTTGGAGAATTAAAAAGAATTTTGTCGCCCATTACCCAGCAAATGTTAACTAAGCAACTACGGGAAATGGAGAGAGATCAATTGATTGACCGCAAGGTGTTTGAAGTTATACCCCCTAAAGTAGAATATTCTCTCACTCCATTTGGTAAATCTCTAAATCCAGTTTTAGACTCTTGGTGCAAGTGGGGCACAGAAAACCAAACATTGATAAAGACCATATTTGATGATAATTTGGCTTAAGAAAAAATGTTTGCAGTTGGATCCAGTGCATGGCTGATGCTTACAGTATTGACACTTGTCGGGGTGTTTTTGTTGATATCATTCACCGAATAATCACACCAAAGCAAAGAGCTAAAATATCAACAGTTAACTAAAAACCGAACAAGGAATGAGAGATGATCGAATCGTTATTTTCTATGCAAGATAAAATCTGCATTGTCACCGGAGGTAGCCGTGGACTGGGCTCATACATGGCGCAAGGCTTTCTTGAAGCCGGGGCCAAACGCGTATATATCACTGCTCGCAAAGCCGAAGCCTGTATCAGTGCCGCAGCAGAACTCAATCAGTACGGTGAATGTATTGCCATTCCGGGTGATATCACGACCTCTGATGGCTTGCAGCATCTTGTTTCCGAATTAATATCCCGTGAGCAACATATTGATGTGTTAGTAAACAATGCCGGTGCAGGTTGGGGCGCACCTTTCGGTGAGTTCCCAGAGAAAGGCTGGGACAAGACCATGAATGTCAATGTCAAAAGCCCCTTCTTCCTGATTCAAGCTCTGGCCCCATTGCTAAAAAAGAACGCCACTGCGGACAACACCGCCAGCATTATCAATATTGGTTCCATTGCTGGGATAGTAGGCAACGCTCTCGATAACTTTAGTTATGCCGTGTCCAAGACAGCTATCCACCAGGTCACCCGTATACTCTCAACTGAATTAGCCAAGGATCACATTCGCGTTAATGCCATTGCCCCTGGCCGCTTTTATTCAAAAATGACTGAGTTTTTGAGTAGTGACCAGGAAGCCTTTGAGAAAGAGTTGAAAACCATCCCCATGCGTCGCTGGGGCGAAGCGACTGATATCGCAGGCGTTGCCATTATGCTCGCATCAAAGGCAGGTGCCTTTATTACTGGACAGATTATTCCAATCGATGGCGGGACTTCGGTCGTCAATTAGAACAGATTGATCTGAGAGGACATCGCCATAAGCAGCGGCTAAACAAAAAAACTTATAAATAATTATAGACCTGATCTACCGCCCTACTGCCTTCAGCACCTGGATTGCTATCAACTTTTTCTTGGTCCTGGGAAAAAACGATTTGTCTGCTGTTGATAGTCTTTGTAGTCGGGTCTTTTCTGTACTGAGTAATATTCAGAAGGAACCGCTCCTGTTGTATAAACTAAGGTGGTGTACATAAATTTGGAGGCCAACAAAAGCCCTATGCCTAGTAACAACCATACTGGCTCGCTTTCAAGAGCTTTAAGTGACAGCCAAGATGGAATAGCAGCGATTACTAGGCCATTCCACACCATCCACTCAGCAAAATAGTTAGGGTGCCGGCAGTATTTCCACAGGCCAACATTGCACACTTGCCGATGCTTACCTGCTCTCTTCATTTCTTTAAGAAAACGAACCTTCTGGAAATCAGCTATGGATTCCATCGAAAATGCCAGAATCCAAATAACAAGCCCCACTATTTCTAGTGCCGAAAATTCTTGATCACCATTTGAGGCAATAATAAAAACAGGAAAGGCTAAAAATGAGGCATTCGCTAAACCTTGTGCAATAGCATCTATCTGCAGGGCTAATGCTGTGTTATTTTTGCCTTCTTCTTTCCAGACTATGCGTTGATATTGGTATCTAGGAAACTCTTTTTTCAAAAAACCCAAGCGCCACATTTTTAGAGCACCTAACCCCATGCGAAGCCCAATCAAAATAACCACACTGCTAACAACAAGAGACCGCAGCCAGTAACCTTCACTAAAACAAAAGCTGATGATACCCAGTAAGACTAGTCCCCAAGGCCAGCCAATATCTACGTAGCTCATACGGCCAGTACGCCAGATTGGTATACATACCACTACAGTGAACAGAGCAATCTGCCCCAAGCTGTTTAGAAGGGCTAATTTAAAAAACGTTGTAGACCATAAAATAAAACCCAACCCCAGCAAGAAAGGGTACACAGGGCGAAAGTAATTCATTTTTTATTCCCATTCAATAGTTGCTGGATTACAACCCCTTATAGATAGAGGGCTATAAGCACGAAAATAAAAACGTGTAACTTTCGTGTAACTCTCTATCTACCATAATCGATTGCTGATAGTTAATTTTCTCATCAATATCAACAAATTTTTATTCTCTTATTACACAGCGTGTAACTTTATTTCATGACTTTAATTTTCCACCAAATAATAACGGGGGTTATCAATGCGGTTGGAAGAACCCACCATATCCACACAGGCTCAATATTAACATTCACAACTAAAACAGCGGTAATCACTGCAATGGTTCCACCCATCATATTGCCCAAGTGTCTTCCTGTTCTTTCTTTTCCGATGGCTGTTTTGTTCTTATGACTCTTAAAATCACCGTAACCCAAAACAATAGCCAAAAACCCAAAAACTAAAAGAGTAATGTATTGAGAGTTGTTATTCATGAAGTAAATTGCAGCCAGTATCCACATCGCCGCTCCGGATAAAAGCATCAATCCCACAGCAATCCAATCCGAAGTAGTAGCTATACCTTTTCTGTTTCTAGCAAAGCGGATGCCTGAAAAAGCCAAATAGAAAGAAAAGAACGCTATCAAAAATAAAAAGATGTTACTAGTAATAATCGACATTGGGATAGCTGTTAAAAAGATAGCACTCATGCACCCAAAATATGTTCTGCCTGAAAGCACATGGAGTTTTTTGCCCTTTTTAGATACAACTGCCAGAACAGCACACAGCAGAGCAATTGTTCCTGCGAATATATGAATAGTTAATAAAATTTCCAATTTCTATCTCTCCTGCTACAATGTGTACTAAGTATACATAGACTGCATACCACAATCTACACATAGTAAATATTGAGGGTGAAATGAGTTACCACAAAGAAAACCTCAAAGAGCAGCTAGCAGAAATTGCATTCGAAATTTGCGAAGTTGATTCATGGCAAAAAGTTAATATGAGACTGATAGCCAAGAAAGCTGGAGTCTCAACCTCTGCCTGCTACAGACATTTCACTAACAAAAACGATATAAAAGCTGAGGTGATGCGAAGAGGGTTTCATCTTTTATATGAGGGTATAGAAGATTTTCAAACCAATAACGCTAATTTTTCATCTTACGGAGCCCATTACGTAAGGTTTGGATTGGGATATCCGCATATATACGATTTGATATTTGGAAACACATATATAGACATGAACCTTTATCCAGATTTAGAAACTTTATCGAATGCATCATTTGATGGATTGGTTGAAGGGGTAAAATCCTTTATGCCCAATGAGACTCAAAAGGAAATTTTGCTAAAAGCACATAGTGTTTGGGCTTCAGTGCATGGGATAGTTGGAATTCTTAGACGTTTTGAATGCCAACCCAGGGAAAACGAAACTCTTGAATGGATAAAAGAAAATATTGAAGATTATTTGGAGATGACATGCTTTAATTGAATGAAGTTACACAAATTGTAACCTTAATGTCCTACCCCAAACATACCCTTCTCAACCACTTGTATTTTTGCTACTGCCTTATTAATCAACTTGTGCGTGTTCGTTCTAATACTCTTTTTTCGTGTTGTACTCTATAACCAATGGTCACTTAAAACATCTAAGACTAACTTCACCAACTGTGTCTGGCTGTTAAGGTTGGTCTTTGAAAAAACCGAACTTAATTGTGTGCGCGCAGTATTGCGTGAAACACCCAGCGCTTCAGCGCTAGCAGTCAAACTTAAACCCTCAAGTAACTTTAGAGTCAGTCTCGCCTCAGCCAGAGTCACGCCAAAGATATCTATCAACAAACTGGGAGTAGGTAATTGACGGCGATTTGAGTCACGCAACAGCAGTAGCAGTTCCGGGTTATTTTCGGCCCCCATAAAGTCGCCACTGTCTACCGGGCGAATCAAAACTCCCCAGGTGGAAACGGCTTGCGGACGATTAATGGTAAATTTATCTGGTAGCTGTTGCGGCTTACCCTGGGCAATATTTTGACGAATATTCGCGCAAATACTGGTCATTTTTAGCTGATCATCGCTATCAACACAGCATAGTTTCTTGCCAACTATAGATAGACCATCTTTATTACTCAGCACCATCTCGGCTAAATAATTCTTCGCCATCACCTCATAGTTTGCCCCAAGAATAAAACAGGCGATACCCATGGAGGACAGTAACTGTTGGTAGATCTCTTGGCTAATGCCACCAATCTCCATGCGAGAATAGATTGCCAAGGACTTTTTCATCAACGGAATAATAGTGGCCAATCGCCGCCTATCATCATCAGAAAATTTTGCTTCATCCCCCATGCGAACAACCCTTAACCTGAGCCTACTATGGTTGTCATTATTGTTGTCGCAAATATCAAAGCCCATGATGTCAGTGACATCATAGACTTTTAGAAAATACTTATAATGATCTAAATCTTCCAGTTCGCGCTGGGTCACTCGGTCATTTAGGCAAAACACCTTGCCTTCTGGTAATTCAGAAAAGGGCGAATCTTTATAGCTGTTGGTTTGAAAATCCAGCAGCGCATCTTGGTTGTCGAAGAGGGTGATTGTTGATCCGGGACCCTCCTCTGTCGGGCGGCGAATCACCAGCGATGCGCTTTTTGTTGACACATACTGCTCAAGTAATTTAAGTAAACTGTGCCATGGAGGTGTTTCTAAAACGCCTTCATAGATAGCCTCGCTGAGAGGATGCGACTGAACCAGTTTATTTGTAGACACAACAGGCCTCTAGTTTTAGGTTGTGGCCGCGATCAAAAAAGAAGATGGCGGAAGGGGTAGGAGTCGAACCCACCAAACACTTTATCAGCATCTCATTGGTTTTGAAAACCAGGCGTCCCACCGGGGACGTAGCCCTTCCATTGTCAGAAAAAACCTTTATCGACTTAAGCAGCTGTTCAAGAAAACAGCTCTCGCCCCTCATTGTGCCTGCGGGTGAAGTGAAGTGAATCAAGGTATTCTAAAATCTCTATTGCCAGGCCTCTGCCGATCCCCAACTGAGCCTTTGCATCAATAACCGTAAAACATTGGCAGTTGTTGGCCAGTTCAATTATGGCTGTTTCAATGGAGTCTCTGGTTTCAGGAAGTATATACCGTTTTTGACTCAACTGAATAAGATCGCCACTTTTTAATGCCGGTATTATCAATGCCGATAACTGCTTGGTGTTTAGCCCTGTCTGTTTTTCGATCTCAGACAGCAGTGGAACCTGAAATCCGCCCTTACGCAAGATATTACTGACTATAAACCAACGCTGCTGAACCTGTGACGACAGGGTGGGCCGATGGCCAGCCAAGCTTAAAAGCCCATTATTGTCAGAGACCCGCCTGTTCTTTAATAAGTCCGCAAGGGCAAGTCTAAAAAATAGATTGAAATCAGCCTTGAGGTGACCGGCCAGGTCAACCTCTAGAACCCCTGTTTGCATTGGGCGATCATGATGCAGGCTCTCCAAATGCTGGCAAAGCTCTCTCTTTTTTTGCCCCAAGCTCTCTTTTGGAACTAGATACTTGCGCCCATCGAGCTCAATTATTTCTGAACATTGCTGTAATTGCGGGTCTAGGAGATAAGCTTCACTCTGCTTTTCAGTCATGTTCCAACTAACAATAAAGCTTGATAAATCAATGGGTTGCTGACTCTCTACAATAATATTAAGTAGTGCCTGTAATGGGTCATTCTGCTCTTGCTCTATAACCTCGAGCTGCTCTAGGCGCCCCAATTGACTTCGGTGCCATGGTGGGGATTGCGCTAACAACACTGTGCCGCCACACAGGTTGATGCTCTCACTGTCATCACGAATTAAAAATCGATCACCGAGGCAAACCACCAGGGCTTGCTGTAATACGATTTGTACCAGCGCAGTATCAGCAGCGATTAATTTTCGCTCGCCACTCGCCCCTGATATCGCATCTGTTCTAAGAATAAATATTTTGCCCGCGACGCGCCTTGCCCCCAGATAAATCTTAACCGGCATCATATGCTTGATAGGGAAGCGAATATCGGCCGCTATCTCTATGCGCCCATCAAAACGATCACTGGGTTCAATACAATGGATTGCCGATAAATAATCACCGCGCCGGACCGACTGCTTATCAAAGTCGCCGACAAGATTAAAAGAACAGCGCTGACCAGCAGTGCCCTCTTCGGCTGATTGATTATCAGCATTGAGACTGCGTACTCGAACAGTTGATGATCTGCCTGATGTTGCCAGCAGGCGCAGGCTGTCGCCAATCTTTACGGTTCCGGCGGCAACTGTGCCGGTGACCAGTAAACCTATCCCTGTAAGGCTGAAGGTGCGATCGATGGACATTCTAAACAAGCCCTGTGCGTTTCTAGGCTTTAGTACCTTGGCCTGATTATCGAGATACTCTTGCAGTGCGTCGATTCCACTGGCACTCTTTTTTCCCTTATTGGATACTTCAAATATGCGGCTCTGGGGCAATAGAGCGAGCGCACTAGATCTCAGGGCATCAATGGGGCCACGGTCAACAGCGTCGATTTTAGTAATGACGACCACTATCTGCTTAACTCCGAGCATCGTCAAAACCTGCAGGTGCTCTAAGGTCTGGGGCATGAGCCCATCGTCGGCGGCAATGACCAGCATTGCTATATCAATACCACTGATCCCGGAGATCATGGTGTTGATAAAACTTTTATGACCCGGCACATCAATAAACCCGATGCTGATTTGGTCGTCAACACTGCGATAGGCAAACCCGAGATTAATCGACAGGCCTCTGCGCTTTTCCTCCTCCAGTCGATCGGTGTCCACCCCAGTTAACTGTTTAACCAGTGATGTCTTGCCGTGATCCACATGACCGGCCGTGGCAACAATCATGCTAGGCGCCGGCTAGCAATTGAAGCTGTTGCAGAAAATTAGCTTCATTATCTAGACAGCGTAAATCGAGGAGTAATTCACCCTTGTGGATACGACCAATAATGGGACAGGGTAATGCCCGCAAGGCTTCGGACAGTGCGCGTACGATACTGTCATTTGGCTCTAAGGGCGCTATATACAGCACAATGCTTTCAAGGGTTTCAATCGGCAAAGCCCCACTTCCAATCTGGCTATAGCTGGTTTTACTGCCCACCAGAAAGCTCTTGGAAAGAGCCTCCTGAACCGCTGGCACCAAGCGCTGGGCCTGATCCTGCATATCAGCTAGGGGGCGTGTAAGGTATCGCAGGGTGGGGAGTTTATTTATTAAGCTAACCGGATCGCGGTACAACTTTAGCACTTCAGCCAATGCGGCCAGGGTCATTTTGTCCAGCCTCAAGGCACGCTTTAGGGGGTTTTTACGCATCTGTTCAACAAGCTCTTTGCGGCCAGCAATAATGCCGCACTGAGGGCCGCCCAGTAGTTTGTCGCCACTAAAGGTAATGATATCGACGCCGTTGGCAATCGACTCCGCCGCCGTGGGCTCCTGAGGCAATCCCAAGGCTGCAAAATCAATCAGGCTGCCACTGCCCAAATCCGCAACCAGTGGCAGCTTATGCTGCAGGGCTAATTCAGCCAGATCAGGCTCTGACACGGAATCTGTAAAGCCTTCTATCCTGTAGTTACTGGTGTGTACTTTTAATAACAGGGCGGTGTTGTCGCCGATCGCAGCGGCATAATCTTTGAGGTGGGTACGATTGGTCGCACCGATTTCCACAAGCTGACAACCGGAGCCTTGCATCACTTCAGGTATACGAAACGAGCCGCCAATCTCAACCAGCTCGCCCCGTGAAACCGGCACCTCGCGATTGTTGGCCAGGGTATTTAAAGTCAGTAATACCGCGGCGGCATTGTTGTTCACTACGGTGGCCGCCTCAGCCCCGGTCAGTTCACATATCAACGCCTCAATGTGACTATCGCGCTCTCCGCGGCCGCCCTGCACAAGATCAAACTCTAGGTTGCTAGGTGCTCCCGCCACTCTAACCACTGCCTCTAGTGCCTCTTGAGGCAATACTGCACGGCCTAAGTTTGTATGTAAGACGGTGCCTGTCAGATTGATAACAGGCTTGAGAGATGGCTGATTTTTTTGTTCTAGCTGTTCAATGGTAGCGGCCCTAATTCTGTCGATACTTATCGCAGGATTAGCTCCCTGAGTAATCTGGTGACGCAGTCCATCTATGGTTGTGCCAACAACCTTGCTCACTTCTGAGTGTCCGCGCGAATGGATCGCATCAGCCATTTCTTGCAGCACGCTATTGACCGACGGCAGGCGTCGCTTCAGATTATTTGCCGTCTCAATTCGATTCATAAGTCTCTCATCTTAGCGCCGAGGATATTCACAGTGGACTTTAGTCAGGAGCATTATTGTCTGCAGGCATCAGCAAGCCCGAGCCGAAGGCATAGGGCGTACTGCCGGCCATCAAATAGGGTTCGTGGCAGCCGCTAGATTTAAGTAATTTATCCAGCACAATTAATATATCTGCCGAGCCTACATGCCCGGTGTCATGGCCGGTGATCATAAAGTTGTCGATGGGTATTTCAATCACACTGGCGATCAGCAGCATAAAAAGATTGGATGTTTGGTTGCAGAGTGCATGGTTAGGCACAACACCAAAGCGCTCTTTTAATGCTTGATAACTGCTTTTATAGCCGAGGGCATATCTCTCTCTCATATCGACGCCTTCCACACCTATAAACTTGCGCTCAAAGGAGGTTGTGCCTTCGGGTGCTATGGGTTTGCGCGTGCCACCATACTCCACCAGCACAGCGCCATTGAGGTCACTTTGGCTGACAAATTCGGCACCATAAAACAGACCTTTGGCTCTGTGGCCTGTATTCATGCCTACAATAGTTGCTGCGCCGCCGTCGGCGTGTGCCCACAGACCATAGCTTTCACTGGCGCTGTGATCGACTGTATAGGACCATCGCTCGGCGGTGACCACTGCAGCGACACCGCCGCCACGCAGCGCCAACCAGCCCTGTGCCATATCCAGAGCAGTCAGGGCACCCATACAGCCGACGGTGAGATCAATACAGTTACAGGCACTGCTCATACCCGCAATGGTTATCAGCTCTGCCGACACCGACCAGGAGGGTAAATAATCACGGGACATACCGGCGAAAATAACCAGCTTGACCTCCTTGGGGTCGACCCCAGCATCGACCAGGGCAGCTGATAGTGCCTTGCCGCCCATGCTGCTTGGATGATCATTTTCAAGGGCGTGACAGACATTATTCCAACCTTCATAAATACTGGTGTCGGCACTACCTGCTTCAGCCACAATTTCCCGTACAGGTCGCGCCGGGGGTAAATAAACGCCGGTACCCAGAATAGACAGGGCTTGGGTTTTAGCTTGATCACTAGGGCCGGATCCAGTTTCAGTAAAGTTTGTCATTAGGGACTCTCATTGTTTAATAAACGCTGTGCCGCATCGGCTATTTGTTCAGCGCGCTGATACAAAATATTATCCTCAACCATCTGGGTCGGATGATTAATAACAATCGCAGGTAACGGAATATCAGAAGGTTGATAAACCATTGCCCGATCGACCTGGCCCCCAAAGGGCTCGGTCAAAATGGCGAAACCGGCAACGCCGATTCGCTGTAGTGCTATAGAGTCAAGCGAACTGCCCGACGAACAACTGCCTCAATCGGATATACCGCAGAGAACTAGCCCCCCCTCCTGGGAGAGCGAGTTGAGCATGGCTGCTGTCATGGGCCGGCTGGCATCGTCCTTGACCAGAATTTCATCATTAACCTCAACTCCCCGCTTGCGCAGAATAGTTTGAGTCAATTTAAGAATCGCCATGGAATTGGGTTTCTGGTGATCGACCAAAACCACTCGTGACTGCTTGGGCTTGAGCCGCACTTTGATCGGTTCAGGTGCCGGTCTTGGAATGGGGTCTACCAATAGCTCACAGCTGATATCGCCACAACTGATCAATTGTGCAATTGGCAGTTTTAGGGCATCTAATGTGTTTGTTTTTTCCGTCATAGTTAACCTCGTTGTTATCACTTTATTCTATTTTTTGACTTCTTCTATGGCCATACAGACCACCTGTTGGCTGCCAACCCACCGCGGTATCACCGCCGAGAAACGGCCGCCTTCATCACCGCATTCAATAAAAGACAGCTGATCTAAACTCTTTAACGGCGACCGCAAACTGTGCTCTTCAACTTCTGCGTAGGGGATGGGGTCTTTGGCGATACGACCAGCTTTAATCAAATCATCGGTTTGCCGCCGGGCATTGGCATAAATATAGTCCGCCGCCTGCTCACGGCTAAATTGCTCTTTGACCAACGCCATATGATCCGGTGGGATGACCACAACAAAACCGCCGGAACGGTAGTACCAGGCTGTCTGCCCATAGTGATTCATGCAGTCGCCGATGGTATCGAGGATACTGGCGCCGGTTTCGCCGTAATGGTTGTTACAAGAGTTGGGACCCTCTGCAGACATTATTGATACTGCAGAGGCAGAGGCAGGTAAACCGTATTGGGTATGGTATGGCCCCCACTCAGTCGACGGATGCTCGGCAATACAAAAGCTGAGTCTACCGGGATGACCCACTGTGCCATGGGGTGTCAGTACGCCACCGCCACTGCCGCAAAAGTGACGCATCATCTGGGCAAACCGCCCAACCGTGGCATTCGCACGGTTGTTGGCACCAAGCGCATTGGCTCTATGCTCAAAGCCTAACTGCTCGACAATAGGCCCACTGACAATCACTAAGACAGCTGCGCCGCCTGTAGTGACTTCAACACCACCTATATTAAATCTCGGGTCAAGCAAGGCCTGTGACAAGCTTCTCAGTAGTGGTCCGTATTCGATTTTACAGCCCGCCATCACCGCCGTGGCAGCGGCTTTCTCGGCCCGCACAATAATATTTTGATCGGCAATCTCGCCTATTACATCACCGGCCTTCCAGCCTATTGCAGAGAGCATTTCCTCGACTAGGGAGCCATAGGGAGGTATCACCGGCAAGCCATCGCTCCAGCCATTGTCCATGCAATTTTCAATATCTTGAAGCGTCTCGTAAGCCATTATCTACAGGTTATCCCAATCAAAAAATAGTACTTCACTAAAAAATTCTAACGAGAATCATCCTGTTTGGGAATCATACAGCTGTACTATGGTGGAGAGCCGTCGAAGAAATTATAGTTGGGTGCTAATTTGGTATTGAAGTTGATAAGGCTGAGGTCAGGGCACATAAATGCAAAGCATTTATGTGCCCAAAGTACGCGGTATAAAATATCCTTTGATTAAATAAGGGTGAACTATGTATTACGGTTGGTTTTTGGGGGCTGTCAAGAGGATATGAACAGCACTAGAAGTGTCAGCATTGGCTTATGCTTTAACCCACATTGAAAAATATATTTAAGAGGTATCATCCGTGAAAATAGCATCACCTAAGCACCTGATTTCAGCTCACAAAGCCTTGGGAAAGCTCCTAGTCCTCGTTGTCGCGCTGGCGATTGGGGTAGGCACTACCTTTGCTGAAAGCGGCTCAAAGCCCTGGATGAACAAAGCCGAATCGGCCGAAATACGCAGCCAGCAGCTGCTCTCGGTTATGACCATCACGCAAAAGTTTCAGCAGTTGGTAGGCGCCGCCGGCCAGGTACCAGAGATACCTGAATGTTACGGTGCTCGCCATGTGCCCGGCCTGCCGGAACTTGCAATTCCAACACTGCGTATCACCAACGGTCCGGTGGGCGTTGGTCAAAACGACTGCGTGCCCGCAGAACATGCCGACCCCACAAATGCCCTGTCTTTTTTGACCACACCGCATTCGGCCAAAGCTACCCAGCTACCCTCCGCCATGGCGTTAGCTGCATCTTTTGACCGCAAAGTAGCCAGCCAATTCGGTACAATCCTTGGCGTTGAATCAAACAACCTCGCTCTGCATGTGATGGAAGGACCAGGCATGAACCTGGCGCGAAATCCTACCCTGGGCCGCAATTTTGAATACTTTGGCGAAGATCCTTACCTCTCTGGCACCATGGCGGTAGCAGAGATCAAGGCCATTCAGGCCCAAGGCGTGATTGCCATGGCAAAACACCTGGTGGCAAATGACCAGGAAACTAACCGAATGACGCTCAACGAGATTATCGACAACAAGGTATTGCATGAGATATATCTGCTGCCATTCGAGATGTCGGCAAAGGAAGGTGAAGTTGCATCGATGATGTGCTCTTACAACACCGTCAATGGCTCGGGCATGTGTGCCAACAAGCATATTCTTACCGATGTTTTGCGCGGCCAGTGGGGTTTTGATGGATATGTGCAATCAGATTTCTACGCTGTTCATGATGTCGCCAACACCATGAAAGCCGGCATGGATCATGAGATGCCAGGCATGGACTTCCCTCAATACGGCGCTATTACGCACTGGAAGCCAGCAGCGCTACAAACAGCTCTGGACCAACGTGAATTAACGATAACGGACATAGACACCGCACTGCATCGTCGTTACACGCAAATGTTCAAATTTGGCATTTTTGACCGCCCTGTTGTGCAAACACCTATCGATGCGCAGCGCCACGGGGATATCGCGCGCAATATAGGGGAACAATCCGCGGTACTACTGAAAAACGACAACAGACTTTTACCTTTTTCGCACTCAGTTAACACGATAGTAATCATCGGCAAAGCGACTTATGCCGACACTGCGGTGGCCGGCTGTTGCGGGGGCAGTTCTGACGTGATTCCGCTTTACAGAGTCAAGCCGTTACAAGGTATGCGAAATACGCTCAAAGCCACAGGCTCAGCAGCAAAAGTGACCCTGGTGGTGGTCAACGAAGACAACAGTAACCTTGATGAAGCTGTGGCTGCCGCTAGGTCCGCTGATGCTGTGATTATTATGGCTGGTACCTTGGCAGAAGAAGGCCATGATCGCGTCGGCATCTCCCTGGACTCCGGCGACCAGCTTGAGGCTTCAATGCAGGCCCCGAACGTCGAGTCAAAGCTGATCAATAAAAACCAGACCGAAATGATCACTGCCGTGACAGCAGCCAACCCCAGCAAAACGGCACTGGTATTAAAAGACAATGCCTCGTCCCTGCTGCCATTTATCGACCAGATACCTGCTGTACTGGAAGTCTGGTTTCCCGGCCAGGAAGACGGAAATATTGTCGCCAACCTGTTGATGGGTGTGGTCAACCCATCGGGTAAGTTGCCAGTAACCTTCCCAATGAATGAGGGCGAATGGCCGGCCAACACCCCTATGCAATACCCAGGGGTGGAGGTAAACGGCAGGCCCACAGTGACCTATTCTGAAGGTTTGAATATTGGCTACCGTTGGTATGATGCTGAGCAGATTAAACCGCGCTTTCCATTCGGCTACGGCCTTTCATACACGAGTTTTGCCCTCACCAACCTGGCGATTTCGCCGATTGTCTCTGACGGCACTCAACCGATAACCCTGAGCCTGGACGTGAAAAATACCGGCAAGCTTGCAGGGGCGGAGGTGGTACAGGTGTATGTTTCCATGCCAGCCATGCTCAACCAGCCACCCAAGCGGCTGATTAACTTCGACAAAGTGATGCTTCAGCCTAGTGAAAGAAAGACCCTGACCATGACCATCAAACCCTTATCAGCCAGCCATCCTTTGGGCACTTGGAATGTAGCAAAGCAGCAGTGGGTGACTGCAACGGGTAATTATCAATTGTTGGTTGGCAACTCTTCAGAAGCTCTGCACTTGAATGGCACCATTACAATTAGTGATTAGGGCCGCGCAACCCTGGGGCACAAAGCCTTCGCTAGGTGATTTTGTCTGCCACCGGCCTCAACCTTAGGACCTGACGCATTAACGACGAGCCCGTAATTTGGACTTAAGAAGAACGGTGAATTAATCAAACTCCGAGTTTTAACCTTGAAAAAGGGTAACCGGGGCGAAAGTAATTCATTATTTATTCCCACTCAATAGT
>Ga0302120_10000099_pt1 | contig 32890 bp, 35 predicted proteins | sample AG5_Bottom_MG_FD_203118 | JGI IMG/M metagenome (GOLD analysis project Ga0302120, IMG submission 203118) | Marine microbial communities from Western Arctic Ocean, Canada - AG5_Bottom | ecosystem: Environmental > Aquatic > Marine > Oceanic | place: Canada: Western Arctic Ocean | collected 2017-10-01 | reverse complement strand
CCTCGATGTCGACCCATGACGGGCCGACCACGAGGTCCACCCGGACCGAGCTGAGCATCAGGGCGTGGCAGAGCGGGATCAGTTCCGAGGTCCGCTTCGCCGCCTGGATGCCTGCGACACGCGCAACGGCCAGGACGTCGCCCTTGGCCACAGTCCCACCCTCAAGTGCCTCGGCGGTGGCGGCCTGCATGGTCACCCTGGCCCGGGCCACTGCCCTGCGCCTGGTCACCTGCTTGTCGGCGACGTCGACCATCCGGGCCCGACCCTCGGCATCAAGATGCGTGAAGCCCGGACCTGCCACGCTGCTCAGCCGCCGATCTGGGACATCGATCGGTTCGGCCGGATGAAGTTGACGCTGGAGATCCCGTGGCCCGCCCACTTGGCGGCCACCGCTCCCTGTAGCAGGTCGCTCACATCGTCGTCCGAGGCACCCGAACGAAGCAGCGACCGCAGGTCGAACTCCTCCAGTGCGAACAGGCAGTTCCGGAACTGGCCGTCGGCGGTGAGGCGGATCCTGTCGCACGTGTCGCAGAAGCTGCGGGTCACGCTGGCCACCACACCGAAGCAACCGGCACCGTCCAGGTACCGGTAGCGGGTGGCCGGCGCCGACGTTCGGTCCACCGGCTCCAGCGGGAAGGCCTCGGCGATCCGGGCCACGATCTCATCCCGACTGACCACCGCTCCATCCGACCAGGACCTGTCGGCGTCGAGTGGCATGAACTCGATGAACCTGACCTCCACGCCGCGGTCCCGGCCGAAACCGGCCAGGTCCACGATCTCGTCGTCATTCACGTCCCGCATCACGACAACGTTCACCTTGACCGGATCCAGTCCGGCCTGGATCGCCGCATCGATCCCGTCCAGCACGCGCCCCAGGTCGTTGCGCAACGTGAGCTCGGCGAAGCGGTCGGCGCGCAGCGAGTCGAGCGAGATGTTGATCCTCTTCAGGCCGGCCGCCGCGAGGTCGCCGGCCTGTGCCCGCAGCGTCACCCCGTTCGTCGTCATCGACAGGTCCACCGGAAGGTCCGCCAGCATCCCGACCAGCGTGGACAATTTGGCCCGGACCGTCGGCTCGCCACCGGTGAGTCGAATGCTGTCCACACCGTGGCGCTCCACCATCAGGCGTGCGACCCGTTCGATCTCCTCGAAGGTGAGGAGTTCCTCCCGGGGAAGCCACTCCAGTCCCTCGGCAGGCATGCAGTAGGTGCAGCGGAAGTTGCAGCGGTCGGTCACCGAGATTCGCAGGTCGCGGTGGACGCGCCCGAAGGTGTCGATCAACTGTCGGACCACGGCTCCAAGCCTAGGGCCCCGAACGGCCGGTCAGCAGGGTCGAACCTCCCCACGCTGCTCAGCCCAGCAGAATGACCTCGACCAGGTCACCGTCGGCCACCCCGTCGCCATCGGGTAGGACCGCCAGCCCCGTGGCGGTCGCCATCGCGGTCAACTGGTGGGAACCCTGGCCCCCGGCGGAGGCCGCCAGGTACCGCCCGTCCCGGTACTCCACCACGACCCGCCCGAAGTGGACCTTTCCGTCGGTATGGCGTTGGAGCCCTCCCACGACCCGGGCCTGGACCCGCGGTCGCTCGAGGTCCACGTGACCCGACATGGCACGCAGGGCGGGACGGGCGAACAACTCGAAGGACACCATGGACGAGACCGGATTGCCGGGCAGGCCGAACACCGGCACCCCCTCGACCAGGCCGAAGGCCAGCGGCTTGGCCGGCCTGATCGCCACCTGCATCCAGCGCATCTCACCGATCCGGTCCAGCACGACCTTCACGTAGTCGAAGTCCCCCATCGAGACGCCCCCGGAGGTCAGCACGGCATCGCATTCGGCCACGCCGTCAAGGAGGGCTGCGGTGATCGCCTCCTCGTCGTCGGCAACAAGACCCAGGTCGACGGATACGACGCCCATCTCCTCGAGGAGGGCCAGCAGCGCCGGTCGGTTGGAGTCCCTGATCTGCCCGACCCTCAGGGTGGCTGGACCCTCCACCAGCTCGTCGCCCGTGGACAGCACCCCGACCCGGAGGCGCCGAAAGGCCACCACGCTCCCGCAACCGATGCTGGCCAGCACGCCCAGGTGCCCCGGTCCCAGGGTGGTGCCAGAGGCGAACACCTCCTCGCCGGCAAGCAGGTCCTCGCCGGCGGATCGGACGTGGTTTCCCACGCCCACCTCGACGGCGACCGTCACCACCGCTCCGTCGTCGGACACCGCCGTCCTCTCGACCATGACCACCGCGTCGGCCCCGGGCGGCATCGGCGCCCCGGTCATGATCCGGATCGCCTCGCCCGGGCAGACCTCGACGTCCGGAACGGCACCGGCTGCCAACGTTCCGACGATCCGCAGGTCGGCCGGAGGGCCGACGGTGTCAGCCGCCAGCAGGGCGAACCCGTCCATTGCCGAGTTGGCGAACGGTGGGACGGCACCGGTGGTAACCACGGGTGCCGCCGTCACGAGACCGCGGGCGTCAGCCAACGGCACCTCGGAGACGACCGGCCCGGGGCACCTGTCCAGCACATGGGCCCGGGCTTCGGCAAGGGAGATCACCTACCGAGGATACTCAGCGCCTCCACGACCCTTCCTCGCCGGCCAGGAGCCGCCTGATGTTGGCCACGTGCCGAACCAGGACGAGGGCGCTGATGGCCGCGGCAACGAGGACCTCCCGGGTGGTGTTGCCGGCGGCGGCGACTGCGACGGGCAGGGCCAGGGCTATGGCGATGGACCCCATCGAGGCCTTGCCGGTGACACGGGCCACGAGGGCGAAGAGGGCGATCACACCCACGGCCAGCACCGGGAACAGGACGATCGAACCTCCGCCGCCGGTGGCCACGCCCTTGCCCCCCCGGAGGCGGCGGGTGACCGGAAGCACGTGGCCCACCGTCGCCGCCACCCAGCAGGCCAGGGCCAACGGACGACCGGCGACAGCCATGCCGAGGGCGACCGCCGCGACGCCCTTGCCCACGTCGAACGCGAAGACGACCAGGCCCGCCCGACGTCCAGCGGTCCGGTAGACGTTGGTGGCGCCCGGATTGCCCGATCCGGCCGACGTCGGATCCACGCCGGACCGGCCTGCCACCACCTGGGCAGACGGCAACGTCCCGAGCACGTAGGCGATGACCACCACCAGATAGTTCACGGGACCAGCATCACTGACGGCGGGCCACCCAACGCGGACCTCCGGTAGGATGCGCCGTCGACCGGACATGGAACGACCGCTCCACGACCCCCGGCGACACCACCACCATGCCTACCTACCAGTACCGCTGCCAGTCATGCAGGGAAGAGTTCGAGGTGCGCCAGTCCTTCACGGATGGCGCCCTCACCAACTGCCCGGATTCAGACTGCGGCGGAAGCGTGAACAAGGTGTTCAGCAGCGTCGGCATCTCCTTCAAGGGCGATGGCTTCTACAAGAACGACCATGGTTCGGGAGCCAAGGGACGCAAGGCCGACGCCGGCTCGACGGTGAAGTCGGATTCAGCCTCCTCCGACACCGGTTCGACCAAGGACTCCGGCTCCGAATCCTCCGGCAGTTCCAAGGGCTCCGAATCCTCCGGCAGTTCCAAGGGCTCCGAATCCTCCGGTAGTTCCAAGGACTCCGGTTCGTCCGGCGACTCCGGCGGTTCGAGCGGCTCCGGAGACAAGGCCGCCGCCTCAGCAGCCTGATCCCGGCCACCGCCGGGACCGCTCCCAACTTCTCCCCCCACCACGAGCTCCTCGCCATCAGCGAGGGGATCCGGGAGGAACGATGTCCTACCTGCTGGCCAGGCTCCGACTCTGGGCCGCGCACCACCGGGTCATCTGGTGGACGTGTGCCGTCGCCCTCGCCGGGCTGACCGGCCTCACCGTGCGAGCGGCCATCGACGTCGCGCCCTGCCCGACCACCGCTGAGAGCCCTTCCGACGGCCCCACCGGAGACGAGCGGGGCGTGGCCCTCGGACGCGGCTCCGACCCCCTGCCGGTCGAGGTCGGCGACAGGCTGGACCTCTGGTCGGTGGACGACACCACCGCCAGGGGCCACCTGGTGGTGGCCGGCGCCCGGGTCCTGGACCACGACGACCGGACGGTCACCGTTGCGATCCCCGCAGATCGGGTGGGTGAGGTTGCCGCCGCCCTGGGCAGGGGTGACCTGCTCACGGCACTGGTGCCCTGATTGGCGGTGCCGACGTCCGATCCGACCCTCAGCGCAGCGAGGTGGCCAGCAGCCCCAGGACCCCGAGACCGACCACCACCCGGTAACCGGCGAAGGCAGCCAGCCCCACCCGGGCCATGAGGCGCAGCATCAGGTGGACCGCCAGGCCGCCACTCACCGCAGCAGCGGCCGTTCCTGCCAGGAACGGAGCCCACCAACCGGGTGGAACCGAGAGGTCGACCGCCGAGAGCAGCCCGGCGCCGGCGATGACGGGAAGGCTCATCAGGAACACCAGCCGCGCTGCGGGCTCACGTTCCAGCCGCATGCCACGTGCCACCGACAGGGTCACCCCAGAGCGCGACACCCCCGGCTGGAAGGCCAGCCCCTGGGCGATGCCGAGGGTGACGGCCTCGCCGAACGAGAGGTCCTCGAACCCCCGCTCGCGGGGTCGGCGGTCGGCGACCCACATCACGATTCCGAAGACGATGAGGCACACCGCCACCAGCCACGTGCGGTCGCCCAGGTCCCCGGTGGTCGACACCACCACGAGGCCCAGGAACCCGGTGGGCACCGCTGTGGTAGCCAGCAGTAGGGCCGTACGGGCATCGCCGACCAGCGGCCCCCGCCTCACCAGCCAGCCGGTCCCAGCCTTGAGGTACCGGACCACGTCGGCCCGCAGGTAGACGACGGCACCCAGGAGGGTTCCCAGGTGCAGCGCCACGTCGAAGGCGCCCTCCAGTGTTCCGTCACCGCCGAAGTCGTCCCACCCCAACAGCCACGGCACGACGGCGAGGTGCCCACTGGAGGAGACCGGCAGGAACTCGGTCAGGCCCTGGACCAGGCCCAGCAGGATCGCGTGGAGGATCGGCACGGCCCGACTACGGCGTCCCTAAACCCCGGAGACCGTCAACTCGCCGATGACGAGGGTGACCCCTGCTGCCCGCATCGGCAGCCACTGGAGGTCGTCACCGATGGCCGTCACATCGTTCAGCATCTTCTGGATGGTCGAGGCGATGGTGAACTCGCGGACCGGCTCCGCCAGCTCCCCGTCCCGGATCCTGAGGCCCTCGGCACCGGTCGAGAAGTCCCCGCTGACCGCGTTCACGCCCGAGTGGAGCCCGCTGACCCCCTGGATGAGCAGGCCGTCACGGATGCCGGATATCAGGTCCGCCGGTGACCGGTCGCCGGGCACCACGGCCACCGCCCGTACGCCCACGCCCGGAGTCGACGAGTAGCCGCGCACGGCCGAGCCGGTGGACACGGTCCCGGCCCGCCTGGCCGTCTCGCTGTTGTGCACGAAGCGTTCGAGTCGACCATCGGCCAGCAGGACGTTGCGGCGCGTAGCCAGGCCCTCCCCATCGGTCTCGGTAGCCGTGTAGGCCGCTGGATCGGTCGGATCGTCGACCAGGGTGAGGATCGGCGCCGCCACGTCTTCACCGAGCCGGTCGGAGAACAGGGACCGGCCCTTCTGCACGGCCTCACCGCTCAGGGTGCCGCCCACGATGCTGAGGAACTGGGCGCTCACCCAGGGGTCGAACACCACCGTCATCCGACCCGACGACGGCTTCACCGCCCCGAGCATCCGGGTGGAACGCTCGGCAGCCTCGGCCGCTGCGGCCTCCACGTCCAGGTCACCGGGCTGGCGCCCGAGCGAGAATCCGAAGCCGGTCTGGGTCTCCCCGTCCTGTTCGGCAAGGGCGTACGCGGACAGGAAGCACCCGGTCTCACGGCTGGTGGAGCGGATCCCTGTGGTCGTCGCCACGGCGCTGGAAGACACGGAGTCGGAGTACTCGGCCGACTCCACGCCGCTGATGCGACGGTCGGCCGACAGGGTGAGGCGCTCCAGGTCCAGGGCCATCTGTACCTTGGCATCGATGGACAGGTCGAGCAGGGCATCGCGGTAGAGGTCCATCCCGACCGGTGCCACGCCATCGGGCACGGCAAGGGAACAGTGCTCGTCAGGGGTGGCGAAGCCGAGGTTGTCCCTCGCCTCTCGCATCACCTCCACCAGGGCATCGGGATCCAGGGTGCCCGCGTAGGCGAAGCCCTGGCGGCCGTCGCGGATGACGCGGATACCCGCGCCACTGGACTCGGCGACCGTCAACGACTCCACCTCGCCCTCGTACGCCCTCACCTCCGTCTCGCGTTCATGGACGACCACGGCCTCGACCTGTTCGCCCGAACCGGCCCATCCGACGATGCGTTCGGCTATCTCAAGCAGTTCGGACACCTCAGGCCGCCGTTCCGCCGACAGTCAGCCTGGCCACACGCAGCGTCGGCGTGCCGTCCCCCACGGGGACCCCCTGACCGTCCTTGCCACAGGTCCCCGGCGAGCCCATGGTGAAGTCCCCGGCGATCGCGTCGATGTCCAGAAGTGCTGCGGGGCCGTTGCCGATCAGGTTGCCGTCGCGTATCGGGGCCGTGAGGCGCCCATCCTCGATCAGGTACGCCTCGGTCATGCCGAACACGAAGTCGCCGGTGGCCGTGTTCACCTGGCCGCCACCCAGCTGGGCCACGTACACGCCCCGCCCGGTCCCGGCCAGGATCTCCGCCGGGTCGTCGTCGCCGGCCTCCAGGTAGGTGTTCGTCATACGGACCATGGGTAGGTGCCGGTAACTCTGCCGGCGGCCGTTTCCGGAACTCTCCCTGCCCTCCTTCCGGGCCCGCAGGCGGTCCCACATGAAGTCGGTGAGGACGCCGTCACGGATCAGGACGTTGTGCTGTGCGGGTTGACCCTCGTCGTCGATCGCATAGCGGCCCCACTCGCCGGCCATCGTGCCGTCGTCCACGAGGCTGACCATCGGCGCGGCCACGACCTCGCCCCGGCGACCGGCGAACACCGACGCCGCCTTCGCTATCAGGTCCGCCTCCAGGCCGTGTCCACAGGCCTCGTGGAAGAGCACCCCGCCACCACCGGGTCCGACCACGACCGGCATCTCCCCGCTGGGCGCCGGCACCGCATCCAGCTTGGTCAATGCCCGACCGGCGGCCCGTCCGGCCAGTTCCTCCACGTCCACCCGGTCGAACAGTTCGAAGCCGATGGTGTGGCCCACCGACTCCCGACCCGTCTGCATGCCCGAATCCCCACTGGCCACGCAGGACACGGAGAAGAGGGTGCGGATCTGCCGATCGCCCGTGAGGAGGCCGTCGCTGTTGGCAATCTGGATGCGCCGCTGGCTGTCGGCGTACCTGGCGGTCACCTGCGTGATGGCGCCGTCGCGTGACCGTGCTGCATCGTCGGCCCTCTCCAGAAGGGCCACCTTCCGGGCCTTCGGCACGTCGGAGGGGAGGATCTCCACCAGGGCCGACGCCGGGCCACTGACAGCATCCAGCGCCACGACCCTCACCCCCGACCCTCCGCTGCGCGCAGCCGCCGAGGCGGCCGTGGCGGCCGCCCGGAGGCCGGCCGGCGAAAGGTCTGCCGTGTGGGCGAAGCCGGTCGTCTCGCCTACCACCACGCGGATACCGGCACCCCGGTCACGACCGCTCGTCAACTCCTCGATCCGACGATCGTCAAGCAGCGCCGAGGTGGACCTGCGGTCCTCGACGAACACCTCGGCGAACTCGCCGCCTGTGGCCATGGCGACGCCCAGCGCGTCGAGGAGGACCTGCGGGTCGAGCATCGCCCCGTCGCTACCGGTCATGTCGGTCACCTGCACCATCATCGTCTCCAGCACCACTCAGGTCATCTCGGCCCGGTTCCCCGGGCCATGGACGGATGCGTAGGGTACCCGTCGTGCCCCCGATGCCCGGGTTGCGCGGCCGCGCCGCTCACACCGTCACCGACGCCGATACGGCAATCGCCATGCGTTCCGGCGAGGTTCCAACCCTCGCCACGCCGCGCCTCGTCGCCCTCATGGAGGAGGCGACGGTCGGAGCCCTGGCCGGCCAGCTGGGCGAGGGGGAGACCAGCGTGGGCATGCGGATCCACATAGACCACCTGTCCCCCTCCGGCCCTGGCGCCGGTGTGATGGCCGAAGCGGTCCTGGAGGCCGTCGAGGGGCGACGTCTGACCTTCGGCGCCACGGCCATGGTCGGCGAGACCGTGGTCGCCACGGCCAGCATCGTCAGGGTGGTCGTGGCCACCGAACGCTTCGTCGGTCGCGTCAATGCAAAGACCGACTGACGTCGACGGGCGGGCGGTCGGTCCTGACGTGGCCGACCCGGATCGCCCGGAGGCCAACCCGGCACGACCCAGCCGATCGCATAGGGCCGGCGCCGGCACGGGTCTCCACTGGTGGGCCGAGGTCGTGCTCGTCCTGACCTTCTACGCCGTCTACTCGGCGATCCGGAACCACTTCGGGTCGGAATCGGTCGGCGTGTCTACAGCACTGGCGAACGCCGAGCGGGTCATCGACCTGGAGAGGGCGCTCGGCCTCTACCTGGAGCCCGGGCTCCAGGCGGCCTTCCTGAGCCAGCGATGGTTCATCCAGTTCTGGAACCTCTTCTACGGCACCTTCCACTTCGGCCTCACGATCTTCGCCCTCGTCTGGGTCTATCGACGCCACCCGCACCTGTACGCCCGCCTGCGCTCCACCTTCCTCTGCACCACCGGCCTCGCCCTGATCGGCTTCGGCCTGTTCCCCCTGATGCCCCCACGGCTGCTGTCGGACTGCGGGGAGTTCGGGGCCTGCCTCGCCGCCATCCACCCCTTCGTTGACACCGTCGCCGACTTCGGCGGGCTCTGGTCATTCGACTCAGGCGCCATGGTCAAGGTCAGCAACCAGTATGCGGCGATACCCAGCCTCCACTTCGCGTGGGCGGCGTGGTGCACGGTCGCGTTGTGGCCTGTCATGTCCTCACGAGCCGGTCGCCTGCTCATGGCCACCTACGCTCCGGCCACCCTCTTCGCCGTCCTGGTAACCGCCAACCACTTCTGGGTCGATGCGCTGGGTGGACTGGCGACGCTGGCGGCAGGCCACGGGCTGTCCGGCCTGCTCCTCGCAGGATGGCGGCGACTACCCACCGGCACCTGACGGTTCCAACCGTCGCGGGTGCACCATGGGGCTCCGCGGCTACCGTGGTTCCCTGGTTCCAACGACGGAACCCGACCCTTCGATCCGGATCCACCGGACCGGTTCCCTCGATCGGACCGAGCCCCAATGCGACTCGACTCAATCCGGACCCCGGATGACCTGCGCGACCTCGGACCTGACGAACTGCGCTGCCTGGCCGCCGAGATCCGTGAACGGATCGTGGAGACGGTGGGTCGCACCGGCGGCCACCTGGGTTCCAACCTCGGGGCCGTGGAGCTGACGCTGGCCCTCCACCGGGTGTTCGACAGCCCCAGGGACGCCATCCTCTGGGACACGGGTCACCAGACCTACGTCCACAAGCTGCTCACCGGCCGGAACGCCGGGTTCGACGGCCTCCGCCAGGGCGGGCAGATGTCGGGCTATCCCTCGCGGGCCGAGTCCGGCCATGACTGGATCGAGAACTCCCACGCCTCGACTGTTCTGGCATACGCCCACGGGCTGGCCACGGCAGAGGCCACCACCGGCGGCAGCCGCCGGGTGGTGGCGGTCATCGGCGACGGATCCATGACAGGTGGCATGGCATTCGAGGGGCTCAACAACCTGGGCCACAGCGGCCTCAAGGTGACAATCGTGCTGAACGACAACGGCCGCTCGTATGCGCCGACCGTCGGCCGGTTGTCGGAGAGCCTCATCCGGATCCGTTCCAACCCGACCTACATGCGCCGTCAGAAGCGCCTGGAAGACATTGCCGAGAAACTCCCGTGGGTGGGTGAGCTGCTGGAGCGCAGCATCAGCGCCACGAAGGCAGCCCTCCGCGACATGTTCGAGCCCACGGCCTTCTTCGAGGCCCTGGGCGTGCACTACCTGGGCCCCTTCGACGGCCACGACATCGCCGAGATCGAGGACGCCCTTCGCAACGCCGCCGAGTTCAACGGGCCGGTGGTCGTCCACCTGCTCACCCAGAAGGGACGCGGCCACGCTCCGGCGGAGCAGGATCCCATCAAGCACATGCACGACACGGGGGGCGTGAAGGTCGGCAGCTACACGGCGGCGTTCACGGAGTCGATCCTGAAGGCCGCGGAGTCGCGGCCGGAGGTCGTGGCCATTACCGCTGCGATGCCCGACTCGACCGGGCTGCTGCCGTTCCGGGAACGGTTCCCGGAACGTTGCTTCGACGTGGGAATAGCCGAGCAGCATGCGGTCACCGCTGCCGCCGGCATGGCCATGGGCGGGCTGCGACCGGTCGTTGTGCTCTACGCCACGTTCCTCAGCAGGGCCTTCGACCAGGCCAACCTGGACGTCGGCCTCCACGGCCTACCCGTCGTATTCTGCCTCGACAGGGCCGGCATCACCGGCGACGACGGACCCTCCCACCACGGCGTGCTGGACATGGTCCTGTTGTCCAAGGTCCCCGGCATGACGATCCTGGCGCCATCGTCGTACCAGGAACTCCAGCAGATGTTCGAGGACGCCCTGGCGATCACGGACGGTCCGGTGGCCATCCGCTGGGCCAAGACCCCCGCCCCGCACGTCGGCTGGGACGAGGTCGGCAGGGGCCTCTCGGCCCGTCAGGTGACGGTCGCCGCCGAGGATCGTACGGTCTGCCTCCTGGGCGCCGGAAAGATGCTGGCGGCCACCGTGGAGGCCGCTGAACTGCTCGCCGCCGACGGAGTGCACGCCACGGTCTGGGACCCACGATGCATCCGCCCGTTGGACGAGACGATGCTGGCCGACGCCGCCGCACACCGCCTGGTGGTCACGACGGAGGACGGGTTCCGCGAGGGTGGCTTCGGCACGGCTGTGCTCGACGACCTCTCCAGCCGTTCACCTGCGACAGAGGTAGCCGTGCTGGGCGTACCGGTTGCCCACCACGCCCACGGGAACGTGGACGACCTGCTGGCCTCGTTCGGGCTGGACGGTCCGGGCATCGCCGCGACGGTTCTGAACCGCCTGGCCTGAGGCCCGGGCGCCCCCGGGCAGGTCGGAGGGTCAGGTGGACCCAGCGGCTCAGGTGAAGAAGGGGTTGTCCCCGGCGGAGTGGTCGGTGGAGTCGACCACCTCGGTGATCTCCGGGATGGCCTCCAGGATCGCCCGCTGGATGCCCTCGGTGAGGGTCGCCTGGCTCATGGCACAACCCTGGCAGCCACCCCCCATCGTCACGTAGGCGGTGTGGCCGTCGACGCCCACGAGGGTGGCGAAGCCACCGTGGGAGGCCAGCATCGGGTTCACGTTCTGTTCCAGGAGCTGTGCGATCCGCTCGGGCACCTCGCCCTCCAGGAGGAGCTCGCCGACATCGCCCAACGGGTTCGGACGGTTCGGGTTCCGGATGATCAGGCCCCCCTGGGCCGGGTTGCTCGGCAGGTCGAGGGTGGCACCCGCCAGCTTGGAACGGCTCTCCCCACCCACGGCCATCTGCAGGTCGCCGACCTCCCAGCGGTGGCTGTCCGACGGGAGCTCGTCCACGGGGGTGAACGCCAGGTCGTACACGTAGTCCACCCCGGACACCCCGGTGACATCGATATGGAGGGCCAGCCCGGTGGGATCGTCCTCGCTGCCGCGGACCTCGAGGACCTTGGCCAGTGCGGCGTCGGTTACGGAGATGACCGGCTCAGCGGTCTCCCCGTCCTGTTCCAGGACTGTCTGTTCGCTCATGGTCCCATGGTAGCGGCGCCACCGGGCCGCACTTCGACCGTCCCGACGTGCCGGCGATAGGTTCTCCGGCCATGGACGACACCGGACCTACCACATCGCCCGTCACCATCCGCCGGGACGGCGACGTGGCGATCATCCACCTGGACGACGGCAAGGCCAACGCCCTGGGCCACGTGGCGATAGCGGCCCTGCTCGCCGCCCTGGACGAGGTGGAGGCCGCAGGAGCCGACGCCGTGGTGCTGGCCGGCCGACCCGGACGGTTCTCGGCGGGGTTCGACCTCAAGGCGATGCAGGCCGGCCCGGACGAGGCCCGCAGGATGCTGAGTGCCGGCGTCGACCTCTTCCTCCGCACCTACCTCTTCCCACGTCCCGTGGTGGCGGCATGCACCGGACACGCGATAGCGGCGGGTTCCATCATCCTCATGTCCACCGACCTGCGCATCGGCGCCGCCGGAGACTTCAAGATCGGCCTCCCGGAGCTGACCATCGGCATGCCGCTGCCGTTCTTCGCAACGGAACTGGCCAGGGACCGGATCTCGAAGCGGCACCTCTCACAGGTGTTCCTGGGACGGATGTACGACCCGGAGGGAGCGACCGACGCCGGCTTCCTGGACCAGGTCGTCGACGCCGATGCGGTGGTCGATACCGCCGTCGAGCACGCCCAGACCCTCAGCGGCGTGAGCCGTGGCGGCCTGAAGCGCACCCGGGTGACATCTCGGGGGGCGATCGCCGACGCCATCCGGGCGGGCCTGGACGAGGACCTCTCCCACTTCTCCGTGCAGGGCTGAGGGGACCGGACCCGGAGGCGCACCGGACCGTCCGCACCACGATGAACGGCCCTTACGACGCGCTCCTCCTGGTCGCCTTCGGGGGTCCCGAGCAGCCCGCCGACGTCGAGCCGTTCCTGGAGCGGGTGACCGCGGGGCGTTCCATTCCTCCCGACCGCCTCTCCGAGGTGGCCGACCGCTACCTGTCGGTGGGTGGACGATCACCGCTGAACGCGAGGATGCGGGCCCTGCTGTCGGCGGTCAGGGCGGAACTGGCTGCCCGCGACATCGACCTCCCGGTCTTCTGGGGAAACCGGAACGCCACCCCCCTGCTGGCCGATGCCGTGGCGGAGATGGCTGGCGCAGGGGTGGAACGGGCCCTGGCGTGGACCGCATCGCCATATGCGTCCTACAGCTCCTGCAGGCAGTACGGCGAGGACCTGGTGGCGGCCTGTTCGACCACAGGCGACGGCGCACCGGCCATCGACATGATCCGACGCCACCACGACCACCCGGGCCTTCTGGAACCGGCCGCCGACCGGCTGTCGGACGCCCTGGCGCGCCTGCCGGAGGACCGCCGGGACCGGGCCCACCTGCTCTTCAGCGCCCACAGCATCCCGACCGCCCTTGCCGATACGTGTGGCTACGTGGCCCAGGTCCGCGAGGCAGCACGGCTGGTGGCAGCCCTGGTGGATCCCGCCGGCCACCACCCCCACGAGGTCGTGTGGCAGTCGAGGACCGGTTCACCCCGGGTCCCCTGGCTGGAACCCGACGTGGCGGACCGGATCGAGGTACTCGCGGCAGACGGCGTGGACGCTGTCGCCATCTCGCCGATCGGGTTCCCGGTCGAGAACTTCGAGATCGCCTGGGACCTGGACACCGACGCCTCACGCCGCGCCGAGGGCGTGGGCGTGGCGTTCGCCCGCGCAGCGGCCGTCGATGACGACCCGCGCTTCGCATCCATGGTGGTCGACCTGGCGGTGGAGCGCCTCGATGGGCCTGCAGGCCGGCCCAGGAGGGGTATGGGAGCCCTCGGCATCAGGCCGGACACCTGTCCGGGCGACTGCTGTCCGGATCTCCGCCAGCGGGACCACCCTGATGGGGATCCCCGGATGCCGGTGTCCTGACGGGTAATTTCAGTGGTGATGAACCATGCCCGGATCGCCACGGAAGCCCTCCGCTTTCGGCTCGGCACGCTGGTCACCAGGGCGGAGGGGCCACAGGGCCTCGACCCGGTCGAGGCGGGCGACATCCTGGTCACCTGTGGCGACCCCGGGGTGGACCAGGCCCTTCGCATGGTGGGCCAGACCTGGATGCAGGCCGGGCTGGTGCCCGAGTCCATCGACCTTCCATGGTCGGCAGGCGACTCGGCGCGACTCCGGTCGGTGGGTGGAACCGCCCTGCTGGATGCACTGGACGAGCTGGTGACCGGCGTTTCGCGCTGCCGCTTCCGCGACTGACACCGTCGCCGGCGGACCCCGCCCGGCCATGCCGCGGCGGGACCGATACCCCGAAGTACGGTCCTCACGAGGACCCGGCGGGCGCTGTCGCACCCGTGCGCCATGCTCGTCGGACGACGACCGACCGGACGACAGGCGACCATCCAGCCCCATGAGCAAGCAGCAGAAGCTCCTCCCCGACGACCAGTCCTTCGCCCGTGACGTGGTCGACGTCACGGTCGCCGACGAACTCAAGGAGTCGTTCCTCGCCTACTCGCTCTCGGTGATCACCGCTCGGGCGATCCCCGACGTGCGCGATGGCCTGAAGCCTGTCCAGAGGCGGATCCTCTACTCGATGCTCCGAATGGGAATCCGGCCCGACACCCCCCACAGGAAGAGCGCCAGGGTGGTCGGTGACACCATGGGCCGCTACCACCCCCACGGAGACGCCGCCATCTACGACGCCCTCGCACGCATGGCCCAGCCGTTCTCCAGGGGCATGACCCTGATCGATCCCCAGGGCAACTTCGGCTCGCTGGACGACCCGCCTGCAGCTTCCCGCTACACCGAATGCCGACTGACCGCCGCCGCCATGGCAATGGTCGGAGAACTCGACGAGGACACCGTCGAGTTCCGGGCCACCTACGACGGCGAGGCGGTCGAGCCCGCCTACCTGCCGGCCCTGCTGCCCAACCTCCTGCTCAACGGCACCACGGGGATCGCCGTGGGCATGGCGACGAACATGCCCACGCACAACCTGGCGGAGGTGCACGCTGCCATAGAGCTCACGATGAACAACCGGCGGTCGAAGCCCACCATCGACGAGATGCTGGCAGTACTACCCGGGCCCGACTTCCCGAGCGGCGGCATCGTGGTGGACGACGGCATCCGAGAGGCCTACGCGACCGGTCGGGGAACCATCCACGTGCGGGCCCGCGCACACGTGGAGGACGTCGGTCGGGGCCGCCAGGCAATCGTGGTGACCGAGCTCCCGTACCTCGTCGGGCCGGAGCGGGTGATCTCCAAGCTGAAGGAGCTGGACGAGTCGGGCCGGGTCACCGGAATCGCCGACTTCAAGAACCTCTCGGACCGCCACACCGGACTACGAATCCAGGTGACGGTAAAGCCCGACCACAACCCGCAGGCCGTCCTCGGAGAGCTCTACAGGTTGACGCCCCTGGAAGAGACGTTCGGCATCAACAACGTCGTTCTGGTCGATGGCGAACCCCGCACACTCGGCATCCAGGAGATGTGTCGCCACTACATCGACCACCGCCTGGACGTCGTGGTGCGCCGCACCCGCCACAGGCTGGCCAGGGCCGAGGAACGACTCCACCTCGTCGCAGGCCTCCTCACGGCGTTGGACGCCATCGACGAGGTCGTCGCCATCATCCGCGGCTCCGAGGACGCGGCAGCGGCGCGCATCGGCCTCATGGAGCGATTCGAACTCAGCCGCATCCAGACCGACCACATCCTCGACATGCCCCTGAAGAGGTTGACCGCGCTGGAGACCCGTCGACTGCTCGACGAGCGGGACGACCTGGAGGCATCCATCCGTGGCTTCACGACGCTCCTCGGATCCGAGAGGCGACAGCGGACGCTGGTACTGGACGAACTGGCCGAAGCCGTGGAGTCCTTCGGGCGACCCCGCCGGACCGAGATCATCCACCCTGACGACCTCCCGGTGTTCGACTCCGTGGCAGCCACCGACGACGTGACCGACGAGGCCTGCGTGGTCACCCTGTCCACGTCCGGCCAGGTCGGGCGACTGCCCGTGGACGGCGTCAAGCGGGCCACACCGGGTCGACACGACGTGCTCGTCGCCTCGCTGCTCACCCGTACCACGACCACCGTCACCGCGATCACCTCCGACGGTCGCGCCCTGCAGGTGGTCACCGCCGAACTGGCCGATGGTGCCGGACGTGCCCGCGGCGCCGGAGCCGCCCAGGCGTTCGGCACCAATCGTGGCGAGGTCATCCACACGGTGGTCGCCGAAGGCGCCGAACACCTCGTCGTGGTCACGGCCAACGGCGTGGCCAAGCGGCTCACCCTTGACGAGGTGCGGGCGACAAGGAACGGCAGGCAGCTGCTGAAGCTCCGGGCCGGCGACCGCGTCGTGGCGGCCTTCACCGCCCCCGACGGCGTGGACCTCGTCATCATCGCCTCGGACGGCCAGGCGCTTCGCACGCCGGTCGACTCCGTCAGCGTCCAGGGCCGAGGGGCCGCGGGTGTCGCCGGCATGAAGTTGAAGGGTGGAGCTGTCGTCGTCGGTGCGGCAGCCATCCTCGACGGCGACGCCCTGATCACGGTGACCGACACCGGCGGGGTGAAGGCCACCCCGACCTCCGAACTGGAGTCCCGGGGTCGGGGCGGAATTGGCGTCAGGGTCTCGAAGCTGGCGGACGGGTCATCCATCTCGGCAGCCCATGTGGGGCCGCCCATTGGCCTGCTCGCCATCATGGGAACCGATGAGGACCCCCAGAAGCCGGATCCGGTCCCCGTACCCCTGATGCTGGAATCCACCAGGCGGGACCTGGTCAGCAGCGCCTCTGAACGACAGATCCTCGCCATCGGCTCGGCCAGGTGGTGACCATGCCTGCTGCGGCGACCCGCGGATCCGGTGGCAGAAAGTCTGCTGCGGCGACACGCGGGTCCGGCAAGGGTTACGACGCCGACGCCATCCAGACGCTGGAAGGCCTCGAGGCGGTACGGAAGCGACCGGGAATGTACATCGGCGGCACGGGTTCGCAGGGACTCATGCACCTTGTCTGGGAGCTCCTCGACAACGCCGTCGACGAGGCGGCAGCCGGCTTCGCCGATCGCGTCGATATCACGTTGCACCGCGACAACTCCGTCGAGGTGGCCGACAACGGCCGCGGCATCCCGATCGACCGGCACGCCAAGCGAAAGGTCTCCGCACTGGAGGTCGTCCTCACCGAACTCCACGCCGGCGGCAAGTTCGGTGGTAGCGCCTACGGGGCTTCCGGCGGGCTGCACGGGGTCGGGGCATCGGTCGTCAACGCCCTCTCCAGCAGGCTGGTCGCCCAGGTGGACCGTGACGGCCACACCCACGAGCTGGGCTTCAACGAACGGGTGGCCGGCCAGTTCTCGGGATCGACGTTCACCGCCGGCCACCATCTGGAGAAGGTGAAGCGGATCTCCAAGAACAAGACGGGTACCCGGATCCGCTTCTGGTCAGACCGCGACATCTTCGACCCGGAAGCGCGCTTCGACGTCGACCAGGTCCGGGACCGCGTCGTGCAGGCCTGCTTCCTGGTTCCCGGCGTCAAGATCCGCGTGGTCGACAAGCGGTCCGGAGGCTCGGCCGAACCATTCGAGTTCGTGTCCCGTGGAGGCCTGGCCGACCTCGTAGACCACCTCTCATCGGGTGGTAACGCCTGTGAGGTCATAACCCTGTCGGGCATCGACACCTTCACCGAGCGGGTACCGGTGAACGGAAAGATGAGCGATGTCCAACGGGAGTGCATCGTCGAAGTGGCCCTTCGCTGGGTGAAGGAATACGAGACGAGGGTGGAGTCCTTCGTAAACACCATTCCCACCAGCCATGGCGGCACCCATACGGCCGGATTCGACCGCGCCCTCACCCGGGCCGTGAACGACGTCCTGTTGAAGGACACCCGCAAGTTGGCGAAATTGGCCAGGGACAACAAGCACCGGGCCATCAAGGAGGACGTCCAGGAGGGCCTCGTGGCCGCCTGCAAGGTGGTGTTCCCCGAACCGCAGTTCCGTGGCCAGACCAAGCAGGAGCTGGGTACGCCCGCCATAGAGAAGATCGTCTACGACGTGGTCAAGCGGGGCCTCACCGACTGGTTCACCGCCAGCGGCCCCCGGACGCACGTGACAGCCGTCCGGGAGAAGCTGTCCAACGCCGTCATCAACCGGGTCAGCTCCAGGCAGATGCTGGAGACACGCCGCAGGGCCGCCAGCATGGGCTCCACCGGGATGCCCGACAAGCTGGCCGACTGCCGCAGGCACGGCCCGGACTCGGAGCTGATCATCGTCGAGGGCGACTCGGCCGCCGGGCCTGCCAAGGCGGGCCGTGACGCCGAGTACATGGCCATCCTCCCGCTGCGCGGCAAGGTGGTGAACGCCGGCAAGGCGACCATGAAACAGGTAATGGACAACGCCGAGGCCCAGGCCCTGTTCACGGCCATAGGCGCAGGCTCCGGCAGGGACTTCGACCTGGAGTCCGCACGGTACGGACGGATCGTGATCCTGTGCGACGCCGACGTCGACGGCAGCCACATCCGCTGCCTGCTCCTGACGCTGATCCACGAATACATGCGCCCCCTGCTCGAGGCAGGTCGTGTCTATGTCGCCCAACCACCCCTCTACTCATGTCGCCTGGGCGACACGGTCCACCGGGCCTTCTCCGACGAGGAACGTGACGAGATCACGGCGAGGTTGACCAAGGGCGGGCGCAAGGCGGAGAACCTGAGGTGGAACCGGTTCAAGGGCCTGGGCGAGATGAACGTCGAGGAACTGGCCGAGTGTGCGCTGGACCCCGAGACCCGCATCCTCCGCAGGCTGACGATGGACGACGGCGCCGCTGCAGGCCACGCCGCCGAACTCTTCGAGACCCTCATGGGAGCCGACGTGGCCAGGCGCCGTGAATACCTGATCGCCAACAGCGCACTGCTGGACCCTGCCGCCCTGGACGTCTAGGAGGACCGCCATGCCCGACCTACCCCGCAGCTTCTCACCATCGTCGGCCGGCACGTACCGCCAGTGCCCGCGCCGCTGGCGATTCCGCTACGTCCAGAAGCTCCCAGACCCACCGGGCGAGCCGGCCCTGCTGGGCACCTTCGCCCACCGCGTGCTGGAGCTGCTGTGCGGTGATCCGGCGCCGGAACGCACCATCGAACGTGCCAGGGAACTGGCCAGACAGGTCTGGCCGGAGACAGCCGAGAGCCTCGACTTCCAGGCCCTGCAGCTCGACGACGCGTCCCAACGGGACTTCCGATGGCGAGCCTGGACCGCCATCCAGGGGCTCTGGTCGCTCGAGGATCCCGCCGATGTGGAGGTTCGGGCCACTGAGCAGAAGGTCTCGGCCAACCTGGACGGCGTCCCGTTCTTCGGCATCGTGGACAGGTTGGACGCCGATGCCGATGGCCTGGTCATCACCGACTACAAGTCGGGCAAGGTGCCCCGGGAACGCGACCGGTCGAAGTCGCTGGACCAGGTCCTGCTCTACGCCGCTGCGGTGGAGGACAGCTCTGGGGAACGGCCCGGCCGCGCCCGACTGCTCTACCTGGGTAGCGAGATCCTCGAGACCTCCGTAACCGAGGACTCACTCGGTGCCACCACCGAACGATTCTCCGACACCTGGAGCCAGGTCGGCGAAGCCTGCGCAGGGGACCGGTTCGAGCCCTGCACCGGTCCGCTGTGTGGATGGTGCCCCTACGTCGACCGCTGTGACGAGGGACGCCTCGAGGTGGAACGACGGGTCGCCGCCGGCCGGATGCGCCAGGACGCTCCCGCCAGGGCGCTGCTCGGCCTCTGACCGCCGGCGTTCAGCCGGCCCGGCGTCGTCGCCAGAGCAGCAGGGCCATGACCAGCGCCACCACGGCACCCAGCACCCCGAGACGGTGCAGCAGGTCGGCACGCTCGTCGGTCATCTCCACCTGTGGGGCCTCGAACGGCCTCAACTCCTCGGGTCCTGTCGCCATACCGTTTTCGTGGGCCACCTCATCGGACGCCGGCAGAGACTCGAGCAGGCCGTCCACCGGGCTTTCATCCGACGGCGAGGGGCGGGCCCGTCGGGCCTGTGGGTCATATGCGGTCATCAGGCAGGGCTCCCCGGGATCGGCGACACGGAACCGGCCTGCGACCGGGAGCCCGACCACGGGATCCGGTCCAGCAGGACCTCGAACTCGGCGGCCGCCTCGGCGGCACCCGGACGGCGACCCAGGGCATGTATGGGCAGCGAATGTGCCGCCGCCTCCGCGACGGCGGCCCTCAGGCGGACGGGGGGCAGGCACCGACCCGGGTAGGCCTCCTCCAGTTGTTCGTTCCAGTAGCGGCCGTCACGTGTCCTACCCAGGCGGTTCACGACGATTCCCGCCACCCCGGGCCTCCCGTCGCTGCGGCGGAGACGTATCCGCTCGATGGTCTGGAACATGCGGGCCACGCCGTCCACGGCCCAGGCTCCGGGCTCGGTTACGACGAGCACCAGGTCCGCGGCGAAGAGGGCGTTGACGGTGAGCAACCCCAACGATGGGGGGCAGTCGATCAGCACCAGCGGGTGGTCGGATCCGGCTCCATTCCCGAGGGCCGTGGCCAGACGGCCCTGGGCCCCCAACGGGTCGGAGGCGAGTTGCGGCTCGAGGACCGCCAGGCCCGGAGACGACGGCACCAGACGCGGTGGAGGTCCGACATCGCCTGACCAGGCGCTCTCGCGCACCACCGCTGCCAGGCCACCGGGGTTGTCCTCCGTCAGCACCTGCTCGATGCCCGGCCCGGGCTCGAACACGCCGAGGCCTGTCGTTGCGTTGCCCTGCGGGTCCAGGTCCACGACCAGCGTCGCGACGCCGCCGGCCGAGGCCGCCGAGGCCAGGCCGAGCACGACGGTGGTCTTGCCGACCCCGCCCTTCTGGTTCACCACGGCCACTGCGACCATCCCGGCAACCTAACCGACCGCCACCGGTGGTCCGGGTAGTCGACGACCCGTTGCCATGCCCCGTCGGCGCCATCGGCACAATCGGGTAGGCCATTACGCTGCGCTGGTGCCCGAGCTCCCGGAGGTCGAGACGGTTCGGCGCCAGATCCAGCCCCTGGTGTCGGGCATGGCGATCCTGGATGGCTGGTCCCATCCCTCGGCGAAGTTCGCATCGGCACCCGACGCAGTCGGCCACCGGATCTCCGGTGTCACGCGTCGCGGCAAGTACCTGCTGTTCGACCTCGAGCCGCTCGCTCCGGGCCCTGGCGGCCGACGGGAGCTGGTGGTCCACCTGGGGATGACCGGCGCCCTCTTCGTGGACCCCGGACCGCCTGACGACGACTACTCCCGGGCCTGGTGGATGTTGGAGGACGGCCGTCACCTCTGGTTCCGGGACGTCCGACGATTCGGTCGGACGGTCGTGGTGCCCTGGGGCGACCACCGGTCCCTGCCGACCCTCCGGAACCTGGGTCCCGAGCCGTTCGATCCGGCGCTGACCGGCACCACCTTCCATCGGTCGCTCGCCACCAGCAGCAGCCGGATCAAGACCAAGCTCCTGTCGCAGCGGCCCATAGCCGGAATCGGCAACATCTACGCCGACGAGGCCCTCTGGCGGTCTGGAATCCACCCGGGCGCCAGGCGTCTGGGACCGGAACGCTCGGAACGACTCCTGGTACACCTACGCGCGGTGCTGGGCGAGGCCCTGGACCACGGCGGCACCACCCTGCGCGACTACCGGACACCGGACGGTGGATCGGGTCGAAACCAGCACCGCCTCGACTGCTACGGGCGGTCGGGGCAACCCTGCAGGTCCTGCGGCGACCTGCTCACCTCCCGATCCATGGACCAGCGCACCACCACCTGGTGCCCGACCTGCCAGGCCCGCTGACGTGCCGGCGGGGGTGCCCCGACCGTCGCCATGCAGACCTCTACGCTCGGCGCCGTGAGCCTCCTTCGTCGACGCGGCATTCGGATGGCCCTACCGTTGACCATGCTGCTGCTCGTCGTGGCCGCCACCCCGGTCATCGCCGGCTCCTACGACGCTGAGATAGCCCTGATACGTACCGACATCGGGGAGAAACTTGACCTCATCACGGGGCAGCACGACCTCATCACGGGGCAGCACGACCGCATCTCCGGGTTCGAGGACGACCTGGTGGCGCTGGACGACCAGATGATCGACAACGATCTAGCCATCAGCACCGAGGACACCGAACTCAGGGTCCTCCCCGTCCGCCTGGAACTGCTCGCCGACCAGTTCATCCAGGTCCTGGCGTCGCGCAGCGAGCCTGCGAGGCTCCACCAGACCATGGCCATCGACACCTACCTGAGGAACGACGAGCGCATGAACGCCGTGCTGACCCAGTCGGCCCAACTGGCGGCCGACTCCCTGGATGGCGTACGCGACCGAATGCTCTACGAATCCGTGATCGACGAGTCGAGACGCCGACTGGACCTCATCGATGCCGAGCTGCGGCTGTCGGCAGATGCCGTGCGAGGCCTCAGGGCCCTCGCCGGAGAGGCCGAGGGGAGGCGGCAGGAGGCCATGGATGCCCTGTCCGGGACGAGGGACGCGAAGCCCCCCATCCGGGTCGCCATCGTGGACGCCCGGACCGCCATCGTGGACGCCCGGACCGCCATCGATGACGCCCGGACCGCCATTGCCGGCTACGAGGAGGAGATACTCCGCCTTGAGCTACTCGCCGTCACCCGCAGGTGGACGGGAACGCAGGGAACCGACGTCGACCGTCCGGCCCTCGCGATCAAGATCGACAACGTAACCCGGGCCCACCCCCAGTCGGGCGTGAACGCCGCCGACGTCGTGTACGAGGAGATCGTGGAGGGCGGCGTCACACGACTGGTCGCCTTGTTCCAATCCACGTCGGCCGACGTGGTCGGCCCCGTCCGTTCGGCCCGGACCTCCGACCCACCCCTGCTGACCGGTTTCGACCACCCCCTGCTGGCCTACTCGGGTGCCAACAGGGGCACCAAGAATGAGCTGGCGGCCTCCACGATGGTCGACGTCGGCTACGACGCCCTGCCCGACGAGTACTGGAGGAACAAGAGCCGCCGCCCACCGCACAACCTCTACACATCCACCGACGGCCTCTGGGCACACCACTCCGGACGCACTGCGGTCCCGCCGGCACCGTTCGCGTACCGCTATCCGGAACAGGCCCTCCACCCCGCCGCCGAGCCGGCCACCGGTGTCAGCATCGACTTCGGCCTGACCGAGGTCGACTACGACTGGAACGGCACCGGCTGGGCCCGTACCCACGGAGGCAACCCGCACGTCGACGACAAGGGGGCACGGGTGGCTCCCGCCAACGTGGTCGTGCAGTTCGTGTCCTATGGCTGGAGCAAGGCCGACAACCGCTCGCCGGAGGCACGGACCATCGGATCCGGGGAAGCCTGGGTGTTCACGGCCGGCCAGGTGGTCGTGGGCGAATGGAGCAGGCCCGACGCCTCACTCCCGGCCACCTTGTCCGCCGACGGCGAGGAGATACGGCTCTCGCCGGGCACCACGTGGGTGGCCCTGGCCCGGAAGAAGACCGCCACCTGGAGGAACTGATTCCCGGCCGGCGGTAAACACCCGCACGCCTGGCCGGTGGGCCCTTCTCAGGCAGGCGCCGCCAGAGCGAACACGTCGGCCGGGGCCATGCCGTCGGCCGTGACCGTCAGCACCTCGATCCCGTCCTCGGTCACCAGCAGGGTGTGCTCGTACTGCGCCGTACGACGACCGTCCAGGGTCACCGCGGTCCAGTCGTCATCCCACATTCCACATGCGGGATCCCCGAGGGTCAGCATGGGCTCCACGGTGAAGGTCATCCCCGGCACCAGGACCGTCTGGGCGCGGGGATCGTGGTAGTGCGGAATCTGGAGGCCGCTGTGGAACTCGGTACCGATGCCGTGGCCGATGAACTCCCGGACGACGCCGAGGCCGTGGCGATTGGCGTGCTTCTGGATGGCCCGGCCGATGGCATGGACCGGTCGACCCGGACCGGCCGCTGCGATTCCCTCGGCCAGGGCCACCCGTGTCTCGACGATTAGTTGACGGTCGTGATCCGACACCTCCCCCACCGGAAAGGTCACGGAGGTGTCCCCGTGGACGCCGTCCAGGAAGATGGTGACGTCGATGTTCACGATGTCACCGTCGGCCAGCGCCCTGCTGTCGGGAATGCCATGGCAGATCACCTCGTTCACCGAGGTGCAGACAGACTTCGGGTAGCCGCGGTAGTTCAAAGGGCTGGGATAGCCACCGCGTGCGATGGTCGCCTCGTGGACAATCTCGTCCAGGCGGTCGGTGGTCACGCCGGGCGCCACGTGTGGTCCCACCTCGAGCAGGATCTCAGCCGCAGCCCGGCCGGCGAGACGCATCCTCCTGATCTCATCTTCGGTCCGGACCGAAGAGGAGGAGGACGGTCCCGGATCGCCGGACACGGCGTACGGAGGCCTGCCGATGGACGGCGGCACGACCCGGGTAGGGCTGAGCAGCCCGGGACGGATGGGTGGTTCCGAACGGGGGGCGATGGGTGCCTGTCGGCGCTTCCGCTTTGCCACCGGTCGATGCTACCGCCGGCCGGCGGGCAGGTTCATCCAGCGGGTGCCGGTCAGCGGAGGAACCGGCTGACGCTGTCCACCACGCAGGCCGGCCTGTCGGAGCCCTCCATCTCCACGGTTATCCGGATCACCGCCTGGTAGCCGCCGACGACCTCGTCGACCTGGACCAGCTCGGCCCCACCACGGACCCGGGAGCCGACCACGACCGGCGAGGGGAAGCGGACCTTGTTCGTGCCGTAGTTGATTCCCATCGAGATTCCATCCACCCGAACGAGTTCGGGCAGCATCTGGTTGGTCAGGGCCAGCGTCAGGTAACCGTGGGCGATGGTGGCTCCGAAGGGACCCGCCGCCGCCCTCTCCGCATCCACATGGATCCACTGGTGGTCGCCGGTCGCCTCGGCGAACAGGTTGATCCGATCCTGGTCGACCGTTATCCAGTCGCCGTATCCCAGGTGGGTGCCCACGGCAGCGGGGAGCTCGTCAGGGCTTGCGAAGACGGTCGTCATCGGGGTCCTCCATCCGGGACGGGTACCCGTGGATGCGTCGTCGGCCGTGGTGTCGGCCGCATCCGCGGTGTAGGCCGACACTACGCTTCGCATCGACCGAAAGGCCCGACGGGCCGTGTCGAGTGCGCAGGTAGGAGGTGCCATGGCCGCATCCGGTGGTAAACGGGCCATCCTCGCCGCCCTGATAGCCAACACGGCCATCGCCGTGGCCAAGTTCCTGGGCTTCCTGGTGACCCGGTCGTCGGCGATGCTGGCCGAGAGCATCCACTCGGTCGCCGACGTCTCCAACCAGTTACTCCTGCTCCTGGGCGGCCGTCGCTCCCGCCGTGCCCCGACCGCCACCCATCCGTTCGGCTTCGGGAGGGAGCGCTACTTCTGGTCCTTCGTGGTCGCCCTCGTGCTGTTCTCGGTGGGTGCCGCCTTCGCAGTGTTCGAAGGCATCAGGAAGGTCCGCCAGCCCCACCACCTGGAGGAGGTGGGCTGGGGAGTGGCGATCCTCGTCTTCGCCATCCTCCTCGAGACATGGTCGTTCCGGACCGCTGTAGTCGCTGCGATACCCGAGCGCGGCGACCTCACCTGGCGAGAGTTCGTCATCCGGACCCGGAACCCGGAACTGGCCGTGATCCTCCTCGAGGATGCCGGTGCCCTACTCGGCCTGGTCATAGCCCTGACGGCGATCGGGCTCTCCTCTGCCACCGGAGAACCCCGCTGGGACGGCGTGGGCACCATCCTCATCGGCATCCTCCTCGGCGCCATCGCCTCGGTGCTGGCGCGCGAGATGAAGAGCCTCCTGGTCGGCGAGTCTGCAGGCAAGGCCGACCGTTCGGCCATCATCGAGGCCATCGCCACCACCCCCGGGGTGGTCTCCCTCGTCCACCTGCGGACCCAGCACCTGGGTCCCGACGAGATCCTCGTGGGGGCGAGGGTGGCCTTCGACCCCGGCCTCGATGTTGCCGGGGTGACGGCGACGGTGGACGTGGTGGAGGAGCGCGTCAGGCGGGTAGTGCCGTCGGCGGGACCCATCTACGTCGAGCCGGCGGACCCGACGTGACCGGACCCACCGGAAGGTCGCAGCATTCGGATCGGAGGACCCGGTGAGCAACCGGACACGGGACGGACGGCGTGCCCGCTTGCTGCTCGTAGCCCTCGCCGTAGCGGGCGGCTGGGCGGCATTCGACACCCACCTGGGCGCCCGGCGGATCACCCGGGCCATGGCGGCTGGTGGTCGTTCCCGGACCAGGTCGGTCCACAGTGCGTTTCCGGTCGAAGCCGGAGACTTGGTCATACTCGGCGACAGCATCACCGCCGATGGCGACTGGACGGCAGCCCTTCCGGACCGACGGGCCCGCAACCGCGGCATCGGGTGGGACACCACGGCGGACCTCCTGGAACGCCTCGACGACTCGCTCACGGGCCCACCGGAGGTGGTGGTCATCATGATCGGGACGAACGACCTGGAGTTCGGGGTGGCACACGCCCAGACGGTCCACAACACCTGCCTGATCCTGGACCGGATCTCGGCCACGGCGCCCGGGACCAGGGTCGTGCTCCATGCGGTTCTTCCCAGGAGCGACCGCTACAACACGCTCGTGGCACCACTCAACGCCGCTCTGGCACGGGTGTGCGGTGAGCGCGATGTCGAGTTCCTGGACCTGACCGTGCACTTCGCCGGTTCCGACGAGAGGTTGGAACCGACCATGACCGACGACGGCCTGCACCCCAACGGCGCGGGACACCAACGGTGGGTGGAGTTGCTACGTCCCGTTCTGGAGTCTTGAGCGCGCGGAGGCCGGGAGCCTGACCCGGTGTCCGGCCGGGCTCAGACCACGGAGGCTCCCACGAGGCCGCCGATCACGTAGGTGGCGACGCAGGCACCACCGGCCACCACCAACTGGCGGACCATCGTCCGCACGACGGAACGTCCGGTCAACATGGCCAGCACGCCCCCCACCAGGGCGGCAGCCCCGACACCCGAGATGGCCGAAGCCCAGACGGCGCTGGTCCCCGAGCCGACCAGCCACGGGACCAGCGGCACGAACGCTCCGACGGCGAACGCCAGGAAACTGGCCGCCGCCGCCGCCGCCGGGTTACCCAACTGGTTGGGATCCACGCCCAACTCCTCCCGGGCATGGACCTCCAGGGCGACCTCCGGATCGGACATGAGCTCTGCGGCCACCCTCTGGGCCTGGTCCGGGTCGAGCCCCCGGGCCACGTAGATGGCCGAGAGCTCGGCCAGCTCGGCCTCCGGGTTCTCGGCGATCGAGATCCGTTCGATCTCCAGCTCGCGTTCCACAAGCTCGGCCTGGGCCTTCAACGAGACGAACTCTCCGGCTGCCATCGAGATGGCACCTGCCAGCAGGCCGGAGACACCGGCCAGGCGGACGAAGGAGGGATCGGTGCCGGCCCCGGCGATGCCCAGGATCAGCGCCACGTTGGAGACCAACCCGTCGCTTACGCCGAACACCGCTGCCCGGGCTGTTCCACCCTGTACGTCCCGGTGCCTGTGCACCATGGATGCATTCATGGCATGACGGTAGCCCGACCGGCCCGCAGGATCGGCCAGACAGCACCGTGGCGGTCAACCTGCTGGATGTAGTGACCCTCGGGGTTGGTGAAACCCGGGGTCAGGTCGACCTCCGACATGCGGTCGTCGTCGCCCGCCAGGTCGACCAACAGGCGGTTCAGTCGCGCGGGCTGCCCCGCCTCCGGAGAGGGCGGCATCGTCAGCCAGTAGACGTGCGCGCCGTCTGCGGTCAGGACGTCGAGCGCGACGCCTACCAGAAAGGCGTACTGGGCCTCCCACCAGCGGAAGATCGGCCACTGGCTGAGGCCGAAGCCAATCAGGGTCCGGTTGGCGGACACGACCAGCCCGGTGTGCTGCAGCGCCGCTGTCAGGCCCGGCTGGATCTCATAGGTGACGCTGTCGCCGATCACCATCACCCGGAGGGGCTCCAGCGTTGTCGGGCTCCGCAGGATCGGATCCACCCTCATGGTCGCTGCAGGGCCGGTCGCCGTGGACATGGACGGGACCGTCGTGCTGGACCGGACCGTGTACGGGGCCGTCGTCGTGGACGGGGTCGGCTCGACGTCGCCGGACGGCGCCACCACGCCCGACAGGGCCGCCGAAGTTGAGGGTGGCGCCGCGGGTATGGAGGTGGCTCCGCACGCCACCGCCGGCAACAGGCTTCCAGACCAGGCCACCGACCGGACGGCGGATCCCGTCTGGAATCAGTTGCCCGAACGGGTGGTCAGCCATGCACCCGCGACGAGGACCAGCGCACCGGACACCTGAACGGCTCCGAGGGTCTCCCCCAGGACGGCAATGCCGAGCACTGCGGCCACCACCGGCACGATGTAGGTCACCGCCGACATCCGGACCGGCCCGACACGACCGATCAGCGAAGCAGCCGCCACGTACGCGATGCCGGTTCCGCCCACCCCGACAGCCACGTTCGAGGCCGCCGCCGACCAGGCGAAGTCGGAACCCGCCAGGCCCACCAGGCCCCAGGGGGTGGTGGCCACCGTCGCCACCACCAGCACCCGCAGCAGGACAGCGGGCGAGCCGTAGCGCCGCTGGAGGGGCCCGGCGATGTTGGCCGCCACCCCGTAGCAGGCCACGGCGAGGATGACCAGGAGGACGCCCACGCCGCTGGTTTCACCCACGGACGCCGTCGGTATGCCGATCATCAGGAGCCCGACGATGCCGACCACCACGCCGGCCACCTGCACCCGATGGGTGGTCACGCCGAAGAAGGCCGCTCCGGCGACGAGCGTCATGACCGGCATGCCGCTGTTCATCATCCCTGCTATGGAGGAGTCGATCCAGGTCTGGGCCAGCGGAAAGAGGGTGAGGGGTATCGCCATCCAGAGGAAGCCCAGGAGGAGGAGCCTGGGGTGGTCGGACCTGTCCACCGGGCGACGCGCCGACGGAACCATGGCCACGAACGCCAGCCCCAGGACGGGCCGCAACCAGGCCACCAGACCCGGATGCTCCACCTCCAGGGCGACGTCCATGAACAGGAAGGAGGCGCCCCAGATACCCGCCGCCGTCACCATCAGCAACCAGTCGAAGGGTGCCATCCGGCGCTGCTCGAATGACGTCGCGTCCGGTGGTGGCGTCGCTCCGGGCATCGGCGCACGCTAGCGGCGCCCAGCAGGGCGAGACCTCTCGGGCGACCACGGAACATCCCGATGGGAACAGCGCTCCGGGCCACACCTAGCTTCTGGGCGCTCCTGGTCCCGATCCCCAGTCGGGCCCGATCCCACCACCCCGAGGTGACCAGATCACCGGCCAGGCGGAGTTCAACGAGGACGCCTTCGCATTCGCCCTGGGCCTGACAGGTATGGCTGGAACCCTGTTCGACGGTGGCTACGACCTGGACCAGACCCGGCCCGTCCTGGACTACGACACGCTGGCCGAGTACTTCCTGCGGGTACGGGCCAACTCGATCGAGGGGGGCACCACGGAGGTGATGCGCAACATCCTCGGCGAACGCGTGCTGGGCCTGCCCGGTGATGTCAGGGTGGACAAGGACGTGGCATGGAAGGACGTCGCCAGGAACTGAGGCCCCGACCGGTCACTTCGTGGTGGGAAAGAGCACCCTCAGGAGCAGGACGGCGATGCCCGCGCCGAGGACCTGCACGAGGACGAACATCGGAGCGTTCATCGGATCGATCCCGGTGAAGGTGTCCGAGAGGGTGCGGGCGACCGTCACCGCCGGGTTGGCGAACCCGGTGGACGACGTGAAGTAGTAGGCCCCGCCCACGTAGGCGCCGACCGCGTACGGCAACTGGCTGGTCCTGGCGGTACGCATCAGGCTGAAGACCACCAGCAGGAGGCCGACGGTGGCCACCACCTCCGCCAGCCACAGGTTGCCGCCTGACCTCTCGGTGGTCGACAACCCGATGGCCGGCAGGTCGAACATGAGGTTCGCCAGGACCGTGCCGCAGCACGCCCCGACCAGTTGCGCCAGGACCATCGGAAGCACGTCGCGGCCAGCCCTGTGGCCCAACGCCCAGGCCCCGAGGGTGATGGCCGGGTTGAAGTCAGCCGAGATGGTCCCGAAGATCGAGATGATGGCCACGAGGACGGCAGCGGTCGCCGCTGCGTTCTGGAACAGTTGGAGGCCCGTGTCGCCGGGGCTCAGCCGGGCGGCCATTATCCCCGAGCCGACCACGCCGACCAGCAGGAACATGGTGCCGACCGCCTCGGCCAGGAGCAGGCGGGATCTCCCTGGACTGGTCACGGAACCGAGGATAGGTAGCGCGGTCGCCCACCCGGGGCGACCCACTCAGGCGAACAGGTCCGGATGACGGTCCTCCGCCATCATCCGCAGGCCGGTGCGCCAGTCCACCGGGCAGGGCCCGACGAGCGCCATCTTCCGGCTGGTGTCGATGGCCCGACTGGAAACGCCATCCGGCGTCGGCGCCACCTCCAGTTCCAGGCCGCTCAGCTCGGCAAGGTGGTCGAGGTAGGTGCACGTCTCAACAGCCTCGTCGCCCGACCAGTTCACGATGGTGGCCGGTACGTCCGCGATGTCGAGCATCGTCGGGACCTGGGCGTCGATGTCGTCCTGGTGGATCAGGTTGAACCAGGCCGGCCGGTCGTGGATCGGGATCGGCATGCCGGCCTTCATCATGTCCAGCTGGTAGGCGGGCAGGCCGCCGTTCGGTCCGTAGGACATGTTCATGCGCGCGATGGTGGTGGGCAGGCCGAGAATCCGGGCCATGCAGCGCGCCACCGCCTCCTGCGCGTTCTTGGCGATTCCGTAGGTGGGTGCGAAGGACTGCTCGTGCCCGCCCAACGGATCCCCCTCCGCAAACCGGTGCTCGGGGTCGTCCACGTCCCTGTAGACGGCGCTGGTGGACATCACCAGCACCGACCGGGCGGTGGAGAACCTCTGCATGAGCAGGCCGGTCCCCTCGGCGTTGACCGTCAGCGCCCGGTCGAAGTCGTCACCGATTATGAAGGCCGCCAGGTGGACCACGTGGTCGAAGTGGTCGGGTAGGCCGGACCAGTCGGGTTCGGCCAGGTCCACGACTGCGGTTCGACAGCCCGTGGCCTCGACGCGCTCCCTGGAACCCCCACCGGTGAACCGGGCAATCCCCCAGACCTCGTTGTCCACGGCCAACGCCCGGACGATCGGAAACGCGATCTGGCCGGCGGGGCCGGTCACGAGGATGCGGCGGTCGCTGAAACCCCCTGTCGCCATTGGCGAGGCGCTCAGGCCGAGACGTCGGTGTGGAGGATCCCGAAGACCAGCGAATCCACGAGGGCCTGCCATGAGGCCTCGATGATGTTCTCGGAGACGCCGATCGTCGTCCAGGTACGTTCGCCGTTGGTGGTGTCAATGAGCACCCGGGTGACTGCTCCGGTCCCCTGGCGGGCCTCCAGAACCCGGACCTTGAAGTCGGTCAGGTACAGCCTCTCCATCTCCGGGAACCGGTCTCCGAGGGCCTTGCGGAGTGCGGAGTCGAGGGCGTTCACCGGACCATTGCCCTCGCCGATGGCCACCACCCGCTCACCACCCACGTGGACCTTGACGGTTGCCTCGGTCTCGACCTGGACGGCCACGTCGTTCCACGCCCGACTCCCGCTCCCCGACCTGTGGCCGACGTTCACCGAGAAGGACTCCAGGATGAAGTAGTCGTGCACCCAGCCCGATGCGGCACGCATGAGGAGCTCCAGGGAGGCATCCGCCGCCTCGAAGTGGTAGCCGGCGTACTCGAGTTCCTTCAGGGTCTCGACGATCTCGCCGAGGACCTCGCCGTCCAGGTGGATGCCGAGCTGGTTCGCCTTCAGCTCGATGGTGGACCGACCCGACATCTCCGACACGAGGAAGCGGGTGCCGTTGCCAACCAGCTCCGGGTCTATGTGTTCGTATGCGTCGCTCCTGCGCGATATGGCGCTGGTGTGCAGACCGGCCTTGTGCGCGAACGCCGTGGTCCCGACGTACGGCTGCTGGGGATCGGCGGCGAAGTTGACCAGCTCGGCCACGTGGTGGGCCACCGACGTCAACTCGGCGAGCCGCCCCTCGGGCAGCGTCTCCACCCCCATCTTGAGGCTGAGGTTGGCGATGATCGGCACCAGGTCGCAGTTGCCGACCCGCTCCCCGTAGCCGTTGATGGTTCCCTGCACCTGGGTGGCGCCACCGGCCACGCCGGCCAGGGCGTTGGCCACCCCACAGCCGGTGTCGTTGTGCAGGTGCACACCCACCTCGCAGTCCACTGCTGCGACCACCGCCGCGACCATCTCCTCCACCTGGCCTGGAAGCGATCCACCGTTGGTGTCGCAGAGCACCAGGCAGTCGGCCCCGGCCTCGGCGGCGGCGAGCAGCACCCGGAGGGAGAACTCCGGATCATCGCGGTAGCCATCGAAGAAGTGCTCGGCGTCGAAGAACACCGTGCGGCCCCGGGACTTCAGGTACCGGATCGAATCAGCCACCATGGCCACGCCCTCGTCGAGGCTGGTCCGGAGAGCCTCGGTCACGTGGTAGGCGGAAGCCTTGCCGACTATGCAGACGACCTCGGTCTCCGCCGCCAGCAGGTTGGCCAGGGTGGCGTCCTCGGCGGCATCGCCGTTCACCCTGCGGGTCGACCCGAACGCCACCAGCCTGGATCGCTCCAGCTTCAGCTCGGTCCGGGCACGGGCGAAGAACTCCTCGTCCTTGGGGTTGGAGCCTGGCCAACCACCCTCGATGTAGTGCACACCGAGGCGGTCCAGCTGCTCGGCTATGCGCAGCTTGTCGGCGACCGTCAGCGAGATGCCCTCCAACTGGGCACCGTCGCGCAGCGTCGTGTCGTAGATCTCCACCGCGGCCGGAAGCCCGGCCGTCCCGACCGCCGGGTCAGGCGTCGACATGGTCGTTCCAGTTCGAGTACTCGGGGCGCTCGCCACGGACCGCCTGGAAGAAGACCTCCTGGACCTGTCGGGTGATGGGGCCGGGATCGCCGATCAGGCGGTCGTCGACCGAGCGGATCGGCACCACCTCGGCGGCCGTCCCGGAGAGGAACGCCTCGTCGGCCGTGTAGAGGTCGCTGCGCAGGAGGTTTCCCTGGACGTAGGGAATCCCGAGGTCCCCGGCGATGCGCCGGATGCAGTCCTGCGTTATGCCGGCCAGGGCGCCTGCGGTGGTCGGCGGCGTCACGATGGTTCCGTCGGTGACCACGAAGATGTTCTC
>Ga0302120_10000098_pt1 | contig 32973 bp, 34 predicted proteins | sample AG5_Bottom_MG_FD_203118 | JGI IMG/M metagenome (GOLD analysis project Ga0302120, IMG submission 203118) | Marine microbial communities from Western Arctic Ocean, Canada - AG5_Bottom | ecosystem: Environmental > Aquatic > Marine > Oceanic | place: Canada: Western Arctic Ocean | collected 2017-10-01 | reverse complement strand
CAAGATGGCGGAATGGAATCAAGTCTGGAGAAAAACCGCCGGACTCGGCACTTCGAAAAAAGAGGGCGGCCACCCAAGTGCCTGAAAAGTTACCAAGCTCAGGAAGCAAAGTGTAAATCAACGGTATTCCACCCGGCTGAATCCATCGGCCATAGTCCAATTGTGTAAAACCAGCTAGGGACATGCCACCAAACAAGAGGCCCTGGCAAAGCAAGAACCAGAAAATAGCCCATGAGGTCTTTCCGGCAACAAGATGGCCCCCACCCGGAAGCAAAATGCCAAGGCCAATCGCTTTGAGCATGCGTTCTCGAGTCGCTTCAGAAGGATAGTTCCTTTCCATGGAGTGCGGATTCTACAATCCTTTGATGACAACCCACGAATCCCAATACCGCATTCTCTACCGAGATATTGATTCCATGGGGTATCTCTATTACAGTCGATATCTGGACTTGTTTGAAATGGGCCGGGTGGAATGGATGCGTGAGGAAGGATTCCGCTACCGAGACATGGAGGCTGATCTGCGACTGGCACTGCCTGTGACCCACGCAAAATGCCAGTACCACTCTCCCTTGCGTTTCGATGACCATGCTCAAATCCACACCGACGTCATCGCATGGAGCGGCACCACACTTTGTTTTGCCTATCAAATTTTCAGCCAGGAACGACAAGAGCTGTGTGCCACCGGAGAAGTGGAATTGGGCTGTGTAGATTTAGACCAAGGCCGACCCCAGCGCCTCCCTAAGGCATTGATGGATACGCTGACCACACTCCTCCCTCAGCGCAATGGTCGGCGGAAGCAGGAAGGATGAACCCCCTTCGCCTCCAACTCTTACCCACAAAGTGCCAAGACTGCCAACCCGCGCTTTGTTGCACTTATTGGGGCATGAATATGCTGACCCCCTCGTGCCCTGAGGACTATGATGACTTCCTTTGGTATGTTCTGCATCAGGGCGTCACACTTTTCAAGAATGGAGAGGACTGGTATTTGAAAGTAGATGCTCGCTGTGAGCAGCTCGGCAAAGATGATCTTTGCCAGATTTACGACCGTCGGCCAAGAATATGTCGTGAATATGACCCTCAAGAATGTGACAAGGATGCCCCAGCCCCCGCAGACCAGGAATTCTCTTCTTTTGATCAACTAGAGCAATGGTGCCTAGAAAATGTTCCTGGTTTCCCTCCAGATAGAGGATCTTGACCTTGAATAGCACTGATTTAGTGCTATATTAAGGGGATGCTTCGATTCACCCGACGCTCGGAATACGGTCTGATGGCCCTGGCTTACCTTGGCCAGCGGGCAGGGGAATTTGGCAGTGTACGAGCCATTGTGGAGGAACTGAATATCCCCAAGCGGCTTTTGGCCGAAGTACTCAAAGACTTGTCCAAAGTGGGCCTCGTGGACTCTGTCCGTGGCCCAGGAGGTGGGTACAAACTCACCAGCCACCCCTCGCAGATTTCCCTTGCCAATGTCGTGGAAGCTTTAGAGGGTCCCATGCACCTTTCGGACTGCGGAGCAGGCAGCTGCAGCCTCACCACGTCTTGCCTGATTCAAGGCGGCATCAGCCGTGTCGGGGAAGAAATCCGTAGCGTTCTTCAAAACCATACATTGGTTGATGTGACCGCGCAACCACAGGACACCCCTGCTCTTTCGGTATGAATACCCCCTCCTCTCACATCTATCTTGACTCCCAAGCCACCACCTCGGTGGACCCACAGGTTCTGGAAACCATGCTCCCGTGGTTTCATGAAAAATTTGGCAATGCTGCATCCCGAAGCCATAGTTTCGGCTGGGAAGCGGACAAGGCTGTGGAAAGTGCCCGAGCAACGCTGGCGGCGGGCATTGGTGCAAAATCTAGAGAAATCCTTTTCACCTCTGGAGCCACAGAATCAGACAACTTGGCGATATTGGGTGTCGCCAAAATGTATGCTTCGAAGGGCAAGCATCTGATCACTTGCGTCACAGAACACAAAGCAGTTTTAGACCCCATGCAAGCTTTGGAGAATGACGGCTGGAAAATCACATGTCTGGAAGTGGACGAAAATGGTTGCCTCTCTTTAGATGACTTGAAAAACGCCATTCAAGAAAACACGGTGCTCGTTTCCATTATGCATGGAAATAATGAAGTCGGCACGGTACACCCTATTGCCGAAATTGGAGCAATCTGTAGAGAAGCCGGTGTATTGTTTCACTGCGATGCCACACAAACCTTTGGGAAAATGCCCCTCGACGTGGAGGCAATGAACATTGATTTACTTTCAGCATCCGCCCACAAAATTTACGGGCCAAAAGGCGTCGGCCTTCTTTATGTACGCCGACGGAACCCTCGCGTCCGCCTCACCCCCATCATGCATGGTGGCGGACACGAAAGAGGATTTCGCTCTGGAACGCTCAACGTTCCTGGCATTGTGGGGCTTGCAAAAGCCTTTGAGGTCTCCCAAGAGGGAGGCGCTGCCGAACAAGACCGTATTAAAGAACTCCGTAATTTATTGGAGACCAAATTATTTGATGCACTGGAATCAGTGTATCTCAACGGTCACCCGGAAAACCGGTTGGATTGCTGTTTAAATATCAGCTTTGGCTTCGTAGAAGGTGAGTCACTCATCATGGGCATGCCAGACATTGCCGTGAGTTCTGGGTCTGCGTGCACATCGGCCAGCCTAGAACCGTCTTATGTTCTCCGCGCCATGGGCGTGGGTGATGACCTAGCGCACTCTTCTTTGCGCTTTGGCATTGGACGTTGGACAACAAAAGAAGAAATTGAAACCGTTGCGGAAACGGTCATTCACGCAGTGAATCGTCTCCGTGACATGTCTCCTCTTTGGGAAATGGACCAAGAGGGCATTGACCTCTCAACCGTACAGTGGGCAGGCCACTAAAAAATTATGGGATACAGCAATAAAGTCATCGATCACTACGAAAACCCAAGAAATGTCGGTTCTATGGACAAAGACGCCGCCGACGTTGGAACAGGCGTTGTTGGCGCACCTGAATGTGGCGACGTCATGAAACTTCAAATCCAAGTAGAAGACGGAGTCATCACTGACGCAAAGTTCAAAACTTTTGGATGTGGATCTGCCATTGCCTCCTCTAGCTTAGCCACAGAATGGCTCAAAGGGCGCACCGTGACCAGTGCTTCGGAAATCCGAAATACTGACATCGTTGAAGAACTTGAGTTGCCGCCAGTTAAGATTCATTGCTCTGTTTTAGCAGAAGATGCCATCAAACAAGCCATCGCGGATTACCAGACCAAACAAAAATCATGAGTGAAGCTCTAGCCACAGACACTCAAGCAAACATTGTCATCACACTAACCGCAGCGGATGAAATTCAACGCTTGCTGAAAGAGAATCAGTTGCCGGATACCGCCGGTGTGCGTGTCGGCGTCAAGGGTGGCGGCTGTTCCGGATTCAGCTACTCTCTCAATTTTGACCACAAGCCTGCCTCAGGAGATGTCATCCTGGAAGAGTCCGGCGTACGCTTATTTTGTGACCCAAAGTCCATGCTTTATCTCAACGGTACAAAGTTAGATTACACCGATGGACTCCAAGGACGTGGATTTCAATTTATCAACCCAAATGCAACGAGCACCTGCGGCTGTGGAGAATCCTTCTCCGTTTGATCCTTTTCAGTGTATCGGCATCACGCGGAATTTCGCCATCAACGAAACCGCATTGGACGACGCATTAATAGAAGCCAGTCTCCGCTGGCACCCAGATCGTTGGGTTCAAGGCACGGCACAAGAACAGAAACAGGCCGAAAAGAATATGGCGCAAATCAATAGGGCTTTTGGAATCTTGAAAGACCCGCTGTTGCGCGCCGAAGCCCTACTCACTCTTTTCGGCGCTCCACTTCCAACAGGCACGGACAAGAGTGCCTCCCAGGGATTCTTAATGGAAATGATGGAGCTAAAAGAAGAGGCCAAATCGGCCGCAAAAAATCCAGAGACTCTCTCTCGATTCCGAACTCGGCTTCTTACTTTAGAGGTTCAGGCCTTGGAAGAACTCAGGCCAACGTTTGAATCTCTACAGGAGGATCTCGTGGCGGACACACTTTCCACCGTCCGTGGCCAACTCAATCGAGTGCAATACTTAAGAAGAACTCGTGAAGGCCTCAACCGAAATATATTACTCGGTTCCTAGATGATGACGGAGCTTCCGATCTTTGGCCAAGACACCCCCCAAGGACCCATCCTTGGCATTGACTTAGGAACTACCAATACCCTGGTAGCCGTTTTCGACGCGAGTGGCGCCCGAATTCTTGCTGATGCAAATGGAGAAGAACTTCTACCTTCCGTCGTCAGCTTCCCCAAAGATGAACTTCCACTGGTCGGGCAATCTGCATTAGACCGTGCACGTTTTGATCCAAAGCGCACCATTCATTCCGCCAAAAGACTCATCGGAAAAGGCATTGCTGACTTAAAGGAAGAGCAGGCTTCACTCCCCTATGACCTCGTCAACACGCCCGACCGAAGCTTGGCATGCATTGACCTTGGATATCGTCAAGTAAACCCATCAGAAGTGTCTGGTTATATTTTGGCCGCTGCTCGCTCTCGTGCCGCCCAAGCTCTTAAAATAAAACGGGAAGACCTCACGCGTGCCGTTATTACCGTGCCAGCCTATTTCGATGACGCACAGCGACAGGCGACCAGAGATGCGGCAAGTTTTGCAGGGCTTGATGTGGTACGCATGCTAAGTGAACCGACAGCCGCCGCCTTGGCCTACGGCTTCGAAAAAAAGGAAGCTCAGCGAGTCATCATTTTTGACCTCGGTGGTGGAACTCTAGATGTCTCCTTGCTCAAACTCGAAAAGGGGGTGTTTCGTGTGCTAGCCACAGCCGGAGACACGCGGCTAGGCGGCGATGACTTCGACCGATTCCTCATGAACCTCGCAGCTGAAAAAATTCAGAAAAAAACCGGTGTCGACGTGCTCCGAAGCCCAGCTGGCCGAGCCACGCTCCGCCGAGCAGCGGAAGATTGCAAAAAACAACTCTCCACATCGGAAACCGGAACTTTGAAATACCATGATCCCCAAGCAGGGGTTGCATGGAAGCAAGAAATCGACTGGAGGACCTTCCAAAAAGGAATTACGCCTTACGTGCAGCGAGCCCTCGACGCCTGCGCACAAGTTCTTCAAGATGCAGAGCTCAACATTGAGGATGTGGATGAAGTGGTTCTTGTCGGAGGATCCACTCGCGTTCCACTGGTCAAGGCTGCCGTTTCTCAATTCTTCCAAACGACTTGTCATGATGAGTTAGACCCAGAGAAGGTGGTTGCCTTGGGCGCCGCAGTGCAGGCTGGCATACTCGGTGGGAAGGCCAACAATCTTCTCTTGCTTGATGTCACCCCTCTTTCACTTGGCATTGAAACCATGGGCGGAACCGTTTCAAAGTTAATTCCTCGAAACACTGCTATTCCATCCCAGGCAAAGGAGACATTTACCACCTACGTAGACGGGCAATCCGCAATTTCCCTCAACATCATTCAAGGGGAAAGAGAAATGGCCTCGGACAACCGAAGCCTCGGGAACTTTACTTTAAGCGGGATTCCTCCCATGCCGGCAGGACTCCCTCAAGCAACCGTTCAATTCACCTTAGACGCCGATGGACTTTTGCGTGTACAGGCTAAAGAACAGCGCTCCGGCGTAGAAACTGAAATCGCCATTGAACCAAAGCATGGCTTAACGGACAAAGAGGTGGAATCCATGCTTCAAGATGCGTGGAATCACGCCGAAGAAGACTTGACGCAACGCCGACTGGCCGACGTCCGCATGCAGCTCGACACCGTTTCCCGCTCCGTGGAGAAAAGCAATTCACTATTCAGTCAACTTTCGGAAGTACAAAGAGAACGTCTCGAAGATGCCCGTGAAGAAGCAACCACCTCGGACTCTGTGACCTCACCAGATTTATTAAAGGGAATTCTTGATGAGCTTGAAGATGCGTCCTATCCCTTAGCAGAGATTCTCATGAATCAAGTGGCGGTACATGCCGTGCAAGGTCAGAATCTCACGGAGTTTTCCAAAGAATGAACCAATACAACATTCAATTCCTTCCTATGGACGTCAAAGTGTCGGCAGATACGGCGACCCCCCCAGATTGCCGCGATGGCGTCCCTGGGAGCCTCTTAGGTTTAGCATTAACGAATCACCTCGACCTGGATCATGCCTGTGGGGGTGTTTGCGCCTGCAGTACTTGCCACGTCATTGTCAAGGAAGGCTTTGAATCTTTAAGTGAGCCGACAGAAAGAGAAGAAGACATGTTGGATCTTGCCCCTGGAGTCAGCCTCTACAGCCGCCTTGCGTGTCAAGCCGTTCCAGATGGTAGTGCGCATTTAGTCGTTGAGGTTCCATCCTGGAACCGAAATCGAGTCAAAGAGGATGCAGAATGAAGTGGGTTGATGTCCAAGTTATTGCCGAAACTCTTTTTGACCAAAAGCCAAGCCTTAATCCAATGACATTGCGGTTCACTGACCTCCGCGACAAGGTGATGGCCTTAGATGGATTTGAAGATACCGTGGAGCACTGCAATGAGCGTGTGCTTGAAGCCATTCAAATGGCTTGGTTGGAAGAATTCCAAGACGAAGATTAAGACGAGAGCTTTTCGGAAGATTCTGTCTGATTTCCTGCAAATTCTTTTGCCAATAAATCTTCCGCGATATCCTGCGCAGCCTGCAATGTTGTGATTTGATTCCTTCGAGATAAATCTAACACTTGCGTCGTGGTTTCTCCGATATGACGAAGCTCCTGGCTCCAATTGAGTTGTTTCTTTGCATCAAAGCCCGCGCCCTCAATCAAGGCACCGGAGTTCATGACAAAATCAGGCACATAAAGAATGCCCTTTTCGGACAACTGTTCGGCATGGTCTTCATGGGCCAAGGTGTTATTTGCTACAGGCGCTACGATTTGACAACGTAGCTTAGGAATACTCAAATCATGTAATACGCCGCCCAGTGCGGCAGGCACCAATACATCGGCGTCGGTAGAAAGAATGGCAGAGGGCTCAACAACCGTAACGCCAGCATCTTCGGCCCACTTCAACTGCTCTTCATGTAAATCAGAAGCATAAACTCTGACACCCGCCTTGAGTAAACGTTCCGCCAATGGGCGACCCACATGACCGAGCCCTTGAATAGCCACAGAAACGTCGGCCAAATCACCCAGGCCCTCATGTTGTAAGGCCGCACGAATTGCCCACTCCGCACCTTCAGCCGTCGCCTCTCCGGCGGGCCGAAGTTGACCATCTCCAAAACGCGCCAGCCATTGTGTAGTTTCCGAAAGAATCTGCTGATCCTCTGCAGTGAATCCAACATCAGGCCCTGCACGATAAACCCCATGCAATGCATCAATATGCATTCCTAGAGCTTTCATCGCGGCCGGGCGATTCAAAATATGATCCGCAAGAACAACTGTTTTTGCCCCTCCACCAGGAATGCCCGCTAATACGCACTTCTGCGTCATGGCGTGAGAAAGGCGAAGCGCATCGATTACAGCCTCACTTTCATGACGATAATGCCAAACACGAACGCCACCATATGTCCGCCCAAAACGTGGTTGATGGATAGCAATCCAAGCACGCAAGCCAGAAGGCTCGTCCTGGACAGCAACCACGCGGTCGTGACCCAGGCGGGTCATCCATTCAAGAAGTTCCATGAGAAAAGAGAAGAGGTCACCAGAGAGGTACTGGCTTGTTTATATTCTACCCTACATGTCAAGCATGCAGCCGAAGCCCACCCTGTTTTTGCCGATTATTCTTCTTTCCGCTTGCGGAATGTTGCCAGAAGAAGCAATACCCCCGGCATCAATTTCCTCCGAAGTTGAGCCGCCTGCGCCTTTAAATGTACCTGAACTGGAACCGGCAGCACTGGTGCTAGAGTGTGAAAAGCACATTCGATCCTGGAAAAGGCTCATGGCTCTTTCAAAGACGGCAGCAAATGAAGAAATGCTCATCAGCTTGGAAGGCGCATTTGCCACCTTGCTCTATAAAAACCGCGCTTCCTTAGAGTCTCTTGCTCTTAATGGTGAAGTTCGCTTTCGAGCCGTTTCTTCAGCGTCTTTGGGCTTCGCAAAAGATGTCACGGTCCTTCCGGTCATGTTGAACAATATCATGTCATCCGAAGAACAAGTCGTTGCAAACACGTTATTCGGCCTTGGTGCATTTGCCCACCCTAATACGCCAACCGAAGCACTACGCGGCCTCCTCACCAGTCATGATTTGCCACCCCAAATCCTTCATCATGGCGCCTTTGCAGTTTCACGGATTGCTGAGGCACGCCGAAGTGACCCTCACGGAGATCTTGAAGCCATCCTGCTTCATTTTCTAAATCGGCCAGAGCCCTATATCCGAGCTCAAGCCGCATCTGGCCTTGGTCAGATTCAAGCTGTCCAGTCTCTCCCGCGTCTTGCCAATCTTCTGACTGCAGATTCGAACGCAAAAGTCCGGACCGCTGCCGCCTACGCTCTTGGCGCCATCCGCCATCCATCTTCCGCTCCTGTGCTTATTTCTGCACTCCAAGATCCTGACAAGGTCACCGCTGGCACAGCACGAGCTTCCTTGGCAAAAATGCACGGAAAAGACTTGGGAGGAAACCCTCAAGTATGGCAAAAAGCATTCCCATAATTTCATGCTCCTCGCCCTTCTCCTTTTTCAGGCACTTACCCCGTATCAACAAGCTTGCAGTGATCGGGGCTTTGCAGTCAATCCACCGAAGTCCCCCTCGCAGCACTATCTTTTCCAAGGTACACAAACAACTTTCCTGAAAAAAGAGAAGTCAGTCGTTCAGTCTCTTCAGCTAGCCATCGGTGGACCCGACCTCCTTCGGAAATCTGTCGGGACACCTCTTGGCAAAAAAACTACTCTCCTTCACGCATCCAAAAAGTCCTGGGTCAAAACACCCCAGGGAACAAAACTCCAACTGGAAGAACTGCCTCAAGAAGAGTGGATAAAAAATGAAATACGTTGGATTCTCCTTCGCTACCCATGGGGTTGGGCTCTTGATCCCCATAAACCACTGACGTACCCAGGAAAAATGAAGTTGACGGTGATACTGGGTGAAAATGGGCTTCCGAGCAATCTCCGATGGCCCAATGGGAATCTTCAATTATCCGACTGGAAGAAGAAAGGAGATGGAGAGCTTTATCCATTTTCTTGGAAGTGGAGTTCGCTGAAGAAAACCGTCCAAGAAGATTTCCTTTTGCTAGAACCGCACGTTCTTTTTCTGGAACAAGGCTTCCGACCACCCTCAAGCAATGCACCCATGCGCCGTGTTCTCCGCCGGCAAAAAAAGGGGCCGACGGAAGAAACGATTGACCGCATTGGCCTTGTGATGCAACCTACTCGTTACACACTTCAGTCAGATTGGGACGCACTTCCTATTCCGACTCCTCCTGGAGAGAGATGGCTTCTTTATAAAAAAATAGGTGAAAAAATAATTGTATGGGTTCCAAATATGAAAAACGAGGAGCTTCCGCCTGGAATTTCTACCCATGGGTCCACGGAAGATGTTTTGCATCTTTCGTGGACCACATTTCAAAAAATCTCCCCCAAGGAAGCGCTTGAACGACTTAAAGAAACCGCGAAACGCAGTGGCTTGCGCATCCAAGGGCCTCTCTGGGCCTCTCTTCCAAAGGATGGGGAAACGGCCTTTGCATTTGAGTTTTTATTGCCTGTTACGGATTCATAAAACACTCTACCGGCCCACCGCTTGGCTGAAACCATTGGACTTTTGTGCTTCGTCCAGTATTCGATTCATAGGCTTCGCAAACGCTAGACTCAAAATCAGAGACATCTTTCGGGTTCACCAGAGCCACCACACAGCCGCCGAAACCTGCCCCCGTCAATCGAGCGCCATAACACCCTGGTGAAGCCACCGCAGCCTCAACCATGGCATTCAACTCTGGGGTGGACACTTCAAACAAATCCCGTAAGGAATCATGAGCCGCCGTCATGGAAGCACCGAATCCTGCAATATCCCCGCGCCCGAGCGCCCGAGCCCCGAACTCAGTTCGCTCTACTTCACCGACAACATGCTGAACCCGCCTTTTCAAAACAGGAGGGAGGACGTCGGCGTGCGCCTCCAAATCAGCGCGCTTTACATCACGTAAACAAAAAATTCCTGGAACCCGTTCCTGTATTAAGGCCAAGGCTTTCGTACATTCCGCGACGCGGGCATTAAATGCGGAACTGGCAAGTTCCCTTGCAACCCCCGTGTCCATGACAGCGACCAAAACTTTAGTGGCATCCATCGGGAAATATTCTCGCGTTAATTCTGTGCAGTCAAAACGCAATACGAAATTTTCTTTCGCCAAAAAAATTGCCGTCTGGTCCAATATTCCGCATCGAACACCAACATATTCCGTCTCCGCCGCATGCGCCAAACGAATCATTTCATCGACCGAAGGATTTACATCGAGAAGATGAGAAAGAGCAAAGACCATCACGGACTCTACGCTGGCAGAGGAAGAAAGACCCTTTGCCATCGGTAAGTCAGCTGCAAGCGCAACGTCTAACCCGCTTAATCCCCCCCAGGCCTGCATGGCCACATGAATGGCACCCTCTGCATAAGCAGACCAGCCTTGGGTTCGACCTGGCCGCAAATCCTTCAGGGGAACAGAAATAAATTCCTCTGGGAATTGAGCGGAACGCAACCGCAACAACCCTGACTTCGTCGGTGTAACAGCCGCACAGGTTCCGCGCGACAACGCCACGGGCATAACCCACCCGCCGTTGTAATCCATATGTGCACCTAACAGATTGGCTCGCCCCGGCGCAAAAAACACGCGCGTCTCCGCCGTGGTCCAATCTCCCGAAAGGGCCACAGCTTCTTCTGCAAGTTGCATCGTTACCGTCATTTTGGCGAGAGTACGATAGCGCATCCAAACCATGGTTCCCTTTTTCCTTACTCTCCTCGTTGCCCCCCTCCTCCAAACTTCCCAAAAAGAAGGGGATCCACTCAATATTTTGGTCCTCACCCAAGGGGAAAAAGAATACACCGCACGGGCCGTTCTGAATCAAGTATCGCGGCACAACCCCTCTTTGTTTACTCCCATTGAAAGCGACCCCAGTTACCGCCAACAATACTTGGCTTCACCGCTTTTCCTTAGCCAGGTTCGCGCCTTTGCCAACCTTAAACTTTTGGATGATGCGGGAATCCCCCCTGTTACCGCCGACGCCCTCAATCAAGAAGCTCTTGCCTGGGATTCCACGCGGAGTGGATCCACATCAGAAAAATCTATTCTTGCGCGGCACGGTATTGCGGTTGAAGTGCAGGCTCGGCTCCTGAGCCAGCAAACGAATGAAATTACCATTGGTGAGCTCAACCAACGTCTGCGCAACTCCGTGCCCGAGTTCTTCGGTGAGATGCAGGCATCCATCATTCGCATCCCTCTCTTTGATTTTAAAACGGGTCATGCAATGTCGCACAAACAAAGAAAAGAGATTTACAGCAGACTCGACAAAGCCGCCCAAGCAATCACCAGCCAAAAACTCACCTGGGAAAAAGCCTATCTTCAATACGCAAAAGACCCTGCGACCAAAGAGCGACATGGTCGTCTCAATATTTTAAAACCCATCATGCCCGGAAAACAGGAACCGGAATTTCTCCAACAGGTTTTCCAAGGCTTTGGTATTCATCGCCCTCAATTTCCAGTCCTAAAGGGTCCTGTCCTCACCTTGCGCTGGGCCTACCTCATCCGGCTCGAGGGCTTGAACATCCGTGGAGTCCCGCAACTCAACCCCGTTCGTGACCGCGTCCTTCGTGTCCTACGTGTTGAAGCCGGTCAAAAGATGCTTGATGGACTCCAGCAACGTGTCCAACAAGCAGTACACGCGCCAATACTTCCATAACCATGCCGCCCGAAGTCGATCAAGCGCAATTCTGGCACCAACCGGTCCAAGATATTCCAAGAATTAAACCCCTCTTGGGGGTACTCCTAGGTGACCCTGCTTTCTTTCAAATTGAACGCGCCACCAACGCACACATGACGTCAGCTGATGGCGCCCTTCACCGAATTGACCCATTCAAAGCCCGTAAAGAATGGTTGGCACTTAAAAACGCCTATGAGTCCATCGGCATTGCCACGGCGATTCTTCCTGCGCAACCGGGCCTTCCTGATGCATGCTTTACAGCGAACCCAAGCATGGTTCTTCCTCTCCCCGACGGAACCCATGAAGTTTGGTTAGCCAAGATGGCACACCCTAGTCGAGCGGACGAGGTCCACCTTCACCGGAAATTTTTTGAAAATCAATTGTGCCGTATTCGAACGATGCCGGAATCCGTCTCAAAATTTGAGGGCTGCGGTGACGGGCTTCTTCATCCAAATCGATTTCTTCTCCACGCCGGCTTCGGCGCCCGATCTTCCCGCGCTGCATGGGAGCACCTTGCCAAAACCCACCCTACACTTACTCTCTGCTATTACTCACTCCCTAATCCAGATTTCTATCACTTGGATACCGCGCTCGCGCCAATCAATGAAACTACCGCGCTCTATGCACCCGAAGCTTTTACCGCCGACGGAATGAAACTCCTTCAAAAGGCATTCCCCCATGCTATTGCACTTCCCCACGAAGAAAGTCTTCGCTTTGCCGGCAATGCACATTGCCCAGACCAGAAGCACGTGCTTCTGCAGAGCGGATGCCCTCAAACGGAACGACTGCTCCACGAACATGGATTTCAACCCATTCCGCTGGAAACATCACAATTCCGCCTTTCCGGTGGTTCCGTGTTCTGCCTTAAACAGAGTTGCTGGACTTCCGCGTGTTCTGCTCCAACTGAAGCAATACACTGACCAAGTCTCCGGCCACTAAAACCATAAACGCGTACCAAACGCTCAGTCCAAAAGACAAAGCCATCATGCCCGTGGACGCACCCAAGGCAACCATTGGCCAAAAAGTCAGTAGGAAAACTGCCATCGCAACAAACTTTGAAAGTTTGACGAAAAGCGCAGCGCTGGGATAAAGGACGTGAGATTTCATTTCAAGAGCATTCGTGGTCTTCGTTAATGGCATGATTAATGAGCCGGTGGAGTAATTCTGGAAAAGGAATCCCCGTATGTTCCATCAACTGAGGATACATGGAGATGTCCGTGAAGCCGGGCATGGTGTTGACTTCATTCACATAAACACGACCGGTAGATTTCTCTAAAAAGAAATCCACCCGCGCCAGCCCACGAAGGTGCAAGATGCGAAACACGTTCAATGCAATATCTTGAATTCCCTTCACAAGATTCGGATGAATCCCTAGAGCCGGCACAAGAAGGTCGGCTGTGTCATCTTCATACTTTGCTTCATAGGTGTACCACTCTTCGGGCCGAACTTCTCCTGGCACTGTAACCACCGGATCTTCCCCGCCCAACACGGCAACCTCAAGCTCACGACCTTTAATTTCTGGCTCCACCATCGCATAACGACCGTACTTCAAAGCCAGTTCCAACGCCGTCCGCAATTCGGCTTCATCGGCTGCACGCGAAATCCCCACACTTGACCCCTGACTCACGGGCTTCACAAAACAAGGGAATCCTCGCTCTTCTCCGACGCGCTTCGCAACGCCTTCGGGGTTTTCCTCAAAATCACGATAAAATACGTCTGTCCAACTGGCAACCAGCACACCCTCGGTTCTCAGCATATGCTTCGTCAAAGATTTGTCCATGCCGAGGACGGAGCCCTTCGCCGCCGAACCCACGAAGGGGACGTTGAGCATTTGCAGCCAGCCCTGCACTTTTCCATCTTCCCCGTAGGGGCCGTGAAGCACCGGGAAAACGCAATCCACATCCGGCAAAATCGGGCAGGTACCTTCTTCTCCGGGATTTTCTCCCGCCAAAAGCCGAGCCGACGCCTCTTGGGAAAGCCAGCCACCCTCCTGAGTAATCCCACACAGGACAGCCTCATAGCTTTTATCATCCAAATGGTGCGCCACCGCACGTGCGCTGCGTAAAGAGATTTCGTGTTCTGCCGACGGCCCTCCAAAAAGAAGAGCCACGCGCAATGGAGGGGCAACGGTCATGTCCTAAAGCGTAAACTAGTCGGCTCCTGAATTCAGCATGCTTCCCGTCATCCTCCTCGCTTTCTTTCCACAAGACGCCACGGCTCTCTTGCCGGACCCTCATCTTCCCAACCGAGGGAACTCCGACCTTGATGTTCAGCACTACGCACTCCATCTGCGACTTGATCCGATACGTCAGTGGATAGAAAGAGAATTCTTTCTCAAGGTTGCGCAAAACGATCTCCATCAATTCGGCGGTGCCAATGCCAATACACAGGATTTCGAAAACGCCCTCGCAGCTTCTACATCCCAAGATATCCATACTTTCTTTCAAGTTTGGGGCTACGCCAACACAATTCCGCGGATATCCCGCATATTGGAAAGTGAGAAAAAGGATGGAAATTGGCAAGTGCATCTCCAAGTGAAACAAGAAAATAGCTTGCACCTGATGGCCGGCGAAGTTGCTTTTCTTGGCAACCAGGGCCAACAGGCCCGGCAGATATTTTCCTTTGACTCTGCTGAAATCACCCTCAACATAGAACTTCCTTTTTCACCTACCGAGGTCCTCTTCGGCCCCGACCGCCTCCTCCCATGGATTCCGGCCTCCTAAAACATCCCTTCTTCCTGCCCGGCCTTTGCGCCATTGCCATCTTCGCCAACATTTTGAGCGCAGATTTTGTGTATGACGACATCACACTCATCAAAGAAAATCCCTTCATGGATTCTTGGGCGAACATCACCGAAGCCTTCCGCCTTCCCTATTGGCGCATCACCGGAGATGAACGGAATTGGACGAGTTATTACCGCCCTATAGGCGGCGCGCTCCTCGTCATCCTTAATCAAATCGGCGGTGGATCCCCTGCGCCCTTTCATGCTACGTCGCTTCTCCTCCACCTAGCCTGCACACTTCTCGTCACCGGACTTGCTCTGCAGCTCCAATGGCCCCGGCGCGTAGCCATTGCCGCAGGAACTCTTTTTGCCCTGCATGGCGTGCACGTTGAGGCCGTCGCATGGATTTCCGCCCTCCCCGATCTCCTGGCCACTTTCTTTGGGCTCCTCGCTCTCCGCGCATGGCTCCGGCCTCACTATTTCAAAGCAGCATTCTGGCTTGGCCTTGCCATGCTCTCCAAGGAAGCGGCCATCGGTGTGGCCTTCCTTTTTCTTTTTGACACACTCCGACAAGCCCGCCAAAGATGGCTCTTGCAGCTTGCCCCTTGTGCGGTTGCAGCACTTTTAGTTTGGACTCTCCGGGCCTGGGCCTTTGAATCCCCATGGGCAGGATTGAATATATCTGGAACCCAGTTTGGCCTCAGCACTCTCCATCTGACCCTGATTTCGTTCGGTCTTATTTTTCAATCCATTGCCTTTCTTTTGTGGCCATGGCCGCACGCACCTTTCCCCACCATTCGTGTTGCAGCCACACCAATGGATTTTGAAATCTGGGGCCCCGCTCTCGGTGGCGGGATTTTGCTCTTTAGCGCCGCCTTCGTTTGGTGGAAGCATGGGAAATCGAACCCTCTCGTTCGAGTCGCCATCGGACTCTTGTTCTTCTCGCTCTTGCCAGTGCTCAACACCAAACTGCTTGGCGCATACCCCTTTCAAGAACGCTATCTCTACTTAGCAAGTGCTGGTTTTTCTCTTCTCCTTGCGAACCTTTTTTTCGGTCGACGCGCCCCTGGTCATGCCACCACACTTCTTTTTACGCTTCTACTCGTATTGAATGGAACATCTACCTTGGCCAATACACCAAAATGGTCCACGGAAAAGGTGTTTTTCAATTGGGCCTGTGAAGCTTCCCCCGAATCCATGACTTCCTGGATGGGTGCGGCTCGAGTTCATCTTGAAAAAGCCCAAGTGTCCATTCCGAGTACCTCCACGCGCATTCAAGAATCTCTTGCGGCTTTACAGCTTTATCAAAAAGCACTTGCCGTGAATAGTGCGGAATGGATGGTTTTGCGTGTGGATCGTGAAGGGGCAAACTCTGGGCAGGGCGATGCTCTCTTTTTAGCGGGAGACTTTGAGCAAGCGGAAATGGTTTACAAAACCACGCTCAAAGGTTATCCAGAATCTCCCTATGCCCGCATTGGCTACGCCAACTGCCTGACGCGGCGGGGCGAAATACATGGACAAGAAGGAAACCGCGTCAAAGCCGAAGAGCTTTGGGAGAAAGCTCTCACTTATTACTCAAAAGCCGAAGAACTGCGCCGCACCTTAATTGTTGCAGTTCAAGGCCAGGGGATGTGCTTGGCATTCCTCGGCCGATATGAAGAAGCCCTCCCCTTTCTGGAACGCGCCTTCCAGCACTCCCCAGGAAATTCAGAGTTTGCTCGAAGCCTCGCTGAAGTTCACGCAAGCCTTGGGAGATTCCATTTTGCGCGCCAAGTCTTAGAGCAACATCTGCGGGTCTTTCCTGAAAGCCCAATGGCCTTTGATTTCCGCGAGGCCATTGAAGGGCTCCGCAAACAAACTCCATAATTTTGGCCGATACCCCTCCCCCCGGCACATTCCTATTAGCATCTCCCAACATGCTGGACTCGACTTTTGCGGGAACGGTGGTATTACTTTGCGAAACAGGACCGAAAGGCGCCGTAGGACTCGTCCTCAACCGTCCGATTGATCTACAAATCAAAGACGTGCTCGAAAACCCCGGTGCATGGGGGACTCTCTCTGCACCTTTAAGTTGGGGCGGGCCTGTTGGCCAAGAACAGCTACATGCCCTACATAGCGGAGAGCCTAGTGATTCCTTAGCACAGGAAGTCATGCATGGGCTCACCTTCGGCGCGGAATTGGATAGTTTGATTGTGTTGCAAACGATGGGAGAACATTTACGCTTTTTCGCAGGTTATGCGGGATGGGAATCTGGTCAGCTTGAAGCTGAATTAGACCAGGATGGATGGCACTTGACCCCAGCAACCCCATCCTGCGTTTTTGAAACGCCACCCGAGCGGCTCTGGCATCACCTCATTGCCAAAACGTCCCCATCCCTTTCTTGGCTGAAACATCTTCCAGATGACCCCAGCATGAACTAAACTTCAAGAATGGACGTCTCCACCCTCGCCGAAAAGATCCTCCAAGGAGGCCGTATCTCCATGACAGAGGGGTTATTTCTGCATGAAAATGCAAATTTGGCCACCCTGACTTTTTTAGCCGACGACATCCGACGAAAGAAACACCCGGAAGGCCAAGTGACATACATCGTGGATCGAAATCTCAATCCCACGAATATTTGTGTCGCAGACTGTACGTTTTGTTCCTTTTATGCAAAACCAAAAGATGAAGAAAAAGGCTATGTGCTCAGCCAAGCTGCTATTTTTGAAAAAATTCAAGAAACTGTGGACCTCGGCGGCATACAAATACTTTTGCAAAACGGTCACCACCCCACATTAGGCGTAGAGTGGTTTGAAGAATTATTTCGGGCTGTCTTAATCAAGTGGCCCGACCTTCATTTGCACGCAATGTCTCCACCGGAGATTCACCACCTTTCTAAAGTCAACAAAATAGATACCCTGGATGTATTAACAAGACTGCAAAAGGCTGGAATGAAATCCATGCCAGGCGGTGGCGCGGAAATTTTGACGGAACGTGTTCGTCAAATCATTGCACCCAGAAAAGCGGACTCAAACACCTGGTTGAATATCATGGAAGAAGCGCATTCTTTAGGAATGCTGACCACCGCAACCATGATGTTTGGGCATGTGGACACGCCAGTTGACCGCCTGGAACACCTACAAAGGATTCGAGAAGTTCAAGACCGCACCCAAGGCTTCACAGCTTTTATTGGCTGGACCTTCCAGCCAGGTGGAAATCCCTTAGGCGAGGAACTTTCAGCAAAAGGATGGCACAAAGCCACACATGCGGATTACTTTAGGACCACGGCTGTTGCCAGAATTTTCCTCGATAACTTCGACAATGTCCAGGCCAGCTTTGTAACCCAAGGCTCTGACGCAGCAGCACTATCTTTGCATTTAGGCTGCAATGACTTTGGTTCGGCCATGCTGGAAGAAAATGTGGTTTCTGCCGCAGGATGCTTTGAACTCATTGGGATTGAGGACATTGAAAATCAGATTGTCAATGCAGGATTTACCCCAGCCCGACGCAATCAGGCGTACGATTTAGTCTGAACGATACAGGGAAGTCCTATAAAGTTGTTCACGCTCGCCGAGGAACATTCGAAAAATAGCCTAAAGAGAGTCCCTGTATCTCACTGCCCTTTCCAGCAAATTCCCAGCACAATGGCTATGGGGACAAAATCGAAGACCAAATTCACAAATGGAATCATTCGGACAACTGGAACGCTTAAACTATTTTATTCGTTAACAAGGACAGGCCTATTCCCCGCGATCCGCGGTTTGAACAATCAGCTCACGTCGGTAGTTGTCGAACAAGTTTGACTTTGACACAGTTCCACAGAACAAACCATCCGATTGAACCACGGGCAAAACCCATGCACCCGAGTCTTCAAATACTTGCATGGCTTGCAATAAAGAATCACTGGTTAAAATCCGCGGAATATTTGAGTCCATGACAGTTTCCACCGTTGTCAATCGCCGCAAGTCGGCATCAAAAATAATTGATCGAAGATTAGAAATATCCAACATTCCCCGTAACCGTTTTTCCTCATCCAACACGGCAAAGTGATTCCGATGGGTGGTCGCCAGCTGATGAGAAACATCTTCTAGTGTTTTCCCAATTTCCACCGAGATACATTCTTCATCTAACATTTCAACCGCCGTAAGGTCGGCCAAAATCCGCTGATCTGTTCCAGGACGCAATAGGCGACCGCTTTCTGCCAACTCCCAGGTGTAAAATGAGTGGCGCAAAAAGGTCTTGGAAACCAAAGCACTCAACATTGCCACCAAAATAAGCGGAAGCGTTTGCCCCCAGCCACCGGTTGTTTCTAAAGCAAGGAAGATTCCCGTAAACGGAGCTTGCATGGTTCCTGCCACTAAACCTGCCATGGCTAAAAGTGCAAAAAAGGAAGGGGAAGCTAAGCCCACTATCCCTAATTCATCTTGTAAGAATGAACCGAATCCATAGCCGAGGAGGGCTCCCAAAACTAAAGAAGGGGCAAAAATTCCACCCGGAGCGTTACTCCCAAGCGTCAAACTTGTGGCCAACATTTTCAACAGCCACAAACCTGCAATAGCCTTCAGGCTCAAGGAAAGATTGCCCGACAAGGCGGACTGCACCAAACTATAGCCTTCGCCAAGAATCTGACCATGCAAGAGACCCAACAGGCCTACCAGCAAGCCGGCCACAGCCGCTACAACGCCAACGGTCCCCCAAACTGAGTGTGCCTTAACCTTTGATGCAATATGCTCCACTTTGAAAATACTCTTAACAAAGAGCACCGAGACAGCACCTGCACATAAACCCAAGACAGCACTAAAGCCTAAGTCTGCGGTTCCCCACGACAAGGACCCCGCCGAAAAGGCGCCCGAGGCTCCCAAAATTTTCCTGCCAATTTCTGTCGCCACAATAGCCGAAATAGAGACAGGAATGACCGTGGCTAACGTCAACTCAGCCAACACGACTTCGGCGGCGAAAATAATCCCGGCCAAGGGTGCGTTGAAAATGGCGCCAATGCCACCGGCAACTCCACAGGCCAACAAAATAATGCGCTGGCGTTCTGCTAATCGCGCGCTACCAGCGACCGAACTTCCCAGTGCCGCTGCAGAGTAAGCAACAGGACCTTCTAGGCCGGCTGACCCGCCGGAAGCCACATTCACTAAAGAGCCCAATAATCGGCTAAAAATAGATCGGCGCCGCAGAAACCCGCCTCGCCGAGAAACTGCTTCCAAAACAGCTGGAACTCCATGGCCCCCTGGCTCACGGAAGATCACTCGAATGAACAAGACACCCACCAAGGCCCCCCCTGCAGGAATCAAAAAGCCAAGCGGGCTTTCGCGGGCGTCGGACAAAAAAAGTGCCAAGTGATGGACACCAGAGCGCAACAAAACGGCTAAGCCGGCGCTTGCCGCACCGACAAACAATGCTAATCCAACCATCATCCATGGTTCTGAACGCGGACCTTGCAAGCGCAAAGAGGAGAGCGGGCGCATTAGGTCGCCGTGGGGTCGAGAGAAGCCAAGGCTTCCATAAGTTCTTTATGCGAAGCCTTGGAAGTCAAGAGTCGTTGAAAATGCGCGTCCCGAAGAACAAAGGCAACACGAGACAATATCTGCAAATGCTCTTTGGGCGTCGGGTTTAACAACAAAAACAAACTGTGCACTCCTATCCCGTCCAAGGAATTCCAAGGAACTTCCGGGGAGACCTGCGCCAAAAAGATGGTGGGCTTTGCTGAATACTGTGGATTTGGAGTCCGAGGATGAGGAATGGCAATGCCATTTCCAAGCCCTGTGGATGACAATTTTTCCCTAGCACATAAGTCTTCCAACAAGAGTGATGAATCTCCTTCACCCTCTATGTCAATCTTTCCGAGCCATTGCTCAAAGACTTCTTCCTGGCTTCCGGCATCGGTTAAGGTCACCACACCGCCACGCGAAAAGGCTGACACCAAAGGCTGGTCCTGATTTATGGAATCCGTCGGCCATGCTGATGGATGCGGACCCTTGGTTTTCATACCCCGTGAAGCCGCCCATTCCCGCAATTCCACCTCTTCAAAACGGTACTCTCCGCCCTGCCGACGAGACCCTAGCCGGCCCTGCCGAGCCCACCGCCGGACGGTATCGGAAGACACGCCCAAAATTTTGGCTGCATGGAGGAGGTCAAGTGGCATCGGCGAAGGATTCTACCCCGCTTGGCTAAACTAGGTGGAATGCTCCTCCCCCTTCGCGCCCTTGAGAAACGTGCGGCCCAAGCCGGCTTAGCGGGAATTCCTACCAAGGTACGCCAGCAAGAGCGTTTGACGAATGCCGACGGGCTCGCCATGTATCAAACCGAAGATCTTTCCCTTTTGGGCGTCCTAGCAAACGAAGTTTGTGAACGGATGCACGGGAATGTTGCCTATTACAACGTGAATACGCACGTGAACTACACCAACTGGTGCAACCGTTTTTGCGGATTCTGCGCATTTCAACGCCGGCCCGGAGATGATGGCGCCTATTGTCTTTCGCCGGATGAAGTCGAGCAAGAACTGAAAGACACGAACCCTGAAGCGACCGAAGTCCATATGGTCGGAGGAGTTTGGCCTGCACTTGGCTATGAGTACTTTCTGGATATCCTCCGCGCAGCAAAGCGTGGGCGGCCGGATATTCACGTCAAAGCCTACACCATGGTTGAAGTGGACGAAATTATTCGGTTGGCCAAAAAACCCATCAGTGTAGTCTTGGAAGATCTCAAGGAAGCCGGATTAGATTCCATGCCCGGTGGTGGTGCAGAGATTTTCAGCGAGCGCGTTCGCCAAAAGATTTATCCTAAAAAAATGGGTGCGGCACGATGGCTTGAGTTAGCCGAAGCCATCCATCAACACGGGTTCCGAACAAACTGCACCATGTTGTACGGAATGATAGAAACTTTAGAGGAGCGCGTGGAACATTTAGCAGAACTGCGAAAGCTCCAAGATAAGACTAATGGATTTCAAACGTACATTCCTCTTGCCTTTCACCCAGAGAACACGCCGGAACTTTCTCACCTTCCGTTCCCCGGCCCCACCGAACGCTTGCGCTCCATTGCCATTGGCCGGCTCTTTTTAGACAACATTCCTAATATCAAAGCGTATTGGATTATGATGGGCTTGCCGGTGGCACAGTTGGCCTTGTCCTTTGGGGCAAATGATTTAGATGGAACAGTTTCGCAAGAAAAGGTTTATCACGATGCCGGCGCTTCCACGCCAGAAAATTTGGATCGAGCGCGCATCCTCCAACTCATCCAAGAAGTTGGCCGACGCCCCGCAGAAAGAGACACGCTCTACCGCACGCTTCAAGCGCATTGATGATCCGCATCGGCACTGTTCCCTATTTAGTTGCACAGCCATTGACGGAAGGACTGAGCCAAAATCCAAAGGTAACCCTCACCGTGGCGCCTCCATCGGAGCTTGCCGACGCCCTTCACGCGGGAACTTTAGATGTGGCCCTCGCATCCTCGGTCCTCTCCTTTGAAGAGACTCTTACTTTTTGGGCCGACGGCCCCGTCATTGCTTCCCACGGGCCAGTCCGGTCCGTCCTCCTTTTCTTGAGGCCGGGGATTCAACACCCTTCCGAAGTTAAAACGGTCGCTCTCGATGCCCATTCCAAAACAGGCCAAGGATTGACTCGACTTTTGATGCGAGATGCCTTTGGCGCCTCTCCGAGTTATCAAGAAGCCCCTCCAGGCCCTTTCCCAGAAGGGGTGGATGCGGTGCAACGGATTGGAGACCCGGCGTTACGCGTTTTTTCAGAATTATCTGACTGGAAAGTTGTGGATCTTGGTGAAACTTGGACTGAATTGACCCGTCTTCCTTTTGTGTTTGCGGGTTGGATTTCACGCATAGGATTTTCCATGGATTCGGTAGCACCTCTTCTTCAAGAGGCTGCAGATGTCGGCCTATCCCGTCGAGAATTTTTCGTGCAAGAAGGCAAAAATAGCCTGCCCTTAAAGGAATCCTTCCTGCGTCGTTACCTGTTCGAAGACATGCAATATAGGTTGCCCGCAAAACAGGTACGCCACGCCCTGGCGGAATTTGAATCTCGCCTCGCCCTTCCGGTTTCATGAACTCTGGTCTTCTCCCACTTTTTCCACTCCCAAACGTCCTTCTCTACCCGAAGGCTCTTTTGCCTTTACATGTCTTTGAACCGCGCTACCTTCAGCTAGTAAAGGACCTCCAAAAAAATGGAGAGGACCTCCTCGCAATGGGTGTCCTCGAAGATGGTTGGGATTTGGATTATTTCAATACCCCCCCCATCCATGCCATCGGTGGAGTGGGGAAAATCCTGCAATGGAATGAAGATGCCGACGGCAACTACAACCTTTTGGTCCAAGGCCTAACACGGGCTTCCTTTCAGGAAGAGCCTTTTGCAATGACGTACCGCTCTGTGGCTTTTGAAGCAATTCATGAAATCCCCGTGATAGACCCTGAAGAAGATGCACTCTTGCGGAGGGCCCTTCGGAATTCGCTTCAAGATTTTTCTGATGAGACAACCATCATTTCAAAAAATCTGCAGGCAGGCTATCTCGCAGATATTTTAATCGTTGCGATGAATCTCTCCATGAAAGACAAATACGAGCTATTCAAAAACCCTGACGTTTTAGAAAGAGGTCACGCCGTACTCAGAGCAACGCAACAAGAAAGCTTCTCGAAGAAAAGCTTTGGAGAAATCCCCGAAGGCGGGGATAGCCGCTGGAATTAGTGATTGCCCATGGGGCTTAATTCCAACACCAAAGGATAGTGATCTGAGGTACAGGACAAGTCCACCTTTGCCAGCTGACTCCTGATTTTTGCACTTTGCACAAGACCACTCAAAGCTGGTGTTACCAAGGTGTAGTCAATTCTTGAGAGGTAAGGCTCTTTATTATAGGTGTAGTCCTTGGTCCCTTTCATGGGGTCTTTCAGTCCAATTCCGTACAGAATCTGCATGGTTTTTTCTTCGGGGATTTCATTAAAGTCCCCTGCCAAGATTGCTCTCCATTGCGGGTTCTTCTTCATCTCTGTTTCCATGACCGTCGCAATTGCTGCTGCTTCCGCTTCTCGGATGCCGTCGGAGCGGGCGCCTCCATGCTGAGACTTCAAATGCACTACGAAAATATCTGCTTGGAGCGCACCTTCTACGCGAACACGCAAAAGATCTCTTTGGAAATGCTGCGGGTTTCCTTGGGCATCCTCAAACTTCAAATGCCGATAACTGGTTACTGCCCCAAGAGGAAATCGAGACAATAAGGCCACATCAATTCCGCGCGTGTCATTGCCTTCAATGAGAACGACTTCATAGCCAGAATTGGGTAAATATTCTTCGACAAAAAGTTCCAAAGAAAACCGATTTTCTATCTCCTGCAAACAAAGAACGTCTGCGTTTAAAGCAAGAATTCCATCCGCAATCCTCTTTTTCCGAGCTTCTGCGATAAAAGCGGGTTTGGTAATTTGATCTCTACGATAGGGGTCGTCAAAGGTGTCAAAAAAGTTTTCTAAATTCCAACTGGCCACGACAATTGAAGAATTCAAGGCTGGTGGAGTGGTCTCGGAATCCGGTGGAGCGTCTGAAAACAGAGGGAAAACAACTGCGAAAGTGGTGAGAATGAAGAACTTCATGGGCAAGGATTATAAGAGCACAAAAATGGTCAAAGAAAAATAATCGCCGCTACCGAAACTCGATCTGCTGGGGGCTCCTTAAGACAATTTCAGGACGGCCCTCATGAACCTTAACTTTGCCAGTGGCGCGAATACTCTTTCCGAGGTAGGCCTTTTCTGGGCTATCCGGGAAATCACAAAATGAGTGCCCCAAAATCACCAGAAAGATTTTCTGTTCGGCGGCAGCATCAGTGCGGTCATAAGGAGTGAAATTCAAGAAACATGCTTTTCCGGAGTTATGGCTATCCACAATCGTGCCCTCCACAGAGATGGTTTTTCCAACATACTCCCAGCCCTTTGTCCAATCCACCACCACTTCGGCGGTCAATGGACCATCGAGGCGTTCCCATGGGCTCAGGCCTACAGAGGGATCAGGCTCTACAAAAGGCATCAGCTCTGAAGAAGACATGCCAACCACTAAAAAGATAGTTGAAGCACTCAGAAGAAGGAAAAATATTTTAAACACGGCCAGCCTCTTGGCAAGTGTGGAGGATTTGAGAAAGAACGTCCTCTACTCCCAGGGTCTCCCTGCCTTCTCCGTCCCGACACCCAAATTCGACTCTTCGATCTCCGGCATCACGGCCGACCACCACGCGAAGTGGAATGCCGACAAGATCAGCATCCTTAAACTTTGCACCCGGGCCGACCTTGGGTCGGTCATCCCAAAGAACATCCACCCCTTGTGCCTGCAAAGTGTCGTGAATTTCCTGAGAAAGCACATCTTGCTCTTCTTGCCCCGCTTTCATCTGCACTAAATGCACCGCGTACGGCGCAATGGAGAGTGGCCAAATCATGCCATTTTCATCATGATTTTGCTCAATGGCAGCAGCAGCCACACGGCTGACTCCAATCCCATAACAACCCATCCAAAGTGGCTTCACTTTTTGGGATTTATCCGCAAAGGTGGCGTCTAGGGCTTCGGAATATTTTGTGCCCAACTGGAAAATATGGCCGACCTCAATGCCACGAGTAATTTTTATAACACCTTTTCCATCCACTGTTTGGTCGCCCTCTTGTACAACACCAAAGTCCGCCGTTTCCGGCTGTTCTAAATCTCTGCCAAACCAAACGTCTAAATAATGAGCATCCGTCTCATTGGCCCCACACAAGAAACCTTCAACTCCAGAAACGGATTTATCCGCAAGCAAGCGAACCCCGTCGGCCAAATTCAGGGGGCCGGCAAAACCCAGTTCTGCGCCCGTGGCCGAACGCACCGTTTCTTCATCCGCCAATTCCAGCGAATGGGCTTGGAGATGATTGAGCAATTTAATTTCGTTCACCTCTCTATCCCCGCGGCACATGACCGCAACTGTTTCCTCACGCTCTTCATACGTTGCGGAGTAAAGAACGGTTTTCAGTAAACGCGTTTTCGGTAAATTCGGAAATAGAGCCAATAATTCTTCGCAGGACTTGGCCCCTGGTGTGGGTTCTTTGTGCATTTCCACAGCATCACCCGCAGTATCCGGCGCAGGGATCTGAGAGACCGCTTTTTCCACGTTCGCCGCGTAACCCGTTTCGTGACAAATCGCAATAGCATCTTCCCCGGTCTCCGCATCCACCATGAATTCTTCTGAGCCCGCACCACCGATAGCACCGGAGTCCGCCTCTACCGGTGTAAACCGCAAACCACATCGGGTGAAAACATTGCAGTACACCTTGTGCATTTTTTCATAGCTGGCCTTCATGTCGTCGGCAGATGCGTCAAAAGAGTAAGCATCCTTCATGATGAACTCTTTCCCGCGCATCAGCCCAAATCGTGGACGAATTTCATCACGAAACTTCGTCTGGATTTGATACAGCATCACCGGCAATTGTTTGTAGGACTGAATCATTCGCTTCACATACGTCGTAATGACCTCTTCATGCGTTGGGCCCAAGCAAACCTCCGACCCTTTTCGATCTTCGAAATGGAAGAGGATTCCATCTTGAACGTAGCGGTCCCATCGGCCGGACTCTTCCCAAAGTTCTCTGGGCTGAAGAGCAGGCATCAAGAGTTCCTGATAACCCACACGGTCATGCTCCTCTCGCACAATTTGCTCCACACGACGTAAAACACGCCAAAGCATGGGGCCATAAATATAAATACCAGCGGACAATTTTTGCAAAAACCCTGCACGGGCCATCAAAGCATGGGAGCGAACCTCGGCATCGGCCGGATCCTCTCTCAAAGTCACAAACAACTGCTCAGTAAGACGCATGAGACCCACATTCTACGTCTGCGTTTTGCTGGCTCGACCGTAGCATATAGGGAATGGACCGTCGCAACCTCACCCTCGTTTTCCTTGCCCTGGCCGCTGTGAGTTTTCTGCTCATCCCGGATGATCCTTCAGAGATGGCGTCGGATTGGCCCGCGACCCATGCGGCAGAGGGAAATGCATCGGCTACGGTGAAGGGAACGACCGAAGAACTAAGAGTGGCGAGGCTGAATCCTGGACGAACGGAAATCACCGGTATTGTGGACCCACAAGAAGAAGCGTATCGCGCTTCACTCCCGCTCTTCCCCTCATTCTTTGGAACGCTCCAACAACCTGACGGCTCCCCCGCCAGAGAATGCGCCGTGACGGCCTATGGCATGAAAGGCAATGCGTGGTTTATGGAGCCAAATCAACATGCGGAAGTTACCTGGATCACAAATACAGATTCGCGGGGTCGCTTTCATTTTCCGGAAATTCCCCAGGATGGGCTCCGTTTTTTACTCCTCGCGGAGCATGGCTCCCTCCCCGCATTAGAAAAAACGAATCTTCCAGCTCGCCCCGGACAATCTCACGACATTGGAATTTGGACCTTTCAAAAGCCGGGGACCCTCCGCGGGCAAGTCCTCAGCGAAGACGGAACACCTCTTCTTGATGCCCAAATTTTAGCGTACCGCGAGGCCTTAAAAGGAATATCCGGAACCAGCCTTGTCAATAAAACACCCGCTATTGCCAACCTAGAAGCAAGGACAAGTGCCGATGGCACCTTCACCTTCACCGACTTGCCCCCCGGTCGCCTTAACTTCTCTGCTGACGCGCCAGGGTTTCTGAAAATGACTTCGCCGCCCGTAGTCATTCAAGCATCTGATTCTGCCGAAGCCCTCGTGTTTGAATTGAGCCGAGGAGAAGTTCTCTTCGGAGAAGTCCATGACGCCCAGGGGCGACCCATTCCTGATGTCCATGCCCGCTTATGGTGGTCCGCCAACGACACACCCGATGCCATTGCTGGGAACTTACAAGCAACGACGGATGAGCATGGTGCTTTTCAATTTGACTATCCCGCGGGACTTTCCAGGGCTCGGCTTCAGGTGACATCCGAAAATCATTGGGTCTTCTTACAGTCCTTAAACACCTATCAACTGGGTGAGATACAGAATATTGAGCTTCAACCCTTGGACGCACTTGAGGGCTACGTATTTTCCGCAAACGGGACAACGGTGGAGAATGCAAGCGTTGGTTTATTCAGCCTGGAGCAATCCAGAGATCGTCGGGCTGACCCGCGACAGTCCGAACCTCTCGTAACCGTCTCAACGTCGAAAGACGGATCTTATTCTTTGCTTCCCATCATGACGGGAAAAGGAGATTCTCGCTTCCGGCTTTCCGCCTGGCACCCAGACCACGGCGCAACGTTTTCCAGTAGCTTTCGCATGGACCGAGGGCCCAGCCGTATTCCCGATGAAATCAATCTTCATCTCGATGTTGCCGGCGGAATTTCGGGGAAAGTGCTCCTTCCCGATGGTTCGCCCGCAACCGCAGCGCAAGTTCATTTACGCCGACTTTATCGTCGTCCCGGCGGAAACGGAACAATGAGTCAAATCACATGGCAAGCTCCAGGGAAAATCTATCAAAGCACAAGGACGTCGGCCAACGGAAGCTTCACCTTTCAAGGAGCTCCTTCTGCACTCTGGCGTGTAGAAGCATATGCCAAAGAAACTGCACCCGGAAAAAGTGAGGACTTCGAAACTTCCGACGGCATAGCATGGGAAACGGATATCCAACTCTTTCATCCAGCGACCATTGAAGGAGAAGTCCTCGGGAACATCAACGCATTTCATGGATTACGCGTTTATATCCAAGCATTGGAAATGGATGAAGTAGAAGTGCGCGTCCAAGGAAATGGTCGATTCCTCTTTCAAAACCTCCCTCCCGCTGACTATGAAATCCGTACTCGCGAAGTGGATGCGGTCACCGAACACGTTTTTGGCCAGTCTTTTCCTTCCCAAGAAAGCCTGACTCCAGTTCAAACGGTGGAACTTTCTGAAGGTGAATCTCAAAATATCATCCTAGAGCTCATGCTTGAAGGTCGAGGGTCGCTTCAAGGTGTGGTCTTTCAAAATGGATTGCCCGCCCCCAATTTTGGCATTAGTTTATTTCCAGAAGAATCTGGATTTCGTGACGAAGATATTTCTATCAACAACATAAGACTCGACCTCGGCGGGTTCCGAAGCACAACGACCGACTACCAAGGCCGGTATCAATTATCTGGGGTACTGTCTGGAGAATACTGGGTAATCCTCACTCAAAGTAATTCCCACCCAGGCTATGGCTTTGGGAGCCGCAAGAATGAACCTCCAAAAGGCTTGTCTCGCGTTCAGATTGATTTACCTCCGGGTGAAGAACAAATCGTGGACTTCTCCATTCAAACGGGAGAATTTCGTGGCTTTTCCTTGCGCGCCACAGAAAAAGGAGATCAACCTGCAAGAGGATATGCTCGCCTAATGCCCGCGAGCACCTCGGAAGGGCTTGATTCCTTCTGGACTTCCATCAAAAGTGATGGGAGCTTTTATTTTGACAACGTAGTTGCAGGCCTTTGGACTTTGCGGCTTGACTCGGGGAATTGGAATCTGCAAAACATCCCCATTCAAATCACCGCAGATTCAACCCTAGAGGAAACATTTTACCTACAGAGGCGGGAGAAAAAGGAATCTAAAGAGAAACAGAAAGAGTCTAAAAAAGAAAAACGATGAGCCTTGTTCCAAGAATTCAAGGGCCCTGGCGCTGGCTGTTTTATCCCCTCATAGGCGTTGCCGTCGCAGTCCTTCTTGGTTATTTTTTGACGACTCAACCAGAAGTGACACAAAATGATTCCGTGCCAATGAGTTCTGTATTTCTTCAGCCTCCTCATTCGCCACCTCAAATAATCACGGTTTCCTTGAAAGACTCTTTCGGTCAGCCCGCCTCTGACGCCGTCGCTGTTCTCCTTCAACCCGAACTCGCCCGCGCAGCAGTAGATGTTCATGGCAAAGCAACATTTTCAATTCAAGCCCACGGCCCCGTTCACTTGATGGCGTCCCTCTCCCACCACGAACTCCTCCATTTCGGCCCAGCCGACGCCTTCCCTTTAGATGGTCTGGAGTTCACGGCACTCAAAGAGAAAGCCCTACTCCAATATCCGCTCACATTACGAAAAAGGAACGTCACCGTCCAAACGGTCCCTCCCGTTCAGGATGCCCTTCTCACCGCAAAGGCCGATGGACCCCCTTGGATGGCGTGGACGAATCAAAATGGAGTTGCTGTTTTCAAAGTACTTCCAGAAATCCCACTCAACCTTGCCGTTTACGCGCCCGGGTTCCCGTCGGCTGATTCTTGGGAAATTGGCACGGCGGACCTTGAAAAAATGGGTACGTCCATCACCATCCCCACTCAAAGCTGGCCACTCTCGCTCAAGAATTTGCCCGCCAATGAATTGGCGTCCATACGCCGAACTCACCCACCCACGGAAATGCCGGATCACTGGGTCGATGAAATGGGCACACTTTTTTTTCCAAATCTCCCTGCCGGCGAATATAAAGTTTCGGTTCAAGGAATGTCAATTTCCGTCAAACTCCCTGACAGCGTGCTATCTGGCACAAATCGGTAAACCTTTCGGTCCTGCAAGCCAAGTTCAACTAAAGCCTTGCGGGTTGCTTCCGGAGTTGGATTCTCTCGAATAATAACCACACGTTGGTCGGAAAAGGGAGGCCGGTCTGGGGTGGACAGTTTCACCCCTTTTTCTCTGAGTGCCGGTTGATTCACCCAAGGAAGTAAGACGACAGATCCTGTCTCTGCTACTTCCGCGGCACGTTGTGGAGCAGAGCGATGCATCTGCTCCACTGTCAACGCCGGAAGGCGCAGATTAAAGGATATCAAACCAAAAGAAACGGAAGCTAAAATCAAAGATCGACGCCACACAGGGGGAGCGTCGGCCAAAAGTAATAAGGCACCCACAAGGAGTACGCCCAAACTCTCAAAGGCATAAAGGGGCCCCAAGTAGCCCCAATGACCCGGATACCAATGAAATGCATAGGCCACCGGAAGAAGAAGTGCAAAAGAAAAACCACTTCCACCGTCTACGCGGCGATGTCTCCAAAGGCCCCAAAGACCAAGTCCAATTCCGCCAAGCATGCTAAAGAATGTCACCGACCAACGACCCATTTGCCGAAGGAGTCCTTCCCAAACATCCCCATTTCCGTAAACGTCCCTGGGGGTTCCGTCGACATTCCAAGGGCCGAAGTTTTCCGCATACACCTCATAGGGGCTTAAGAAAAAATCTCCCGTTTGCGCGACGTTGTAAGCCAATGCAAGTGCCAGAAAGGGAAGGCCACCCAAAATAGCGCCCGCCGTTCCCCGTAACTTGGAAGCCAGTGGACCCACCCATAAACCCGGCAAAGCCGCAAATGCAAAAAGCACACCCGTCAGTGGACGGCAAAGGAAAATCCAACCCGCACTGGCACCTAAAAGAAGTGGCCAAACCTTGGAGGCGTGGGGCGACCGTGTGTGCAGTAAAGCAAGCCAGCCCAAAAGTGCTGCTGGAAGAGTGAAGACTTCGGACTGAAACGACGTGTGCACCAAAAGGAAAAAAGGCGAAGTAGCAAGAAGAAGTGGGGCTAGCGTGCGATGACCCAAGGAAAGTTTTTTGCCGATCGCTGCTAAAAGTAACAGGTCAAAAACTGCCATCAAAGCTACAGAAAGCCAAGGCCAGCCAAGGAATGTCCCAGGAACGAGCCCCAGCCCTGTGCCAGGGGAATATTTGGGATAGCGCTTCCCTGCCTGAAAGCCTTCGGCTGTTTTCCTTGGTGGTATTTCTAATACTTGACGGCGATTGAGTGCCCAAGCCGATGCTGGAGAAGAAGCTAAGGGCTCCGACAGTTCACCGTCGGTGAATAATTCAGCTTGCATTAAGTAGGCGCGTTCATCATTCGTCACTGTTGCAATGGAAACTAAATCCAAAAAAGCCGTCGGGACCAGCGCGATGATAAACACCAAAAAAAACGGGATACGGATTTCGGCTGCCTGAAACGCAGGCGATAAACGGTTGGATGCCAAGAGAAGTGCGGCCAACAAAATGACGGCACTCAATCCAAGATCCCAGGGTTGCAAAATGTCCTGGCCAAGCGCGGCGGAGGCCAAACCGGGGACGGCACCCAACCCGAGAGCGAGGAGGATGAAACGAGGGCGAAGGGGCGCCTTGGTCTCCATAGGGTGGTAAGGCTACCCTCAGCCCATGGGGATTTCTCCACTCACCCCCGTGCGCAACGGCCTCTTCCGCATCCATCTATTGGGCGCGGTCGGCGTGATCCTTTACCTTGTCATGGCTTTCTTGAATGCCGCGGGCCAAGGCTTCACGGCAAACCGCGATCTTTACGCCCGAGCCACCTTTGAGCCAGCCGACGCCGTGGAATATCTGGTGGAAACGTGGAAGCAAACGCGGGCCGGCGTGCAAGGCAGGGTGCTCACGCTCTGGGGATTAGCCGAAAACCCTGAAGCCACCGCTCTTTCCGAACAAGACCCGGGCATCATCATGGCTCGCCTGTGGCAGGAAGAGGGCATTCAAATCCGCGTGGCGACCCCTCATCAAGAAGACGCGCGCCGCCTCTTAGGTGACGCAGTTTCTATTTTCAACAACCCCCTTCAGGCCGCACAAGGAGCCCATGCGGTCGCCCTCATCACCGAACGCCAGGAATTCGCCGCCGTATCCATGAATGATTTAGCCAAAACTCTGCGTGGCCGCATGGTTTTGGATGGTCGTGAATTTTTAGATTCCATTGCCGCCGACCAAGCGGGACTTTTTTACCTGTCTTTTGCCAAACCCGCTGGCCCGCCTTGGTTGGACGGTGACTTTCGTGCTTATGTGGAGCATCTCAAGCAAATCATCGGCGAAAAAGAATGCATTCTTCTGGTTCCAGTTGGCCCATTAGCCACATCCAGCGGGCGGGCGCGCTGGTTTTTGCACCTGAACTATCAACTTTCGCCGCGTCGGCTTTATTTGTGGCGGCCAGATTTAGCTAGCGGAACCAGTGGCCAATATCGCCAATGGGTGATGGAATACGCCCGCGCCAAACCGTGGCAAAAACAAAAGCGTTGGGACCCGCACCACCGCCAATTTAGCGGGGTGCAATCTACCGGTTCAGCTCGCTCCCTCAACAGTCAAGAAAGGGCCTTTGTAAAAGAGCATCAAATTGACCGAGTTTTGTTTTTCACCCATAACTCAGACTTTCGCCTGACGGATTGGGAATGCGTAAAAGTGGAGGATTTGCGATGAGTTTTTTCGCCGGCTTGGATTTGGTGATTCTCCTTTGGCTATCCGGCAAAGGCTTGCTTCCCTCCACTCAAGTCACGCCGCGCTCTACATGGGAATCCGCTTGTTTGAGTTTCCTTTTGGGCGCTGGATTCTGGGTAATAGGCGCCACCGCCATGTTGGCCATCGGTATTACTTTTGCTTGGATTCCGTGGACCTTAACCGCCATGGCTCTGGGTTTGGCGTGGCGCAGTTGGAAACGAGGAGATTTCAAAGCGGAACGCCACTGTCCCACCGGGTTAGGCAAAGGATCCA
>Ga0302120_10000097_pt1 | contig 33223 bp, 21 predicted proteins | sample AG5_Bottom_MG_FD_203118 | JGI IMG/M metagenome (GOLD analysis project Ga0302120, IMG submission 203118) | Marine microbial communities from Western Arctic Ocean, Canada - AG5_Bottom | ecosystem: Environmental > Aquatic > Marine > Oceanic | place: Canada: Western Arctic Ocean | collected 2017-10-01 | reverse complement strand
CCATCCATTCTCGAAGTTGCTCCAGAATTCGGTTGGCATCATAGTCATCCAAGTCATCGTCGAACTTGTCTCGCAAAGCATCCACAATCCGGATAAACGTTGCCTCAGCTTCTGCCCGTGCGTCTTCATCTTCCTGAAGGAGTAAGTGCAAATTAAACTTTCCATTCTCATCTTCCACCCAAGAAGTGACTTCAATATCACCATAGGTGTACCTGGCAGGTGTCCACCACGCATCTCGCGTTGAATCAGAAGCGGCGGTATCTGCTGCTGTTTCTTCTTCGTCTGTGGCCGATTCTGCATCCGAATTCACATCTAAGCCCTGGTCTGCTGCAGCTTCAGCAAGATCTCCTTCCAACGCTTCCGACGCGTCCCCACCAGGCTCCAGACCGACGTCATCTTTCAGCATTTGAAATATTTCTTCCGCAGCGGACCGGCAAGCATATTCCATACGCACACGGTCAGACGCATTTTTCGTGGTCTGCCACGCCACAGCAGTGCCCAAAGTCAGCTGCGCCACAAGGGCATAACTAATCAATAAGACGAAAAGGGTGAGAATCAGAATCACCCCGCCTTCTCGTTCTTGCCTAGGGTTGCGCATCCTCAGAGAATGGGTCAAAGATATCACCGAAGCGGGAGATGCTGGCTGCGCGCGTTTTTATGACCGGCGTAATGATGAACAAAACTTCGGTATCAATAGTTTCCGCGCTTTCATAACTAAAAAGCCAACCTAAAAGAGGAATGGAGCCTAGAAGCGGAATCTTACTTTCAACATTTCGGGTTTCCAGAAGCTTGAGGCCACCGATAACCACCGACTGCCCACTTCGCACAGAGAGCACTGTTTTCGCCGACCGGTCGGTGGTCACTGGAACGGATTCTCCCGAAATTTCCACGTTACGACCCGTACGAGAAACTTGCGCGTCAATGGACAAATGCACCGTATCACTACCTACGATGACAGGCAGTACTTTTAGGTCGATGCCAACATCTAAGAAGTCGAGAGTTGAGGTGGATGTTCCACTTCCTACAACAAGCGCCGTGTATTTTTGATAAGGAATACGTTCGGAACTGGCTAAGTATGCCGCTTGACCATTGCGCACAACCACGCGTGGCCGCGAAACGATGTCCGCGGAAGAGGTGGTCGCCACCATCTGCAGTACTGCGCTCAAGACCATGGAATCTTTAATGATGGAAAGGGCAAAGCCGCCGCCAGAGTCCAACGGATGGTCATAGGTGATCTCTCGCAAAGCTGGCCCGTCGGCACCCGAACCGAGATACGGCACACCATCCTTAATGTTCTGTAAATTCAATCCGTCAATACCTCGCTCGAAGGCATCGGTGTCATTGACCTGAACAATCTGCGCCTGGATTTCCACTTGGGGCGCATTGTTGTAATAAAGGTCAATGAATTCCAAAGCTTCCCGAATATCAGCAACCGTTCCGGTAAGGATCAGCAAATCTTCGGTAGCTTGAAAAGTGTTTGCTGACTCCCAAGGGGATTTACTGGGATCCCCTCGCACGACATAACCTTGCTCAACCTGGATCGTTGCAGGGCGATCAGCCCTTGTAAAGCAATGACAATTATCCTTGACCACTTTTGCCGGCCCCGAATCCAGATTAACCAGAGAGCCAAGGGGCATCGGCACCAAAACCTTGTAACGGCCATCTGCTAAATGCTGATAACGCAAATAGGGTTGTGTCTCAGCAAGCGTGGACTCTTGTTTGATTCCTTTCAGTACAACTGAGGGGACCAACGCGGAGACCTTTTCTCCTTCCACGACAGGTGGTGCAGGGAACTCCTGAGGACCTGTCTGCGGCAACAAGCCACAGCATGGAAGTAATAGCCCAAAAAGGGCGAGGGTCGTGGTCAGAGAGGTGGAAGGCAAAATGAAGCGCCTAGCCTACCGCAGAGTCCAACGATGGACTACAGACTCCGGATGATACCGGCCGTCAAATCTGTGGTGGTATAGCCCGAAATGCCGCCTTCTTCCACGATGAGAAGGTAGCCACCTTTGTCCGCCGACGCCTTCAATGCACGACGAAAGGTTTTTGTAGCCGCTTGCATCAACTGGGTGTAGCGGGCAGTCCCCTTTTGCACTTTTTCCTTCTGAATGGTTTGGTACGCAGGGATTGCCTTGTAGACCTCCTTGGAGCGGACGGTGGCCACTTTTGGAGACTTAGAGGCGTCAAAATCAGCCGGGTTTCCATGGCGCACCAAAGCATGATCCAGTTGAACCGAAGGCAAAAACAACCCAGAATCCCTGGCTGAGGCCAAGGATGGGACTGCGAGGAACGCAGCGAAGAGGACGAGAAGGGGTACTTTCATGATTTTCTCCTATTTAGTCTATGTATAGAACGGCCCAACGACAAGGTTGGTTGGCCTTTTTCTGAAGAATCTTCTGCTTTTTCGGCAGATTTGAGGCTCTTCTTAAGGGGCACACAAGATATAGAGGGGAAAAGGCAACGGTGACCCCATTTCTTTGAGGTCACCGTTGCCGAAAATCTAGACTCAGTCAGCGAAAGCGCTGTCACGACGAGGTCGGCTATCACGATCACGGCCTCCGCGGCCACGATCCTGACCGCCACCGCGACTACCGCGGTCACGCCCGCCCCCGCGCCCACCCCGATCACGACCGCCACCTTGTGGCTTTGCCGCTTCCGCGATGGCAGCTTCTACTTCCTCTTCCGGAAGCAAAGCTACACGACGAGAAAGACGAATCTTTCCGGAGCGTTCATCCACATTGACCACCATCATTTCGATGTCATCGCCTTCTTTGCAGACGTCTTCTACAGTCTCAACTCGACCTTCTGCAAGCTCAGAAATGTGGCACATGCCTTCACGGCCCCCACCGATGTCTACAAAACAACCGAAGTCTTTCACCGAAGTGACTTTGCCTGTGAAGCGCTCGCCAGCTGTAATTTCCCGCGTTTGTGCGCGAATCATTTCAAGACAAGCGTCTACCTGCTCTTCTGGCGTACCAGAAACTTGCACGTTGCCTTCATCGTCCACGATATTCACGTTCACGCCGAACGTTTCCTGGAGCATCTTGATGTTGGCACCCTTCGGTCCAATCACAAAACCAATCTTATCGGCTGGAATCTTGATGGCTTTATTTGCAGGAGCGTACGGAGAAATCTCTGTGCGCGGTGCATTCAGGGCTTCTGCCATACAACCCAAGATATGAAGACGACCTTCACGTGCTTGCTCCAATGCCTCTTCCATGATGGAAGGCTTGAGGCCTTTGATCTTGATGTCCATCTGGATTGCGGTAATGCCTTCTTCGGTACCCGTTATTTTGAAGTCCATGTCGCCATGGTGATCTTCCGAGCCCAAGATGTCTGACAAAATAGCGTACTTACCAGAAGGCTCATCCATGATGAGGCCCATGGCGATACCTGCAACAGGAGCCTTCACAGGAACACCGGCATCCATCAAGGACAAACAACCACCACAAACCGAAGCCATGGAAGAAGAGCCGTTTGACTCTGTGATGTCCGAAACAATTCGCAAGGTGTAAGGGAAGTCGGTGTACTCAGGAAGAACCGGAGCTAACGCGCGCTGTGCCAACATGCCATGACCTTTCTCCCGACGGGATGTACCCCGAAGCATGCGTGCTTCACCGGTACAGTAAGGAGGGAAGTTGTAGTGAAGGTAGAAACGGGACTTGCCCTTTTCTGCACGAAGGCCGTCAATGAACTGCTCATCCTCGGTTGAACCCAACGTAGTGGTCACGATGGCCTGCGTCTCACCCCGCGTGAAAAGCGCGGACCCGTGGGTGCGAGGTAAAAAGCTAGTTTCAATTTCAATGGGGCGAATGGTGGTGGTGTCCCGACCGTCAACCCGTGTTCCGTCTAACGTCATTTGACGCTCTACGGTGTTCATGACCGCCTTGGCCGCCGACTTCCATGCGGACATAGAATCTTCGTCTTCGGCGTCCGCATTTTCTTTCACAACGGAAGCAACCCAAGCATCGACAGCGTCATAACGTTCAAACTTGCCGTCGGTCAGGAGGACCTTGCGCAAGGTGTCTTCGCCATGCTTCGCAAGAAGCTCATCATGCTTTGTGGTGTCCTTCTCAGTCACATCCACAGGGCGTTTGGTATTACCGGCCTTTTGGACTAACTCTTCAATCATGGAAATGATTTCTTTACAGACCTCGTGGCCGGCAGCCAAGACCTTGGTGATTTCTTCGTCAGCAAGAACTTGAGCTTCCGCTTCTACCATGCAAACCGCGTTGGCGGTACATGACATCATGAGGTCGAGCTTGTTGTCGTCGTTCTCCAAAACGGAGTACGTAGGATTCACAATGATATTGCCGTCAATCCAGCCCAAACGAACGGCCGCCATGGCAGATCCAAAAGGGATGTCGGAAACAGAAAGAGCCGCCATACCTGCAATCATGTGCAAAGCTTCTGGCTCATTTTCCTGGTCATAAGAGAGCACTGCCGACATCACTTGGATGTCATTTTGAAAACCATCGGGGAACATGGGACGAATGGAGCGGTCCAAGAGGCGCATGGCGAGCACTTCTTTGGTGCTGGGCATGGCTTCGCGCTTAAAGTAACCGCCAGGGATTTTCCCTGCGGCATAACCCTTTTCTCTGTAGTCCACGGTGAGTGGGAAGAAAGGGAGAGGCTTGGGACCGCCATCCACCGCGGTGGACATCACGACAGTTTCGCCGTAGGTCGCAATCACACAGGCATTCGCCTGCTTTGCAATCCAACCGGTTTCCAAGGTAAGAGTTCGGCCGCCGATTTCTCGGCTCACCGATTGAACATTTTTGTTTTTTGAGAGAGTCATTTTTTTGTTTTTCTATGCATTCCGCAGTTTGTGCAGGCACGCCCATTCCCTTCCTGGGAATTACAGGCTCATGCCTCAAGGGCCGTCGGTGGCCTAGTGCCGGAGATTCAACTTGCTGACCAATTCTTGGTAGCGGTCGAAGTTTTTCCGGCGAAGGAAACGCAAGTGCTTTCTGCGACTTGCCACGAGTGCCAAAAGGCCTCGGGTAGTCGCTTGGTCCTTGCGGTGAATTTTGAGGTGCTCGGTCAGGTTTGTGATCCGTGTGGTCAAAATGGCCACTTGTACCTCAGGGGAGCCGGTATCGCCCTCATTACGGGCGTATTCAGCGATGATTTTTGCTTTTTCTGATTCTGTGACAGACATAATTTACTCCTGATGAGCTGCCGGTGGAGCCGGAATTGGCCCACTGCGCCACAATTTCTAGACCAGGTAGTCCGGAAAAAGGGACAGAACAGTATAACGAGAAATGGCGTTAGGGAACAGGGATGGGTAAGGAAACTTCGTCCCAGCCCCAAGATTCCGCTTGGCGCGCAATTTCGGAGAAGAAAAACCCTGTAGTGAGGTCCATCTCCGGCCAGTTCCAGGCCTCAGCCCGGACAGACCACTGGGTGCCGGGAACCGTGGAAAGCGGACCGAAAAAGTCATCCACATCATTCAATGCCGGCAGGGTCAGGGTTCCTGTAGCAGCTTCCCCATCAAACACCCAAATATCCCAAGCCCAAAAAGTGACGTCGAATGTACTGTCATACTCACCAAGTTCAAAGCGGTAAGCCCCCCCAAGGGTGCCAAGAGTTGGACTAAATTCTAGTTTGTATGTGTCTCCCAATACCTCCAAAGACATTAGATCAGGGGAAGGCTCAGCCATTGCCGAAGTATCCCAATCGGGCGAAAGGTCCACGCGAACCCAACCAAAGGCTCTGTTTTCCTGAATCTGCACAAATTCAGTTGGGTCCTGCGTGGGATTCGCCCCCATTTCATAAGAATGAACAAAGAGTGCTTCCGAACGGAGATGGACCCCATCGTCTATTGGGAAACCTAGTAACGAATGCCCCATCAATCCAGGGAGTGAACTCACAGGAAAAGCGTCAGAAGGCGGCTCGTTTAAAAAATCGAAATCTTGACCATCCCCGTCAATAGTCTCGTTCCAGTCCTCAAAGACTGCTTGACTCCCGCGCAAATTGTTCATGATGGGATCCTGAGAGAAGGTCCAATCCGGGGAAGAGCTGGAGCCGGCGCGCGTCGACGCTGGTTCAAGAATTCGGCGAGGGTCCATCGAAAACCCCTCGTCATACAGCGTGTTATTGGCGGAAAATTTCAAAAAAGCAGAAGACCAAGCTGGCCGATGAGAAGCAATCTGAATGCTTTCTCCAAAGCCGGAGGTACTTGGCAAGTTGGATTCTCCTGAGAACGGCGCAAAATCTGACGCGTCTTCATTCAATAAAGCACCATGCCCTAATAAAATATCTCCCTCAGTTGCCAAGCCATTCAAATCAAACGTGGGAGAAATGGCCGTTCCAGTCATGGACGTCCGACGCATTGGGATCGATGCAAAACCTGTGGGCAAATCCACCAGCGTTGTGGTGCGATAACCCGCCCGCACTAAGGTGATGGTTTCGGTAGAGCTCCAGTTTCCCAAGATATGTTCCCGCCGTGTGACGGTCACGGGGTCGTCATTGCGATGAAAGCCAAAAGAGATTTCATGCAAAGTTTCCGCATCCACCGCATGGACTACTAAGTCACTGAAGGCAGCGTCGGCCTCGACAAATCCGGCAAACTCAACCTCAAGCCCAGAAACTTCAAGCCCTACATTGCCGACGGCATCCGTTAAGGAAAGGGAAAACGGCATGGGGGCAAATGGGTCGGAGCGGCCCCAAAAGCTGACGTCGGCGGCCGCAAGGGACGGGCCGAGAAACCAACCAGAGTCATAAGGATGGCCTGCACGGACGGGCGCGGAAAGCAGAGGGTCGGCAATGCCATCTTCATTGACATCGCCAAATGCAGTCAAGACAACTTCCGCGATGGGCTCGGTAGCCATTCCAAACGGGCGGAAATCCGCCATGTCGGTTCGAAAGGTCGCTTCACCAAAAGTAATGAAGGGGGGGCCCATCCCTTGAGGACTCAAGAAAGGGAGCGCGGTATCCTGAACGGGGGTATCAAAGACCCAATTGTCATCTCGTGTGACTATCCGAATACTGCTTCGCTCTGCGTTCAGACCGACGAATGCGCCGATCGCCAAATCACCATCCGGGACATCAAGGTCCAGCAAAGAACCTAAATCGAAAGTGACTTCATGGCGATTTTCGGGGACAAGGGGGTCGAAACTCAATCCCGTCAAGTTTTGGTCTTCCGAGACTACGCCGGTGGTCAAAGAAGATGCGCGCGCTTCAGAGATTTTTGCCACTCCAACAAAGGAACCCTCTCTTGACGTTCCTAGAGTAATGCCCAAAACGAAGGCGGACAAGTTGAGTTGGTTGACGTCGGCGCCAAAATTATCGGTAGAGATTTGTTTTGTATCCACCGCACTTGGCCGCAAGAAAGTTTGGGTGGACCAAGACAAGGCGGTCGGTAATTCCGTCAAATCTTCTTGCAGAAAATCACGAAGTGAATCGATTAAGTGAAAACTGAAAGAGGATTCACGCGAGAAACCACCCTCCTCATCCTCACTCGGCAAAGGGAATTGCCAAATTTGGTTCTCGCGAACTTCCGTAGCCTCTTGGAACTGAGTTCCGACTGGCTCCTGTGTAGTACCACCAATAAAAGGGTATACCTTAAGATTGGCGACCACATCGTCCGGCCGCATAGGAGTGGAAAACGCAATGACCGGTATGGTGTCTGCCTGATGTCGCATCCCTGCCGGCGGAAATGCTGCGACGACTTCAGCAGGCGGGGTAATCAGAGCAGACGTGGTTTGAAACGTCCCCAACACTAACTCATCCTCATCAGTCACTAAAGCGCCCGAAAGGTCACGAGCCAAGAAGGTGACAAACACCTCATAACGAGTGTTCAATAAAAGAGGGTTGTCAGGAGAAATTGCCACGCAACGCGCATGAGACAAGGAGTCCACCTGCGCAGACACTTTGGCCGAAGAGTCGACCACGCGCAGGCCAAACGAAGTTGCCGAAACCGAGGCTGGGTTCAAACTTTCATTGAACCAAAGCATGACGGGCGTATAGAGATTGACATCCGACGTCATCTGTCCGCCCGGTTCCATCATGACCACTTGCGGGGACCCGTCTTCCACCACGGCATGATCAAACCAAGCAATGGGCGGCGAAGGTTCATGCCTGTTCGAGCCACCTGAGCCATCATCACCGTCACCCCCTTCGCCATCGTCGCCAGAATGGAAGCCGAGGTTGTCTGTGCCACAACTCAAGAAGACACCCTGGCCCAGAAAAAGGGCTAGAGCTAAGAAAAGGATGCGGTTGCCGGGTCGGGGAGCGCTCATAAGACCCCCCTATAATGCCGTCGATGCGTCCATGTTTCCGCTTTGTTTTGCTCTTGTTTCTTATGGCAGGCTTCCTATTGCCCGCCTGCCAGACAGAGCCTCAACCTGTTCCGGAGATAGCAAAGTCTGTTACGGGTCCGTCTGCCCCCACCACACCGGAGAATCCGACCCTGAAGGATTTTGAAGTCATGCGCCGTCGTATGGGTACGGACCTCAACAAACTTCTGGTCCTCATGAACCACCATGACCACCGCTTCCAAGAAAATGTAGGTTATTGGCACCTTTACGGGGAAACGACCCTGGCCATGGCTGCCCAGGAAATAGGAAAAGGGCGTACGCAGGGCCTTGATTTTCTCTATGCGGATGCCGCCGACGCCTTCCGCACTGCCCTGGAGCTCCAACCCGAAAAGGTCTCCACTTGGTGGCTTTTGGCCTATACCTACCGCCAAGCCGGTGATTTTGACCGTGGCTGGGATGCTGCTACCGCCGCACTCCCCCTGTTGACGTCGGAAAACGCTCAAGCAGGTGACATTCGGGAGGAAGTCGGCCGAATGGGACTGGCCTTGACGATTGAGGCTATCCAAGCTGGGTACACCGCCCCACCCGCTGCGGATCTTGCGGAAAATGCCCTCCGCGAAGGCTACGGCGCGCGCACTTTGGCTTCGTATGTGGTTCTTTCCGACCTCTTGGCCTGGCAAGGTAGAAAAGCCGATGCCCTAGAGCCCCTCGTGGACGCCTTAATTCAAGCGCCCACTTTTAAAGAGGCCCAAGAACGGCTCAAAAACCTAGCCACCCCAACGCAACTTTCCCGTGCATGGGACCGCGTGCGCGTGGCCCACCCAGGAAATGCCTTTGTGCTCTGGACTTTGGGAGCTGCACAATGGGGGCAACTCTGGGAGGCGCGCGCAATGCAAGATTTCCTCACCGCGTATGAGTCTTTGGACCGAGCTGAAGAGTGTTTTCTGACTGCCATGACGCGCAATCCGGAGTACACCCAAAGCTGTAAGGACTGGCTCCACCTCATTCGCACCGCCCGTGGATGGACACTTTGGGAGGACTTGCGCACGGAAGACGCCGCACAAACCTTTCTCTCTGCCATGGAAGCGGATCCTTCCCGCGTAGAATTGGAACCCACGAAGAACAGTTTGAATCTGGGGATCTCGTCGGTGGTCGGCAATGCTTTCCGTGAAAACCGACTCGAAAAAGCTCGTGCAATTTTGGCACGTGTTTTTGCAGTGCACCAGAGCAATCCGGACTGGACGAATAATTACGGTTTCGTTTGCCGAGACCTCGGGGCGCAGGCTCTTGAAGCTGGAGAAACCCTACGTGCTGAGAAACTTTTTTTACAGTCTTGGACGGCCTATTCGAAAACGGTAGAGCTTGCTCCTCAAGACGTTCGCCTCGTCAATGATCGTGCTTTGATTGCGGTTTACTATCTCAATGACCACCATGATTTAGCCGAAGCCGAACTCCACCGCGCCATTCAAATGGGAGATTCTCAACTAGCTGCTATGGATGACACCCACTCGCCTCAACAACGCCAGGACTTGGATGAAGCCATCGGCGATGCTTGGGAAAATCTGGCTTATCTGGACGTATTCCGACGCTTACGGACGGATCGCGCCGAAAATCTTCTGAGAAATGCCAGCAAGCACTACCCTTTTGAAAAACGAAGCGGAGTGTTGCGTATCCAAGAAGCGCTGCGTCGCTAATCTTTTCCTCATGCTTGCCGCCCTCCTCCCCCTTCTCCTCTTTCAAAGTAGTGATCTCACGGCCACCGCAGCAAAAGCCCAAGCCTTTCTCGATAAGGGAGATGCCATGGCTGCCGTCAAAATTCTTGAAGACGCAGGAGCTGTTAATTCAAAAAATACCCAGGCCCTCACTGTTTTAGGCGTGGCTCAACTGCGACGCACCGAAGCTCTGATTGCCGCCGGAAAACTGCGTGGTTTGCAAATCAATGATGGCTTCCTCGAAGCCGCTTGGACCCTAGAAGCTGCCGTCAATGCAGGAGGTGCAACCCCCCAAGCCTATGTGCAATGGTCCGAGGCCCTCCTCAACGGCGGGGACTACAAAAACGCTTTGAAAGCCACGGAAAATGGATTGCGTGCGCACCCTGAAAATGAAGCAGTCCGACTTCAAAAGTCACGCATTCTTGTCACGGAAGCGGCACGGTATGAAGGGCTGGGGAAAACAAAAAAGCGAGACACTACTTGGAAAGAAGCGGAGGACCTATTGCAAGATGCTGTCAAGTTCAACGAAAAATCCGTCACTCCTTGTATCAAACTCGGTGAACTGAAACGCTTGCAATTTGCAGCCACGCAAAATGCATCGGACGCGAAAGATGCACAAAAAGCATGGGGCATGGCGCTGAATCGAAACGCCGACGCCGTCAACCTTTCCTCCATGGTGCAGTGGCTTCGCTCGGATGCCATTCCCCTCTTAGATGGACTCATCAAGGAAAAGGGCGTTGATCCTACTTTAGTTTGGTATCAAGGCTATGCGGCATATTTAGAGTGGCCCCGCAATTGGGCCGACGTCCGCCGTTACTTTGAATTGGTTTTGGAACTCAACCCCCAACAAACGGATGTCTGGTATTTCCTCGCCGACGCCGCCATGACGGAAGGCGTTCGCTTGAATGATGATGGGGAAGAAAAAAAATCTAGCAATGCTTTTCTATACAGCGCAAAAGGCTGGGCAAATTACTTCAATGACTTCGGGCCTAACTACAGAGCCCGTGTGCAAGCAGGAACGGATCGGGGCAAACAAGTGGTGGAACAAATGAAATGGCTTGCCGGAAAGGCTGTTGCCCGTCGGAAGTCCGAAAGCGCGCTCACACTCCTTTATTGGTCCAGCACCGTCATGCCCAAGGATGTGGAGGTTTGGAATAACATTGCCCTTTTGGAAAGAGATTTCGGAACCCCCTCCAAGGCCCTGCATGCCTATGAACGCGCCGGGGAAGTATCCCCTAATGACCCGCAAATTCTGAATGACTGGGCCGTCATCTTGCATTATTACCTCAAGAAAGAGGATGAAAAAGCCCTGAAATTGTACGCCGATGCCATCCTGTTGGCCGAAGAATTGCTTGGCTCAGGCGACCTCCCAGTCGAGGACACAGCCAGAATTGAGACGGCCCTTCGGGATTCTCGCAATAATTTGAAAAGATTAAAGAAGGGCATCCGAAAGAACTGATGAATTTTAGTCAAGGGCTTCGCTAAGATTTTGCACCATGCAGATTCTCATCGGCGGTGAAGACGAGGTTGCTTTTCGCATTGCGGAAGCACTCATGGATGAGCATGACGTCACGGTTCTGCTCCCCAAAGAAGCTATTTCATCTGGATTGGAACGCCTAGAAGTTCGAATTTTCCCAGGTAGCACTTCGTCAGGTTCAGATTTGGAAGCCGCCGGCGTTGCCGACGTCGACCACTTTTTGGCGTGCTCGCCGGTCGATGAAAGAAATTTGGTTGCCTGCGCAGCAGCCAAACGTTTGGGCGCCCGCCAGGTCACTTGCATCCTCCCCCGCCACAGTGTCCGAGAAACCGAAAACGAGGCTTCCAAGTTAGCTTTTTCCCTTGGGATTGACCGAGTCATCCTGCCGGCCGAAAAATTAGCCCAAGAAATTTTGCGTATCGTATTGATTCCCGGCGCCCTGGATGTGGAAGCCTTCGAAGGTGGACGGGTTCGGTTAGTGAAAAAGGAAGTGAAGGAGGGGGTTCACATTGCAAGCGGGGATTTACGCACCATCGGCGTCCCGAAGGGAGTCGTTTTAGTCATGTGCCGACGAGGAGAAGAAATATTTATTCCCCAAGGAGACACCCACTTCCAACCTGGGGATCAAATTACCGCCATGGGTGATGCGAAAGGGATTAACCGCTTGTTAACCCGCTACCTCCGTGACCGCACTCGAACCGACCCCCGTCGTGCCACCATTGTTGGTGGCGGAGTAGTCGGCACTGCCGTTGCACGCGGATTGTTAGCCGCCAAATGGAACGTCAAACTTATTGAAGCTGATGAAAGCAGGGCCACGGATCTAGCTGCCGAACTGGACTGCATGGTGATTCATGGCGATGGCACCGATCTCTCCATCTTTGAAGAGGAACACATCGGCGAGGACCCCGTTTTAGTCGCCGTTACAAGCAACGATGAAAAGAATTTACTGATCTCCTTGCTCGCAAAGCAAGAAGGCGTAACACGCATTGTGACTCGAGCGGACAAAGCAACCAACGAACGATTATTCGAAAGAGCAGGAATTGATGTTGTCCGTAGTGCACGAGGTGCGGCAATCAACTCTATTTTGCGGGCCATCAATGCTTCCGACAAGGATCTCATCGCCGAACTCGACCACGGAGATGTCAAGGTTCTACGCTTAGATGTACCGGATGAATTGAATCCAACACCACTCAAGGACATGCAGGCGCCAGTCTTTGCCATTATTGGTGCCGTGATGCGCAGTGGGGAAATTATCATTCCGCAAGGCTCCGACACCATCCAAGGCGGAGACAGCATTTTGGTTTTCTGCGCCAGCGAAGATGAAGAAACAGCGCGAGGATTCTTCGATACCTTCCCTAGCCAGGCAAAAGAGTAGTGCGCATCTCTCGCGTCCTCGGAGTCATCGGCAAGTTGGTTTGCTTGTTTAGTTTCGGTTTCTCTGCGCCCCTGCTTTTAAGTCTATGGGACGGCTGGAAAAGCGGCACGGGCAATTACGCCGAAGCCATTCCATTCGGCGCCGCTTTTGCCATTACCTGGGTTTGTGGCTGGGCCATGACCCTCGGTTTCAAAAAAGGGCTGCAATTTCAACGCAGTGAAGCACTTGGTGTAGTTGCCGGCTCTTGGTTCATCATCGCCCACTTCGCAGCCATTCCCTATCTATGGGAAGGAATGAGCTTTGCCAATGCGATCTTCGAATCCATGTCGGGCTTCACTAGCACAGGAGCCACCATCCTGATTGACTTTGATGCGCACAACAGAGCTTTCTTTTTGTGGCGCTCCATCACCCAATGGATTGGAGGGTTAGGCATCATTGCATTATTTGTGGTTATCTTGCCTCAATTAGGAATTGCAGGACGCCAACTATTTTTCACTGAATCATCGGAATCCCCGAACGAAATCATCAGTTCCCGGGTGAGAGAATCGGCTCGCAAACTTTGGATTTTATACTTAAGTCTCACCATTGGTGTAGTCGTTATGCTGATGGCGGTTTCAGAATGGTCCTTTTATGACTCTGTTTGCCACGCTTTAACCACCGTATCGGCGGGAGGTTTCTCCCCCAACCCACTTTCGATTGCTGGGTACGAAAGCGCTTCCGCCGAATGGATTCTTACATTTTTCATGCTCTTAGCAGGAGTGAGTTTCCCCTTGATTTGGGTGTCCATTTACCGGCGACCCTTGGACTGTCTAAGGGATGGAGAATTTCGTTTTTACTTTTTAACGTGGGGGGCAACCGCACTTATCCTGGCCTTTATTCTTTCTGGAAATGAGCTGACGTTGGAAAATGTACGACATGGCTTATTCCAATGTGCGAGTTTAATCAGTAGCACTGGCTATGCCTCTCATGATTACAATCTCTGGGGAAGTGGCCCTAAAGCGTTGCTATTGCTCATTATGCTTGTTGGTGGATGCGCCGGTTCTGCAGCCGGTGGAGCAAAAGCAATTCGTAACTTATTGGTATTGAAATTCTTAGGGCGCGAAATAAAAAGGGTGCTTCATCCGCGAGCAATTTTGCCCGTAAAACATAAAGGAAAAGAAATACCTGATCCCATCTTACGAGCAATGATTAGTTTGGTTTTGCTCTATTTGCTTGGATATTTTCTGATTGGTTGCATCTTAACCATGATGGGAATTCCTGCAGAAACAGCCTTCTCCGCAGCCCTTGGGTGTTTGGGTAATATTGGGCCCGGTTTTGGAGAAGTTGGCCCAATGGGGAGCTACGGCAATCTCCCAGATGCAGCAAAATTATTATTGACTTTCGCAATGTGGATTGGGCGCATGGAGTTAGTCGCCGTCTTAGCACTATTTCACATGGATGTCCTCCGGCGATTGCGGTGGTCAGATGAAAGAGAAAAAGCCAGCAATGGCAAGATCGCCTAAAACTCTTCCGTTTCCATGACTTGGATTAGCTTAAAACTTTGAGGGCTTTGCCCACTTTCACAAAAGCAGCGATGGCCTTGTCTAAATGGGCACCAGTATGGCCAGCACTAATTTGCACCCGGATGCGGGCTTGGCCTTTGGGGACCACCGGGAAACTAAAGCCAATGACATAAATCCCTTCAGCCAAAAGAGCTTTTGCAAAATCTCCGGCAAGACGAGCATCACCTAGCATGATTGGAACAATGGGATGCACTCCATCCTTAATGGAAAATCCAGCTGCTGTCATTGCCTTACGAAAGAGCCGTGTGTTGACTTCTAAACGATCTCGTAAATCGGTGGTCTGAGAGAGTCGGTCAAAGGCAGCGATGGATGCCGCCACAATCGGCGGGGCGACCGAGTTAGAAAATAAATAGGGGCGCGACTTATTGCGAAGATAACTCACGATGGTTTTAGACGCACACGTGAACCCTCCACTCGCTCCGCCAAGGGCTTTGCCCAAGGTGGAGGTCAAAATATGGACCCGGCCCATCACCCCGCAATGCTCATGCGTGCCGCGCCCTGTCTTACCCATAAAACCGGTGGAATGGCTGTCGTCTACATGAACGAAAGCACCGTATTGGTCAGCCAAGTCACAAATTGCACGAAGCTGTGCCAAATAACCATCCATGGAAAAGACGCCGTCGGTCGTAATCAAAATTCTCCGCGCGCCCTGCTCCGTCGCTTGCTTTAAACATGACTCCAACTCGTCCATGTTATTATTGGCATACCGAAACCGCGCCGCCTTGCATAGGCGTATGCCGTCAATAATTGATGCGTGGTTCAGGGAGTCTGAAATCACAGCATCCTCTTTTTCGAGTAAGGTCTCAAAAAGCCCTCCATTTGCGTCAAAACAAGATGTGTACAAAATCGTGTCTTCAAAACCCAAAAAGTGACTGATTTTTTCCTCCAACTCCTTATGAATATCCTGGGTGCCGCAAATAAAACGCACCGAAGACATGCCAAAACCACGCTCTTCTAAACAATCTTTCGCGGCCGCAATGAGACTCGGGTCATCAGAGAGACCCAAGTAATTATTAGCACAGAAGTTCACGACCTCCTCTCCTGTACTCACTTGAATATCCGCATTCTGAGGTGTCACGATGACACGCTCTTCTTTCCAAAGACCGTCTTCTTCGATTTCACGGAGCTCCTGCTCTAGACTGTCATCCCAGTTATTTTTAATTTTCATGATTCACAAGAAATCGGTATTTTAGGGTTCCCCGCCGACGGCAACATGATCACCTTATGGGCTTCTCCCGCATCCAACAGGCGAATGCCTTCATGGAAACCTTCAAGGCCACAGCGATGGGTCACAATGTGCTCCACCCGAAGACCTCTTTTCAAGAGGCCTAACATTTCTTGCCAAGTTGCAAACATTCGTCTGCCTAAAACTCCTTTCATCGTGAGACCCTTGAAAATTACATTTTTCGAAAAATTGGCCAGCACAAGGTCGGCACCGGAAGGAAGCCCTAGCATCATCATTTCTCCACCTGGATAAAGTGCTTCAAGTCCACTGTCAATGGCCGGCTTTGCACCACTCATTTCAAGAGCCACGTCAACACCGCCCTTTGTGTGATCCCGCATCGCCTTCATCCACTCTTCCCCTTCTTCCGCTGGATTATGGATATGAATGGGAGTCTGCCCGGAACAGCCGGCGGCCCACTTCCGCGCGCGTTCTAAATGAGTCGGAGAGACTTCGGTAATCGTCAAGGAAGATGCCCCTTCAAACTCCACCACCGCAGCAGCCATTGCACCAATGGCGCCATAACCAGAAAGCAATACGTGGCGTCCAGCAATGGAGCGTGCGGATTGCACGGTATGCACAGCATTTCCAAGCGCATCCAAAAACGCGCCAATCTCGGGGGGGACAGATTCGTCCAAAGCCACCAAATTAGAAGCGGGGACTACGACCGATTCCGCGAAGCATCCATCTTGGTGGATTCCTGCAATCACGGTTCGCTCACAAATGTGCTGGTTTCCAGCCTGGCATGCGCGACACTTCCCGCACACCAAATGCATTTCGGCAGAAACGTACTGCCCCGTTTCCCAGCCTCGGACGCCGTCCCCCAATGCTTGGACATGCCCGCAAAACTCATGGCCAATAACCACGGGCGGTTGAATCATGGAAGCAAGGGATGGGTCCCAATGGTAGATGTGGCGATCCGTTCCGCAAATCGCCGTGGCGGCAACGCGAACCAAGACCTCACCCGGTCCTGGAATAGGGACCGGCAAGTCAAGTTGTAGTTCGGCGGCTCCCGCTTCGGGACGGACCATTTGGATGGCGCGCATCAAAAAGGATTCTAACGCCCCCCCCGCTTAATCCTCAAAGGCGCGTGCGGAAAACACGGGCCCCGGCCGTGCACTGACCGCAAGGACCAACCCAAGAAACAAACCACTTACAGCCATGGAAGTACCTCCGAAAGAAACCATCGGTAAAGGAAGGCCCGTCGTGGGCCAAAGCCCTGTGGAAACGCCCACATTCATCACAAGATGAACCGCAAAATGAATTCCTACACCGGAAATCACAAGTCGGGTAAAGGGGTCTCGATACCGCGAGGCCCGGACAAGCAATATCCAAGGAAGGCTGGCATAGAGAAACAAGAAAAAAGCCGCGCCGAAGAAACCATTTTCCTCTGCAATGACAGGGAAAATGAAATCATTATGACGCTCAGGGAGCCTATCCAGGCGATTTTCAGGACCCATTGCCCAACCAAACCCATGCAGCCCGCCGCTGCCGACCGCTAATTTTGCGTGCCAAAGGTGATAACCAGCATCTGCTTTTTCCTCTAAGGTCAAAGCATCCTGCCGCCACCAAGTGTCCATCCGCTCTCTTTGATAATCCTGTAAATGTAAGAAAGCAAAAGGTGAAATCAAAGCTGGAAGAATCACGAGCCACCGCCACTGTTTCCACGGAAGACCTGCCAACCAAGCCATACCAAGAAAAAGCGGCACAATGGTGAGGGCTGTGCCCAAGTCGGGCTCAGCCAAAATAAGGAAACCGGGCACCGCACAGAAAACTGCTGGCGCAAAAACTTCTTTGAGCCTTCTAGGCCGTGGATGGTCCGCAAACCAACGCGACAAAAAAAGGATCAGGGCCATTTTTGCGAGTTCGCTCGGCTGAATCTTGAATCCACCCCACAAATCAATCCAACGCTTTGCGTTGTTCGTTGCGCGCCCAGTAAGCAATACAAAGACGAGAAGGAATAAAACGAAGCCATAAAATAGATATGCTTGATTTCGCCAGCGCTTTGCCGAATACGACGCGGCAATGCACAATGCGCCAAAAGAAGCAATCATCCGAATCACATGTCCTTTCGGGATAGCCTCTCCACCTGCAACGCTCCATTGCATCCAAAAGCCAAAAAAAAATAGGGCAGCGGCAGAAGGGAGAATTATCCACTCTGCCCGCAGAAGAAACTGCCATAAACGGCTCCATGCATTCCGTCGGCGCATCATGGAGAATCCTCCTGAAGCAAGAATGCGACTTCCGGCGATTGAAGGAAACGGTCCAAAACTAGTGTCGCTAATTCACCGCCATGAAGGTCAACATTTTCACAGAAAACTGCAAAGGCATATCTTGGTTTGTCCCATGGAAAATATCCTGCAAACCAAGCATGATTATCCCCCCCACCGACCTGTGCCGTGCCCGTTTTTCCAGAAACACGATGCAAGGCTAGAGACGTTTCGGGATCCCATGCCGTTCCCCCTTGCTCTTCCACAACAGAACGCAATGCATCCATGAGCTTCGCCCGTGAAGCACTTGAAAGAAGAAAACGTTCGGTCTCAGGCAAAGCGGGCGCGCCACCGGCGCCCTCCAACACAAGGCGTGGGGTTGCCAACTTCCCTGTAGCTAACCAACCGTAGAAACGAGCCATTTGGAGCGGGCTTGCCGTGACATACCCTTGCCCAATTGCAAAATGCAGCGGCGCCAATGGACTAGCTGCTTTCCGAGGATGTGTAAGAGAGTTTGCCCCACGTTCCAGCCAAGCACCAGACCCCGTCGCAATCACTTCTTCTTCCTTCGGCTCTAGAACAGACAACTCGAGTCCCGACGGAAGACCAAAGCCCAATTGCCGCGCACGCGTCCAGAGAAGCCGGTACCCCAAATCTGCAGCCAATCGGTAAAAGTAGACATTGCATGATTTTTGAATCGCTTCTCTCATCGAAATCTTTCCGTGGCCGGAACGACTGTCACACCAAAGAGCTCGCGAGGATCCAGGGGGAGCCCAAGATCCAAGGCACTCTCTTTCTCGCTCCCACTCCTCAGGGTTTTCCGCCAGTGCGGCTGCCGCCCCAACTAATTTAAATGTGGAACCCGGATAAGGAGCTTGGTGCCCAAGGAAACCTCCCCCTAAGGCTCGGTGCCGCAAGGGTCCAGCCTCACGTCGGCGCACTAAATCACCGAAACCCTGTTGGTATTCAGAGACTGTAAACGTTGGTGTCGTGGCTAAAACAGGCAAAGAGCCGTCTCTCAAGTCCAGCAATGCAAAGCCAACGCGTCGATTCTCTAATGGTGCAAGCGCATCGGTTCTCCCTGCAACACGCAAACGATCCTGTGCCCAATCATAGGCCTCCTGGACGGCCACCTCTGCCGCCCGAATCGCGCGAACATCCACAGATAATCGAATATCTCGCCCAGGACGCGGCGCGGAGAACTCTAATTCTTTTGGACGAAGGTCCTCTTCTCCTGCATCCAAGAGTTGTAGAAATCCTCGTCGACCGCGTAAAATATTCTCATAGGCTGATTCCACGCCAGTTCGGCCTCGAGTTTCCCCAGGCCGAATGACTTGCTGATAGAGGCGTTTCCGTACGGATTGAAAACGTATGCTTTGACTTTCCGTTCGCGTCAACATGCGCGCTAAGCCCCGATACTCTTCTCTTAAATCTTGATACTCCTTTAGGTCTTCCGGGTTTGCCGACCGAACCAGGCCGACCAAATGAGGTGCACCTTGGTCGGGGTAAACTCGGCGAGGATTTTCTTCTAGATAAAGCCCGGCATGAAGACGTGGTTTTCGAGCTAAACGATCTACCGCCAAAAAAGGAATGTCCCCAGAAAGGCGAACCACGCGATTTTGATGCACTTCCCGCACTAAGGCGCGACGCACACCGAATAAATCCGGCGAAGAAATAGTCTCAACATGCCGAAGGAGAGAGCCCAAATGAGTCCCTAAGGCTTGTGTGTCCCCTCGAGCAGAAAGTGTTTCCTCCAGAGAAGGAAGATCGTTCGTCCATTTCCAACGCTGACTAAGTTGATTCAGAAAGAATGTTTTTTTTTCCTTGGCCTCGGGGCCTTCACCCATTAACCATTCGCGAACCTCAAAGGCACTGGCCTCAAAACTCCGACCGGCCGCAATGCGCGCCGCGTGCAATCGGACCCGAGCCTCTAATTTCTTTCGCTCCTCTTCTAAACGAGCAAGCAAGCCCTCCGGCCAAGGATGATCCATCGCATCTTCCACGGACATAAGCATGCGGCGCTCTTTGTCTAAAGCCACTTGAAAATGATGGGCAGCGGAAGGGAAGGCGTCGGAAAAAGACAACACGCCGTCTTCCATCCAATACAATGCTGCTTGCGCATCCGACACGTTTCCAAGGCGTCGCAAGTAAAAAAGGAAATCTCTTTTACTGGAATTCGTAAGCCCTACGAGGGCAGAAGGACGCAAGTTGAAGAGCTCGTTTCCGAGACGTTCTCCATCGTCTAGGCATTGCGGAAGCCCACCGGGTGCTTCCCCCAACAGCGCGTAGGCTTCTAGAATCTGAGCACTCGGTTGATTTCGACGGAAAGCTCGATATTCGAACATCAAATCATAAGCTTCACGGTCTTCCGCCAAGATGACGCCCTGCCGGTCTGATATCCCCCCCCGTTGTGCCGGAATGGAGCGTCGGTGCAATCGAGAATGCAATGCTTCTTCCGACCACTGACTTCCTTCCAGTATTTGCAGCTGAAAGAGTCGTGCGAAAAGCAAAAACAAAAGAACGCTGAAAACAAAACGGATGCGACTCAATCTTAATTGCCTCATGAGCTCAAACCTCGACGCAAGGATGATGGCCGTGTAAAGAATGCCCAAAGAAGGCCAACGCCGAGACAACGTGCCCAAAAGACTTCCATCGGAAAAGCCACTCCCCATTGAACGGACACCAAGGCGTCCATACTAGTCGATGGAATGGCGGAAATCACACCAACGCTGAAACGAAGAAAAAACGAATGCGGACTGACTTGACGGTGAACCCAGCGGCGCAGAAGAATCGACAATCCGAAACCGGCCCAAGAGGAAAGAGGCGAGATGGCAGAAACACCTGCTCGAAATGCTCCAACCCAAAAGACAAGAATAGGCGGGAACCAAGGCGAACGGGAGCCGACTGCTGGGATGAATACGAACAAAAGAACGAGGCCGAAATCAGGTAAAAAAGAACCTGCGGGAAATGCGCGCAGGGCAGGTTGAAGTGCCACGAGAAAAAACGAAATGGGCAAGGCCACACGCCAACGTATATCGCGCCTCAATCCTTCTCTCCTTCCACAGATTGATGCACCGTTTCGGCTCCACTCAAAACCTCAAGGGAACATGGAAGAGAAAATCCAAGCTGTAAGCCCCGGGGAACGCCATCACCACCCCGCGTGAAAGATGACACGAAACCTGTTACTGAAGACCGCATGGGAAATCCTTGCTCCGCCCAATCCTCTTGGGTGAGGCCCAAGGCCCAAAGGTAACGAGATCGTTGCGCTTTAATGGCTCCTAAGGCAAATCCATTCCATATTAACGCAGAGGCAAACTGGGGCTCCTCCTGAATCATTGACTGCCAGGGGCCTAATAGCACGGCATCTCCACGCAGTACCGGAAGGCACTTCGCGTGTCGGACTGAAGGTTCAGCTACCGTGGAATCACCGATCGCGCCCGCACCGACCCAAACTCGTCCCTCTACCGCCAAGGGTAAAGCAACGTCGGCCGACCATTCTCCAGCACCACGGGACTCATCTCCGCCTCGGAGGAGCACTCCAAGTAAGTATTTCTTTTTGGCTAAAGCAGGTGGGTCTTCTTCCGAAGCGCGCCAAAGGATGCGGTCACCCGAGGCCGGATGGCCCGTAGGCTGAATCCAACGAATGAGTGGCAAGGCTTTTTGCCCTCGCCCCAAACAAACGCCAGAAACGGAAGAACCTTGGCGAAGAAGTTCAACCCCAGTCCTTGCACCCGGTGCAATCCACAATTCCACTTCTGCACGCTGTTCAAAAACTTTGCCGATACGTCCTACCCAATAGTTCCCAAAAACAACCGCTTGGCCCGAAGCCAAAGCAAAGTCTTTTCCAGCGGCCAACCAAAGTCTGCCTCGTTCCAAATCCGTTTCAACCACCGGAACTTCCAACCAAGCCAATCCAGAGACGGGGTCTGGGTAGCCCGTTTTCTGTTCCTCCTCCGCAAGGGAAACAGAGGGGAGTTGGGCAAGCCTCTCTACGTCCTTGTCTTGAGAAATGAGTGGATTGGGATGCAGCCATTGAAACGCCCAAGCCCCGACATAGGCAACTGGAATCGCCACCGGAGCTACAACATTTCCGACGATAGTCTCCACAGACGGAGATGGAAACAACACGAGACCGAGGAACACAGTCCAACCCACAGCGCGAAGAGCCCCTTGGCGAGACCGCTCTGCGCTCCGTATGAGGAACACTAGGCCAGGTCGTCCGCCTCAGAGAGGAAGGAGCCGTAAAGGTCTAGATTCTCAAGGAAACCTGCCGTTCCACGCGCAACTGCGGTCAGAGGATCTTCATCAATCCGACAGGGAATCCCGGTGCCTTCTGCAATAAATTCCGAAAGACCCGGAAGGAGGGCGCCACCGCCGACAACGACAATGCCCGACTCCAACAAGTCCGCACCAATTTCTGGTGGGGCCGCCTCAAGACAATCCATAATGGTGCTTAGCACGGTACGCAATGGCTCTTGGAGCGCGTCTCTAATCTCATCACTATTGATAATGGCTTTCCTTGGCATCAGAGAAAGCGTGTCACGCCCAGCAACCTCCATAGTTTTCTCTTGCTCCATGGGAAAAGCGGAACCAATGGTCTTTTTGAGCAGCTCTGCCGTTTGAGGACCAATTTGCAAATTATGGCTTTTCCGCACAAAGGAAATAATCGCTTCGTCAAAATCATCTCCAGCGACCTTGACAGACTTCACAACCACCGGTCCGCCTAAGGACAAAATGGCGACTTCGGAAGTACCTCCACCGATGTCCACAATCATGGAACCTTGGGCTTCTGTGACCGGCATGGCAACACCCAAGGCTGCGGCCATCGGTTCATCCACCAAATATACTTTTCGTGCTCCGGCGCGCTCTGCCGAATTAATGACGGCGCGACGCTCCACCGTTGTGATGCCCGAAGGAACTGCGATGACCACCCGGGGTCGTTGGATGGAGCGTCCTTCATGTGCTTTTCTCAAGAAATACCGTAAAAGTTTTTCTGTGATTTCAAAATCCGCAATCACCCCGCCTTTGAGTGGGCGAACGGCTTCAATATTTTTAGGTGTCTTACCCAACATTTCGTAGGCTGCGGAGCCCACGCCCATTCCATCAAAAATCACCTCGTTGGTGCCTTTGTAGACTGCAACCACGGAAGGCTCATCCAGAAGAATGCCACGCGAGTGAGAGGCCACCAAGGTGTTCGCCGTACCTAAGTCAATGCCAAGGTCTTCGGAAAAAGACAGAAAAGGGCCGAAAATCCGATCAAACACAGTTTCAAGAAGATGAGGAATGGGAGACGCCTAATGGGCTCCAGCAGTATAGCCGAAGGGGGAAAAGAATTACTTCGCCGCCTGGTATTCGCCCTTGAAAAGCATGCCTTCTTCGTAATCTCGCCCTTTGACGAAATCCAAGGTAAAGAGTGCGCCAATCAACAAAAGCCCCGTTACGAGAAGCAAGACGCTCTCAAGGGGAGGACCTGGCTTAATCACCTTAGGCTCTTTAAGCTTTTTCTCTTTCTTTGCCTTAGGGGCTTTGCCCTTTGACTTCTTGGGTGCCTTTTTTGCGGCTTTATTTCTACGAGCTGCCATGATTTCTCCTACAGGCGAGTCACAACGGCGTCACCCGCAGAAATCTGAGCATTGCCATTCATCTGGATGGTGGCTGCAGCTTGGTGAGTGTTAACCGTTTCGACGTAAATCCGGCCTTTGTAAACCGCACCGTTGTACACGTCAAAGGTGTAGCCCGGCTTCACTTGATCTTGACTGCCTAAGTTAATGACAACCACAGGGGTGCCGTTATAGGTAGCATCCAACACTACACCAGAAAGATCCGGCTGAGCGTTTAGACTCTTCAAGTCAACTTTGTACAGCTTGGCAACTTCGGCAAGCTTGGCCTCAGCTGTGTCGGCGCGGCCAATCTCGCGACCTAACGCGATAGACAACTCATCATTCGTGCGTAGGGCATCATCCTTAGAGCGTTCTGCAGAGGACTTTGCCTTCAACGCAGAGTCCCGATTGTCAATGGCATCGTCGCGGTCAGTGCGCAAGTTACGGCCTTCTTTATTCAGTTCACCGATGCGCGCAGTATTCGTGCGATTCGTGCTTTCCAAATCACCCAGTTTGCCATCAATCCCCGCAAGACGTTCTCGCAAATCACCATTTTGATTCTGCTCCGTCTTCAAATCTTCGGCTAACGCATCACGGTCACTTTCTACCTGAGCCTTGGCAGCCGCCAAGCGGTCCTTGGCGCCTTCGGCGTTGGTCAGTTGAGATTGAAGCTCCATAATTTGCTCCTCCGTATCAACAATTTTTGTATCAAGTTGGGCCTGAAGGTCCTCTGCCTGGGTGCGAAAACTCTCACTGGTTCCAACAAGGGAAGCAGCGGAGCCCACAAAGAGGGCAGCGAGGGCGAGATTCAGGACGAGAAAAACCTTTCCTATAGGGCTCATGGATGAATGGCGAGCAGAATGCTGGGGGGATTATGGGAGGCAGTTGCCGGTACGAGGAGTATTAGACACTCTCCGAGGCGCGGTTTCACCCTCCTTGGTGCAAGAAAGGTTACTTGCGATGGAAGATGGGGTCAAGCAAAGCCCACAAAAGTCCAATGGCGGCCAACAGAGGAAGCAAAAGCCACCCCCACTGAAGATAGGGTGTGGAGTGTTGAGCAACGATCATGGGGAGGGAAACGGCGAGAAATCCAGCTTTCCCCCTCTCAATACTCTCGAGGAGCTTACCGGTCGGGCCGACGAGCACCGTTTGCCCTGTATTCGTGCCTCGAATGACAAAACGCCCAGTTTCAAGTGCTCGGTACTGGGTGGCGGCCACCATTTGGTCCATTTCTTCGCTGAGCCCGTACCAGTTTTCATTGGAAAGAACAAGAAAAGCCTCAGCACCACGCTTTGCTTGGCGTCGGAATACACCCTCGAAGACATTTTCCCAGCACACGGCCACCCCTAGGTCGTGACCATGAACCCGCAAGGGTCCTGGGCGATTCGGCTGGTCAAAATCTGGGAGAAGCCCGAAGGATCCAAAAACGGATAAAGAAAGGGCGTCGGCACCTGGGAAAGCACCGCCAAGCGGAAGTTGCTCTCCGAAGGGCACTAACTCCATTTTTGCGGCATGGGCGGTCATTTGACCGCTTGGGTCAAAGGCAACGACCTCAGAAGTGCGCGGGCTCCAAATGCCACTTTCTTCAGAGACCCCTTGATAGAAATGACATCCGACGACGAGCCAAGGGGGCGATGTAGCCTGACCCGCAAAAACTTCTCGGGCAACTTCCGTTTGAAAATGATGAAGATGCTCCACCGGAACCACTTCATCCGGGCTGCCAGGCCAAGGGCGGCGCATGACACCCTCCGCATCCAAAGGCACCATTGGGAAAGGAAACATCGTCTCTGCCCATAAGACTAATTCAGCCGACGGATGCGCGGCGAGGGCCCGGGCAGTCCATTCCACTTGTCGTTCATAGATTTCAATCGCCGACGGCGGGCCACCCCCTTCTAATTCCCTCGCATGCTTTTCATCGACGCCGATATTGGCCTGCACCGCTACCGTCCATAAGGAATCCCCACTTTTCATCGGCGCCCCTCTGGGGAACCCAAAGACAATGGCAAGGAAGATCATTCCCAAAGCGAGGAATCGATTGCCAAGCCCTGAAGCGAATGCCTTCAATGGAATAAGCCCAAGAAGGCAGCCAAAATAAAGGACCACCAATACCCAGCCGCGCTCTCCGAGGACGTCAGCGGTGTTTTGCACCAACCACCAATGAGACAAACCCAATGAGTAGGATCCCCACGGTACGCCACCCATCGGCGCAATGGTGCGAAAGAATTCGACCGCCAGCAAGGCAAAAAACGCGGCGACAAAAAGGCTGCGTCGACGCCGGAGACGTCGGTAAAGCCAGCCCTCCAAAACCCACCAACCTCCTAAGTAAAACCCTACGCCAAGTGGAGGCGCCCAAGGAAGTTCGGGGGCAACTTGACCGAGAAAACGAAAGGCTAAGGAAAAGAAAGCCAAGCCACCCACGAGATCCCCCTTCCAGGTCCCTCCTTTTTCCCAATAGAGCATTCTCAAGACAGGAGCAAAGAAGATGAACCCTGCCCAACTCCACCCAGGAAGAGAAAGGGCGCGCACCCCCGCCGCAAGGAGAGGAAGGCTGTAGAGAAAAAGGCGGGAAGGAATCAACCGAGCGGGAGATAAGTAATGGCGTCTCCAACGTGCCGTTCAGCGCGTGGGGGAAGGAGAAGAAGGGCATTCGCGCCGGCAAGTGCAGACCAATCTCCGGATCCTGATTCTTCACACACACGAACGCCGATAAGGCCGTCCTCTTGCACGCTTGAAGTAGCCGGAAGATAGCGAGGCCGCTTTCGAGAGCTTGCAGGAGTGAGCAAAACGCCGGCTTGGGGTTGCGGGAGTTTTGGGGAATGTTGGCCTGATAATTGATTCAGAAGGGGTCGGCCAAAGATTTCCAACATCACAAAAGAGGAAATGGGATTCCCAGGAAGGCCCAATACAAATTGTTGATTGCGGCAACCGGCCCAGACCGGTTTTCCCGGTTGGACACTCACCCCATGAAATAGCTTCTCCACATGAAGGCTTGCGAACACCTCGGGAAGGTGGTCTTTTTGTCCCATGCTGACTCCGCCAATGGTGATGACAAGGTCCGCAATCGCCAAGGCATCGGCCACCGACGACTCCAAGGCTTCCGGGTCGTCCAAGACATGAGTCTGCTCCACGACAAACCCGCCGAAGGACTCGACCTGTAAGGCAACGCCCACCCGATTGGAATCACGCACTTCATGCAGCTCCGGAATGGTATCCCAAGGGACCACTTCATCTCCGGTGGACAGAATGACCACACGAGGCTTCGGAAACACTTGCACTTCTTTGGCTCCACAGCCTGCCGCTGCTGTGATGTCCGCCGATGTCATCCGCTGGCCGGCGTGCAAGATTTCTTTCCCTTCCATGCCCATTTCTCCGGCTTGACGAATGTGACGCCCAGCCAAGGGCATTTCTTGGACGAACAAGGTGCCTTCGTGCACTTCGGTGCATTCCACGGGAACTACCGTGTCAGCTCCTGGAGGCACGGTTCCCCCGGTCATCACGGCAACTGCTTGGCCGACGCCAATCATGGGCACTTCAGCCGTTCCCGCGTAGACCGTTGACAAAAGTTCACGGGGGATTTCCTGATCCTCACTCCTTAAAGCAAATCCGTCCATCGCAGAGCGTGGCAAAGGTGGTTCCATACGATCCAAGGAAATGGCTTTCCCCAAGACTCGCCCAAGGCTGGCCAAGAGAGGGATGGGTTCCGCCGACCGAGGGGGCGTGGCCCGCATGAGCAATTGCGACAAAGCACTTTCACAGGAAACCAGAGGGTTTCCGCGATGTTGAGATTCACAAATATCTGAAGTCATGGGGCGCCGATTTGCCAAGAAGAAGCCATAATAAGAAGGCCCGCCGTTCGTAACCCAAGAACATGCTCCGCATCCCCCTCCTCCCCCTCCTCCTTCTTTGCGCCTGTGATCAACCGTCGGAAGCTTCCACTGACGCCCCCTCGAATGTAGAAGAAACTGATACCGTCGCTATCTTGGTTCGCACTGCCCCAGTGTTGATTCAGGATATAGAAGAATTTATAGAAGCCGTTGCCAACACTCATTCATTGGACCAAGTGGATGTTTTCCCGGAACGCGTGGAGCCTATATTGACTCTCCACGTCGAAGAAGGAGAGGTCGTTCAAAAAGGCCAAGTGCTTGCAGAATTGCGAAAGGATGTGGCGTCTCTTGCCTTAGATGAAGCCGAAACACGCATGGTAGAGGCGGAAAATGACGTAGAAAGGACACGACGGGATTTCGGGCGGAATCAACAGCTGGCGGAAACCCAAGGGGGCACCTCTCTTTTGAGTGACCGTGACCTAGATGCGTCACGCCAAGCCATGATGACGGCAAAGTCTGCCTTGGAGACAGGCCGTGTTGCCGTCGGGCGCGCAGAATTAGATTTGAACCGTTGCACATTACGAGCCCCCATCTCTGGCACGGTCACAGCCCGTGAAATCTCCGTCGGCGGGATGACCAACATGGCCACACGGGCTTTCCAGATTGTTGACCTCTCCCAGCCAAGAGTCATCTTCTACCGACCTCAAAGAGAAATGGCCCTACTTCGTGTGGGCCAGCTCTTGCTAGGAACCAGTGAAGCACTTCCTGGACAGGATATCACCGGAGCCATTGAGCGTATTTCACCCGTTGTCGATGCGGAAAGTGGAACGATAAAGGTGACGGCTTTATTAGACAAAGAATTTGCCGGCATGCCCACCGGGATTTTGATGCGTCTTCGCATCATTTTGGACCGCCATGAAAACGCGCGCCTCATTCCTAAACGTGCGCTCATGCACGATGCCGATGGCATTCATTGCTTCGCCATCCGCGAGGGAAAAGCCGTGCTGCTCACGGTGATACCTGGGTTTGAAGATAGTGAGTACATGGAAGACCTCGGTAGTGAATTACAACCGGATGACTCTATCGTCATTGTTGGCACGGACCGCCTTGAAGAAGGAGACTTGGTCGACATCTCTAACGAATCATGAGTGACGATTCCTCGGCACCCTCTCAAGGCGGCATCCTGAGTTTTGGAGTTCATCGGCCCGTCGGCACCCTCATGGTGGTGCTTGCGGCCGTGGTCTTTGGCGTCGTCTCACTCTCAAGGCTACCGGTGGATTTACTACCCGCCGTGGACTATCCCTCTTTGACCGTGCGCACGCAATACCCTGGGGCTGCGCCGGAAGATGTGGAAGAGCGCGTCACGGAAAAGCTAGAGGACTCTCTTTCCACGGTCGGCAAACTCGTCAGCATCCGTTCGAGTTCACGCGCCGAAGTTAGTGAAATATTTATGGAATTTGAGTGGGGTTCCAATCTCCCCTTCTTGGTTCAAGATGTCCGCGAACGCGTGGACCGCGTGTTTTTGGGGCAAGGCGTTGAGAAGCCACTCATTCTCCGTTATGACCCCAGTTTAGATCCAGTACTTCGCGTGGCCGTATTTGGCGGCGATAACCTCGTACGCCTCCGTGATATTGCTGAGCATGAAGTGGAACGAGAGCTGGAAGGCATCCCGGGCGTGGCGGCCGTGCGCGTGCGTGGTGGCTTAGAAGATGAAATCCAAGTTCACGTTGACCCACAACGCTTGGCCTCCTTTCATCTTTCTGCCGAACTTATTCGAGATCGGCTTAAACAAGAAAACATCAATGTCCCTGGCGGGTCTTTGGAAGAAGGGGCTACGGAATACGTCGTAAGGACTTTGAATGAATTTCAAACTTTGGAGGAGATGGAAGACCTTCCCATTGTGACCAAAGGCGATGCCATCATTAAACTCAAAGACTTGGCACGCGTTGTGCGCACGCATAAAGACCGAGACGTCATCTTGCGCGTTGACGGAAAAGAAGCCGTAGAGGTCGACATCTTCCGAGAAGCCGGGGCGAACATCGTGGATGTGGCCGCCGCCGTCCGAGAAAAGATTTTCCCGAAAGACCCGAAAAAACAATCCAAAAGCATCCAAGGAAGGCTTCCTGAAGATATTCAACTGACTCTTTTGAGTGACCAATCTGATTTCATCAGCAAAGCTATTCAAGAAGTCAAACAAGCCGCCTTGATTGGTGGGCTCTTGGCCGTCCTCGTTTGCTTTCTCTTCCTCCGGCGTTTTGCGGTTACCGTCGTCATCGGCCTCTCCGTCCCCATCTCGGTCATCGCCTCGTTCGGCGCGATGCACGTCGGGGGTGTCACCATGAATGTGATGAGTTTGGGTGGTCTTGCTTTGGGCATCGGCATGCTGGTCGACAATGCCATTGTCGTTTTGGAGTCCATCACCCGATGCCGGGAAGAAGGAGATTCCCCGAAGGTTGCCGCCGTGCGCGGGGTCAGGGAAGTCGGGACCGCCGTCACCGCGTCCACCCTCACCACGATTGCGGTTTTTGCCCCCATTGTTTTTGTAGAGGGGCTTGCGGGGCAAACCTTTGGAGACCAAGCCATGACGGTGGTTTCGTCGCTTTTACTCTCTCTTGCGGTTGCCCTATTTTTCATTCCAGGCCTAGCCGCGCGAATCCCCCACAAAGAAGCATCCGGACCACGCTCCATCGTTTGGTTTCCGCGCATGCGCCAAGGCAAAGGATTCTTTCACGTATTCAAAAAGGGGAAATCACGCTGGACTTGGCCCATCTCTTTAGTTGCCCTCGTTTTTGCATTCTGGCTTTTTCAAGAAAAGTCTCAAATCCTCGCTCCCTTCGCCGACGCCCTGAAGTCGGCCGGACGCGGTGGATGGAACCCGGTGCCCGAAGACCTTCAAAGCAAAGCGGCTCGTCTCAATTTCTTTAGCCTTCTCCTTGCCGTCCCCGCCTTCTGGATGATTGGCGAACCCATTCTCCGCCTTTGCACAAAAGTTTTCGCCGACTTTTTCGAGGCTGGTGTGTATCTCGCCCAACTCGTCCTTAAACTCCTCTTGGCGGTGCTTGGCGCCGTCTTATGGTTGCCCGGTCAAGCAGTCTCCACCACGCAAGCCTATCTTGAAAAGGTGTACCCCATTGTCCTGAAACGAGCACTCAGAGCACCGGCGTTCATCCTCCTCCTTGTCATTATTCTTGCAGGCGCGTCCTTGCAAACTGCGAAAACTTTAGGGAAAGAACTCCTCCCCGAAGTGCTCCAAAGTGAATTCCATGCGGAACTCTTTTTCTCTTCTGGATCTCCCTTAGAAGAAACCGACGCCCTCGCTCAATTGCTGGAAAGAAAACTGGCGCAACTTCCTGAAGTACTGGAAACAGCCGTGATTAGTGGAGCGGATCGTGACTCCACTTCTACCCGAGAAGAAGGTCCACATACCGCTCGCATTCTTGTTCGGACAAATACCGAAGGAGATGCGCGTGCGACTGAATTGCACGTAGAGAATGAAGTTCGCCAACTTCTAAAAAGAGAGCCCGCGTTGGCTCGTTTCCGCATTCGTAGGCCTACGCTCATGGCCATGAATGCACCCTTGGAAGTAGAAATTCTCGGGGATGTTTTAGATGATCTGCGCATCGTTGCACAGGATGTAGAGAACCGCATGGCGCATTTACCCGGCATCGTGGATGTCCGAAGCTCTATGCGCCGCGGAACGCCGGAAGTTCGCGTTGAACTCGACCGAGAGCGTATTGCTCATCACGGTCTTACCGTCGCCACCATTGCCAATCGCCTTCGACTTGCAGTGGAAGGCGAAATTGCTTCTACTTTTCCAGGAAAAGATGAACGTATTGACATTCGGGTGCGTGGTGACCTCACGCGGATTCATCAAGTCGAACAACTCAGAGACTTGCCCATCAACCCCGAAGCCGACCGACCTGTTCCTCTGGGAGCTGTCTCCACGTTTCACATTGAAGATGGTCCCAGCGATATCCGCCACGTCGGTAACCAACGCGCCGCCGTTCTCAGTGCATCTCTTGCTGGGTTTGATCTAGGGGAAACGGCCGAGCAAGTGGAAAACCTTTTGTCTGAAACGAAATTGCCCCCAGGAATGGAGATACGCTTGGCGGGTCAAAAAGTGGAAATGGATCAAGCGCTTAGCTCGCTTGCATTTGCTCTCTTGCTCGCCATCTTCTTAGTGTACGCCGTCATGGCAGCCCAATTTGAATCACTTCTCCAACCCTTCCTCATTCTCTTCTCTGTTCCATTAGCAGGCGTTGGTGCCGTCCTAGCACTGGCAGCGACGAACACGCCTCTTTCGGTGATTGCCCTTTTGGGCGCGGTGGTTCTCGCAGGAATTGTGGTGAACAATGCCATTGTCCTAGTAGATCGCATCAATAAAAACCGTACGCGGGGCATGGAGCTGAACGAGGCCATCCTTGAAGCAGGGCATGCGCGGCTCCGCCCCATCCTCATGACTACAGCCACCACTGTTTTAGGCATGTTGCCATTGATGGGTTTTTTTGGTGTTGGCAATGCCGAGGGTGTCGAGCTCCGCGCGCCCATGGCTCTTGTCGTGATCGCCGGTCTTCTTACCTCGACACTCTTGACACTCATCGTCATTCCTACGGGGTATCGCCTCCTCGCGCGCATTCAACATGACACCGTCCGCTGATTCGGGGCATCCCTCATTAAGGCGTTTCTTTCGCGCTCTCAACCGACGCCCTGTTGCCGTCGGGATGCTTACTTTGGCATTGCTGGGCGCTGCGACCATTGCCGCTTGGCGCATCCCAATTGAGCTCATCCCCAAAGGATTTGCCTCTTCGACGATTAGTGTGACCGCCCCGTGGCAAGGTGCCAACCCCACGGAAATTGAGAACAAAATCATCCGGCCCTTGGAAGAGGAACTCCGCACAATTCGCGGGGTCAAAGACATTATTTCTGTGGCAACACCGGGCACGGCCATTGTCTCACTGACCTTTCCCGGCGATTTTGATATGGACCAAGCGCAAGCTGAAGTCTCAGACCGCATTGAACGTGTTCGGCCAAAACTGCCACGTGAAGTAGATCGCGTGCGAGCCCAACGTAGACAGGCTGACCAAATGCCCATCCTTTTCCTGGGTGTACTTTACCCACCGGAAGATTGGGACGACGCGCAAGATGTCATTGGAGAATCTCTAAAGAACCGTATTGAAGCCGTTGATGGCGTCGCATCAGTTTTCGTCCGCGGTATTTCACCCTCATCCATTCGTATTCTCCTCGACGAAGAACGGGTGGTTGCTAACCGTGTCGACATCGGTGAACTCTTGCGTGCTTTACAAGGAGACAACCTTTCTCAACCCGCTGGCGACTTAGAGGAGGGAGGAGATCGGCATATTATCCGCGTAGATTCCCGATTCAAGTCGATTCAAGAAATTGAAGAGTTTCCGGTTCGAGACGGACTTACCATCCAAGACATAGGCCGTGTTGCTAAAGTCCGCAGTGCTCCGGAATACCTATTTCGCATTAACGGACGCTATGCCATTAGCGTTGGAGTAAGCAAAGAAACGTCGGCAAATACGTTTGAGGTATGTAAGTCCGTGACGGATCTGGTAACGAAAGACCTACCCAATGATGTTGCGCTAGGCAGTTATGACTATTCCATTTTCTGGAATCAAGGGGAGAATATCCAGGCCACACTAGAGAGCCTTGTGAAAGATGCAGCCCTCGGCGGTCTCATTGCCGTGGGTGTTCTTTGGATGTTTCTTCGGCGACTTCGCTACACCTTATTGATTGCGGTCTCCATTCCTTTCAGTGTATTACTAACATTAGCGTGGCTCTATTTCACAGGAGACAGCTTCAACATGCTCTCTATGATGGGGATTACCATTTCTATCGGAATGTTAGTGGACAATTCGGTTGTGATTGTTGAAAGCATTTTTTCACGACGAGAACGTGGGGCGTCCTTGGATGACGCTTGTACCAACGGGCCTTCCGAAGTCATGCTGGCTGTGGTCAC
>Ga0302120_10000096_pt1 | contig 33346 bp, 29 predicted proteins | sample AG5_Bottom_MG_FD_203118 | JGI IMG/M metagenome (GOLD analysis project Ga0302120, IMG submission 203118) | Marine microbial communities from Western Arctic Ocean, Canada - AG5_Bottom | ecosystem: Environmental > Aquatic > Marine > Oceanic | place: Canada: Western Arctic Ocean | collected 2017-10-01 | reverse complement strand
CTCCTTTCAGCGGACCGGGATCCGGAGGTCGACGACGTGGAGGTCGAGGCCGGCCTACGACCGCGACGCCTCGACGAGTTCGTCGGCCAGGCCGAGCTGAAGGGCCACCTCAGGGTGATGCTGGAGGCGGCCCGCCGGCGGGGGCAGGCGGCTGACCACTTCCTCTTCGCCGGTCCGCCGGGACTGGGCAAGACCACCCTGGCCCACATCGTGGCCGCCGAGATGGCCGCTGAGATGCACGTCACCTCGGGCCCGGCCCTGGAGCGTGCCGGTGACCTGGCGGCCATCCTGACCAAGTTGGAACCCGGCGACGTCCTGTTCATCGACGAGATCCACCGGTTGGCCCGGGCCGTGGAGGAGGTCCTCTACCCGGCCATGGAGGACTTCGCCCTGGACATAGTGCTGGGCAAGGGGCCGGCCGCCCGTTCGATCCGGCTCGAGCTTCCACCGTTCACCCTCGTGGGTGCGACGACGCGCACAGGCCTGATCACCGGGCCACTCCGCGATCGGTTCGGCCTCACGGCACGACTCGAGTACTACGAGCCGGCCGATCTGCAGTCCATCGTCACGCGCGCCGCCGGGATCCTCGACGTGGACCTGGACGAGGAAGGTGCCAAGGAGATCGCCCGACGCTCCCGGGGTACGCCACGCATCGGCAACCGGCTGCTCCGCCAGGTCAGGGACTTCGCCCAGGTTGAACGCAGCGGCGTGGTGGACGGCCCGGTGGCGCGCGACGGCCTCGCCTTCTTCGGCGTGGACGACCTGGGCCTCGACAAGCCTTCCCGGGAGATCCTCTCGGTCCTCTGCAGGCGGTTCGATGGTGGGCCGGTGGGGCTCAAGACCCTGTCCATCAGCGTCAGCGAGCCGGAGGACACCGTGGAGGACGTCTACGAGCCGTACCTCATCCAGCAGGGCCTCCTGCACCGCACCCCGAAGGGCCGGGTGGCCACGGCTGCCGCCTACGACCACCTGGGGATGGACAGGCCCCCCGTGCCGGTGCGCCGTGCCGGGTTCCTGTTCGAGGACTGACCAGGCTGACCCGGGCCAGCCGGGCCGACAAGGCCAATCGGACCAGACGGGCCAACCGCGCCCCGGGTGCCATGCGGGCTGACGGGGCCGGACCCCGGCCGTAGGCTGACCGGCCCATGGGACCGGAAGACTTCGCATACCAGCTCCCGGATGCTGCGATTGCCCAGGTGCCCCCGGCGGACCGGCCGGCGGCCCGGCTGCTGGATGCTGTAGGTGACCGCGTCGTGCACCGGACGGTCCGCGACCTGCCATCGCTGCTGGGACCCGGTGACGTGCTGGTGGTCAACGACACCCGCGTGCTGCCCGCCCGATTGCGACTTCGCCGTCGGACCGGGGGAAGCGCCGAGGTGCTGCTGCTGAGGGCACTGGAGGGCGACGGGACCTGGGAGGCCCTGGTACGGCCCAGCCGCAAGCTGCCCGAGGGGACGACCCTGGCAGTGGACGACGACCTCTCGGTGGAGGTCGGCCGGGACCTGGGCGACGGGAGGCGCCACGTCCGGCTGCTCTGCAACGGTCCGGTGCTCGAGGCCGTCCACCGTTGTGGCGAGATGCCGTTGCCCCCGTACCTCACGACGGTCCTGGAGGATCCCGACCGCTACCAGACGGTCTACAGCCGCCGATCCGCGTCGGCGGCGGCCCCGACGGCCGGACTCCACCTGACCGAACAGGTTCTGGACGCCTGCCGGGCAGCCGGAGCACGCATCGAATCGCTGGAGCTGGTGATCGGGCTGGACACCTTCCGCCCGGTCACCGTGGACGACCTGGACGACCACCGGATGCACCGGGAGGACTACTGCGTGCCGGCTACCACCCTGGAGGCCTGTCGTGATGCCAGCAGGGTCATCGCCGTCGGAACCACGACGGTGCGGGCCCTCGAGTCGGCGGCACGCTACGGCGCGGAGGGCCGGACCGACCTCTTCATCCGTCCACCGTTCGACTTCCGGGTCGTGGACGTCCTCCTGACCAACTTCCACCAACCGCGTTCCAGCCTGCTGGTCATGCTCGAGGCCTTCGCCGGTCCCCGCTGGAGGGAGCTCTACGGGACGGCGCTGGCAGACGGCTACCGCTTCCTCTCGTTCGGCGACGCCATGCTCGTGGGCCGGGCCCGTCCAGACAGGTCGGGGGCGTAGTCGTGGGGCCACGCCAGGGCGTGAGCCAGGTCGAGGGACCCGGTCCGTCATGAGGGCCACCTTCACCACCGCCACCACGGACGGCGGAGCCCGGACCGGGCGGGTCGACACCCCCGGCGGGTCGTTCGCCACGCCGTGCTTCATGCCGGTCGGTACCCGAGGAGCCGTGCGCCACCTCTCCTCGGTGGACCTGGTGGACCTGGGCGTCGAGGTGGTGCTGGGCAACACGTACCACCTGATGCTGCGTCCCGGTGCGGAGGTGGTCCGGAACCTGGGCGGACTCGGGAAGTTCGCCGCCTGGGAGGGCGTGACGCTCACCGACAGCGGCGGATACCAGATCTTCTCCCTGAAGCCGAAGGTCGACGATTCCGGGGCGACCTTCAGGTCCAGCTACGACGGGTCCACACACGTGCTCACCCCGGAGACGGCGGCATCCGTGCAGGCGGATCTGGGGGCCGACATCCAGATGGTCCTGGACGTCTGTCCGGCGCTGCCCGCCGACGAACCCATCCTGCGCCGGGCGGTGGAGCGGACGGCGGCATGGGCGGCCCGTGGCCGCCGGGCGTTCCTGGACCACCCGGACGCCCCCGCACGCCAGTGCCAGTTCGGCATAGTGCAGGGCGGGGTGGACCCGGTGCTGCGGGCCGAGAGCACCCGGCGGACACTCGAGGTGGGCTTCGACGGCTACGCCGTCGGCGGCATGAGCGTGGGGGAGTCCCGCGACGAGATGCTGGAACCGCTGGCTGTCGTCACCTCCTTGCTGCCGTCGGACCAGCCGCGCTACTTCATGGGCCTGGGGGATCCGGCGGGCCTCGTGGAGGTGGTGGCCAGGGGAATCGACATGTTCGACTGCGTGCTACCCACCCGGCTCGCGCGGCACGGAACCGTGCTGACCACCGGAGGCAGGCTGAACCTCCGGAACGCCCGGTTCGCCAGGGACGACCTCCCACTGGATCCGGCGTTCCCGGCCAGCCCGGCGGCCCGATGGTCACGCGCCTACCTTCGGCACCTCCTGATGACCGATGAGCCCACCGGCCGGCGCCTCCTTACCCTCCACAACCTGGCCTGGCTGTTGGACTTCGTGGACCGGTTGAGGGCGGCCATCGAACAGGGACGGTTCGAGGCGTTCAGGACCGAGACGTTGGCCGTCTGGGGCTGACCCGACGGGCCTAGGCTGCCCGGGTCCGGTGATCCGACCCGACCGGCCCCACGGTCTTTGACCGACTACCTGCAAGGGGCCGACCTCCTCCAAAGGACGAACTCCCACCATGGCTGGCTTCATTCCACTGATTCTCATCTTCGGGCTCATGTACGTCCTGATGATCCGCCCGCAGCAGAAGAAGGTGAAGGCGCAGCAGGCGCTTGTCTCTTCCATCCAGAAAGGCGACGAGGTGGTCCTCAACTCCGGGATCTTCGGCGTGGTCAAGGACGTGGAGGACGACATCCTGTGGCTGGAGGTCTTCGACGGCATCGAGCTGAAGGTGCTTCGCGGGTCCGTGGACGGTCGCTTCAACGAGCCGGCTGCCGACGAGCCGGCTGCCGACGAGCCGGCTGCCGACGACGATTCCGATGAAGGTCCGATAGTGGGCTGAGCCCACAGACCGCCCTGCCCCGCCACCCGGTACATCCATGCCACGTCGCCAGCTCGTATTCCTGATCGGGATCGTCACCCTCACCGTCGCCGTTTCGGTGATGACGGTCGTCTGGCGAAACGAGCCGCTGCTAGGCCTCGACCTGCAGGGCGGCGTGTCGGTCAGGTTGGTGGCGGTCGGCCCGGCCGACGAGGAGATGCTGGACCAGGCGGTTGAGATCATCCGTGACCGGGTGGACGGCCTGGGCGTGGCCGAACCCGAGATCTCACGGACCGAGAACGGCGTGATGGTCTCGTTGCCCGGCGTGGACGACCAGGAACGGGCGCTCTCGCTGGTGGGAACCACGGCCGAGCTCCGGTTCCGGCCCGTCTGTGGCGTGTACTCCGCCCGCGGCGCCTCCCGGCCGGCCTCCGGCGTGGTGTCGGCCATGCCTGCCCCGTGCGAGGCGGTCACCACCGGCGAGGTCGTCCCGGCGGTCGGCCCGGCCGGCGTGACCCTTCCCGAGGACGACCGACCCGGGGACTTCGTGGTGCTGGGCCTGAGGGGCGAGGAGGGCGGGCGGCGCTACCTGCTCGGCCCCAGCCTCCTCACCGGCGAGGCGGTAAGTGACGCCGATGCCCTGTTCATCGACTACCAGTGGCAGGTCGGCCTCGAGCTCCACGAGGGCGCCGTGGGCATCGACGGCTTCAACGCCATCGCCGCCCTCTGCTTCTCCGGCTCTCCGGCGTGTCCACGCGCGGACGGTGTCACCAACGGTCGTCTGGCCATCGTGCTGGACGGCCAGGTCGTGACCGCTCCCTCGATCCGGGCGCCCGAGTTCCGCAGGGACGCCATCCTCATCTCGGGGGGCTTCGAGAAGATCGAGGCCGACGACGTCTCCCTGGCGCTGCGCTACGGCGCCCTGCCCGTCGAGTTGGAACCCGAGAACATCCGCCTGGTCTCGGCCACGATCGGTGAGGACTCGTTGCGGGCCGGCGTCGTGTCCGGCCTCATCGGCCTTCTGCTGGTCGCCGTGTTCATCGTCGGCTACTACCGGATCCTGGGTCTCGTGGCGCTGGTCAGCCTGGCCGTCTCCGGCGCCATCCTCTGGTCGATCATCGCCCACCTGGGGACGCAGTCGGGCCTGGCGCTGACCCTGGCCGGGGTCACCGGAATGGTCGTGGCGATCGGCGTCTCCGTCGACTCCAACGTCGTGTACTTCGAGCACCTGAAGGAGGACGTGCGCGACGGGCGGACGGCCCGCTCCTCGGTGGATCGGGCGTTCCCTATCGCCTTCTCCACCATCGTCAAGGCGGACACGGCCTCCCTCATCAGCGCCGGCCTGCTCTGGTACCTGACCGTCGGAGCGGTACGCGGCTTCGCCCTCTACCTCGGGTTGGCCACCATCCTGGACCTGGTCGCCACCTACTTCTTCATGGGACCGATGATCCGCCTGCTCTCCACCACACGTTGGTTCGCCGAGCATCCGGAGCGCTTCGGCCTCCCGTCCAGCGGTGCCGTGTCGGCCACGGCAGGCAGCCTCAGGCGGGCCGGGGCATGAGCGTCCTGGGCGGCCTCTACCGGGGCGAGTCGCCGGTGGACTTTCCGGGCCTGTGGCGTCGCGCCGTGATCGTCTCAACGGTCGCCGTGCTGGTAGGGCTGGCCTCGTTCGGCGTGCGTGGCCTGAACCTGGGCCTGGACTTCGAGGGCGGTACGTCCTTCGAGGTGCGCTCACCGGGGACCAGCGTCGCCGAAGCCCGGCAGGTGATGGAACGACTCGATGCGGCCGATGCCCGGATCCAGATAGTGGACCGCGAGGTGCTCCTCATCCGGTCCGACGTCCAGGATCCGACCAGGGCCGCCGAGATACGCGACGTCCTGGCGGCGGAACTCGGACAGGTCGAGGCATTCGAGCAGGTCGGTCCCACCTGGGGAGACGAGGTGACCGACAAGGCCGTCCGTGCCCTGCTGGTCTTCTTCATCGTCGTGGCGCTCTACATCACCGTGCGCCTGGAGTGGAAGATGGCTGTCGGGGCGATGGTCGCCGTCGCCCACGACATCGTCCTGAGCGTCGGCGTCTACTCGATACTGCAGTTCGAGATCACGCCCGCCACCGTCATCGCATTCCTGACCATCATGGGCTACTCGCTGTACGACACGATCGTCGTGTACGACAAGGTCCGGGAGATAGTCGGTCGCCTGGGTGCCACCGAGCGCTACACGTACACCGAGTTGATGAACCTCTCCCTGAACCGGGTCGCCATGAGGTCCATCAATACCAGCGTGACGTCGGCCATCCCGGTCGTCTCGATGCTCCTCATCGGTTCGCTGGCCATGGGCGCCACCACCCTGCGGGAGTTCGCGGTCGCACTGCTGGTCGGGATCTTCGTGGGTTCATACTCGTCGCTCTTCCTCGCCTCGGCCATCGTGGCCGGCCTCAAGGAGCGCGAGGAGCGCTGGCGCCTGGTGTTCCAGAAGGTCAGGTCCCGTGGAGTGGTGGACGGTCCGACGCGGGTCATCGGCCGCCAGGAGGCGGCCGTATCCGACACCCGGGCGGCACCGCGCTCCAGCCCGACCGGTGGCCCGGCGAAGCGCCGTCCGACGATCGCCGCACCCGGTGCTGGTGGGGCGCCACCCCGCCCCCGTAAGAAGAAGCGCTGACCGGATCCGGAGCCCCGGAGGATCGGTCGTGGCGACTATCGTTGGAGGATGCGGGAGTCGCGCGATGAGGCCGACCGGTCCCAGATGGGCCCCTGCTCGGGCCTGACCAGCCGACAGGACCACGAGGCCCATCGGAGACATGGTGGCGGTAGCGCCCTGACGGGGTACGTGTCATGGTGACGGTGACCCGGGTCCTGCCCTGGCGGCGCCGCCCCAGGCCGACGGTCGAGGAGACCTCGACGCTGCTCACCGAGTTCCGGAACCGACACGTCGGTGCCGACACCTCGCTCATAGAGCGGGCGTACCAGGTGGCCCTGGCTGCGCATGCCGGGCAGACCCGCAAGTCGGGCGAGCCATACATCAACCATCCGATGTCCGTCGCCACCATCGTCGCCCGCCAGGGGCTTGACGACACCACGGTTGCGGCCGCCCTCCTCCACGATGCCGTTGAGGACACCCCTGTCAGCCTGGATGACCTGGAGCGGGACTTCGGCTCGGAGGTCCGGCTGATCGTGGACGGCGTGACCAAGCTGGACCGGCTCCACTTCGACACCAGGGAGGAGCAGCAGGCGGCCAGCATGCGAAAGATGCTGGTGGCGCTCTCCAAGGACCTCCGCGTCCTGATAATCAAGTTGGCCGACCGCCTCCACAACATGCGGACCCTGGCCGCCCTCCCGGACCACAAGCAGCAGCGCGTGGCCCAGGAGACCATGGACATCTACGCCCCGCTGGCCAACCGGTTGGGAATGCAGGAGGTGAAGGACCAACTCCAGGACCTGGCGCTGGCCACGCTGCATCCCAAGCGGTACAGCCAGATCGACCAGATGGTCCAGGACCGTTCGCCGGAGCGGGACCTCTACCTGGCACAGCTGGTTGGCGAGGTGGAGGGCCGTCTGGCCGAGTTGGGAATTTCCGGCAGGGTGGCCGGCCGGCCCAAGCAGATCTGGAGCATCTACGAGAAGATGATCGTGAAGGGGCGGTCGTTCGACGAGATCCACGACCTGGTAGGGGTCCGGGTGGTCGTCGACAGCGTGCGGGACTGCTACGCCGCCCTGGGAACGATCCACGCCACCTGGAAGCCGGTGCAGGGCAGGTTCAAGGACTACGTGGCGATGCCCAAGTTCAACCTCTACCAGTCCCTCCACACGACGGTCGTGGGGCCACAGGGCAAGCAGGTGGAGTTCCAGGTACGTACCGTCGAAATGCACGCCCGGGCCGAGTACGGCGTGGCGGCCCACTGGGACTACAAGGCCCTGACGCCGGCGGACGAGATGGCGTGGCTGGGGCGCATCGTGGAGTGGCAGGCCGAGACCGAGGATCCGGGCACCTTCATGGCCAACCTCAAGACCGACCTGGAGTTGGACGAGGTCTACGTGTTCACCCCCAACGGCCAGGTCGTCACCCTGCCCGTCGGTGCCACGACGGTGGACCTCGCCTATTCGATCCACACCGACGTGGGACACACCTGCGTCGGTGCCAAGGTGGGCGGCCGCCTCGTTCCGCTGGAGACCCGGCTGGAGACAGGCGACACGGTCGAGATCGTCACCTCCAGGCAGGCTGGTGCCGGCCCCAGTCGGGACTGGCTGCAGTTCGTGGCCACCCACCGGGCCTCCAGCAAGATCAAGCACTGGTACTCGAAGGAGCGACGTTCGGATGCCATAGACGCCGGATACGAGGACCTCAGTGCCGAGCTCCGCCGGGTCCGGCTCCCCGTGGGCGAGGTCCTAGCGGGCGCCGAACTGGCTGACATTGCGGCCTCGATGAACTACCACGATTCGGACGCGCTCTACGCCGCGGTGGGCGAGCACCACGTCTCGGCCCAGGCCATCGTGGGGAGGGTCGTCAAGGCAGTGCGGGAACTCGAGCCCGAGGACGACGTCGCCGTGGAGGTCCTCCAGCCGCGGCGTCCGCGCCGTGACACCGGGACCGTCGGCGTCCACGTCGAGGGACTGGACGGCATGATGGTGAGGCTGTCCAGGTGCTGTACGCCGGTCCCGCCCGACGAGATCATGGGCTTCGTAACCCGGGGCCGGGGCGTGTCGGTCCACCGCTCGGACTGTGCCAACGCCGTGTCGCTGATGGCCGGCCAGGCCGACCGGTTGATCGACGTGGACTGGGACGGCGACTCCTCGGGCCACTTCGTGGTGTCGGTTGAGATCAAGGCGCTGGACCGGCCCCGACTCCTCCGTGACGTGTCCGGCGTGCTGGCCGACAACCACGTGAACGTGCTGGCCACCAGCACGGCGACCAGTGGGGTGGACCGGGTGGCGGCCATGCGCTTCGAGTTCGAGATCGGCGATCCCTCCCACCTCGAGACGCTGCTGCGCCTGATTCGCGAGGTGGACTCCGTCTACGACGTCCACCGGGTGGTCCCCGGTGGTGGCGGGGACTGAACTCCGCCGTGTGACCCGGCCGTCGGTGGTCGGCCGGGAGGCCTCCGGTTGATTCGGCGGCACGGGCCACGGCCTGTTCCCTAGAGGGCCGGTAGCCTCCATCGCTGTGGTGGACCACGCCTTTCGTGCCCCCAAGGGCACCCGCGACATTCTCTGGCCGGACTCCGCCCGGTGGCGGTCACTGGTCGACGTATTCGCCGACGTGGTCTCCTCGGCGGGCTACCTGGAGGTCATACCTCCGATGTTCGAGCACGTCGAGGTGTTCCAGCGCCTCGGACAGGCAACCGACGTCGTCCGCAAGGAGATGTACTCCTTCGAGGACAGGGGCGGTCGCCAGATCGCCCTGCGCCCCGAGCAGACCGCCTCGGTGGTGCGGGCGTTCTCCGAGCACCGACCCGTGGTTCCCTGGAAGGCCTGGTACGCAGGCCCCAACTTCCGCTACGAGCGTGCCCAGAAGGGGCGCTACCGCCAGTTCGACCAGGTCGGCGTGGAGGTCCTGGGTCCGGAGGACGCACACGTGGACGCCGAGGTGATCGCCCTGGCGTGGCGGTTCTACGAGCGCCTGGGCCTGCGCCGGGTGACCCTGGCGGTCAACTCGCTGGGCAGTCCCGGTGACCGTGCCCGCTACGTGGAGGCACTGAGGGCCCACTTCTCGGCGGACCTGGACTCCCTCAGCGAGGAGTCCCGCACGACCCTCGCCGTGAACCCCCTTCGGGTGCTCGACTCCCGCAGGGAGGCCGACACCGACCTGGTGGCTGCCGCTCCCAGCATGCTGGACCACCTGTCCGACGATGCTGAGGCGCACTTCGGCCGGGTCACCGACGCCCTCGCCGCCCTCGGGGTCCCGTTCACAGTGTCTCCCCGCCTGGTGCGCGGGTTGGACTACTACGTGCGAACCACCTTCGAGTTCGTCGCCGAGGCGCTGGATGCCGCCCAGGATGCCGTGGGAGGCGGAGGGCGCTACGACGGGCTGGCCGAGGACCTGGGAGCCCCTGCCACACCGGGCGTGGGCTTCGCCCTCGGAGTGGACCGGACCCTGCTGGCATGTGATGCGGAGGGCGTGTTCGACGCACCCACCTCGGTCATCGACGTCTTCGTGGTGGACACCACGGGAGGCGAGCGGGCCGTGGTGCTGACCGACGACCTGCGCCGGGCCGGCCTGCGGGCTGACCGGGCATGGGACGGCCGGTCCATGAAGGCCCAGATGAAGGCCGCCGACCGGAGCGGAGCCGCAATGGCGGTCATAGTGGGCGAGGACGAGTTGGCGGCCGGCACGGTGGCCGTCCGGGACCTGAGGGGTGACGGTGGACAGGAGACCGTCGCCCTGGATTCGATGATCGACATCCTGCGAGCGAGGCTTCGTTGACCGACTACTCCACCTCCATGAGGACCGACCGCTGTGGCGACCTGCGGGCCGACGACGTGGACCGCAGCGTCACGCTCTGTGGCTGGGTCGACCGGCGGCGTGAGCACGGAGAGCACCTCGCCTTCGTCGACCTGCGGGATCGCAGCGGCATGGTGCAGCTGGTGATCGACGGCGCGCACGACCTGCGCAGCGAGTACGTCCTGCAGGTCACCGGCAGCGTGCGGCTCCGTCCGAACGACACCGCCAACGAGGCCCTGCCGACGGGCGCCATCGAGATCGACGTGGACGAGGTGACGATCCTGTCCACGTCGGATCCCCTGCCCTTCCCCCTGGACGACCGCACGGAGGTGGACGAGGTTCTCCGCCTCCGCCACCGCTACCTGGACCTGCGGCGTTCCCGCCTGCAGCGGAACCTGGAGGTGCGGGCCCGGGTGAACAGCGCCGTGCGGACCGCCATGGAGGAGCAGGGGTTCATCGAGGTGGAGACCCCGATGCTCATAGCCAGCACGCCGGAGGGCGCACGCGACTTCGTGGTTCCGTCGCGCAAGGAACCCGGCTCGTTCTACGCCCTTCCCCAGAGCCCGCAGCTCTTCAAGCAGCTCTGCATGGTGGGCGGCATCGACCGCTACTACCAGATCGCCCGCTGCCTTCGCGACGAGGACCTGAGGGCGGACCGCCAGTTCGAGTTCATGCAGCTCGACGCCGAGGCCAGCTTCGTCTCCCAGGACGACGTGCTGGCGTTCATCTCACACACGGTGGCATCGGCGGCCGAGGCGATCACGGGTGAACGCCTCGGCGAGATCCCACGGATGTCGTGGCTGGAGGCCATGGAGCGGTTCGGCACCGACAAGCCCGACATCCGGTTCAAGATGGAGCTGGTCGAGTTGACCGAGGTGTTCGCCGCCACGGAGTTCCGTGCGTTCCAGGCACCGTGCGTGAAGGGCATCCGGGTGCCGGGTGGTGCCGAGACGTCCCGCAACCGACTGGACGAGATCACGGACCAGTGCCGGTCATGGGGGGCGAAGGGCCTGGTGTGGATGAAGGTCACCGAGGATGGCCTCAACTCGCCGGTGGCCAAGTTCCTGACCGATGACGAGCAGTCGGCCCTCGCTACGGCGATGGACGCCGAGGTGGGGGACCTGATCCTCATAGTGGCCGACGAGCGCCGCGCCGCCAGGCACATCCTCGGCCTGCTGCGAATCCAGATGGGCCGTCCACCGGTGACGGAGGGAGGCCTCCACTTCCTGTGGGTGGTCGACTTCCCGCTGTTCGAGGGCATCGACGATGCGGGGAACCCGATTCCCGCACACCACCCGTTCACCATGCCCCACCCAGACGACATGGACGCCCTGGATCGTGGCGACCTGCTGGACGTGAGGTCGCAGGCCTACGACCTGGTGCTGAACGGCTGGGAACTGGGCTCCGGGAGCGTACGGATACACCAGCGCGAGGTCCAGGAGCAGATATTCGCCATCCTCGGGATCGGCGCAGCCGAGGCGCAGGCCAAGTTCGGCTTCCTGCTGGATGCCTTCCGCTACGGTCCGCCACCGCATGCCGGCTTCGCCTTCGGGATGGACCGCCTCACGGCGGTCCTGGCGGGAGAGGAGAACATCCGCGAGGTGATCGCCTATCCCAAGACCCAGTCCGGAGCCGATCCGTTGACCGGAGCGCCCACGCCGATCGACGACTGGCAGCTCAAGGAACTGGGCCTGAGGGTCCTGCCGCCGGCCAGCCAGGCGTAGCCGGGCGGGACTCCGGGGGCCGGGTAGCCTCCGGCCGTGTCCGGGGACCTCTTCGCCAGCGCAGCCAAGGAACGACTCGCCCGACGGGCACCACTGGCAGATCGGCTACGCCCGACGCGCCTGGACGACATCGTCGGCCAGGACCACCTGTTGGGTCCCGGAAGGCCGCTCCGCCAGCTCATCGAATCCGACCGCCTCTCGTCGGTGATCCTGTGGGGTCCGCCGGGCACGGGCAAGACCTCGGTGGCCCGCCTCATCGCACGCGTCACCGCCCAGGAGTTCTCCGAGCTGTCGGCTGTCAACGCCAGCGTCAAGGACGTGCGGGAGCTGGTGGCACGGGCCGAGGCCCGCCTGGGTGAACGCGACGTCGGCACCATCTTGTTCCTGGACGAGGTCCACCGGTTCAACAAGGCCCAGCAGGATGCCCTCCTGCCGTCGGTGGAGTCCGGCCTGCTGGTCCTCATCGGTGCGACCACCGAGAACCCCTTCTTCGAGTTGAACCCACCGCTGCTGTCGCGTTCCACCTTGTTCCGCCTCGAGCTGCTGGGTCCGGATGCCGTGAGGCGCCTCCTGGAGCGGGGCCTGGAGGCCGAGGAGGTGGCTGCCGACGAGGACGCCCTGGAACTCCTGGTTGACAGGGCGGCAGGGGACGGGCGCCACGCGCTGACCAGCCTGGAGGTGGCGGCAGCCCTCGCCGTCGGAAGGGGGGAGGGCCGGATCACCCTCGGCGATGCCGAGGCGGCGCTCGGCACCAAGGCACTGCGCTACGGGCGTGACGACCACTTCGACGTGATCAGCGCCTTCATCAAGAGCATCCGGGGATCAGACGTGGACGCCGGGCTGTACTGGCTCGCCCGGATGCTGGCCGCCGGGGAGGACGCCCGGTTCATCGCCCGCCGGCTGGTGATTCTGGCCAGCGAGGACGTGGGGATGGCGGATCCGATGGGGCTTCTCGTGGCCAACGCTGCGGCACACGCCGTGGAGTTCGTGGGACTGCCCGAGGCGAAGCTGAACCTGGCCCAGGCCGTCGTCCACCTGGCGACGGCACCCAAGTCGAACCGGGTGACGGTGGCCCTGGGCAGGGCGGAGGACGACGCCAGGGCGTCGGGTACCGGTGAGGTGCCCATGCACCTGAGGGACGCCCACTACAGGGGCGCTGCCCAGTTGGGCCATGGCACCGGGTACGACTACCCCCACGACCACGCCGATGGATGGGTGGACCAGCGCTACCGGCCCGACGAGGTGGAGGGCAACGTCTACTACGATCCGTCGCCACACGGCTACGAGGGCGAGGTCGCAGGCCGGATGGCTGGACGACCGTTGGCCGACGGAGGAGCAGGACGCGATGGAGGCAGGTGACCTGGTGGCGGTACTGGTGGCGATCGTCTGCCTGGCGGCGATAGCCGTCCTGGTGGTGGCGGTGTCATCCCTGGTGAGGACGCTGCGGACCCTTCGCCAGACCGTCGACCTGCTCCGGGAGGAAGCCGTGCCCATGGTCGCTGACCTGCGCAGGGCGGTGGACCACGCCACGGTCGGCTTGGAGAGGGTGGACGACCTGCTGGACACGGCCGAGGACATCTCCACCACGGTGGATGCGGCGTCCCGCCTGACCTACCGGGCGCTGTCGCCGCCACTCATCGGGGCAGCCTCCATGGCGGCCGGCTTCGGCCGGTTCCTCCGACGACTCAGGGGCGGAACATCGGGTCGAGGCGTAGGCGATCCGGTGGTCGAGGCCGCTGCGATCCAGATCCGACCCGAGCGCCGACGGGACGGAGCGGCCTGATGCGCAGGCGTCTCACCTGGCTGCTGGGCGGCTGGCTGATCGGTACGGCCTCGTCGGTCTGGTTGCGTCGCCGGGTCCGCCGCGGCGTCGAGAGGTACACGCCCGAGCACCTGCGACGCGAGCTGGCCGACCAGGGCACGGCAATGGTGCGAAGCGTCCGGCGGATCGCCGGCGAGTTCTCGGCGGCCACCCGGGATGGTCGAGCCGAGGTGGGCCGCGAACGCAGCGCGCTGGACCACGAGTACGGCGACCGCCGGAGGCATCGGCCCCTCCGGTCGCTGCGCTGAGCCCGCCACGACCGGTGGCCCGCCCGCCGCTTCGCTGATCCGGTTGCGCTGCGTCTTCGGCATCACGTCGGGCGATCCCTAGGCTGGGCCGATCATGGACTCACGCCAGGTTCCCGAAGACCTCCTCACCGCCAGCGGCCTGCGCCGTGCCTTCGTCGACTTCTTCGTCGCCAACGGGCATCACCACGAGGCATCCGGCAACCTCCTGCCCCACGACCCCACGCTGCTGTTCACGGTGGCCGGCATGGTGCCGTTCAAGCCCTACTTCGTGGGCGAGCAGCCCGCCCCGTGGCCACGGGCCGTGACGGTGCAGAAGTGCCTGCGGGCCGGCGGCAAGCACAACGACCTGGACGAGGTCGGTCGGACCCTGCGCCACCTCACCTTCTTCGAGATGATGGGCAACTTCAGCTTCGGCGACTACTTCAAGTCCCAGGCCTGCGCCTACGCATGGGAGTTCGTGACGGACCGCCTGGGCCTGGACCCCGAGCGCCTCTGGATCACCGTTCATGTCAGCGACGACGAAGCCGAGGCGATCTGGCGAGACGAGGTGGGCGTGCCGGCCGAGCGCATCCAGCGCCTGGACGAGGACAATTACTGGCGGATGGCGGACACGGGTCCCTGTGGGCCGTGTTCGGAGATCTTCTGGGACAAGGGCCCCAACTTCGGCGACGGTGGCGGACCCGCCCACGGCGGCGACGAGCGGTACATCGAGATCTGGAACCTTGTCTTCATGCAGTTCGAGCAGCACGCTGACGGATCCATGACCGAACTGCCCGCACCCTCCATCGACACCGGGGCCGGCCTGGAGCGCATCCTGAGCGTGCTCGGGGGCGTGGACTCCGTCTGGGAGACGGACGAGTTCTCACGCCTACTGGACCGGATCGGCGAGATCAGCGGCATTCCCCACGGTTCGGGCGATCGCACCGATGTATCGCAGCGGATCCTGGCCGACCATGCCAGGTCGTCCACCTTCCTGATCAGCGACGGCGCGTTCCCCAGCAACGAGGACCGGGGCTACGTGCTGAGGCGGATAGTCCGGCGCGCCGTTCGCCATGCCTGGCTGCTCGGCGTCGAGGACCAGATAATGCCCCTACTGGTGGATGCCGTCGTGGAGGTCATGGGTTCGGACTATCCGGAGCTGGAACGCAACCATGCCTTCATACGCGACGTGCTGGACCGTGAGGAGGGTCGCTTCCGGGAGACCCTCCGCGTCGGCCTGTCCATCCTCGACGATGCCCTCGGGGAGCTCGGCGAGGACGGGAGGCTGGCCGGCGACGTGGCCTTCAAGCTGCACGACACCTACGGCTTCCCGCTGGAGTTGACCGAGGAGATCACGGCCGAGCGGGATGTGGAGGTGGACCTGGAGGGCTTCCAGGTGGCCATGGCCGATCAGCAGCAGAGGGCCAGGTCGGCTCGCAGGGACGTCACCGCCAGCGCCGTGGCCGGCGACCTGAGGGCTGTGCTCGAGGCCAACGGGGTGACCGACTTCGTCGGACGCGAGGTGGACGAGGTGGAGGCGACGGTCCTGTTCGCCCTCGGTGATGTCGTGGTCCTGGACCGCACGCCGTTCTACGCAGAGTCCGGTGGCCAGGTCGGCGACACGGGCGTCCTCGTCCATGCGGGAGGTTCCACGAGGGTGCTGGACACCACGTTGGCCCTCGGTGGCCTACACCAGCACCGGGTCGATGACTCCGAGGGGTTGCCCGAGGTCGGACAGATGGTCAGTGCGGTCATCGACGCTGATCGCCGGTCCGCCATCCGGCGCAACCACACCGGCACCCACCTCCTCCATTCGGCGCTCCGCCGGGTGCTGGGAGACCATGTGAAGCAGCAGGGTTCCCATGTCGGCCCGGACCGCCTCCGGTTCGACTTCAGCCACTTCGAGGCCATGACGCCCGAGCAGGTCGTTGCCGTCGAGGACCTCGCCAATGCCGACATCCTCGCCAACCCCGCATGCCGTCACTACGAGACGACGAAGGACGAGGCGGAGGCCGCCGGTGCCATTGCCTTCTTCGGCGACAAGTACGGCGACCTGGTCAGGGTGCTCGAGGCCGGCCCCAACTCGACGGAGCTCTGTGGTGGCACCCACGTGGCCGCCCTGGGGGACATCGGGCCGATCAAGATCGTGGCGGAGGGTTCCATCGGCTCGAACATCCGACGGCTCGAGGCCATAACCGGTACAGCGCCCATCGACCGCCTCCGTGAGGCCGAGGCCACCCTTGACCGCGCAGCCGAGTTGGTCGGCGTGCCGGTGGACGACGTGCTGGACGGGATCCAGAAGCGGCTGGACGAAGCCAGGGCGCTGCGCCGGGAGCTGGAGTCATGGAAGCGACAGGCAGCCCTGGGACGTGCCGACGAGTTGGCGGAGTCGGCCACCGATGGCGTCGTGGTCGCCATGGTGGACGGCATCGACCGTGATGGCCTTCGCGACCTGGCTGTGGCCATCCGGGACCGGGACGGCGTCAGGGTGGCGGTACTGGGAACGGCCCCCGAGGGTGGTGGAGCGATCCTGGTCGCAGCGGTCTCCGGCGACAGCGGCCTGGACGCCGGCGCCATCCTCGCCGAGGCGGCACGGACCATCGGTGGGGGAGGCCGCCCCAACCCCGAGGTGACCCTCGTAGGGGGCAGGTCGCCAGAGAACCTGCCCGACGCCCTGGAGCAGGCACGGGCAGCAGCCCACGCCGGCTGATCGAACAGTGAGGGCTCTGGGCCTCGACCTCGGCTCCAGGCGGATCGGCGTAGCGGTCAGCGACGGCGATGGCCTGATGGCCACACCGGTCGAGGTGTTGCAACGCAGCGGCGACCGGCGCGGCGACCACCGCTGCATAGCCGCCCTGGTCGACGAGTGGGAGGCCGACGTGGTCGTCGTCGGGATTCCGTATTCCCTCGACGGGTCCGTCGGCCCGATGGCCAGGAAGATGGGTGCGGAGGCCGACGAGATTGCTGCCCACCTGGCCGTTCCGGTCGAGACCTACGATGAGCGCCTGACCACGGTCACCGCCGAGCGCTCCCTCATGGAACAGGACCTACGTGGCCCCAGACGTCGACAGCTCGTCGACATGGTGGCCGCTGCGGTGATGCTCCAGGCGTGGCTGGACAGCCGGCGTGGCGGCGGGGGCGTACCGGAAGCGGAGGACGGGTGAGCGACGACGGGGTCCGGCCGGATGTGCGGTGGGTCCGCCACCGACCCTCCCTTGGCCCGTTGCCGAGGTGGGGGATCGTCCTGGTCCTCGTGCTGTTCAGCCTGCTGGTCGGCTACCGGCTGTTCCTGGACTGGGTCAGCGACCAGATGACCCCGGTGGGCCTACCCGGCGCCGACGTCGAGTTCGTCATCGTGGAGGGGTGGACCACCAACGACGTGGTCGCCGCCCTGGGCGACGTCGGCGTAATAGACAACCCGGCGATGTTCCGCCAGTGGCTGCGCTGCCCAAAGGCGATCCGGTGGCTGATCGACTGTGATCCGGGCATCGACTACTCGTTCCAGGCTGGCGACTACGTGCTTCGCGAGCACCTCTCGTTCCCGGTGGCCGTTTCGGTGCTGGACCTCGGTCCGCTGCCCGAGGAGGTCATACGGGTGACCGTGCCGGAGGGCCTGACCATCGAGCAGATGATCGCCCGACTCGTACGCGACATGCCCCTCTTCGAGGAGGAGGAGCTCAGGGCCGCCCTCATCAGCGACCGGCTGGCATGGGAGTACTACCCGACAGATCTTCCGTTCCGCCTACTGGAGGGGCTGCTGTTCCCCGACACCTACCAGTTGGACGAGGCGACCGTCGGCGACGAGCTGGGCCTGCTACTCCGGATGCACCGGCAGTTTCTGAAGGTGGTCGCCGACCTGGACCTGGTGGAGCGCGCCGCCTCGCTCGGGCTGACGCCGTACGAGGCGGTGGTGGTGGCCTCGCTGATCGAGGAGGAGGCCCTGCTGGACGTGGACCGGGTCCGGATCAGCCGCGTCATCCACAACCGCCTGGCTGCCGGCTGGCGGTTGGGCATCGACGCCTCCACCCGGTACGCGGTCGGCAAGACGGCCGGCGAGCCGCTTGACGAGGTGGACCTGGACACCGTGTCGCTCTGGAACACCCGGGTGATCGTCGGACTGCCCCCGACGCCGATAGCCGCACCGGGCAGGGCTTCGCTGGAGGCGGCGGTGGCACCGGAACCGGGGCCGTGGCTGTACTACGTGCGAACCGACGAGGGTGGCATCATGGGGGCCCACACCTTTGCTGTCACCGCAGCCGAATTCGAGGTGGCCAGGAAGGTCTGCGTGCAGAAGGATCTGGGCTGTGGATGAACCGAACGTGGATGAGCGACCTCCGGTCGGCGGGGAGACGCGCCTCGCTGCGGTGATAGGTGACCCGGTTCGCCACTCGTTGTCGCCGTGCCTCATGAACGCAGCGTTCGCCGAGACCGGCCTGGACTGGACCTGTGTGGCCATGGAGGTTCCGGAGGGGCGGGCCCCGGGCGCCCTGGAAGGGATGCGGGCACTGGGAATCGGCGGGCTCTCCGTCACGATGCCGCACAAGGCGGCGGTGGCCTCCGGCGTCGACGACCTGACCTCCGGGGCCGGCGCCCTCGGCGCCGTCAACTGCGTCGTGCCGGATGGTGACCGCCTGGTCGGGCACAACACCGATGGGGCCGGCTTCCTGGACGGCCTGCGACACGATGCGGGCTTGGATGTGGCGGGTCGACGCGCCGTGGTGCTCGGGGCGGGAGGAGCGGCACGCGCCGTCGTGCATGCCCTGGGCCTGGCCGGAGCCGTCGAGGTGGCCGTGGCCAACCGCTCCGCCGGCCGCGCGGTGACGGCCGCTGAACTGGCCGGTGCGGCCGGCAGGGCACTGGAGCCGTCATCGCTGCGAGATGCGGTCGCCGGGGCGGACCTCGTGGTGAACGCCACACCGGTGGGTATGGCCGGTTCCGGGGCGGGGCATCCGGTTGATCCGGACCTGCTTGCGTCCGGAGCCGTGGCCGTCGACCTGATCTACCACCCGGCGGAGACCGCCTGGCTGGCGGCTTTGCGCGGCCGCGGTGTCGAGGCCCACAACGGCCTCTCGATGCTCGTGTACCAGGCGGCGCACGCCTTCACCCTGTGGACGGGTGTGGAGGCGCCGGTGGCGGCGATGGATGCCGCCGCACGCGCTGCCCTGGCTCGACGCTGAACCCCGGCCCGGACGGGCCGGCCGGCAGGCCGACGATCCGGTGATTGACGGGCTGGCCGCCGATGTGGTGACGGGCTGGTTGGCCGTGGCGTGGCTGGCTGCCTGGACGGTGCCGCTGTCGATCACCGACGCCCGGACTGGCCGACTGCCCTCCCGGATGGTGAACGGGCTGCTGGCCGGTCTCGTGGTGCTGACCCTGGCCGGGGCCCTGGCGTCCGGCTCCATGAACCCGGCCGTCTGGTCGTCCATTGGTGCGGCGGCCTTCGGGGGGCTGCTCCTGGCGGTGCGCAGCCTTGCGGGTGACGGCCTGGGTGGAGGAGATGTCCGCCTTGCGGTCCCGCTGGGATGGTTCCTGGGGAATACGGCGATGGGCTGGACCGACATCGTGAACGCCGTGGCCGTGGCCCTGCTCGTCGCTGCGGTGGGGGCGCTGGTCGCCTCCGGGGTGAGACGGCGTTGGCGGGAGCCGCTGGCCTTCGGGCCGTGGCTGTGCCTGGGGACCCTCCTGGCCGGCGTGGCCTGATCACCGGGCGCTCCCCTGGCGAGAATCGTCCCGACCGTCGGGACGGGTGTCAGTAGCCTGTCCGGATGGAACCGACCGCCGGGCTGCCACCCCATCGACACCTGGCGCTGGTCGGGCTCATGGGCGTCGGCAAGACGTCGGTGGGTGCCGCGGTGGCGGCCCGGTCGGGCCGTCGTCACGTGGACCTGGACCGTGCCGTGACGCAGTTGGCTGGTCGGTCCATCGGCGTGATCTTCCACGAGGGCGGCGAGGCGGCTTTTCGCGCCTACGAGCAGGAGGCCCTGGCCATGCAGTTGGCTGCCGAGGATCCGGTGGTCATCTCCACCGGTGGTGGGGTCCTGATCGGCGGGTCCAACCGGGAGGTGCTGGCCAGGTCCGCCACCGTCGTCTGGCTGAGGGCCACGCCCGAGACCCTTGCTGTACGGGTGGGGGACCCGGCCGGCCGGCCCCTCCTGGCCGACGGTGAGCCGCTGGAGGTGCTGCGGCGCCTTGCCGACGAGCGCGGCCCCGCGTACGAGACGGCTGCGGATGTGGTGCTTGACACCGACGGCCTGACGGTTGACGAGGTCGGATGCATGGTGATCGACGTCGTTGCCGCCACCGGCGGGGTGCCCCGGTGATCCGGGTCACGGTGGAGCTCCCCGGAGGTCGCTCCTATCCGGTCCTGGTCGGGCCTGGCGCCGTCGGCGAACTGGCCTCCGTCGTGCCGACGGGTGTCCGCCGGGTGGCGGTGGTCACCCAGGATTCGGTCCCGGTGGAGGTGGATCCCGGGGTCGAATACCGGGTGTTCAGGATCGGTGACGGCGAGACGGCCAAGAGCCTGTCCACGGTGGAGGAACTCTGTTCGGCGTTCGCCGGCTGGGGCCTGACCCGTGCCGACGCGGTGGTGGGCGTCGGGGGTGGCGTGGTCACCGACGTGGCCGGCTTCGCAGCGGCCTCGTACCACCGGGGTCTGCCGGTGGTGCACGTGGCGACCACCCTGCTGGCCCAGATCGACGCGGCCATAGGCGGCAAGACCGGGGTGAACCTCCCCGAGGGCAAGAACCTGGTCGGAGCGTTCTGGCAACCGGCGGCGGTGGTCTGCGACACGACCGTCCTCGAGACGCTGCCCGAGCGCGAGATGGCCTGCGGGCTGGGCGAGATGGCCAAGTACCACTTCCTGGGCGGGGGCGACCTGGGCGGGGGCGATCCGGGAAGCGGCGAGCTGGCGGCCGGCGACCCGGGCGGCCTCACGCTGGAGCAGCGGGTCGCCCGGTGCGTGCAGATCAAGGCCGAGGTTGTCGCCGCCGATGAGCGCGAAGCCGGTCGACGAGCGGTCCTGAACTACGGGCACACGCTCGGCCATGCACTGGAGACCACGGGCCGCTACGGCCTGCGCCATGGCGAGGCCGTCGCCGTCGGCCTGGTTTACGCAGCCGAGTTGGCGCTCTCCCTCGGTCGCATCGACGACGAACGCGTGGCCGAGCACCGCAGGGTCGTGGACGGCTACGGGCTCTCGGGTTCGCTGCCGGCAGGCGCCGATCCCGACGAGTTGATGGCCGCCATGGGGCGGGACAAGAAGGCCATCGACGGCCTGACGTTCGTTCTGGACGGGCCCTCCGGGGTCGAGGTGGTGCCCGGCGTCGATGCCGGGGTCGTGCGCGCCACGATCGAGGCGGTCCGGTGACCGCCGAATCGGGGTTGCCCACGTCGGGAGCCGTGGAAGGATGTCGACCATGAGGAAACGACTGCTGCTGCTCCTCTCGGGTCCGAACCTGAACCTGCTGGGGGAGCGCCAGCCGGACGTCTACGGCACGGAAACCCTGGACGACCACGTGGAGTCCGCCCGGCTCGCAGCCGGTGCCCGGGGCCTGACGCTGGAGCACGTCCAGTCCAACCACGAGGGCGAGCTGGTGGACGCCATCCACGCGGCGCGTGGTCGATGTGCGGGCATCGTGGTGAACCCCGGGGCGTTCACCCACTACGCATGGGCCATACACGACGCCCTGGCGGCCTTCGAGGGTCCGGTGGTGGAGCTGCACCTCTCCAACCCGGCGGCCCGCGAACCGTGGCGCCACACCTCGGTGGTCGCGCCGGTGGCCTCCGGGACCATCGCCGGTTTCGGTGGGGCCGGCTACCGGATGGCGGTCGAGGCGGTGGCCGACCTCCTGGACGGGTGAGCACCGTCCCGTCGGCCGGGTTGGCCCCGCTACGGGTGGACGGACGCCTGGACCGCCTCAGGGGGCTGCTGGATCCGGCGGGCTTGGATGCGCTGCTGGTCACCTCCAACACCAACGTCCGGTACCTGACGGGCTTCACCGGTTCTGCCGGAAGCCTCTGGGTGGATGTCGACCGGGTCGTCCTCGTCACCGATGGCCGTTACCGGGACCAGGCTCCCGACCAGGTGGCCGCCGCCGGTGCGGTCGCGGACGTGGTCGTGGTGGGTGGTGGGGACAGGTCGCCGATCACCTCCCTGGCTGCCGGAAGTAGCCGTGTGGGCCTGGAGGCCGGGTCCATCACGTGGTCGGAGCAGCTCCGCCTGGTCGATCTCCTGTCCGGGCCGCCGGTGGCCACCAACGGCCTCGTGGAGGGCCTCCGGGAGCTGAAGGACGAGGGGGAGGTGGACCGCATCGCCGAGGCGGCGGCCATCGCCGACGAGGCATTCGCCCGGGTCCTGCCGTCGATCCTGGCAGGCGCCGTGGAGGAGGAGATCGCCGCGGCACTCGACCATGCGGTGCGGTCCGGAGGAGCGTCGGACCGGGCGTTCGAGACGATCGTGGCGGCCGGTCCGAACAGCGCCCTGCCCCACGCCCGTCCCGGACCCAGGCCCATGCTGGATGGCGACCTGGTGGTATGCGACTTCGGCGCCATGGTCGACGGCTACCGGTCCGACATGACCCGTTCCCTGCGGATCGGCGGCACCGGCACCGGTAGGGCCGCCGACCTCCTCGGGGCGGTCCTGGATGCCCAGTTGGCCGGGTTGGCGGTGGTCGCCGACGGCGTGCCGATCGCCGAGGTGGACGCAGCCTGCCGGTCCACCCTGGAGGCAGCGGGACTGGGCGATGCCTTCTCCCACGGCACCGGCCACGGCGTGGGCCTGGACATCCACGAGGGGCCGGCTGTCTCGTCCACGTCCACTGGTACCCTGCGTGCCGGTCAGGTGGTCACCGTGGAACCGGGGGCCTACCTCGGCGGTTTCGGCGGTGTTCGTTGGGAGGACACCGTGCTCGTCACCGCTGACGGCCACCGTCGACTCACCCTGTCACCGAAGGAACTGTGAGCCGGCGGACCATGGCCCGGACGCCCTGCCACCACAACCCAGCCACGCGAGTCGAACCCCGCCGGAGTCGAGATGCCGACCATCACAACCAATGACCTGAAGAACGGGATGACGCTGGAGCTGGACCGTGGCCTGGTCCAGGTGGTCGACTTCCAGCACGTCAAGCCCGGCAAGGGCCACGCCTTCGTGAGGACCACGCTCCGCAACGTGCGAACCGGCTCGGTCGTGGACCGGACGTTCCGGGCGGGCGAGAAGGTCGAGCGGGCCATCATCGACAAGCGCTCCATGCAGTTCCTGTACAGGGACGGTGCCGACTACGTGCTGATGGACGACCAGACGTACGACCAGATCCAGGTCACGCCGACGACCCTGGGCGACGCCACGAACTACATGGTCGAGCAGGGCACGACGTTGATCCTCATGTACGGCGACGAGGTGATCGGCGTGGAGCTTCCAGCCTCCGTCGAGCTGGTGATCGCCCAGACGGAACCGGGGATACAGGGTGACCGTGTCTCCGGGGCACGCAAGCCGGCCACGTTGGAGACCGGCCTGGTCGTCCAGGTTCCGCTGTTCATCGAGAACGACGAGCGGGTCAAGGTGGATACGCGTTCCGGCGAGTACCTCAGCCGGGCCTGAGGAGGCTTTCCATGGCCCGGCCGGCAGATCCGATCGGTTCCCGGCGCGAAGCCCGGGAGTCGGCGCTCGCCATCCTCTATGCGGCGGAGTCCCGCGGCGTGGGCCTCCTGGAGGTGCTGGCCGACCAGACCGTGGCTCCGGGCGACTACGCCGTCGAACTCGTCGAGGGCGTGGCCGGTGTCATGGCCGAGATGGACGTTCTCATCGACCGGTTCGCCGAAGGTTGGCGTACGGACCGGATGCCTGCGGTCGACCGGGCACTGCTGCGCCTGGCGGTCTACGAGCTGTCGTACAGGAGCGATGTACCGACGTCGGCGGTCCTGGCCGAGGTGGTGGAGTTGGCCGGCGACTACTCGACCGAACGCTCGGCCCGGTTCGTCAACGGCGTGGTGTCGGGGATAGCCGAAGAGGTCCGATCGTCGGGGGCCGACCCGGCGTGATGTACCTGCCGCTGCCCGAGCCGACGCTGGCCGGGATGCGGTGCTTCCTGAGGCCCTGGGAGGTGGGGGATGCCGCCACCCTCGCAGCCGCCTGGTCCGACCCCGAGGTCCGACGCTGGTTGCCCGTACCCGATCATGCCGACCGGGCTGCTGCAGCCGACTGGATCGCCGGCGACGCCGACAGGCGGCGTGCGGGCCTGGCGCTGGACCTGGTGGCCGTGGAGCCCGTCACCGGGCCGGGCATCGGATCCGGCGTGGCCGTCGAAGCGGCTGCCGACGTGCTGGGCGAGGTCGGGCTCTCGGCCTTCGACCCGGAGGATGGCGTCGCCATGATCGGCTGGTGGACCGTGGACCGGCACCGTCGACGGGGCGTGGCCACCGAGATGGTCCGCCTCCTGACGACCTGGGCACTGGGCCCACCACTCGGACTGGACGCCCTGGTAGCCGAGGTCGAACCCTCCAACCCTGGATCGGTGGCCGTTGCGCTGGCTGCCGGCTATGGGGAGGTGGGTCGTCGCGATGATGGTCGCCTGGTCATGGCGGCAGGCGCCATGACCAGATCGGACCGACGCGTGTAGGCTTCCCCTTCGACCGTGAAGTGGGTTCCGTGAGGCCCGGACGGATCGAGGAGAACGAGGCCGATGGCCCAACGAGAACGACGTCAGACGCCCCCGTTCGGGGGCGTCTTCGTGTCCCACGCGCGGATCATGGGCACCGATGACATGGGCAGGGCGATTCGTCGCATGGCCCACGAGGTCATCGAGCGGAACCACGGCGTGGACGATTTGGTGGTGGTGGGACTGCAGACCGGCGGAGTGCCGGTTGCCGAGCGCCTGGCCGAGACCCTCGCGGACATCGAGGGCGTCCGTCCGTCGGTCGGAACCCTGGACGTGGCGCTCCACCGGGACGACATCGGCCTGCGTCCCGTCGTCCCCGAGGCCGTCACCGACCTGACGACCGACCTGGATGGGCGGATCGTGGTGCTGGTCGATGACGTGCTCTTCACCGGCCGGACCATCCGGGCCGCCCTGGACGCCCTCTGCGACTTCGGCAGGCCCCGCTCGATCCAGCTGGCGGTGATGGTCGACCGCGGTCACAGGGAGCTGCCCATACGTCCCGACTACGTGGGCAAGAACCTGCCGACGCGCCGTGACGAGGTGGTGGACGTGCACGGCGAAGGCGTCGACCTCGGGGTGATGCAGAAGTGAGCGCCGTCATCGACCGCCGAGCGGACAACGACCGGGGCCGGCACCTGCTGGGCATCGGCGGAATGGACCGGTCCGACCTGGAGGAGATCCTGGACCTGACCGACACGTTCGCCGAGGTCGGCCGTCGCCCCATCCCCAAGGTCCCGGCGCTGCGCGGTCGGACGGTGGCCACCGTGTTCTTCGAGGGTTCCACCCGGACCCGGATGTCGTTCGAGGTGGCCGCCAGGCGCCTCTCGGCCGACACGGTCGCATTCAACGCCCGCACCTCGTCGCTCAGCAAGGGAGAGAGCATCCGTGACACCGTCGAGGTGATCGCCGCGTACGGAGCCGACCTCCTGGTGGTTCGCCACGCGATGGCCGGCACCGCCCACCGGGTGGCCGGATGGACCGACCTGTCGGTGGTCAACGCCGGAGACGGCTGCCACGAGCATCCGACCCAGGCGCTCCTGGACTGCTACACGCTGCGGGAACGCCGGGGATCCCTGGACGGGATGCGGATCGCCATCATCGGCGACGTCCGGCACTCCAGGGTCGCCAGGTCCAACGTCCTGGCCTTCACCGCACTGGGGGCCGAGGTGGTGCTGGTGGCCCCGGCGACCCTGTTGCCCCCGGCCATCGAGGGCTGGCCGGTGACCGTCGCCCACGAACTGGATCCCATCCTCGGCGACCTGGACGCCGTGTACCTGCTGCGCATCCAGGGCGAGCGCATCACCGAGGGCCTCATCCCGTCGCTCCGGGAGTACGCCTCCGACTTCTGCCTGACTGCGGGACGGGTCGCCCGGATGAGGAGCGATGCGCTGGTGCTTCACCCCGGACCGACCAACCGCGGGGTCGAGATCTCTGCAGAGGCGGCCACCGACCGGCGGTCGGTGATCCTGGACCAGGTCGTCAACGGCGTGTCGGTGCGTATGGCCGTCCTGTTCCTCCTTCTGGGTTCTGGCCGCCAACTCGGGGCGGTGGACGCCGGCGACAGCGTGGAGGGCGACCGATGAGCCTGGTGCTGAGAGGTGGACGGATAATCGACAGTGGGGGTGAGCGGATCCTCGACGTCGAGATCGGCGAGGATGGCCTCATCGCTGCAGTGGGCACCGGTCTCAGCGGCGACGTGAACCTCGACGCCAGCGGCTGCGTGATCTCACCGGGCTTCGTGGACCTGCATGCCCACCTCCGGGAACCGGGCCTCGAGGAGGCCGAGACGATCGAGACCGGTGCCAGGGGTGGTTCCCTGGGCGGGTACACGGCCCTCGTCGCCATGCCCAACACCGATCCGACCACCGACTGCGTGGCCGTCGTGGAACAGGTGAGGTCGCTGGGTCGACGCTCCACCTGCGAGATCATCCCGACGGCGGCCATGACGCTGCGTCGTGATGGCGTCGACATGGCGCCCATGGGCGAGCTGGTGGACGCCGGGGTGGGGATCTTCACCGACGATGGAACCGGTCTCCAGGACCCGCGCCTGATGCGTCGGATCATGGAGTACTCGACGGGCCTCGGCAGGAGACTGGGTCGACCCGTGGTGCTGGCCCAGCACTGTGAGGTGGCGGCCCTGTCGGCCGGCGGCTACATGCACGAGGGGGAGTGGTCGTCGCGCCTCGGAATCCCGGGCCAGCCGGCCGAGGCCGAGGAGCTGATGGTCATGCGGGACATAGCGCTGGTCCGGATGACAGGTGCCCACCTGCACTTCCAGCACCTCTCGACGGCCAGTTCGGTGGCCATGGTGAGGGGTGCCAAGGCAGCGGGCCTGCCGGTCACCGCCGAGGCCACCACCCACCACTTCATCCTCACCGACGCCGCCTGCGCCTCGTACGACCCGGTGTTCAAGGTCCATCCGCCGTTGCGGACCGATGTCGACGTCCTGGCGATCCGCGAGGGTCTGGCCGACGGAACGATCGACGCGATCGCCACGGACCACGCGCCGCACGCCCCGCACACCAAGGAGATGCCCTTCGACCAGGCTCCCGCGGGGATGCTCGGCCTCGAGACCGCCTTCTCGCTGGCCCTCGGCGATTCCGGACTGGACCTCCCCGAGGTGCTGGCGCTCCTCTCCTGGCGTCCGGCGGCCATCGCCGGCGTGGCGGACCGGCATGGTGTCCCGGTGGTACCGGGCGCCCCGGCGAACCTCTGCGTGGTGGACCCCGACGAGACCTGGACGGTCTCGGGTGCGGCCATGGCGAGCCTCAGCTCCAACACCCCGTACGAGGGTCGGAGTCTGCGGGGTCGCGTCCGCCACACCATCCGTGCAGGCGAACCCGTCGTGGTCGACGGCGAGGCCCGGCGGTGACCCGACAGCACATCGTCGAAGCCGCCCTGGTCCTGGCCGATGGAGAGGTGTTCGAGGGGGAGGCCATCGGAGCTGAACCCGAAGGCGGGGTGGCCACCGGCGAGGTGGTCTTCAACACCGTCCTCTCGGGCTACCAGGAGGTCATCACCGACCCCTCCTACGCGGGCCAGATCATCACCTTCACCGTGGCCCACATCGGCAACTACGGCGTCAGCCGGGACGACCACGAGAGCCGGCGGCCGTTCTGTCGCGGCATCGTGGTGCGCGACCTGGCCCGGAGGCGGAGCAGCTGGCGGTCGTCGGACGACCTGGACGGGTTGCTGCGGGCAAACGGCGTGCCGGGCATCGCCGGTATCGACACCCGGCGCCTGACCCGTCACCTGCGAGATGCCGGTGCCATGCCGGGGGCCTTCGGAACGGCTGATGCGTCCACCCTCGCCGCGGCGGCGGTCGCCGAGCCCGGCACGGATGGGATCGACCTGGTCGCCGACGTGACGTGCGACGCCCCGACTGTCATCCCGTCCACCGGCGGGGCCCGACGGATCGTGGCCTACGACTTCGGGATCAAGGCGACCATCCTGGAGCACCTGTCCGGCCTGGGCGAGGTCACCGTGGTGCCGGCGTACACGCCTGCGGATGACGTGCTGGCAATGCAGCCGGACGGCGTCTTCCTCTCCAATGGTCCCGGCGACCCCGGGCCGCTGTCCGACATCCGGAGCAGCATTGCGGCCCTGCTGGGCGAGGTCCCCATCTTCGGCATCTGCCTGGGCCACCAACTGCTGGCCGGGGCGCTGGGAGCCGAGACGTTCAAGTTGCCGTTCGGGCACCACGGCGGGAACCACCCGGTCCGCAACCTGGCCACCGGCAGGGTTGAGATCACCAGCCAGAACCACAACTACTGCGTGGCGGAGGGCTCGATCCCCTCGGCGGAGCTCACCCACGTCAACCTCAACGACCAGACAGTCGAGGGGATCCGTTGCCGTGACGTGCCGGCCTTCAGCGTGCAGTACCACCCCGAAGCCGGCCCGGGCCCACATGACAGCCGCTACCTGTTCGGGGAGTTCGAGGACATGATGGCAGCGGTTGTCGGCCCGGCGGGAGGACGTGCCTGATGCCCCGCCGTGACGACATCCAGAGCATCCTGCTCATCGGCTCCGGTCCCATCGTGATCGGCCAGGCCTGCGAGTTCGACTACTCGGGCACCCAGGCCTGCCGGGTCCTGGGGGAGGACGGCTACCGGGTGATCCTGGTCAACTCCAACCCGGCGACGATCATGACCGACCCGGACTTCGCCGACGCCACCTACGTGGAGCCCCTCCGACTGGACGTGCTCGAGGCCGTCATCGCCAGGGAGAGGCCTGACGCCCTGCTTCCCACGCTCGGCGGCCAGACGGCCCTGAACCTCGCCATGGAGCTGGTGGAAGCCGGCGTGCTCGAGGAGTACGGCGTGGAGCTCATCGGTGCCGACGCCGAGGCGATCGCCACGGCCGAGGACCGCGGCCGCTTCAAGGAGGCCATGCTCGAAATCGGCCTGAGCGTGCCGGACTCCGGCATCGCCCACACGATGGTCGAGGCCCGGTCGGTCGTGGACTCGATCGGCCTTCCCGTGGTCATACGCCCCGCCTACATCCTGGGTGGGAAGGGCACCGGCATGGCCGCCACCCCCGAGGAGTTCGAAAAGGCGGCGTCGGCGGGAATCGAGGCCAGCCCGATCTCGGAGATCCTCATCGAGAAGTCGATCGCCGGCTGGAAGGAGTTCGAGCTGGAGGTCATGCGGGACCGCGCCGACAACTGCGTGGTCATCTGCTCGATCGAGAACCTGGATCCCATGGGGGTCCACACGGGCGACTCGATAACCGTGGCCCCGGCCCAGACGCTCTCCGACGTGGAGTACCAGGAGATGCGGGATGCATCGTTCGCCTGCATCCGCCGTGTCGGGGTGGAGACCGGCGGTTCCAACGTCCAGTTCGCGGTGAATCCGGCCACCGGCGAGCAGGTCATCATCGAGATGAACCCGCGGGTGAGCCGGTCCTCGGCCCTGGCGTCGAAGGCGACTGGGTTCCCGATCGCCAAGATCGCCGCCAAGTTGGCGGTCGGCTACACGCTGGACGAGATCCCCAACGACATCACCAGGAAGACCCCAGCGGCCTTCGAGCCGACCATTGACTACGTGGTCACGAAGATCCCACGCTGGGCATTCGAGAAGTTCCCCGGTACCTCGGGCGTGCTGGGTACCTCCATGCAGTCTGTGGGCGAGGTCATGGCCATCGGGAGGACCTTCCCGGAGTCGTTGCAGAAGGGCATGCGCTCTCTGGAGAACGGACGCCTGGGCCTGAACTGCGACCCGGCCGAGGCGGCCCTGGACGAGTTTGACGACGATGCCCTGCTGGCCGCCGCAGCGATCGCCACCCCGGGACGCATCACCCAGTTGGAGGCGCTGCTGCGTCGGGGCGTACCGCTGGAGGTGGTGCACTCGGCCACGAACGTGGATCCCTGGTTCCTGGACCAGATCCTGTCCATCAGCGAGGAGCGCCTCCACCTGGAGGACCTGGGGATGGACGCGATGGACCGGAACGGCTGGAAGCGGGCCAAGCGGCTCGGCTTCGCCGATGCCCAGTTGGCCCACCTCTGGGGTCGGGGTGCCGACGAGGTGCGCTCGGCCCGGGAGGCCGCCGGGGTGCGGCCCACCTACAAGACGGTCGACACCTGCGGAGCCGAGTTCGCGGCCGAGACGCCCTACCACTACTCGACCTGGGAGGACGAGGACGAGGTCGTGGCGTCGGACCGCCCCAAGGTGATGATCCTGGGATCGGGTCCGAACCGGATCGGGCAGGGACTCGAGTTCGACTACTGCTGCGTGCACGCCAGCTTCGCCCTGCGTGATGCCGGCTTCGAGACGATCATGGTGAACTGCAATCCGGAGACCGTCTCCACCGACTATGACACCAGCGACCGCCTCTACTTCGAGCCGTTGACCGCCGAGGACGTGGCCAACGTGATCGACGCCGAACGGCCGATCGCCGTGATCGTCTCGCTGGGTGGGCAGACGCCGCTGAAGCTGGCTTCCACGCTGCCACCGGGCCTGATAGCCGGGACCAGTCCGGAGTCGATCGACAGGGCCGAGGACCGTGAACAGTGGAACGTCCTGTGTTCCCAGCTGGGCATCCCGCAGCCGCCCGGTGGCACCGCCGTGGACACCGCCGGGGCACTGGCCGTCGCCGGAGGGATCGGCTATCCCGTGCTGGTGCGCCCCTCCTACGTGCTGGGGGGCCGGGGCATGGAGATCGTCTACGACGACGCCCAGCTGGCCCGGGCCATGGCGGAGCTGAGCGGGCTCGGAAGTCTCGGGATCGAGGGTGGCCTGTCCGTGGAGCGGCCTGTCCTGGTGGACAGGTTCCTGGAGGACGCCACAGAGGTGGATGTCGACGCCATCAGGGACCACCTGGGCGAGGTGGTCATCGGAGCGGTCATGGAGCACGTCGAGGAGGCCGGGGTGCACAGCGGGGACAGCGCCTGCGTCATCCCGCCGCCGCACCTCTCGGCGGCCGTGGTGGAACGGATCGAAGAGCACACGCGCGCCATCGCCGAGGAACTCGACGTGCGGGGACCTGTCAACGTCCAGTACGCCGTCAAGGACGATGAGGTCTACGTGATCGAGGCCAACCCGCGTGCCTCCAGGACGCTGCCGTTCGTGGCGAAGGCCACCGGCGTCCCGCTGGCAAAGGTGGCCGCCCGGGTGATGATGGGATCCACGCTGGACGAGTTGCGCCTCGAGGGACTCCTGCGGGAACGGGTCGTGGGAGACCATGTGGCCGTCAAGGAGGCCGTGCTGCCCTTCGACCGGTTCCCCGAGGCCGATCCGCTGCTCGGACCTGAGATGCGGTCCACGGGTGAGGTCATGGGCATCGACCTGACGACCGGGCTGGCGTTCACGAAGTCGCAGATCGCGGCGGGCGGTGCCCTTCCGGACTCGGGGACGGTGTTCATGTCCCTGGCCGACAGGGACAAGGCTGTCGGCCTCGAGGCCGCTCGTGGCCTTGTGGACCTGGGCCTGGACGTGGTCGCCACCAGTGGCACGGCGGAGCACCTGGTGGCCAACGGCGTGCCCGTGACGACCGTGGTTGCCAAGTTGGGCGAGGAGGGTGTCGACGCTGTGGAGTTGATCCGGTCGGGATCGGTCCAGATGGTGGTGAACAGCCCTCGGGGCCGGGGTCCGCGCTCTGATGGCGAACACATCCGTGCCGCCGCCGGGGCCAAGGGGATCCCGTTGCTCACCACGGCCAACGCCGCCCTGGCGGCAGCCCGTGGGTTGGCCGACTGGCGCCGGTTCCCGCTGGCGGTGCGGACCCTGCAGGAGTACCACGAGGGCATCGTGGCGGCTCCGGAAAAAGGCCTGCGGTGAGGCGACGCAGCCCGGCCGTGGACCTCACGACACGGCTCGGTTCGCTGGTGCTCCCCAACCCCGTGATGACGGCGTCCGGAACCGCCGGTCACGGGCGCGAGCTGGCTGACCACCTCGACCCGGCGTTGCTGGGCGCCGTGGTGGTCAAGTCCCTCCACGCGGAGCCATGGGAGGGCAATCCGGCGCCGAGGGTGCATGCCACCCCGGCGGGGATGCTCAACAGCGTCGGGCTGCAGGGGCCGGGCGTGGAGGCATGGCTGGAGCATGACCTGCCGGACCTGCTTGCCACGGGTGCCCGGGTCGTGGTCAGCATCTGGGGCCGCACGGTCGAGGAGTTCGCGCGAGCCGCCGAGCTCCTGGCCGGTGCGCCACCAGAGGTGGTGGCCGTCGAGGTGAACGCCTCGTGTCCCAACCTCGAGGATCGGCGGGCGTTGTTCGCACACTCCACGACGGCCACGGCAGAGGTCGTGGAAGCTGCCGCCGCCGCTGGACGGACCCTCTGGGCGAAGCTCAGCCCGAACACCCCTGAACTTCCCGACATCGCGGCAGCGGCCGTCGGTGCCGGGGCCGAGGCCGTGACCGTCGCCAACACGGTGCTCGGGATGGTGATCGACACGGAGGCCCGACGACCCCTCCTGGGGGCCGGCCGCGGAGGACTCAGCGGTCCGGCGATCCGACCGGTGGCGGTGAGGGCGGTCTTCGACATCCACGAGGCCCTTCCGGACGTGCCGATCATCGGTGTCGGCGGTGTGGCCAGAGCCGTCGATGCGGTGGAGTTCCTCATGGCCGGAGCATCGGCATTCCAGGTCGGGACCGCCACGTTCGCCGACCCGGCGGCGCCCGCCGTGATCCTGCGCGACCTGGGCCGCTGGTGCGATGACCACGGCGTGTCCCATCTGGACGAGCTGATCGGTGCCGCGCATGGCTGAGGCGACGCAGTTGCCTGATGGGATGGTCGGAGGTGTCCGTGGCTGACCACGAGGTGCCCGAGGAGGTCCGGCGCCGGCTCTGCCTGGTGCTGGACGTGGATGACCTCGTGGCCGCCCGGCGGACGGCCCGGCTCCTGGGCCCATGGTTCGGAACGGTCAAGGTCGGCCTGGAATTGTTCTCAGCCGCCGGCCCGGAGGCGGTCACCTCCTTCGTGGAGGCGGGTTTCGACGTCTTCTGCGACCTGAAGTTGCATGACATCCCCAACACGGTGGGGAGTGCCGCCCGGGTGCTCGGGGCCCTCGGTGCCCGATGGGTGACGGTGCACACCTCCGGAGGGGCCCCGATGCTGCGCGCCGCCGTCGACGGCCTGGCCGCCGGAGCCGCCGCCGCCGGTGTGGCGTTGCCGGGTGCCCTGGGGGTCACGGTCCTGACCAGCGACGCCGTCGCTGACGGTGGCGTCCTACGGGACCGGTGTGACCTGGCCGCTGCAAGCGGGTGCGAGGGGATCATCTGCGCCGCCCCGGACCTGTCCGCCACCGACCCGTGGTC
>Ga0302120_10000095_pt1 | contig 33375 bp, 45 predicted proteins | sample AG5_Bottom_MG_FD_203118 | JGI IMG/M metagenome (GOLD analysis project Ga0302120, IMG submission 203118) | Marine microbial communities from Western Arctic Ocean, Canada - AG5_Bottom | ecosystem: Environmental > Aquatic > Marine > Oceanic | place: Canada: Western Arctic Ocean | collected 2017-10-01 | reverse complement strand
TTACACTATTTTTGTTTGCTATTAAGAAAGCTACTTCCTTACCAGTATTAACATCGTCATTTAATACTTCAGCTGTGCCTGCCGCTTGTGATTTAGTGAAAGTAATCTGTTGTCTTGGATTCGGGAATGCTTCAGCATGATAACCAAATTCTCTATTATAATTAAAATAAACTCTATCAACATTAGTTACTATTGAAGGTACTCTGGCTAAGCCACTATCAAACTGTGCCACACCATCAATAAAAGTAATATTAGAACCGTCTATTATTGTATCAGTTGCACTATCATGTGGATCAATTGTAACCCAATATGTAATTTCATTTAATAACTCAATAAAATCTTCAGTAATTGGAGTATTTCCAGCGGTGAATTCTACTTTCCATAATGATGCTGTACTGTTTGTTACATCAATAGAACCTTGTGCAGGTTCCATTCCCATAAAAACTTTCTGTTCATCTGATGCTAGTCCTAGTTCACCTGGAAGTAATCTTGGCAAATCTGCTAGATTGCCTTTTCGTGCTGTCATTCGTGCTGTAATTGTTGCCATATTTCTTCTTCCTTATAATAAAGTATTTATGATAAATTATAAAATTTCTCTAATCTCTCTGCCCATTTTAATTCATATTCTGGAAATTCATCTGGTCCACATTCAAACAGTTGCCATTGACAATCACCACTACACATAAAGATAGCAATACGGCTAATATCAGTGCCATACATCTCATTGTGTGCGTTTGCGTATGCGGCTCCTTGTAGGAAATAATCATCAATCCATTCACGCTTTTTGGGTTTATTTGTTTGCTTAAAGTCCATAATAGTATCTTCGCCTTTGTACACACCAACTAAATCTGTTGTTCCTGCGTACAATTCTTTTGCTACTAAATTTACTTCTGTACCCCATATTTCATCAATATCATTTTCAATATTATCCACAACAACTTGCGCCATTGCCTTTGCTTGTCTATGTACTATGTTGTTACCAGGATTATAAGTTTCGTATTCGCCTAATGCCCAATGTTCAAGTATATTGTGCATTACTGTTCCACGATTTGCGGCAGTAGTTGTAATGCGTTGTGCTTCTTCTTTACCTACACGTTTTCGCCAAGCGGCAAGTCCGGCACGTTTTTCTGCTGGTTGTGTATCACTTAAAATTGTGGTTACACTTGGAACAGGATCGCCCCAAGGGTTTTGATATAAACGTTTTCCGTTTACACTAGTTCTTTTAAATTCTTGATATGGGTAAGGGCTTTTAATTTCTGGCATAGAGTAAGTATACTATTATTCTGACAATATGTCAACGACTTTGGGCAAAATATAGTTATCAAACACCCATTTATTTGCCTTTGGAGACCAATGATCATCGTTAATAGAAATAATTAAATCATTGTCGAGATACAATTGTAGTTGTTGCGTTTCATACCGAGCTTCATCTATTCCATGTGCTAATAAAAGTCTACTATACGCATCTGTTACATCATTTTTTATTGCATGGTTTGGATTTCTTAATAAGTTTAATTTTACTATATGTTTAAAATTATAAAGAGTATCTACGTTATTCCACCATTCAGTATTATAAAGATAATATCTACTAGATGCAGCTGTATTCCTTAGTGTCTCTAATATTACTTTTTCTACGGACTTTGGTGTTTTATATGTTTCATCGCCAAAATACATTAATTTATAGGAATGTGGAGAATACCAATATGTGTTTTTAAGAACAAATGTTTTATAATTATTGGATACTTCTTCTTCAAGAGTAAATAATTCACTACCAGTAATAAATGAAAAATTTCGTTCATTAAATGTTTCGTTGGTTAATACAACATCAACATCTTTCATTTTTGCATCAAGCATAGCTACACGATAATGATCGAATCCTCGCCCGCCCGTTGAATAATTAATGTATTGATGCTGTGGAAAGTGCTGTGATAGTAAATAAGACCAATGATTTTTCTCTTGGCCATCTTGACTATATGCTGAGAAGCTATCGCCTATGAATGCTACTTTAAGCATAATTTTATATTCCTATCGATTATTTTTTGATTCTATTGTAGTAAGACTTTTTTCTCTATCTAGGAATTTATATTCTAATTTTACAGGCTCAAACGCCTCATCAATTTTATCAAATATTTGTTGTGGATCAAAGTCTGCACACGAATAAACATCCATTTGCAATAATCCTGGATTAATTTCGTCCCATATGTGAACTGCAATGTGTGAAGTTTCAATAATTACTACACCTGTTAATCCTTTGTTTCCAGGTACATCAACATATGCAGTAATTGGACCTTGACATATGTCCATTTTTATATCACTTACTAAGTCAACTAACCACGAATGTAGCCATTTAGGATCTGTAGGTGTCTTTTCGGTTTCTGCTCTTATAATGAGATGTTTGTGTTTTATTATGTCAGCCATTTTACCAATAGATATACCATTTAAACGTTCTATTAGTAGACGAATTTGTTAATCTTTCTATTTTATAACCTAAGTTATTGAATTCTCTAATTACTTCTTCCATTTGATTTTGAAGAGCACGATCTGCTGTAGTACCTTGCCAAACTTCAAAATAACTTACACTAGTTGGGTTTGTTAAACTGTATACACCTGCTGTAAAACCTAAAGAAGCATTTGCTGTTCCAGCTCCTATTTCATATGTCCATGTTTGGCCTGCGGCATCTTCTACAGTTAAAACTAAGTAGCCACCAGCTTTTGATGCTGTTAATCCAGTAACACCTGCGTCATTAATATCTGCAATAACTGCATTAAGTGATGTTCCTGTTGTTCCTAAAGTTACGGTTTGACTATCAATAATAAGAGTTTCACCTACAGAAATTGTGGGGTTAATTACTGTACCAGTGTTTGCTACACTTGGAGTAGAGATTGTCATTGTAGTACCGTCATCTACGTATGCTTCAAACTTTCCTAATCCGCTTTCAGTGATGACTTTTTCCATGATAGCTTGTGTTTCTTGATACACAATCATGTCTTGTGATGCTTTTGCTCTTGCCTGTGATGCGTTTAATCCTACACTCATTTGCTTAACTCTTTATCAACTTGCTTCTTAGCCATTGCTTTAACCTTTTTCTTATTTTTTTCTGGATCTACTTTATTTAGATTTGAAGCTTGTAAACTTGCTGTATTAAAATAAACTGTACCATCTTTAATATTATTAACAATTGGTAGATTAGTTATCTCATCAAATAGAGACTCGTCATCAACATCTACACCCATTGACGTTAGTTCTTTGACTAATGCATCAAGTGGTATCTGGTTAACTCCTTCACTACTTAATATCGATAATAGATCAATAACCTTTGAATCTACTACTGAAATTTCAAAAAGATCAGCGTATCTCATTGCTCTACTTCTTTAATACCGCGAATGCTTGTTTTAAAACTTCTTTATTAATTTTACCATCAGCCTGTGCTTCTTTAACTAAACGTAATGCATTAAGATATTTGTCTTCTTTCATCTCTCTGCCGTCTATGTCTGTTTCTGCACTTGCAGCGTCTGCGCCTTCAAAATCATCCATTGGTGCGTCGTCCATTGGTGCTTCTATATCCATTTCTGGATCCATTTCTGGTTCCATGTCCATACCCATGTCTGTTGCTGGTGCTTGGCCTTGAGCTACTAAAACTGCATCGCTTACTTGTGCGTTTGCTGATTTAACTGCATCTAGAGCTGAACCAATTGCCGCTTCAGCTGATGCATTAAATGTATCTGCTTCTGCTACACCAACTTCTTCTTTCATTGCGTTAGTGATGCTCATTAATTCTTCTACTTGCATACTGGCTAAATTTTCAGCCATTTTTTGTAGATCGTCTGCCATATTTTTCGCTGCTAAAAGGACTTCTGCTGAATCTAATTCGTTTTCCATTATTGGATTTTGTGCCATAACTGTATCTATACCTTCTAGAACTAGCAATAACTTCTGATATTGCTTATCGTTTACTGCAACACCACTTTCACGTAGTGCTTTAATCTTTTGTTCAGTAACAGTTTTTACTTTAGTTAATTTTGCATTACCTGCACTAAAGTTAAAACTCGTACCAAATACTTCTTTAAGAACAGAATCTAATTTGTTTAGACTGTTTACTTGTAAATGTTTTAATTCCATATCATTACCCCACTAGAGTTTTTATTATATATTGTATTTATGCCTACAGGGCTGATTTGATTTGGTTTTTAACGTCTCTCATTTTAGAAACCGCATGACCTTGCTTTGCCATAGCTATATCTAGCTTATTACCTTCGGTAATTGTTCTACATCTTAGTCTATGTTCAGCTGCTTCTATTAATGCACTTCCATATTTAGAATCGAGATCTAATAATCTCTGAACCTTACTTTCGTTATCAAATAATAAACCTTTTACAATACCCATTGCTGTTTCAAACAATGCTACTTGCTTGTATAAAGTTTTATTGCCTTCTTTAATATTATAAAATGTCTTTTTTATACCTGGCACAACTTGTGCTTTTTCTAAAACAATTTCATAATTATTCACTTTTACTGAATTACCTTTTTTATTCATTGCTGATAATTCAACATCGTTACGTGATTCTTCTATTATATCTTTTGTAACTTTTGTCGTTGTTTCATCGAGTTTTTGCAAAATTTTTAGCATCCCCTGAGCGTTTTTACTCACACTACCTAATACAGTAGGAGATGGTTTGTTTTTTTCATTTTTTAATTTTTGAGCTGCTGTTGGCTCTTTTGATGCAGATTCATTAAGTTTGTTAATAATATCCATCATTCCTTGCACTTCTTTTGTTGGCATTATATGCTCCCTTTCATTCGTTCAAAATAAACTTTATTATTCTCCACTATCTTTTTAACAATATTCTTGTTAACTAGGCTTTGAATTAGGTATACTTCACGTTCAGATAAATCATCTTTACATGTACGTTCTAATAAATTCTCGTACATTTCGCATTCGTGAAGCGAAATAAATGTTGGGATGCCACCAGGGGTTTCAATGCTTTTCATTGTTAACCGCCCATTGCCAGTTGTTTTAATCGTTCAATTTCTTGTGCATTTATGTCAGCTTGTTGTGCATTGACGCCTGATTGGTTTGCATTATTAGCTCTTTCTATATCATCTGGATCTTCACTTCCAGCTCTCATTGCGCCTTGTCCTGTTGCTTGTTTGTTACTGCCTGCTACTGCTCTGCTTGTTCCTTTTGCATCTCTGTTCTGATCTTGTATTGTATTATTGTAACGTCTATTTGCTACGTTTGAATTCTGTTTGTTTACTGTTGCTCTACTAGATTGTGCTGTGGCTGCTGTTCCATATCCAATTTCTTTTAATTCTTCTTCTGATTCATTAGGATGTCTTTTATACAGGTCATCAAAGTATTCGGCATCTGCTGGTGCTTCTTTAATTCCTGCTAATTTCTTTAATCTGGCTGTATCTTCACCTGCCATTACTGGTTCATTATAATAATTATTAATAGTTGTATTGCCTGTTTCTTCTTCACTACCACCGTCAGCTACGTAGTCAATAAGTTTTTTACCACCATACAGTGCCGCTATAACTGCCGCGGCTGGAAGTTTATGTTTCCATGCTAGTGCCGCTATTTCTTTAATAGTTTCACCAGATAACAAATCACCTACCCAGCTTGTAATATCAAGAGCTATGTCTGCAACACTTGCAATTGTAATAGCTCCAACACTCCATTTTGTTACTTTTCCAGCACCAGCGTTGTCTAACTTCTTAATTACATCAGGAGCTTTTGCAGCGCCAATACCAAGGCCTTTTTTAACTGTATTATATACCCACATTATGGCAGCTTTTTTGCCTTCTGTAAGTTCTTCTTCGTTTACTACTTCTTCTGATACAGCACTTAAATCCATGATTTCTGAAAATGCATCATTGTCGTCTGCTTTTATTGAGTTAATAAGTTTTAATGTTTCTGAAAAGGATAAATTTCTTAATTGTTCTGATACTTGATCTTTTGTAAGTTCCATTCCGAACTTAACATTTGCAAAGTCTATTACTGTATCAATTGTGCTATTATTTATTACGTCCATAATTTTTACCCTCTCGCTTTATTTAGCCTTGCTACAATACGACTTGCTGGATTTAATCGTTTTGTTCTCTGTGCTTTCTTCGTCATTCTTGCGCCTTTGGCTGCTTTTGTTCTTCGCATTACAAATCTCTTTTTGAGATTTATCGGAGCCGCACATTGCGAAGGATTCGCAACTGGTCTCCCTTTACGTGGCCCTACTGTACAACGAAATGCTCGTACAACTTTATTTCCTCTTTTACGAAATATTACTTTCGCCTCAGAAATAATAGTATTGTATGATTCATTAAGTAACATTACTATTTATCCACCACTTATAGCCAACGCACCGGCTGCATTTAAATTTAATAGCAATACCACTACAGTTGAAAGCAATCCTGCAATAACTGTTGCAGCCGCACCTATTACTAGTTTATTACTAGATAATGTACTTGCTGTTTGTTTATCTGCTACTTTAGTAAGAGCTTCTGTAAGAGAATCCATTTTGGCTTCTAATCTGTTTAATTTTTCTTCTAACACGCGATATCTCTCCGCACATAAATCTACATGTGCCTCTAGATTTTCACGCTCAAGTCTTGACTGATTCATTGCCATATTTTGTTCTCACAATCTTTGACAGCGTCTTATTAGAGCTGATTTAATATAAGTACATCATTGCACTTATATGTATTTATCGTATTTATATATTTTCGCTAAATTTAAAGTATGTATTAGTATTTACTGTACTTGTATCAACACTTTCAGGATTAATAACTACCGTTTCATCTAAAGTTACATGAATAGGCATTGTATCAAAGTCTTGTTTTAGAAAATAAACATCATCATTGTCTTTTTTCCAAGCATCTGCTGTTTCACTAGCAAATTTAAGAACCCATACGTTATGTAAACCGGTAAAATTACTACCAAATTCATAGTCAGATAAATCTTTTGCAGTTAATATAGTAACACTGCTCAATACAGGTTGAGATCTTAAACTTACACTTTGAATAAAAGTATTTAAATTTTGAGCTTGAAAGAATCCGTTAGCGTTAACTTTAGGACTAACTATACCTGAATCGGTGATATCTATTAGTGTATAAACTGTATAAAAATCCGTTGACCCTGTTAAAACCTCTACCGGTCTACTAATACCCATAGTTACATACCAGTCATTTTACCAGCTGTATAACCTGCTGCGAAAGCCGCTGCTCCACGTACAATACGTTGCTTGATTGTTTTCTTTTCTTTTCCATCAATATTTAATCCACCATCTTCAGAATACTTTTTAAATGTTGGCATTAAATCACTACGCCTAGCATTTATTCTATAATGTTTGTTTATTTGTGTGGCCGCTAGTTTTTGTTGCGTAGTACTTAGATTAGTCCAATCGCCAACTAACCTTCTTGCTGCTCTCAATTTTGGATCTTGAATGGCTAACTGTTTTTCTAGTTTATAAAAGAATGCTCTTGCTTGTCCTGGCATTACTTTTCCAGTTTCTAGTTGTTTTAAAAACTGTCTCATCTTAGGCTGATTTATTTTTATTTTAGCAAGTAATAACTTATCTGCTGGTGTACTGTCAACTAATCCTTCAGGTTTTACAAGTGCAAAAAGTGTTTGGTATACATCTGTACCACTTGGACTAGCTCTTCCAAACCCGCCATACATACCTGTTCTTCGTGCATATTTTTGTGCTTCTGGGGCATATTTATAATCATTTGCCATAGCATAAAGACTCATCAATCCTACAAATAAATGATCTGAGAGCTGTCTAACACCTGAACCTTGTAGCTGATGTTTCGTTTTAAACATACGAGCTTCGCCTAGGGATTGCATAAATTCTAATCCCTTTTTATTGCTTTCTTCTGAATATTGTTTTACTATATCATTACTCATATATTATTCTCTGTTACAATCTTTTTACATGTATTTGTTGCATACGTTTTAAAATAACGTGGAGCAAATGCATGTAACAATACTGCACCTGCGGCAATTTTTAATCTCCATGCAATACTTACTGCATGTTTAAAGTGTTGCCAACGAGTCATTCCAGCTTCTTCTAAGTGCTGTTTACTCGATTTACTAAACATTTTATCTTTCCTTTGCCATATTAGCCGCTGTAAAGCCGGCTCTATTAACTAATTTAACATCCTTGTCTACTACATACCCTTCGCCGCCTCTTTGGCCTGCTGTGTATGCTTCTATGTCTGCCTTCTGTGCATCTAATGCCTTAATAACTTCATTCTTTACTTTTTTAATTCCTTTGATAAAATTAAATGTTGCATTAAATCCATCTATATTACTATTTATGTATTCTCCTAGACGTTGTTTCTTAGGTGCTGACAATTTACTATTATCAACCCATTGCATGAAATCTGAACCTAAGTTATCTAGCCCGCCTGTTTTAACTGATGAATTAATGTATGCATATAGTACTTTACCAAAATCTGCCATTTTTAATTCAGGTGGTACATTAAACAATTTATCAATTGCTCCTGCATTTTTACTTAGGTAATTTTCTAACTCGTCTACTGCTGGAATGTCTACACCTGGTGATTTTGTTACCATTGCTGGTGGCATAATATAAGTTTGCCCACCTTGAAACTGGCTCATATCTACATTACTTTTTTGACCGTCTAGTCCAATGGATTGATGTACTACTACGCCAACATCGCTGTTTACTATTTTTTTACCAATGTCGCTTTCAGCATTTACTGCATATGTTGTAGTATTTGGCGTGAATGTTATTTTGTTATCTTTTACTTGAGGTTTTGTTAACCAAAGTAAGTCACCATGTACATACCCTCTAAAGCCTGTAGGTACAGTACTTTCTACTCTGTCCCATATATTTCTCATTTTACTTGCAAATTCTTTACGATCTGGATCTGGTTTTCCTGTACCTCTACTCAATAGCATGTTTTCTAATGCATCACTACTAGTAACTTTCCCATCATATCCTTTTGCAGTAAATCCACTTTTGTCAGTGAGTACAAATACACCGTTTTCATTTCGCCCAAAAATAACAGCTGGTGAGCCGTCCCATTTAATAGTGACTGAATTAGGTTGTTGTTCTACTTGGTGTAATGCGGCAATGGCTTTTTTAGCACCTACACTGCCTGCCTGGCCGTCATCAAGGCCTAGAATAAGGTCTTCTAAATGCTGAATTCTAGCATTCTCATTTAGATTTTTTGCTGTTGGAGTATATAAACCTTTACCTTTTAGTCTAATATTTCGTAAAATTCTAGGTTTACGTTTTTTAGTTCCGGCTAAAATGTCTTCTATTTTCATTTAGAGCCTCTAATTTTCTTAACACCGCGGTTAAATCTCTCTGGGTCTCTATTTTTTATACTTAACATGATACGTTTAGTTAGGTCCTGAGCGGTATCATCGTCATAATTAGATTCTATCATTTCTAATATGTTAATAATACTACTAATAGCATTATTACCCTTACTTTCTAGTATTGCTGTTTTAGATTTAACAGGTGCTAAAGAATTAATTTCTTCTAATAAGCTACGAGTACGTTTTTTCATGTCTATATCCCCAGGTAATAGTTACCTATATAGTATTTATCTAACTATTGCTTCTTTTAAGCATACTACGTAATTTGTCATGCCCTTCAATAGTACTTTCCACAACACTATTTTCTGCAATATTCTTTTCTTGATGTGAAACTTTGTTTTTTGCCTTAATCTTTTCAAACATAGCACTAGAATTACTCATAGTATCGTGTTTCTCATCTTCGTCTAAGTCACTAATACGTAACCCTGCTATATCAAATTTAAGATCTACTTTATGCCCAACGCCACTGCTACTACGTGTTTTCATAAATTGTACTTGATAACGCCCACGTTCACGCATCGCTTGACTTGTAAAGATACCAATTACATTATCTGCTGTTTGTACTTTACTTAAACCACCTGCAATGTGCGAATGATCGTATTCTACTTCTTCTACTGCACCTCTATTTAACTGTGATGCTGTTGCAAACAATATATCATGTTCTACTGCAAAATTACGCATTTCTTCTGATACAAACTTATCTTTAATATATAAATCACTTGGATTAACCTTACTTTGTGCTGGCATCATAAGATCTAAATAATCAATACATACTGCATCTATTTTAACATCATTCTTAACTTCGTATTCACGCATATAACTAGTAATATTATTAATTGTAATACCATTAGGAAGTTGTACAATTTGTAGTTTGCCTGCTTTCTTACCTTTCATACGTACTTTTAAATCTACATCATCTGCATTTTTAAATACTGTACGAGTATCATATCCAGTAATCATGCTGTCTAATCGCATACTAGATAATTCTTCACTAAGTTCCAAAGTAATGTATACAACATTTAATCCTGCAACCGACCAATTAAGTGCTAAATTCTGTAAGAACAAACTCTTACCACCACCCGATGGTGCTGCAAATATGTTTAGTTCGCCTCTATTAAATCCACCAAAAAGTTTTTTATCAATATCTTTCCAACCTGTGCTTACACCACCACGCAAATTACGAACACGTTCAATACGCTCTGCTGGTGATTCCCAATAGTCAGTACCCATATGTTTAGCCAGTCCAATTTGAACTGCTTCTTTGATTCTTCGTTCAACTGGGCCATACTCACCTCGTTCTAGCATGTCTGCACTTGCTAAAATTGCTGCTTCTAATGCTTTATGTTTACAAAATGTTTCAAATTCATCAATAAACCATTTATGATGTCTATCATCTACATCTTTAAGTTCTTGTAACTCGAGCCCTGTTGCCGCTAGAATTTGCTCACGTGTAGGCAATGCACTATACCCAGTAACATGTTCTTGTATAAATGCTACTCCTTTACGTAATTCTCTATCAAAATATAATGGATCTATAATTCCATTAACTCTAGCGAATAGATCTTTATCTTGTGCTAGAAATTCAACAAACAATCGTTGTAAGTCTACATTATACTCTTTCGCTTGTGACTGTTCTCTCATTTACAATATTTCCTCATTAATAATTCAATTTTTGTTGGATTAGTTTCAGCACTATTTATTATACTCTTTATTGTATACAATCTTCCGTGTTTTGTCAAGGAATCACTTGCATCTTTACAATCTTTCCATTCTGGAAAAGAAACACTCCAACCGTGCTTTATTGCCGCCTTACACATTAACTTACCTGCTTCATCTGCGTCTGGTAATACAATAATTCGTTTGTTCAAACTGTGCAATATATCTGCTTGGTCATCATTTATGTTATTACTGCCTATTGCACATCCATCGGTTACTATTGCATCAAGTTGTCCTTCAGATACAATAACAACTTCTTTATTGTGTGTTTGTCTATCTAAACCATACACAAAATCATTCTTAGGTTGCTGATTATAGTATTTAGGCATTTTTGCAGGAATATTGTCTCCTGCCCATCTTGCTGTATAACCAACTACTTTACTTTTATATGTAAACGGCAAAATAAATCTTTTGTTAACTCTACCTTGTTTTTTACTAGGGCTCCACATAAACCTATCATCAGTAATATCAAATCCACGATCAGTTAAGTATGTTACCGCGGCTGTCCAATCAGCGTCTGGTTCAGTGAACTCCATAAATGGCTTGGCATCTTCTGGTAGTTCTTTTTCGTCCCAATCAATAACTAAATTTTTACGCCTTTTAGTTTTTATTAATAAGGTTGCTACATCTTGTTCACGTAACAATTCAAGTTGTATACGTTGTATATCAGCTTCATCAGCACCTAATGTTGTTAATAGTTGCTTTAATCTTACTGATATTCTACTTTGTGGACTCCAACCTGTTTTAAAATTACAATTAAAACAATTATACTGAAACTTTCCTTCATCAAAATGAAATCCACCTCTGCCTTTTGTATCTGGTCTACTTTGCCCATTCCTTACACACATTGGACAGTTACCACTAATCCAACCACTAGGATTAGATCGCCAGTTAGTAGGAACCAGGGCTCTGACGTAATCATTCATTAAAGTCATAGTGTTATATTACACTCTAACTACGATTTTGTCAAGTGTTCCTGTAGGTTGTGTATGTTTTGTTCTGATATAATTTACGTTTGTACGGAATGTCCAAGGATCTATTCCTGTGTGAGCAATATATGGGTAAAATGGGTCTGTGTATGAACCTAAAGTAATATTAAACCAATCGCCTTCTGTAGGATTTTCACTTAACGCACCTTCTACATAGAAGTTTCCAGTATATCCTGTTCCATATACTGCTAATGTAACTAATCCATTTGGTTTATTAAAATATCCTGTTGCTTTTAAGGCACTGCTATAATAATATGTTACTGTGTTTATTACTTTTGTAGTAAACGTATTATTGATCTGTGTAGTGAGTGGTAACGCATCGCCTTCTTCAGAACATTCAACTGTAAAGTTAGGTCGCATATTTACATCACAATACAATGGTAATACTAGCCCTACATCATTTGTATAACTAAACACAAGATCATATAACCCTTGAGAAAATAATGAACTTTCTCCAACAGTTAATATAACCTTAATACTGCCTTGATCGTAATCTGTTATAATTGCTTTTTTACTTACAACTGTTGATCTATCTGTTCTATCAATGAAAGATGCATTTACTGAAACACCTTGTAACATTATTGGTTTTCTGTCTTGATTTTTTACAAAGAAGAAAAACTGTGAATCAAATCCACGGAATAGTTTTAAAAATCTGTAATTCAACGGGCTATTTACTGATGTACCCTTAGAACTAGCATATTTGCCTAATCCCGGTGCTGACCCGTGATCTTGTAATGTAAAAAGATCGCCTTCTTGGTTAATATTATATGTTGATCCGTAATTTGCCATGCTTTAGACTCCTGTAAAGTATTTATCAAAATTTCCCAAAAATTATTTGGCTAAATAGAAGTAATGCAAACGAAACACCAGAAACTCTTAGATGAGTATCCATTTTTAACCGTTATTGAATATGCAGGCAAAGAATATCTTGGCGTAGTCCAAAACATAGATAGTCACGTGGCCAGCATATATATTTACGAGCGCCTGAAGGATAAAGCAGAACGAATTAGATTTTTAAAACTTGGCGACGAATGGTGGTGGGAAACAAATAGGAAACTACCTATAAACATTGCATTACTTAATAGATGGAATTTCCAACACTGTATTATGAGTTATAATGTTAAACAAATGGAAATAGTAGCAGGACCAGAAGTTAGATTAAGTAACAGTATCACTAAACGTATCAAACGTAGAAGTATTAACCTTGTAAAGAAAAACCCTTAGCCAGCATATTTAACTGTAATACAATAGCCATTGCATAAGCATGGGCGTGAGCCTTCTTAAAGAAATATTCGTTGTTAGTAGGTTTTACCCAAACGTTTTTATTAATTATATCCCAACTCTTACCTATTAGATGTCTTTTAGCAGGTCGAATAACTGCAAGAACAGCCGCTAGTTGTTCTACACTCTGGGGTTTCATTTGTTTAATAATATTAAAATGTTTATGAATGTGAAAACACTTTTCAACTACTTCCTGGTGCTCTAACAATTCCCACATAGGTTCGTTGTTTAATAAATCAATTAACTGCTTTTTAGATTTTATATCTTTATATAACCCAACATTTAAAATATCAATCTTAAAGTAACCCATAGATTCTGCTTCTTTATGATCAATAGTACTAAGTCCATTGAATGGATTACTAGGAATATCATGAAAGTAAACACCAGTATTATGTTTCACTTGTTTTTTATCTCTAGCAATCATTGCCGGTGTGCCTTTAATCATTTTCAATAACTTATCTCTATTTGCTGTATCTATATCAATGTCTGTGTTTACTATCATATTCCTGCCTGCTCCAATATTCTTTCTACCCATTTACTATCTTGTGGATTTACACTCATTGTGCGTTGCCAATAGCCTGTTTCTAGATAATCAGTTATCATTTTTAACTGTTCATCATTTAGGCTATCAATTAACCTTTGTGCTTCTTTACTATTAAATAAAACCCATGGTGATATTTTTCCACTACATATATGAAACACTGCTAAATTAGTTGGTATATCATTAAAATACTGACTGTAGTGCGTATTATTTTCTTCTGCCCACTCTTGTAAAAATATAATTGTACGTTCTACACCTCTATCAACAGATTCTGTTTTTAAACGGTCTTTCATCCAACCTGCAAATTGACTATCTTTGCCCCAATGGTCAAGTTTTACTTGATTTCTTATAAGCCAAGTTGCATAACCAGGCACGTCGTCAATGCCAATATCACGACAATAATAACCAAATTTGCAAAATGCAATGTAATATTGGCTCTTTGCAAATTCTTCATATGTTTTATCATTTTTTGTATTTGTTCCTATTTTGTAAAATAATTGATATGCTCTAAAACCAAGTTGTACATTTTTATCACCTTTTTGCACAATCCTGCGTTTCTGCTCACACATATGGACAGCTAATGTGCTTTCTCTTTTAAAAATTTTTGAGCAGTAATCACATTTATACATTTTATTTCTTCAACAACTCTTTTATTTCTTTCTTATTCATTCCATGTTCTTCAAACAATTCAATAAAATCATATTTTGTTTTAGTACTAACAAAGATCTCAACTTCGTCATCATTTAAATGACCATAATTCTCAATAACCCACTTTTGTATTTTACTTTGCTTCATTGCCTTACCAGGTGCTATCCAAGGATGGAAAGTAGTTTTTCCTAACCCTACTAACTGCATTAATTGAAACTGCAATTGTGGGTGTTTACGTAACTTATTAAAGTGTACATTAACCACTTCGTTAGTCCATTCTAAATAATGCTTAGTAAAATGTTTATCACCTGCACTACTAGTATAACGCATAAGTAGCCAAATACCAAGTTTTTTCTTTTCTTCATCAGTAAGGCTATCATACCAGCCTCTTTCTTTAGTATCAATCGCTCTCATCTCTTCTTTGATGCTTAGTTTGCTCATAATATAACGACTTCCCCGTCAGTCTCGATCCAAACCTTTGCTCCACATGGTAATGGCTTATCTGGTCTATATATAACTTTAGAAGGACCTTTAAGAATAACTTCGTGACCGTAAATGTTTTCTTTATACGTTTTGCAAGTAAGGACCGGTTCTCTTTCGCCCGTTTTAGCATTTCTTTTAATAATATGTTGATTGACATGTATTTTAGTTTTCATCTTTCTCTACCATAATTCACTAATATCAAGTACCTCTGGTAACTTATTAGCTTCTTTAACAAATAGTACACAAGGCGGGTTATCACCACTATGTAACGGAACATTTAACAAATGTCCAAATTTTAATTTAGGTGCATACCATTTTACATCTGTGTATATATTAGTTATATTAACATCTAAATACTTAGGTGTCCACCCTGTTAGTGGATTAAAAGCAAATACACTAAAACCTCTATCATTTAAACTCATTAAACTTATTACTTCTGGGTCACCTACATCAGGATCACAAATCACTACGCTCCAATCTAATGGCATAGTAATTGAATATTGTCCTATTTGTATTACTGCCGCTGGTGCATAAAAACTTTCTAAAAACACTAATGGAATAAAATAATAATCAATATGTCCAGGATTACTATAATCCAATATACTATATCTTAAATCTTCTATTGTGTCAGGTATGTCATCGAGCTCATACGTTTTATTTTCAACTGTTAATATTCTCATATTATTTTCCTTATTGCCAATCTACTTTTTCTATCGTAAACGGATAGTTCGCTTCTTTGTAAAATTTCTTACGTTGTGTTAAGTGTCTTTTACTAAATTTTGCTGAACTAGTAATGTCCCATATTTGAACATTGTCTTTATCTTCGGCTTTTCTTATTCCACGACCAATACTTTGAATAACTCTAACAAAACTCTTGCCAGGCTCTATAAGCACCAAATTAAAAATACGTGGAATGTTAATACCAACTGATGCAACTCCATATGTTGCCACAACAATTTCATTTGTTCCTGCATTAATATCATCATAATGATCTCTACGATCATTTGTTTTCATAGATCCACTAACAAAGTTAGCATGTGGTAAATTATCACAAATTAATCCACCTGCTTTAATTCTGTCTACTAATACAAGTGTGTTACCTGATTGAGATATTTTATCAATCAATCCACTTATATGTTCCATACGTGCTTTATCAGTAGTAAGATATGATAACTCACTTTGGTAGTTATTGTATTCAGCAAACTCTTTTAACTGAATTACATTAACATGACACTGACTAAGTACATCTATTTTTTGTAGTTCACTTGCACTAAGTCTATTAGTTACTTCACCTAAACATGCTTGTAAACTAACTTTCTCATGATCTGCTTTTGGAATTGTTCCTGTAAGTCCCCAACGAATTGGTACATTTGCAAATTCCTTAGTTAATAAGTCTTTGAGTACATCGGCCTTTGCTTGGTGTACTTCGTCCACTATAACGCAAACTACGTTGTCTGTGAAGTCCTGTAAACTAAGTTCGCTTAATCCATCACGGAACCTTTTTCTAATACTGTTTAAACTCTGCCACGTGCAGATAGTATGGGTCTTTCCTATCTCTTTTTTGTCGCCAAAATAAACGCCGACATCTAGTCCTAAGTTTGCATAATCGTCAGCAGTTTGTCTAACCAAATCTTTGTTTGGAACAATAACTATTGACCTTCCATACTTTTCTGCACGTTCAGAGAGTGCTGCCGTAATAAGTGTTTTACCTGCTCCTGTTGCAATTTCTTGCAAACAATGAGGTGTATCTAAAAATTTATTTATACATTCAATTTGATAATCACGTAACGTGATCTTTTCACCAACTAATTGGTGCTTTTCTGGCCATACTTTATGTTCAAATGTTGTTTCATCTACATGATCGAATTTAAAATCATATATATTTCTAAGGTCATCAACATCTATTTGATAACCATCGTTCATTATAATAGGTAATACTCTATCGAGTAGATTAGTGTAAGTTATTCCACCAACTGTAAAGTAACTCGTACAACCATCCCATCTGCCTAACTTATATGCTGGTACATGAAACGCATACGGAAGAAAGAATTTTAATTCTTTTTCACATTTTCTACGGGTGGTAATATTTAGACCTTCTACTTTACAATTTACTTCATCTTTTAAAGTAATTTTACATTTCATAAAAGTTTATATCCTTTAGTAGTATAATACACTATTGTATAAGAAAAGTCAATGGTATTAAAGATATTTAGCCAATAAAAAAGCCCCGAAGGGCTTTTTTTAATATTTATTTTTATTATGCTCTTCGCATACAAGTAACTTCTGCAGTTCGTTTCCACTTCTCGTCACCAAAACTCTTTTTCAAGTCTGCAAGTTTAGTTACCATACGTAAACTAATTTCACGCATCCTATCTTTATTATCAAGCATGAAATTTAAAATCTCTGCCTCTTCTTTTGCAGTAAATTGATATTCATTAAGCATACCATCTGCAACAATTTGTTGACATCTTAAAATCTTTTCACGCATAGTATCCATTGTAAGATCTAAGTAATGACATCTTGACATAATTGCCGCTAAGTGATCTTTAATTTTACCACGTACATTATCAAACTTAAGGTTAGTAATAAAAATAACACTACCTTGGAATTCAAACATATCTGGAATTCCTTCACGTCTTAGTAATGCACTATCTGTATTCCAGTTCAATGTACGTTTCTTACATGAATCAAGTGCCGCTTTAAGTAAGTTAAGTGATGTTTCATCATATAGTACTGTATCACAGTCATCTAATACTAATACACTTTTTGAGTTAGCATTATTAAAAAGTACCTTGTACAAACCAATTGCACTAGAAGCACCTTTAACAGTTTCAAATTTTGTTCCGTTACCAGCCATAACGTCAAACAAACTATTCTTTTCTAATACTTTTTCTACACCGTAACTCTTACCAACTCCTGGAGGGCCTGTTACAACCATACCACGCACAACACCGTCAATTGAGGCTTGTGTCATTTCATCTAATATTTGAAAACGCTCTCGCATACGTTCTATAATTTGAGCATCTGTTTCGTTCGGATTGTCCTTCACATTATTAGGAAGAACTTCTACAATTGTCTCGCCTTTACGATTTTTACGAGCTCTTTTTAGTTGCATCTTAGCCATTTAAACTCCTTATTTTTAATTAACTATAACTATAGTATACAGTAAGACGTCTTACTTGTCAACCTTTATTTTGTCTTATTTCCGATTTTTTTAGGGGGTTTTATCATGGAATTGGGCCTATTTTAAAAAAAGGCCCAATTTTCAGCGTTTATAGCAATAAATTATGCTAATACTCGTCTTTTAGCAATTACGTATTCATTTGATGCTCTTCCGACCATTCCTGACTCAACTGCTGTAGCTTTTACGTTAAAACCTTCATCTCTTAATTCTGAAAGTCTTGCACCTGGAGATGCTATATCTAATTTTTCTCTTAGATCATCTGCGGTAAATGATTTACCTGTTCCCCAGAATTTAGCTAATATTCTTTGGTTTTGAGTACCTTCTTTAAAAAATTTAGTACCCACTTTGTTTTTCTTTGGCATTTTAACTCCTTTGTAGTTATTATGTCAAATAACATCATGTTATTTAAATACAATATTATACTGATTTTGCTGATTTGTCAACCTTTAAAAACCCTTATACTTCAAGGATTTTAACTCTATTAAGCATTGTTTCTTTAGCATTTGTATACTTGGATAATTCGTGTTTATTAACTGTTGCACGAATTTTAATGATTTTATTAGTAATAATATCACTAATATCTGGTTGATCTCTCCACCAAAACTTAATAATGTCTTTTTTAGCATAAATTGTAGTAATCATGTATATATCACTAGTTTGAATATACTTAACATCTAATACTTCTACATTAATATCATAACGTTTCTTTTTTGTACCAAAATATTGACTACTATGCTTCAAAGAGGACATTTTATCTTCTACTATTTCACGTTTTTTGTCAATACTTATACTATGTGGCAAACTAGCAATAATACTTACAGCAAATTTATTAACATCTTCCTCATTTAGTACTTTTGCAACGTTTTGTTCAAAATTGTTAAGATTATTAGTCATTTTCTTAATCATCAACTTACCATTGATATTATCTATAAGAGCATTAGCCTCATCATATTGTTCTTGTGTGAATTTAACTTTTGTATCTAAATATTGTGCCATTATGACAGTTTTGTTGTCAAATGTCTCTATAGGATCAATATCTGGATTACTATTATCAGTATATCCTTGCCCAGATCTAACAAAACCTTGCTTATTATGTACCGCAATAGCGGCACACATTACATCACTAACTGTACTATATGGAAATGGTGTTTTTCTAGTCATTTTAGACTCCACTGGAATTATTAAATCATTATCAAACATTTATTTATAAGTATATTATATAACAAGACATCTTACTTGTCAACCGAAAAAAGCATATTTTTTGTCCGTATATATTACAATAATATTATTCCTTTTCAGAGCCATAATAAAATGAAAATTTGTTGTCTACTATTGACATTTCTTCTATTAACTGTTCGTCTGATTGATTTTGCCAATTAGGAAAGTATTTGTCAAGAAGCACATTATCACGTTCATAGTATTGTGTAACTGCATCTTTCATTGTTTGTGTGTATTTAACTTGAAAGAAATCTTCAATCTTTTCTAAATTTTCATTATGTAACCACTCTTTAATATCAATATGCAATATACTATCAGTTGTATGTTTCATTTCTTTTGGCCATTGACCAAACCTATATGGTTGATGATTTTTAATAGAATAGTGTTTATCAAGTAATTTAATACATTGTAGTAATACTCCACGTCTTTCGTACATTGAGTCTTTTGTGTACAATCTAGCTACTGGCAATGTTCGTGTAGTTATGTGATCATGGGAGTTAGTTATAATTGGCTTACCATGCCAAGTGCTGTAATATTCTACAGTATCGTCAGTTTGATATTTGTTCTCTAGTATTGGCCCTATTGAATCATAATCTGGGTCCGATTGAAGGCGTTCAATAGCCTCGTAACTATAAGAATTAAGGGTGCCACCTGAACGACTGAAGAATTTAAAATAATAAAATTTATCTGTATTAGTAACAATGTTACCAATAAAAAATTCACCGTGGAATCCGCCCGGATACAATAAAATGATACTTTTCATATTATTATTTATAACGAAATATCCTCTAACCCTGCCGCTCTGAGCTTAACAATGTTATTAATTTGAAATCCTTTAGCCTCTAGTGCTTTAATTATTCCAATGTACTTGTTTCGTACTAAACTAAAATCATTGATTAAATATTGTAAATCTACAATTTCTTGTTCACCATCTACAAATTTATCTGCATCACGTGAACTAAGTGCTTTATTATAATTTTCTAAAAACTTACGAAATGTTCTGGCTCGTATTTTACGCATTTCTATATTAAGATGCTCAAGTATTGCCTCAACTTCTTGTAACTGGTTGAATCTATGTTCTACTATACCTGGCATTTCTCTACTATGCTTTTCTAAGATACCTTTCATACTGCATTCATACCGAGCCTCATCTATTTGTTTCTCATAATGAGCAATAGCAGGAACTATCTCTCCTAGATTTGCTGTTACTTTACGATACCACGTACTCATTAATACTCGTGCTCCTCATCATCCTCATTATATTCTTCAACAAATTCATCTTCATCTTCTTCTTCCGTAAAATGAGTATCTAATGCTTCAGCTAAGTATTCGCAATGATCTGCTATTTCTTTATAAGTTGGTTTAAGATCAAATCCAAAATCCTCCATATGATTTAAAGTTTTACGAGCCCATTCTAGCTTATCTTTGTCTGCTATAAATTCTTGTGCTTCATCATATAAATTAAAAACAAACTCAAAATCTCCATCAGTTAAATTCATACTGTCTCCTCCTGTGTTGTTTCTTCAGTTTTCTCAGCATCAGCAACGTCATCATCATATTCTAACATTATTGTGTCTAATGCACCATTTTTATTTGCATTCCATGGTTTACGAAACATTTTAATTATTTCACCTGTTACGGGACTAGTGTATTCTAAACTGTTTCCACTTTTAGTTAGCAAACCTTTTGCTTCAAAAAAGTCAGTTAGTCCACTATGAGGACTCATTCCTGTTTCATATGGAATTTCAACTTGCACACTTTCAAATGGTTTAGAATAACGTGTTTTCATTACTTTACACGCCGCCCTAATGCCAAATACTTGGCTAGTTTTATTTCCGTCTGCATCCACTTTTAATTTAAGTTTCTTCATCGCAATAACAATACTTGATGCATATATAAATCCTTGACCACCTGAGATTTTATCATCTGGGTCAAACATATCTTGTGATGCATATGTATGGTTAGTTGCTAGTAATCCTACGTTATATTGTCCAAACATATTAACAGTGTTACGTACTAGTGATGTTAGTGCTTTAGGTTTACGACCCATGTCACCTTTCATATCACCTTTTTGGAACTGATCTACATCAGTTGGTGTTAATAACATACCTAATGAATCAACTACAAACAACACTTTAGGTCGTTCTTCTGATTCAACATCAGCATATTCTGCCTTGTAATCTTTCATAAAGTCACTAATTGTTTTAGCAACATCATCAATCATACTCATGTTTAGTTTTAATAGTTTATCTGGGTTTGTATCTACGTCAAGTGCATGTAGCCACTTTTCATCAAGTGCATTTTCACTGTCAATAAGAATAACAAAAATGCCTTGGTCTTGTGCTGCCTTTACTACATTGCCTGCGGCAATATATGATTTACCTGCACCACTTTCGCCTGCAAGTACTGTTACTTTACCTAATGGAATGCCTTTGTTAAAGTCATTGCTAATAAGTTTGTTTAATGTGTAATTTCCGGTACTAATCCAAGTATCTGGGTCATTGAATCCAACGCTCAATCCAGGAACACTTTTAGTAATACTTTTTCGGAATTTACTTACGTCAAATGGTCTTGCCATAATTTTCTCCTTCTAAGAGTGGGGGATTTTACCCCCACTAATTTATATTACTTATTGTTTTCTATTTCTAATAGCTGTCAATATGTCCTGAGCACTCGGTGTCTCAGTTGTAGGTGCCGCTGCCGCTGTAGCAGTAGCCATTTCTGGCTCTTTTGCTGGTGCCGCTTGAGCAACTGGTGCTGGTGCTGTCGCAACAACTGGTGCTGTTTCAACAACTGGTGCTGTAGGTGCTGGTGTTGGTGCAGGTTTTGCTCCTGTAACCAATGGTGCATCTACACCATATGGACGATAGTAAGAACCAAAACGTGCTGGATCATACAACTGCCCATCAACACTTGCTTCGAACATTTCGAATATAGCATTTAGAGTTTCAGCGTCTGGTCTTTTAGGAAGATAATCATTTAGATTATACAAACCGTGTGTTGCAATTGCATCACGTTCTGTTTGATCTAAACTACGCTCCCTACGAGCCCAATTAGATGTGCTGTAATCAGCATACTGACCTTTGGTAGACTTTTTAACTGTAAAATCTGTACCTAGTTCATAGTCAGTTGGAATTTCCTGAAATTCAGGATCCATTAGTGCTGAACTGATAATTTTATAAATTTGAGGTGAAATCACAAAACGTCGAATTGGATTTTCAGGAACTGTGTCCTCTTGCAATTCGCTTTGTGTTACAAAACCTTGGAAGATGTACGAACGTTTCTTCCAATATTTACGACCCATGTCTTCCATAGTTGGGTCCTTAAACCAAGGACGAATCTCTGCGTGAACAGGACATTGTTCGCCCCACATTTCAACGCATGGAACTTGTACTGTTACAGGTTTAGTTTCGTCTTGACCTTTTACACCTGGAAAACCCAAACGAATCATTTGACGTTCTTTCCAAAAGAACGTATTACCTTCGTCTGCGTCAGGTAGGAAACGTAGTGTTGCACTAGTTCCTTCTGGAATATTCCAATGTGTGAAAATGGCGTTATCGCCAGTTGTGTTGGAGCTTGAGCTCCTAGATTCCTGTGCTTGTAGTTTCGCACGGATTTCTGCTAAAGATGCCATAATGTTTCTCCTTTATTAGCCTTTAATAGTTTTTCGTGTAACCTATTGATTACTTTTGCCTTTGTGTAGCATTTAGCTACTTTTGCCTTTAGTTGCCCTTACAGTATAACATTTATAGTACTCACTGTCAAGTACTTTTTAAGAAAAATTATGCAATTTTTCTTCGTATATCAAATAAAATTGATTCTGCAATATCTTCTACTTCTACTTCCTTGTTAGATGGTTTATAATTCTTATCAAGATATTTTGTAATCTTATCTAGCATAATAACATGCTGATTAGGCAGGTTATATAACTCACTTCCAAGATGACTTAGTATATTAAATGCTTCATCATTTTTACTCGATACAGCAAGGTAAGATAACATTGCACTTAGTTTTGCCATTACACCCATTCCACCTGAATACTTAATAGGATCTTCATTATCAGGATGTTCTGGATCATTTGGATCAAGAGTAAGTTTAAAATCTTCCTTGTTCTTTATCATATCATATAGTCTACTGATATATTGTTTAGTTAGATCTGTCATGCCGTCCCTTTCTTTTACAATACGAGCTACTGTTTCTAATACTGCGTCCATATTTGCAGTCTTAGTAAATGTATTATACATAAACTTGTTAGTTAAGTCAACCGATTCTTTATCATTTTCTTCTACAATTGCAGTAGTAGGGACCTGATAGTTGTTATAACCTCTAAGAGTCTGTAGACTCTTAACTGTATTCTTAAATTCTTTTAATTGTTCTTTAATTGTTTCAACAATGTGTTCATTTCCTTCGTTAACTAATTTGTTTGTACGCACATGTCTCAAAAATTGAGTACATTGTGCTACTTCTTCACATAATTTTATAATTGATTCACCAATTGCATCATATGGCGTTCCGCCATGACTTACATGGTTGGCCATAGCTTTAGCGCCTTGTAAATATTTTTGTGGGAATCTAAATCTTTCACCTGCACTATTTTCAATAAACAATGCTTTGATGTTACGTGATCTACTACCACGTACTTCTTCGTTAACACCTTTTGAATGCTTAATAATAAGTTTAGTGTTTTCTGGTAATTGAATATAACTTGTTTTAAGGCTACCTGTTGCAGGAGTATATCCTTCAGCAATAAAACCATCACCAAACTTAGATATAGTTATTGAATCAGTTGATTCAACTAGAGTTAATTCGCTTGGATCGTATTCTGCGTCTGCTTCCTCTTCAGATGCACCTTGTACAAGATGCCCTGGAATGTAACCTGATCTATTAAACATATCTTGTGGAGTATAAGTAACACTTCCTTCTCTGTTAATAGTATCAACTGCTTCTTGTCCTAAGCCAGCATACTCATCATCGCCTGAGTCTGAGAAAAACCAGCTCATAAAGTCTTTGAAACTTACTTTCTTTTCGCCTGCTTCAGTAACTGTTTCTTCTTTTTTATCACCTGCCCATTCATATCTTGGATCACCTGCTTTAAAACGTTTCCATGCTTCTGTATTGCCTTCTTTATCAGCATTTGTTACTTGCATTTTACGTGCTTCGGGATCTTCCTTAATACCTGATAATTCTTTTAATCTTTCAACTGCTTCTTTCATATCATATGCTTCCAAGTGTGCTACACCTGGTGCCTGCATACCTTGTTCACTCCATTTAACTTCTCTACCAACTAGTTTACTAATTTCTTTTTCAAATCCAGTGTCTGTATAAATTTCCCAAGGACCATTATGCTCGACATGTACTTGTGTGTAACCATCTTCATCTGTTTCAACTGTAATATCTGAAACTTCAATATAATCACTTTCCCACATCTCGTCTTCAATCCAACGACTATCACCTGCTAATTCAACTTCTTCTGGAAATACTGGCTCTTCATTAAGTTCTTTGTCTTCGGTTTTAACACCTGCTAGTTCTTTTAATCTATCTATTAATTCACTTTCTTCTCTTACTACATCGTGAGCAAAGTCTTTTGGTTCGATATTCTTATCAAATTTTCTAATGTTATATTCTGCCATGGCATTATGTCCTGCTTTTTTAATACTATTTAATACATCTTTATGTTCGCTAAAGTTGAAACTTGCTCCTGCCTGTACAACTAGCTCAACTTGATCATCCTCTTCTCTTATTGTAACTAAAAAGTCCTTATCATAGGCGTAAAATCTTGCCGAGTTCTCCGGATCTAAAGTCTTATTTCCAGTTGGATCAAACAATTTTAATTTAATGTTTGCTCCTTTGAGAATGTTAAAAATTTCTTGCGATAGTTGCATTATAGTATTCCTTTAATGTATTTATCAAGAAACATTGAAAATATTACTATTCAAAATAGTTTTCCATTCCACCTTCGCGATATAAATCTAATGTTACACAATGTAAACCACCATCCCAAAAGAATCTATGCCTAAAGGGCACAATTATGGGTTCTATATTATGTTTCTTTAAAAAATCAAATACAATCTTGTTATAGCCATTTACACATACATGCTTATCATCTAGCATTAGTACATTAACATCAAATACACTTTCTTCACAATATCCTACCCAATCCGTTAACCATGTTTCTACAAAATCAGTGAAATCGTTATTTTTCTCTTCCCCTGCTAACCACCATTTTCCTTTATTTTTTAGTTTTAAGTCAAGCCAATTTCTTACTAAGTTCCAAGACTGATCTGGAAGATAACAAACATCCCAACCTGGAAATGTATCTTCATATTGTTGATATCGTAATAAAGATAATATTGCTCCAGGTTTTACTGTATGGAAACATCCATCATTATGTCCACCAATTTTTACTTGAATAAATTCTCTTTCCGGGTATCTTTCTTGCAAATGCTTAATAACATATTCAGGAATTTCTTTTCTATCAATATAAACTCTATTTCCAACACATGTTATCATTGGAGCATCAAACTTAAAAGGACTGGTGCTTAAAATTAGTCCGTCAGAAATAGTAGTGTCACAAAAATCATATCTATCATCACTATTATATTCCATTAACCTTTCTTTTATGCTAGGGTGATCATAACCTGTAAACAGCATCTCATTACCCATTACTAATTGGCCGTCTCTTGGTTGAGCTGGTGGTCTTAGAAACGCATGTGACCTATGTTGCATTACTTCTTTATTGTCTATTTTCTCTTGTAAGTTTTCGTTTATGTCTAACTCAGGTCTAATAACTTCGCAACCGAATTGTTTTAAAACCTTTTCGTAGTTCTTAAAATCTTCTTCTGTTTCTTCTGCTATCCTAATTAAGCAATCTTTTACTTTTGGATTTTGAATATCTCTGTAAAATTCTGGGTAATACGATCTACCCAACATTACTGTTTTTAATGGGTGCCATTTGCACCACGAGTTGTATTTGTTATTCATTTTCTTTTAAATCCTTTATAACGTTTATTAAACTTATCAACACGACCTAGAGTATCAACAACCCTAGACTGTCCTGTATAGAATGGATGACATTTAGAACATATATCTAAATTCATCTTCTCTTTTGTGAGGGTTGACCGAGTTTCAAACGTAGCACCGCAGCTACATATAGCAGTAATAGTCTTGTATGGTGGATGTATGTCTTTCTTCACGCATCTTATCTCCGTATACACTATTTATTATAATAGGCTAAATGGCATAGGTTCCATACCATCGGAATCTTCAAAATCATCATTCAAATAATCAAATGCTTCTTCTTCATACTTTGATACTTCCATACTCATACGTACAATTAAATTAACTGCCATTACAAGGTCATCATTTTCTCCAGATTTTGCAGAATAACTATTACCTTTTGCTATAAATGTTTTTAATTCTCTTAATAATGGTTTACTTGCTACTTCTAATTTTTCTGTTTCTACCCAATGTTTTAATTTTGCACAAGCAGATATTTTAGATTTATGAGTAGTAGTAAATCCTCGTCTATATCGCCTAGCATTACCATGCTGTCTTGTTTCAGTTAAAAATGAGCCAGGAAAGTTTTCTTCGCCCGTTTCTTCTACAACTACTAATGCGGCTTCGCCTAGTGTATTGTTCTCCATACTATAGTATATTTCACAATCGCCATCAGTTTCAGTCTCAATGTGTTGTGCTATTTCTCGCAAAATTTTCACCTGCCCTTGAACCGTTGTTCTATTGTGCATCCACTCTGCTACTTGTTTCATTCCTGGCATACTGTATACTTCTATAGCACTATTATCGCCACCTGTACCTAAACTAGGATCAAGTCCTATCATGTAAAGTTTACCTTTAGCAATTGGAGCATACCAACGTACTTGCCCTGATATAGCGTATGGATCACGTGCTCTCATGTTAGAAAGTTTAATACTATCAATTAGCGTTTCATCAAACGCAATAAATTCACATTTATGTTCACGTCTAAATCTTTCTTCGCCAATTTTTCCTTGTTCTAAATCTGCCCAGTCTTGATCTCTTTCTGGATGTCTTTCCCATGTAGCTAGATAGTGTGCAAATCCATTTACGCCTGCGGCTGTTTCAATACCATATTCGTCAATATTTTTATTAGCATCTCGCCAAATTTGGGCAAACTGATCATCATCCATATTAGGTGTACTTGTAATAATACATTTACCACCTGTTGCTAATGTAGGTGACAGTGAAGTCCAAAATTCTCTTGCTACATTTGGACGGACAAATGCAAACTCGTCTAAGTATGCAAGTGAAATGGAAAGACCACGTCCAGTATTTTCTGTTGTACTTTGTGCAATAATACGTGAACCGTTATCAAAAGTTAATGTTCCTTTATTATATTCTGTTACACCTGCTCTAATATAATTTGGCAATGTTTCGTATGAAAACCGTACACGTTGCATAATTTCTGCTGCGCCTGCATATTTGTGGGCTGCTACTAAAATAGTTTGATCTGGATTAAACATTGCATACCATAACAAATATCCTGCCGCACACGTTGACTTACCCATTTGTCGGGCAAGCATATTAATACTGTATCTGTTGTTGTGATAAATGTCGACTAGTTCGTCTTGAAAATCATATAAACTAAACTTTAGCCTACCTTGTATAGGATGTTGAATATAACAATGATTCCTCATAAAATATTTGGGATCATTTGCACATCGAGCTAGTTCTAAAAGTTGCTCTTCTGTGTATTTCTCTTTTCTATACGGAGTTTTTGTTAATTTACTATCTATTGCCATTAATATCTCCCAAACGCCCATTCTCGTTCTTTACACCACCAGCATTCGCCACAATGTGTAACCATCCAAGTAGGTGTATCCATATTTTCTTTAGCGTGTTGTTCACAACTTCTTGTATATGGTAATAATTCTTCTAACATATTAAAATATTTATACAAATGTGCTATCATACGCTTATCAACACCCATAACAGGCATCCAACGTGTAATACCTGGTGCAGATTCGTATAATATGGGTCTTCCATGCCCTGGATCACGTGGTTTATGTCTGTTATTTTTAGTATCAAACTTAATATCTAACGGAGGATTTTGATTAGTTCCATGTACAGTAAATGTAATACCGTGTAAATCTTGTTGCATTTTTTCTACATCATCTAGTTCTTCTCTTATTTGATCAGTACTATAAAACGTATAATGACTTTTAATTAGTGTTGTTTTTGTAATTTCAAGTATTCTGTCTAGTACACTTGTACTCCATTTAGCATTATACCACCCTTTTATAGGGTTAGCAGATGTTATTACATGTATTTCTGCATCTGGTATATGTTCTTCACAATAGTTTATTAACATCCACAGCAGTATGGCACTATCAGCACCGCCTGATATATTCATACAAATCTTTGTATGCGGTTCTGGTATTGTAAATTCTATTGTCTGACCAGTATCGTCAGTATATGTGTGCGTAGGTCTTTGCATAGTACTATTTATAAAAGAAAACGGCGTAGTTAATTAAAACTACACCGTTTAGTTTTCACTTTGGGAGGAAACGTGAATCTTAAAATCTTTTAACGCCAACCATCTCGAGTACGTTGATCGTTTGCCCAATCTGCTGGGTCTCTGGTTCCAAACCTTTTCTTAATTTCATCTTGTGTAAACACAGGAGGTAAATCACCATCTTTATTTATATCTACTGGTATATTAGGTTCATCAGCACTAGCATCTTGGTTGCCTATGCCAAGAACTTTTTGTCCAAGCCATTTAGCATTATGCTTTAGGTTATCAACACCTTTTTTAAGTGGGTTATCTTCCCATGGCCTTACTTGTAGTCCGACCTTACTTAAATAGTGGTTAATATCATCAACAGATATTGAGAATTCTGTTAGAGTTTCATTGTCTTTTACAACAATATTATCAGTTACTCTTTTTTTTTAGATATTGGGACACCTTTAAATTCTTGGTATGCTTCTTTAATATCTGCAACTTTATGTTCTTTTAAGCCTACTTTGAAATCTTCTGCATCTAAATATCTTTTTAAACTTAGGTTAACGCTTTGTGCAAAATTTTCGTATGGTTCACCATGTGATGTAGCTTCTTCTTCAGCTGCTCCATCTGGTGTATTTGCCCATTCATTAATTTTTTTATTAATTGCTTCTTCGCTTAAACCTGAATTCTTTAAAAGTGTAATTAATTGTGTAGTATCCATAGTTGGAGCCTCCGTTACTGTTTCTTCTTTTACTTCTTTATCTTTGGCTGCTTTTTTCATTGTTTCTTTTTCATCTCCATCACCATCGATATCAGCATAATCTGGTTTTGCTTTTGCTTCTTCAACTGCATCATCTTTCCCACCATTTTTAGCGGCTAACATTTTTGCAAATGCTGCCTTTTGAGCTGGACTTTGTGCTTCTTCTAATTCTTCTGTTTTCACTGCGTCATCATCAGGCCAATTGCCTCTAGTTGACTTTCCTACTGGATCCATTTCGTGGTGTCTACGGAAGTTTTCAACAAATTCTGTTATGTCTTGTCCGTCCATCCAACGTGCTAATTCATCAACTAAAATATTGTCTTCAAGACCTAATTCGTCTTGTAGTGTATATAATGGTTCTGCAAATTCGCCTACTGCTTCTTGTGTTACTGGAGCTTCTGCTGGTACTTCTTTTAATTCTCTTTCTGCTGGAACCTGGCTTTGAGCATCGTCTATGCCATGTCTAGCAAGTTCTAATATTCTGTCTAAATTACTCATTGCCTTTTTCCTTTTCTTTATCTTTCTTTACTTTCATTAATTCTTTAATGAAACTTTTATTGTATTCGTCACCGTAATGATCTGCGTGATTAACTTTTTCAGCATCTTTATAATCTGCATCAGCTAATACACTTGCAACATCTTTGCCTTTTCCAGGTGGAATTGCTTCGTCTGGTTCGTGTTCGCCTTTTACTTTAAGTACGCCATCTGTTAAACCAAGCATGTTACGAATATCATTTTGTATTTGCCAACCGCTAGCAATCCTGTTAGTTTCAAAATCATGTGAAAAAACTTCATATCCCTTATGCATTGGAAAATCACGTGGAGCACTTTGTAAAATTGTTTTCTTTGCAGCACCGAGTCCTTTTGAGTCGTATTTGCCGAGGTGCTTCTCAATGCGATCACATTGCTCATCACTTAAATCATGTATTGTTTTAATACTAAACTTCCACGATCTATTCGATTCGTTTAAGTATGTTGAAAATAGTTTTCTCATTGCGGTTATCTCCTATTAATACTATTTATCGTTTTCGTCTAAATTTTTCATAATTTCGGCCAACATAGCAGTTCTATCACCTATAATACGGCCTTCTATGTCTTCTTCATCGCCTATTTCATGTTTTTTACCTGCTACATACGCATCAATCTTCTGACTATCCTTCTCAAGTCTGGCTTGACGCATTTGCAGTTCAATCATTTTCATCTTTTTATCCATTTTAGCCTGCTTTGCTTGTAAAGCCGCGGCTATCATTTTTGCCGCACTATCAAATATTGGTGCCGCATGTCTATCTTCTACATTTTTACCCAAATCAACTAAATCTTCAAATGTTTCCATAGCCTTTGTGGCATATTCATCCATTTCTCTATCTAATTGCTCTAAACCTTCAACTGTTGGTAGGGCTATATTAGCTCTGTCTACCATACTCATTTCATTTTCAATAGTAGCTATTTCGTTCTTAACTTCTTCAGTTGTGAGTGCTTGTTCTTCTTCTAATTCCTCAGGAAGTAATTCTTCTAAGTTAGGTAAATTTAATTCTTCTTCTAATTTTTTTGTCATCTCTTTTTCTTCTTGGAATTTTGAGGTTTGTTAAATATCTGATGTTCAGTTATAACCCTAAACGCCATTCCTTGTTGTTTACACCATGCATTAGCTGCCGTCCATTTAGCATGATTAACTACTGCCGCTGCCTTTTGTGCTGTTGTCCTTGCTTCATTTAATGTTTGACTAGCTGGTTTAATCTCAACCATTTCAGCGTGATTCTGTCCTTTTTTATCTTTATAAACAAGTAATAAATCAGGAACATAAGTAGTTTTCTTTCCAGTAAGTGGGTTTTTATAAGGAATTCTGTGTGTTTCACTACCCCAACCTAATATAGCTGGGTGATTATCACACATACGAAATACGGCTAATTCCCATCCACTTCTATAATGTGGTGTTCTTTTACCTAAGTATTTATCTGGGTTTGTGAGTGTGTATTTTCCGCTTTGAAATTTAGGCACATTTCAATCCTAGTTAGGTCCTGAAACAGTTGCCATATATGTTTTGCCTTGATATTTAACAAGTTGCATACCTTCACCTTCTACAAATGGATAGTATTCACCATCCTCTGCAACGACTTTTCCTGTACGAATAACATTTTTTATTTCTTCTTCTCTTACTGCTCGTTCTTCTGAGGTAGTAGGCCTAGCGATTCCATATACATTTGAAGGGCGATTACCAGGGCCAAACTCTATTGGTATTAATTCTGACTTGTTTGATGTAACTGATGTTGCAGTTACGTTAGATTCAAGTATTTCTTTTTCATTGTCCATTACATAAATGCTCGAAACATCAGCAAACTCTTCAGCATGTTTTAGTGGAGTTATTGTTTCAACTGGTTTCTGTAATTGAGGTGGCAATGCTGTATCTGAACTAAGAATATTATATCCTTCGTAATTAAATGACACTCTGAATACTGTAGGACTACTATCTGAATAGTCTAATGTATCAGCGTCTGCGTTTGCAATAAATGGATGGAATATTTCTATTTTGTTTGTTAATGACTTCCCATCAACTCTCTCTATTACCATTTTTTTTATATAATGATTAGTATCTCTAAGTTCGAGACCTTTATTATCAGGGTTTGCTAACCACTCAACATAACTTTCTTCGTTCATTGGTCCAGCAACATAATGTCTTGCATAATTCTTTAGAAATTCTTCAAATGCAGCATCTTTAGTGTCGTATGCTGTAAGTGTTATAGGAGTATAATCTATTCCTGTCTGAACTATGCTTTTATTATTATAATTGTTGATCGTTTGTGATCTATACGTAAACGATGGCATTTGCACATTTGCTATACGAATAAACTCATATGGTCTGTCAATAGTATCGATAGAAACTGTAAAGGAATATTTATTCCTTGGTATTGCAGTTAATTCTCCAGTTTTTAATGCTTGCCCATACTCGTTATATGCTCTTGATCCAATTGCCATTACTGACCTCCTTTAGTGTAGGTTAGTTATGATTGTGTACCAGTTACGCCTGTGTTATTAGTGCTACTTGATGCCTCACCTTTTGACAACCAATCATCGCCATCAATTAAATGAGTTGCATGATCATAACGAATAGTTAATGTAACTTGAACCATATTACTATCTGCATAGTTCAGGTCTCCGTATTGTACTTGACTAATAAAACATCCTATTAGTTCCCATGTATCAAATACGCCTGCGGTATTTACTCCGCCATTATCACCGTCTAATGTTTCAATTTTACATTCAAATTTATATGCACTTCCGGCAATTGCACTTGATTGATCTGCATGATCAACTTGTTTGTTTAATTGACTTCCAATAGTTTTAATAACATTTGAACTCATATCATCACGTAATACAAGTGTTACTGGTTCCCAAGTATGCTTACCTGCGAGATACATTTTTGAGTTGTATGAGTCAATAACAACTTCTTCATGCGTTAAATTTGGTCGGGATGCACTAATGACATTTTGCGTAGTTTCGCTTTTACGATTCTTGTCACCCATATTTGTGAAGCTTACCCTAAAACGATATTGCAGTTTAGGCATTAAAGTTGTGCCTGCCGCGGCGTCTGTTGGTACTCCAAAATTTGTAATTACAGCCATTTGTTTTCTCCTATAATACTATACTGTAGTATTTCTCTTATATTGTATTTATCAAATCCTTGGTCAAAAAGACGAGTCACTTTGTTTTAGGACTATAAATTTATGTTTTA
>Ga0302120_10000093_pt1 | contig 33449 bp, 31 predicted proteins | sample AG5_Bottom_MG_FD_203118 | JGI IMG/M metagenome (GOLD analysis project Ga0302120, IMG submission 203118) | Marine microbial communities from Western Arctic Ocean, Canada - AG5_Bottom | ecosystem: Environmental > Aquatic > Marine > Oceanic | place: Canada: Western Arctic Ocean | collected 2017-10-01 | reverse complement strand
GCAGAGGTACTTAAAGACGTACCCGATGCACCGCGTGCTGACCAAGATGTGATTCGCCCTATTACTAACCCTGTGTACAAGCAAGGTCATCTAGCAATTCTTAAAGGTAACCTTTCACCAGAAGGTTGCGTGGCTAAGATCACTGGCCTGAAAACTCTTGCGATGACAGGGCCTGCCCGTGTATTTGACGATGAGCAGTCTGCTTTGGCAGCCATTTTGGCTGGTAAAATCAAAGCTGGTGACGTAATGGTACTGCGCTATTTAGGCCCTAAAGGCGGTCCGGGCATGCCCGAAATGCTTGCGCCTACAGGCGCATTGATCGGCGCAGGTTTAGGCGACAGCGTTGGCTTAATCACAGACGGCCGTTTTTCTGGTGGTACGTGGGGCATGGTGGTTGGACATGTGGCGCCAGAGGCAGCAGCCGGTGGCAACATTGCCTTCATTAATGAAGACGACTCCATTACCATTGATGCCAAGCAACTATTGCTGCAACTTAACATCAGTGATGAGGAACTTGCCGAGCGTAAGAAAGATTGGCAAGCACCATCACCGCGTTACACCCGTGGTGTACAAGCGAAGTTTGCCTTTAATGCCTCTAGCGCCAGTAAGGGTGCGGTGCTCGACGACTACTAAACAAAGAGTTTAGTAGTGAATAAAAAAGCCCAGTACAGTGAACTCTGTCTGGGCTTTTTTGTGCAAGGCCTAATGCCTTGATGCAACTTGCGGTTGGAGAAAGGGCTTACCCGCCAGCGATAATGAGTGCCACGCCACTGGCTAATAAAAGTGACCAGGCTAGTCTTGTTAGTACGCGTTGTTCTTTAAGCACGAATGCGCCGAGCAAAACTGAGAAGGGGATAGACACTTGTCGGATAGCACTGACTACAGCCACTTCTCCGCCGGCCTGAAAGGCGAACAAAATGAGCACATACGAAGCGTAAGAGAGTGCGCCTGAGGCCAGTACCTGCAGCCACGAACTGCGCCAACAGCCAAATAGCTGCTGGCTTAGCGGCCGCTTAATCGGACGGGTGATAGTAAAAAAAGCCATGAAGGCTAATGTTAATACTGTATAAACCCAGAATAAGAACGGCGCAGGTGTAATGGTTTCCATTGCCACTGAATCTGATAGACCATAAATGGCAGAGCCTATCATGGCCGCTGTGGCGGTAAGAATTAACTTTGGACGTTGTAGTAAACCAGCACCTCGTCGGTACTGGATCATAATAGCCCCCAACAATGTTAGGCTAATACCCGCCAGTGTCAGTGGCGAATAGTATCGTTCCAGAAATACATAGCCGATAGCCACAATGGCTAACGGGGAAGAACGAATAATGGGGTAGTAGATCGAAAGGTCACCAGCTTTCAAGGTTATCATCACGCACAGGTAATAGATAAATAGGCCCATGGCTGACCCTGCTACCAGAGGCCAAACCTCCGTTGGTAGGGTAAGTGTTTGGTCTAACCAAACAGCTTGAAGTGCGGCAAATATAACCCAAGAACCCGTTACCCCTAGATAAGCAGATTCCGGAAAACTTTGACCTTTAATTAATAAGTCACGAAATGGGTGCAACGCTGCCGAACCAAGTACTAAGGCTATTACCATTAAATCCATACGGTTACTCGTAGCGCTCGTAGTACACCGGTTGGCGGCTGAGGAAGGACTGCAGGTGCACAGTGGTCATGCCATTAGCGATAAGCGCTACACCGTATAATGGTTCCTCCTGACAAAAGGCAAATACACCATTGTCTGGATCTTTGTTCAGCAGTAAGGGAACCTGGTGGTTGGTGCCGTGAAGGGCAGAAAAACTGATACCTTGCCACTGACCACTTATAGGGCGGTGCACATGACCAAAAAATAGGTGGCAAATATTGTTATGGCCTGCCAATGTTTGAGCGAAGGTTTCGCAATTGCGTAGACGCAGCGCGTCCATGTCAGGGATGCCAATATCGAATGGTGGATGGTGCATGAATACATATACAGGGCGGTCATTATACTTTGCCAACTGCTCACGCAGCCATTCATGCCGCTGTTCACAATAAACGCCTTCGTCGGTTCCTGGTTCATTGGTATCAAGAAATAGTAGCACTCCCTCAGATGTAGCCTCCGACCATTGCACAAAGCCATTAGAGTCCTTAGATGTATTACTAAAAACGTCGCAGAAGCGCTGCCGGTGATCGTGATTGCCTAGCATCAAAGACGTTGGCATGGGTAGGATCGCCAACAGCTCTTTCAATAATACATAGGCGTCAGTTTGGCCCGTATCAGTCAAGTCTCCAGTGAGCACGCATAGGTCAGCATCGCTGTGGTGGGCAGCAATATCGTCAAAGCACAGCCGTAGGCGTTCAAGAGGATCAAGGCCGTGGAGCTTTTCTCCAGCAGCGACAAGATGGGTATCAGTGACGTGAATAACTTTCATGGTGGGAGGGTCTCAGTAAGAGCCTAGATTATTTTGGGCACTGCAAACAACACGCAACTTAATTAGATTTAAACTATAGGGAAAGTTAGCGGCTATTACAACGTACAAAGATTACCAATACACCATTACAGACATTCTAGTTAGGCAGATTTGCTGAGACATGCCTGTAACCAACTAAAGTTCGAAGCCCACCCGCAAGCCATCTAATATGGCTTCTTCAGCAGTCCTTGGTGCTAGGCAGTCGCCGATTGGGTAGATCGGAGCAATGCCTTTTAATTCCTCAATAAGGCCGTCCACGCGTTGATGTCCGAGGCTAAGGGCTAAGGTATCTACCTGCTCAAATACCATGGCTTCACCGGTTACGTTGTGCTGCATATAAACAGTGTCGTCGTCGCAGCCAAAGAGTCTGGCGTACGGCACTGTTTTCACCCCTAGGTTATATAGACGTCCTACCACTGAATCCCTGACATAGGATTGCAACATTTCACCCACATACAGGCCGTTAACTGCCAAAGTAACATTACACCCTTGAAGGGCTAGCTTTTCTGCCAGGCCCATGCCAATCCAGTCTGAACGCCAGTCTGCAATCACGATATTTTTACCGACCTTTTCTTCATCCTGTAATATTTTCCATGCATCCAATACGTGTAACGAACCATTGCGTTCAAACTCGGGCCAATAGGGTTTGGCACCAGTTGCTAATATGATTGCATCGGGTGCTTCACGCTGCGCCAGAGCTTTATCGGCTGGTGTATTAAGGTGGATATCTATGTTGAGGCCGCGCAGTTCTTGTTCTAGGTTAACAACCAACCCTCCAAACTCAGCTCTTGCGGGAATGAGTTGGGCTAATAATGCTTGTCCACCTAGGCGAGGGGCTGCCTCAAATAGGCTCACTTTATGGCCTCGTTGTGCGGCGGTTAGGGCGGCTTTCATTCCTGCTGGCCCACCGCCTATAACCATCACTCGCTTTGATTTAGCAGCCAATGATTGCGTGCCATATTGCAACTCCCTCCCTGTCTCTGGGAATTGGATGCAGGAGATGGGCACACCTTTATGGAAGTGGCCGATACAAGCCTGGTTGCAGCCGATACAGGCACGGATGCTGTCATGATGTCCTTGTTCAGCTTTAGCTGGCATATCAGGATCACAAATGAGGGCGCGCGTCATGCCACACATATCAGCCTGTCCAGAGGCGATTATTTGCTCAGCTGCTTGGGGTTGATTAATACGACCTGCAATCATCACCGGAATGCTCAGCTTTTGTTTAAAGCGAGTGGATGCAGGCGCAAGGTATGCGTGTTCTGTGGTCATTGGAGGAGCGATGTGGATGGCGCCACCTAGGGTGTTGGAGGTGCCAGTAGTGATGCTTATATAGTCTAGCTGGTGTTCCAGTGCTAATGCGGCTTGTATTGCTTCTTCACTTTGTATGCCGCTAGGGTCTCCTTCGCTTTCAGATAGGCGCAGGCCAATAATAAAATCATCACCAGTTTTGTGCCGCACTGCCGCCAATACCTCTATCAAAAAAAGCAGTTTGTCATGGCCGTATTTATCTTCTCGTAGGTTAACTCGGGGGCTAAGAAATTGGGCGGGCAGGTAACCATGACTGGCAACAATTTCGACCCCATCTAAGCCTGCTTCCTGCATTCGGCCTGCGGCATCAGCATAGCCTTTCACTACCTCTTCAATCAGTTCTAAACTCATTGCTCTGGGCATTTGATGGAAGCGTTCAGACGGTACAGCCGATGCCGAATAGGCTACGGGCTGAATGCCCTGTGCAGTTTCCATAATTTCACGGCCAGGGTGGAATAACTGACCAAAAATACGTGTGTCGTAGCTGTGGCACATGTCTGCTAAGCGTCGATAACCTTCAATACACTGGTCATCATTTGCCATTAATAGATGAGAGGTGTAGCGAGCGGTTTCGTGCACTCCTGAAACCTGCAGTACAATTAAACCACAGCCACCACGGGCACGGGCCTCGTGGTATGCAACGAGTTCATCATTGACGAGGTCATTGGTAGGCAAGCAGGTGTCATGACCTGTCGACATAATACGATTCTTTAGCCGTTTCCCGCGGATGCTTATGGCGGAGAATAAATTTGGGTACCCGGTGTGTGTCATGGGTGTTACTCCGCCAGACGGGCAATATTTACAATCGCCTGCTGCATGGTATGGCTATTATTGTAGTCCAGTGGGATAGCATGAAGCCTGTCGCCTTTATTGTCTCCCGTATTGTTCCCTTCACTCAGAACTAAGCTAGGAAAACCCTGGGCTGACAGACTGCGAGCTAATTGTAGCTGCTCTTGTAGTTGCATCTCCACGGTTTGGCTGGCCATGTCATGTCTAAATTGTTCTGGTTTCAGACCTATGCTTGTTGCGACGTCTGTAAGGACATCTATGTTTGAGGGGTTTTTGGCGTTTAGGTAGTAGGCGCGCTGAATGCCTAGAATCATTGCTTGTTCTAAAGTGGGGTCTTGTATTTTGGCTGCTAACACCGCTCGACACGATGGGTAGGTGGAGCGCCGTGGCTTGGTATTACTGGCAGGACGCCAAAAATCATAATTAAATTCGGTACCAGGAATTTGCTGTTGGATGCGTTGCCATGTGGCCTCCAAGGCTTGCTGCATACCTATGGGCATGGGCTGGTCTGAATCTGCCGCCAAGCCACCAATAATATAGACAATCTTTACTGTATCCCTAAGCTGATCTTCGAGTTGCTGCCATACGGGCCTGAACCCCCAGCACCAGCTGCACATAGGGTCGTGTATGTAGAATAACGTAACATTAGATGGGTTCACTGGATTGCCTTTTATGTGGGGCGGTAAGGCCAATATAACTGCGTAATTGACCTATGACAATGTTGTTTCAACCTCTGTGTGACTTAGCCATAGTGTGTTATTTTCATAAAAAGAATTATTGTTTTCATAAAAATAACTTTGAGGCCTATGCTGCATTAGCCCTGTATTGCGGTTGTTTACTGTGGTGTACCAAAGTAAACTTCGTTCGGCATGTAAGTATCGTGCGGCAGAGGCATTTCCTGCAAGGTTTTAGCCTTGTGATTGCTGTTTTTTTTGTTATTTTTATTACCGCTTAAAGATAAATTCGATCTAATTACAATAACGGAGTTTTAAATGAATAAGTTTGTTAAAGGTATTGCTGTTGCTGGTTTAGCAACTGCCATGTCCCAAGCCGCTATCGCTGCCTGTGGAGACGTAACTGTGGCAGAAATGAACTGGGCATCTGCCGAGTTTATGGCTAACGTAGACAAAATCATCCTTGAAGAAGGTTTTGGTTGTACTGTTGAGCTGATTCCTGGCGCAACAATGACCACTTTTGCTTCTATGGACACTAAAGGTGTACCAGACGTAGCCCCCGAGTTATGGACTAACTCTTTGACGGCTCCACTAGCCGCTGCTCTTGCTTCAGGCTCTATGCATAAGCTTAATGGTATGCCAATCATTGGTGCTGGTGAAGGTTGGTTTGCCCCTGGCTTCACGTTAGAAAACAATCCAGAGATTAAGACAGTTCTTGATTTGATTGAGCGCCCAGATCTATTCCCACATCACGAAGATCCATCTAAAGGCGCCTTTTACGGTTGTCCTGCAGGTTGGGGTTGTCAGCTAACTAACAACAACTTGTTCCGTGCGTTTGACATGGAAGCTAAAGGTTGGTTGTTGGTTGATCCAGGTTCTGCTGCAGGCTTAGACGGTTCTATCGCTAAAGCTGCCGACCGTGGTAACAACTGGTTAGGCTACTACTGGTCGCCTACAGCGTTGGCTGGCAAGTACGGTTTGGTTAAGCTTGATTGGGGTGTTCCATTCGGTGACAAAGATCACTGGGATAACTGTTTGACTCAAGCTGAATGTGCTGAGCCACAAAAGACTGCTTGGAACTTTTCTGAAGTGAACACTATCGTTACTGATTCGTTCATGAAAAATAACGATCCTAAAGCCGCAGCCTACTTCGGTAAGCGTGTATTCCCAGCTGACGCCATGGGCGCAATGTTAGTATACATGGGTGACAACCAAGCCGGTGGTGAAGACGCAGCGATAGAATTCTTGCTTAACTACGAGGATGTATGGTCGCAGTGGGTTGGCGTTCAAGCTGCTAACTTGATCAAAAAATCCTTAAACTAAGTTAAGGGTTTAAATAAAGGCCTTCTAACAAATTGTTGGTAGGCCTTTTTAATTTTCAAAGTTTAGGATTAATTGTGGAATTATTTGACGAATTTCCCTCTATGGGACGAACAGATCTTAGGGACTTGAAAAAAGGCATCGACTTTGCCTTTCGAGACTTCTCGCGTGAAAATGGTGAAGCCATTGAGAACTTTTTCGACCCACTAATGTACTTTATGGTGTGGTTTGAGAAGCTATTGCTCGCTGCGCCATGGCCTATTATGATTATAATATTTGCGGTCCTAGCATGGCTTGGCGCACGCAGTATTCCAATCGTCATTGGTACCGTAGCATCATTTATGACCATTGGCTGGTTTGGCATGTGGGAAGACACCATGGCTACGGTGGCTATTATTTCGGTGGCAACGGCTCTGTGTATTGGCCTGGGCATTCCGCTGGGTATTCTTATGTCTAGGTCTAACCGCATGCAATCGGTGGTAACTCCAGTATTAGACATAATGCAGACCATTCCAAGTTTTGTATATTTGATTCCCGTAGTAATGTTGTTAGGTATTGGTAAAGTGCCTGGCCTTATTGCTGTGTGTATTTACGCTATTCCGCCTATTGTACGTTTAACTAATTTGGGTATTCGTTTGGTAGACAAAGAAGTACTAGAAGCCTCTGAAGCATTTGGCTCTAGTTATCGACAAAAGTTATTTGAAGTGCAGATTCCATTGGCACTACCCAATATTTTTGCGGGTGTAAACCAAACTATTATGATGGCCTTGGCCATGGTTGTTATCGCATCTATGATTGGTGTTAAAGGTTTGGGCGTACCAGTACTCCGTGCTGTGTCTAACCAGTATCTCGCATTAGGTTTAATGAACGGTTTGGCGATTGTTGCCTTAGCCGTAATATTTGACCGAGTTTCACAAGAATACGGTAAGCGGTTGCAGAAGCACCGTCAAGGAGGCCACGGTGCCTGATATTAAGGTTTCTATTAAGAATCTATATAAGATTTTTGGGCCCAACGGCGAAAGCATGGTTCAAAAAGTTGAAGAAGGCGCCACTAAGGCATCTTTGCAAGCCGAGCATAAACATGTGCTTGGTTTAAGCAACGTTAACATCGATATTCCTGCCCGCCGCATTCAGGTGATCATGGGTTTGTCGGGTTCGGGTAAATCTACCTTAATCCGCCACTTAAACCGTTTGATCGAGCCTACCTCAGGCGAGATAATGGTTGATGGTGAAGACGTGTTGGCAATGTCTGACGCTGAATTACGCGAGTTTCGTCGTAACAAAATGTCCATGGTATTCCAAAAGTTTGCCTTGTTGCCTCATCGCACTGTTATCGACAATGTGAGTTATGGCCTGAAGATTAAAGGCACTGATAAAGACGAAATGAAGGAGCGTTCACAAAAGTGGATCGATCGTGTAGGTTTGTCGGGTTTTGAAGACAACTTTCCAGCACAGTTGTCTGGTGGTATGCAGCAACGTGTAGGTTTAGCCCGTGCTTTAGCAACGGATGCGGAAATCTTGTTAATGGACGAAGCTTTCTCGGCTTTGGATCCATTGATTCGTAAAGACATGCAAGATATCTTGTTGGATTTACAAGAAGAGCTACATAAAACTATTATCTTTATTACTCACGACTTGGATGAAGCCCTCCATATAGGTGACAATATAGTTATCCTACGTGACGGTGCTGTTATTCAGCAAGGTACACCACAAGAAATTGTATTGGATCCTGCAGATGACTACGTACGTGACTTCATTAAAGATATTAACCGTGCCCGTGTATTGGACGTGAGTTCTGTAATGGCGTCAGGTTCTTCTGATTCTGGTTTGGAATTGGCTGCTGATATGATCTTAGAACTAGGCATGCCAGCGATGATTAAAGCTGACGTAACTAGCGCTAATGTAATGCGTGATGGTGAAGTGATTGGTGTGGTTACCCTAGCCAACATGATTGGCGGTATTGCCCGTCCAGAAAGTCATGAGGGAGAGCAAGTAACTTACCGTTAAGGGTTAAGGGTAAGGTTTATCTTGTTTTAATAAAAAGGGTAGCTTCGGCTACCCTTTTTAGTTTTTAGTTTTGCATTTTGCGGTATGAATAAAACTTAACCCAGTTGGTCAATTTGCTCTTGGTTGTAGCCCAATAAATCGCGGTACACCACTTCGTTAGCAGAACCCATAGGAAGGCCAGGAAAGCGGAGTTTAGACTTCTTATTGGCTTCTGAGTTGTCTCCCATGCGAAACGGTACGTCGGGCATTTTAAGCTCTACCCCAGACGCAGGGTCTGTCACCCTAATGATACTGCCACGAGCTTCGTAGTGGGGGTCTTCATCAATTTCCTTCATCGACAGGATAGGGCCCGCTGTAATGCCTTCTTGGCGGAAAAGCGCTAGTGCTTCCTCGTTGGTTTTACTCAACATCCAAGCCTTTATAATTTGATTGAGTGCAACCCGGCTATCGGCCTGAATGCGGTCGTTGTTAGTTTTAAAACGTGGATCACGAATGAGCTGGGGCTGTTCCATTACTTCTGCTAAACGTTCCCATGTTTTTTGGTTGGAACACGACATGGCTACCCATAAACCGTCGCTGGTTTGGTAGTTGTTGCGAGGGGCTGCAGCCCGGAGTTCGTTGCCAATAGGCTTTGGTACTTCCCCTGTTAGCTGGTAACCAATAAATTCACCGCCTAAGTAACCAAATAGGGGCTCGAATAAAGAAATGTCCACTACCTGGCCGCCGCTTTCTCCGCGCCTACTTTGATGTAATGCTAGGCTCACGGCATAGGCCAAGTGGATGCCTGTAGTGAGGTCTGCCAGGGCAATGGGTGGGCTGGTAGGGCCGGTATGTTCATAGCCATTCAGGTATGAGAAACCACTATAAGCTTCGGCTAAGGTGCCAAAGCCTGGTTGGTGAGCGTGGGGCCCTGTCATACCATATCCAGAAACCTTGCCAATAATAAGGCCAGGGTTAAGCTCTAGTAATACGTCATGGCTTAGGCCTAAGCGGTCCATAACTCCTAAACGCATATTTTCTATCAGTACGTCAGCCGATTGAATCAACTCCAAAAACGCTTGTTTGCCTGCCTCTGACTTAAGGTTAAGGGTGATGGGTAGTTTATTTCTGCCAATATAAGCGTGATAAGGCTCAATGCCGGTTTCTGCATGGGTACCCCAGCCTCGCAAGGCATCTGGTATGTTGGGGTTCTCTACTTTAATGATTTCCGCGCCAGCATCGCCTAGTAAGGCTGCACAATAAGGAGCAGCGATTACGCTGGACAAATCAATCACCCGTTTGCCTTCTAACGGCAAGCCTTTAAAACAGGATTCTTGGCGCTGTTGGGTGATGAATTCGTTGAGGTTGGGCTGTGTTTTTACGCTCATAATGAGGGTCCATTTAAGGTTATGAGCCCAATTTGCATCATCGCATGGCGTCAGTCAATGCTATAAACACAATGAATGAAGTTTAACTTCAAACGCTTTTCTTGTTTCCTATAAGCTATCAAAGGAAATATAGAAAAACTTCTTTAAAATACTTATATATCAATGATTTAAATATAATTAAAAGAGAATAATCCAACCTAATTAGGCATGGTTTCTAATGCGATATTTATGCCGTAAAAGTGAAAAATATAACCAAATAATGGCCAATAGGAAATATTAAGCCTAAAACGCTTAAAAAATCTCCAATTAGCCTTAAAGCCGAAAGCTTGAGCTATGTTTTGCTTTTGGCCACTGGCATGGTTGCAAAATCTTTAACGTCTGGGTTTATGGGTGTAGAGGGCAGGCGACTACTAGCCCACACATTACATTGTGGTTGAAACCATTCAGCGTTTTCCATGGTGCCTACTTTAATATGTATGCGGTCTGGTCTGTTGCTGTTGGTGCCAAACAGTTGGCTGCCACAGTTAGAACAAAAATGTTTTGTCATTCTAGTGCCAGAATTGGCATCGTGGCTAAAGATTTTAGTTTCACCTTGCCAGGTCAAGCTTTCAATGGGTACAAAGGCTAAAGCTGAAAATGCAGAGCCACCATTTTTACGACAATCCTGGCAATGACAATGGGCCTGAAACAACAGAGGCGCCTCGGCTTTGTAACTTATTTGGCCGCATAAACAACTGCCGGTGATTGATTGTGTATTGGGCATAGAGGTTATCTCCTTTTCATTGGTATAATAGGACATATTCCGTTACTTAACTGTTTGAAAGCTTCTGAAGCCTAGCCATGAAATTTATTGTTAAACTTTTCCCTGAAATTACTATTAAAAGCCGCCCGGTAAGAAAGCGTTTTATCCAAAGGCTACAGTCAAACTTAAGGGTTATCCTGCAACGGATTGAACCAAAGATCAAGGTGCATGGCTTATGGGATCGTGTGGACGTCGATTGTCCGCCAGAGGCCGATGCCCTATACGAAGAAATAGTGATGGCCTTGGGTGACACCCCTGGCATAGCGAATATTATTGAAGTGCAGGAATACCCCTTAGAAAACTTTGACCAGGTGTTGGAAATAGTCAAAAGTGTGTGGTCCCAGCGCTTAATAGGCAAAAGCTTTGTTGTACGCGTTAAGCGTTCTGGACAACATAGCTTTACGTCTAATGACATGGAGCGGTACTTAGGTGCTGGTTTGTTGTATCAGACAGAAGCGCTGAAAGTAAATCTGCACACCCCAGAAGTAACGGTTAATTTGGAAGTAAAAGGCGATAAAGTATTTGTGGTAGAGCGTCGTATTGATGGCATTGGCGGATACCCGCAAGGTAGTCAAGAGCCTGTGGTATCACTGATATCCGGTGGGTTTGATTCTATTGTTGCAAGTTATCTCACTATGAAGCGTGGCGCAAAAACTCATTTTGTGTTCTTCAATTTAGGCGGAGCAGCCCACGAAGCAGGGGTAAAGCAGGTTTCCTACTATTTGTGGAAGAAATTCGGATCCTCTGCGCGGGTTAAGTTTATCTCTGTGCCATTTGAAGAAGTAGTGGGTGAAATATTACAAAATATTGACCATTCCCACATGGGTGTCGTGCTAAAGCGAATGATGTTTAGGGCAGCAGAACGGGTGGCGGTTAAAGTAAAAGCCGAGGCCATGATTACCGGTGAAAGTATTGCTCAGGTTTCAAGCCAAACACTAACCAACTTAGGTGTGATTGATAAAGTCACGCAGCAGTTAGTGTTGCGCCCGTTAATTACCTACGACAAACAAGAAATCATTGATCTGGCCACTAAAATTGGTGCTTATGAGTTTGCTGCAACGATGCCAGAATATTGCGGTGTGATTTCCGATCGCCCTACGGTAAAAGCACAGCTAAAACGGGTGGAAAAAGAAGAAGAAAACTTCAACTTTGACGTGCTTGAAGAGGCTTTAGTGAATACCCGTGTTACCAATATAGACACGGTATTAGAAGATATTAAACTGCTAGGGGAGGTTACGCCTAAGCAGGAATTATTGGCTAACGATGTGGTAGTGGATGTGCGTCCCACAGGCGAACAGCAAAAAAAGCCCTTGAACCTGCCAGGTGTAGATATTCTCACAGTGCCTTTTTTCCAAATTAACAAACAGTTTGTCACTTTTGATCAAGATCGAAACTATCTGCTGTATTGTGAAAAGGGTGTCATGAGTCAATTACATGCACTGCACATTCAAGATCAAGGTTTTGAAAATGTGGGTGTGTACCGACCACAAAGCTAGCATAAAACTAAATCGTTGCTTAAATTGAGCAAAAGAAGTCGTGTTGTTGAATTTGTTTGACGTTTTTGGAGGTGATACCAAAATCATTGGTTTTTATACTAGGTATTCTTGCGACTTTGGTCACAACTGGGTAAATTGTGTGATTGAAATGATAGGTAGCCTCACCAAGGCTGCATAAATAAGCCGCCACAAGCGGCAAAAATAACCGGAGCTGCTACCGTGCCAACATCCGATCTAATGCTCGAAGGCCTCACCTTAATGGTGTTTGGCATGGGCTTTGTGTTTACTTTCCTTACCTTATTGGTATTTTCCACCAAAATGATGTCCGCTACTGTGTTGCGGTTTTTACCTGTTGAAGAAGTGCTAGCAAAGCCACCTTTAACCATGGTTTCACCTTCGCAACAAGTTGCCAATGACCCCCAATTGATGGCGGTGTTAAGTGCAGCAGTTCACCGTTATCGTCAGGATCATTGATAACAGCGACACCCCCTATTCCATATATTCGATTATTAGCACAGGCGTAAACACATGACCGCTGTTAAACAACCCTTAGGTATTACCGATGTCGTCCTACGTGACGGCCATCAGTCTTTATTTGCCACGCGTATGCGCTTGGCCGATATGCTACCCATTGCCCCAAAACTAGACGAAATAGGCTATTGGTCTGTAGAAACATGGGGTGGAGCCACCTTCGATTCATGTATTCGTTATTTGGGTGAAGACCCTTGGGAACGTATCCGCGCCCTTAAAGCAGCAATGCCTAAGACGCCACAACAAATGCTGTTCCGCGCGCAAAATATTCTGGGCTATCGCCACTATGCCGATGACGTAGTACGCAAGTTTGTAGAACGTGCTGCTGTTAATGGTGTTGATGTGTTCCGTATCTTTGATGCCATGAACGATCCCCGTAACTTATCCACTGCTATTGCTGCAGTAAAAGAGACCGGAAAGCATGCTCAAGGTACCATTTCATATACCTTAAGCGCACTGCATAACATTGATTACTGGGTGGATTTAGCCAAGAAAATTGAAGATCAAGGCGCCGACTCCATTTGTATTAAAGACATGGCAGGCTTATTGAATCCTTATGTCGCATTTGAATTGGTGACTCGCCTTAAAGCCGAAACTAACATGCCAGTGCACATGCAATGCCACGCCACTACTGGCTTGTCTACAGCGGCTATCTTGAAGGCTGCAGAAGCGGGTATTGATAACGTTGACACCTCCATTTCTTCTATGTCCATGACTTACGGCCATTCACCTACCGAATCTGTAGTGTCTATTTTTGAAGGCAGTGAGCGTGACACAGGGCTAGACATTAACGCCCTAGAAGAAGTAGCCGCTTACTTTCGTGACGTGCGTAAAAAATATGCTAAATGGGAAGGTTCTCTTAGGGGTGTAGACTCTCGTATTCTAGTGGCTCAAGTGCCAGGTGGCATGCTCACCAACATGGAAAGCCAATTAAAAGAACAGGGCGCTGCAGACAAGCTTGATGAAGTGCTAGCAGAGATTCCACGGGTACGTGAAGACCTAGGTTTTATTCCTCTAGTGACGCCAACCTCGCAGATTGTGGGAACTCAGGCCGTGCTTAACGTCTTAACCGGCGAACGATACAAAACCATTACTAAAGAAACTGCAGGCGTATTAAAAGGTGAATATGGCGCTGCCATGGCGCCTTTTAATAGAGAGCTACAAACCCGTGTGCTTGATGGTGCGCAAGCCATTACTTGCCGCCCTGCTGACCTTATCGAAGACGAATTAGACAAGCTCACCGCAGAATTACATGGCCTTGCTAAAGAAAAGAACATTAAATTGGCGCCAGGTGAACGTGAAATAGACGACGTATTAACCTACGCTTTGTTCCCTCAAGTGGGACTTAAATTCTTACAAAATCGTGATAATCCAGATGCCTTTGAACCAGTGCCTACGCTTGAATCTGCGCTTGTGGCTACTACCACAGCTACACCAGCAACAGGAGGATCTACGGTCTATACCATTGGTGTAAATGGCCAAAGTTACGTAGTGGAAGTTGAAGAGGGTGGTGATATTTCTTCTGTTGGTTTGGCTCAAGTTGCCATGACAGCTACGCCAGCGTCTGCCGCCGCGCCAGTGACAGGCGGCGAGCCTGTTACCGCGCCTTTAGCGGGTAATATTTGGAAGGTCTATGCAGTGCCTGGCCAAGCAGTGCAAGAAGGTGATGTCTTATTTATCTTAGAAGCAATGAAGATGGAAACCGAAATTCGCTCCAGCAAGGCAGGTGTGATCGGTTCTGTAACTACTAAAGAAGGCGACTCTGTATCCGTTGGTGATACCTTGTTAACCTTAGTTTAGGCGGATTACTCATGGATAAATTATTACAAATCTGGCATAGCTCTGGCTTGTATCAAGTGCAGCCTGGCCAAGTAGTGATGATGGCTGTGGGCTTATTGCTCCTGTATTTAGCCATCAAGCGCAACTTTGAACCCTTGCTGCTCATTCCTATTGGTTTTGGTGGCATATTAGCCAACATCCCTGGAGCTGGCTTAGCCGAGTCTGGTGGTATTCTTTATATGTTCTATACGGTTGGTATAGAAACGGGTGCCTTCCCACTAATCATCTTTATGGGTGTGGGTGCCATGACCGATTTTGGCCCTCTACTCGCTAACCCTAAAACCCTATTTTTGGGTGCAGCAGCGCAGTTTGGTATTTTTGTAACCCTTGTTGGAGCTGTTGGTTTAACTACCTTGGGCGTGATGGACTTTACCCTAGCGGATGCCGCTGCCATAGCTATTATTGGTGGTGCTGATGGACCCACATCCATTTATGTAGCCAGTAAACTTGCTCCAGACTTATTGGGCGCCATTGCTGTGGCGTCTTACTCTTACATGGCCTTAGTACCTCTGATTCAACCGCCCATTATGCGTGCGTTAACTACAGAAAAAGAGCGCCAGATAAAAATGGTGCAGCTACGGCCTGTAGGTAAAGTTGAGAAGATTGTATTCCCATTACTGTTGTTGCTTCTAGTCGCCTTTATGCTGCCAGACGCCGCACCCCTATTGGGTATGTTCTGTTTCGGTAACCTTATGCGCGAATCTGGCGTAGTGGATCGTTTATCGGATACCACTCAAAATGCCTTAATTAACGTGGTGACTATCTTCTTAGGCTTAGCAGTGGGGTCTAAACTGTCGGCAGATAAGTTCTTAGACTTAACAACCTTAGGCATTCTTGTTCTGGGTATGGTTGCGTTTGCTATTGGTACCGCTTCAGGTGTGTTAATGGCTAAGCTAATGAATAAGATGACCGGAGGTGGCATTAACCCCCTTATTGGTTCAGCTGGAGTGTCTGCAGTGCCGATGGCAGCCCGTGTGTCTAACAAGGTTGGCTTAGAGGCTAATAACCAAAACTTCTTGCTAATGCATGCTATGGGCCCTAACGTGGCAGGTGTTATAGGCTCCGCTGTTGCGGCAGGCATTATGATTAACTATGTTGGCGGTGGATAACTCTTATGGGGCGTAGAATAAGCGACAGCGACCCAAGCGGCAAAAAGCCCTGCGCTTTTTGCCGCACAATGCGCGTGGTGGTGATTTTTGCTGTAATGGTGGTGATGCTTATGGCTTACGCTGATAAGCTGAAGTGGTTAGAAAATATCGACTTCACCAGTTTTTTTGGTTATTCAGTGGTGGCGTTCTTTTGTGTAGTGCTGGGTTATCGGGTGTGGGATGAATATGGTCGGCCTAAGCAGTCTAATGCAGAGATAGAAGCCAAGCGAGCAGTGAGAGAGAAGCAGTTTGATGAGCTAGATTCTTTGGTCGCAGAGCGTGCTGAGGCAGAACGTATTGAAGTAGAGCGTATTGAGGCAGAACAATTAGCCGCAGAGCAATCTGCGACAGAGGAGCAACTAGGCGAGCAGCCTCAGGAAGAGATCTTTGATCTGGCTGATGAGCCCAAATTAAGTTCGGAACCAGAACAGCTGGACTTGCTAGGGTTTTCGACGCAAAAGAAACCCGATTAGTAAGTCATGTTTGGCTTACGGAAGTGTTTAATGGCCGGAATCCCTAAGGCAAGTAACCACACGGCCGAAGCAAAAAGTTTTGCAGGTAAGGGTAAACCTTGATGATGCCATCTACCATTAGCTTCTAAAGCGTCGGCAAGTGACAAACTCAGCAATAAGAATATGCCGAAATAGGGTCCTATGGTTTGTGTAAGTACGCTAATATTGAGTTGCTCATGATTGCCTAAGGCGATCACCATTAAAGGGATAAGGATGTACAGCAACCAACCCATACACAAGGTAATAGCATAACCCACAATACCCGTAAAGCTAGATAGTGCTCTCATGCGTTGTGATACTAGGAGCAGTCCGTAGACTAAGAAACCTGCTATTGAGCAGGTTAAGAAAAAGGTCATCATGCCTAAAAAAACTTGTAAATAGACCGGTAAATCACTGGACCACTGGTTAAAATTAGCGAGTGTGTGCATAACTTGGCCCATTATAATGAGACTCCTTTATCCTAATCTACTATGAATACTAACAGTAGCACACCTAATTGTATGCAATGTAAGCACTTCTATGTGACTTGGGAAGCAAAGTTCCCAAGAGGCTGTCGCCTGTTCGCTATCAAGTCCCGTCAATTACCCATGATAGAAATTATGCGTATTGATGGTCACGAATGCCGGGGCTATGCCCCAAAGCCATCATCCGCAAAACCCAACCGCACACCCTAAAACGTATTTATGGGGGGGTGTAAACATTGAGTGCTAGTTTCTTACTAACATAAAGCGGAAAGAACTCACCTTTGCTTGTTTGCTAAAGTAGTCTCCACGATAGAAAAACAAAGACCAAGCCATCGGACGCATCCAAAAGTTGCTTTCACTGCTCCAATAAACTTCCGGTTCTATGCCCGGAAATACTAAGGTATTGATTGAAGGTGATTTACAATCAGCCTCTACTAAACTGCTCATTTCGTCTATTTCTGGTACCCGCCAATCATCAAAACCTGCCAACTCTATAGACTCCGCCCAATTGAGTGCATCGTCATAGGGCAGTAGTAGAGGGCTTCCTTCGCACTGTCCATCACTCCACGTTTGACCCGCACTACAGCGATACCAAGTAAGGCCTGTGAGGGGGTCTTGCGCTAATCCATTACTCATTCGTTGATAATGGCCATCGGTTTGATGGGTTGTAAAGTAGTCGGCACATTTTGGGGCTTTATCCACAACTCCGTAGGTCAAAGTTGAACACGTAAGAGCAAGAATAAAAGGTACGAATTTCATATATTCACCTCATTAATATTAACTACTATCGACCAAGTATAGCTTAACTTAAATACTATTAACTAAGATGATTACATTTGTATTTAGCAGCACCAAAGCTAAAGATTTATTACACTTAGTCGATAATAATGGATAATATAGGAATTCTGTCATTTAAGGGTGTTCATTTACCCTACAAGAATTTAATAGTCATAAGCGAAAGCGGGTTGGAGGGAGTGTAGATGGATTTAGCAACAATTATAGGATTTCTTGCAGCTTTTGGAATCGTTGCAGTGGGTATTCTTATGGGTGGGCCCATGGGAATGTTTGTTAATGGTCCTTCCCTTTTTATCGTTGTCTTGGGCTCCTTGGCCGTGGTATTGATGCGCTCATCTTTGGCTGATTTTATTGGAGCAGGTGCTTTAGCAGGAAAGGCGTTTGCAAATAAAGTAGACAAACCAGAAGACCTTATTGAGAAAGTGGTTGAGCTGGCAACGATTGCTCGTAAAGATGGCATGATCGCTTTGGAATCTCAGGAAGTGAGTAATCCATTTCTGAATAAAGGCATGGGCATGTTGGTGGATGGCCAAGATGGCGCTGCTATAAAATCAGCACTTTCTACCGAAGCTGGGATGGCAATTCGCAGGGCTAAAGCTGGTGGTGCTATATTTGAATCTTGGGGAGACTTTGCGCCTGCTATGGGTATGATCGGTACCCTGGTAGGTTTAGTGCAAATGTTGGCCAATATGGGTGACCCAAAATCAATTGGTCCCGCTATGGCTGTCGCCTTGTTAACCACGCTTTATGGTGCGGTTATTGCCAATATGCTTGCCTTTCCAATTATGCAGAAGCTGGAGCAGCGCTCGGAAGCCGATTCAATTAATAATGAACTGATTATTAAATCGCTTATCTTCATCTCCGAAGGAGGTAACCCACGGGTTATGGAAGGTATGTTGTTTAGCTACTTATCGCCTAAAGTGCGTGCTAAGTTAGAATCGGCCTCTTAATCGATTGTGATGTAAGGAGAAACAATCATGGCTGAAGAAGATACCCAAGCAGAAGAGAACCCTAATGGTCCCGAAACCGTAGAGGGTGAAGAAGGGCAAGAAGAAGTTGCAGTCGATGCTTCGCCTGCCCCTGCTCCTGTAGAGGAAGATGAGCCAGAAGATTGCCCTGTCTGTAAAAAAGGGGCCCCCCTTTGGATGGCAACCTTTGCCGACATGGCCACGTTACTGATGGCGTTCTTTGTATTGATTTTATCTTTCTCAGAGATGAAAACCCTTAAATACATTCAAATTGCGGGCACCATGAAAAGTGCCTTTGGTGTACAAAAAGTGATTCCATCGCCGGACCCCCCAAAGGGCACCAGCATGTTAACTCAATCATTTAGTCCCACAGTAGCAGCAACGTCTGTAATGGATCAGGTGAAGCAGCAAACCACGGATACTACTCAAAAAGACTTGGATTTAAAAACTGAGAAGAAAAAGCATGACTACGACGTTGATGCCGAAAAGCAGAAGGTAGAAACCGCCTTAGCAGAGGAAATTGCCAATGGCCAGGTGTCGGTCACCATTAAAGATGACCAGTTGGTGGTTGAGTTAAAAGGCCCCGGCAGTGTGGGTGAAGCAGAAAATGACAATGAGCAAGGGTTTGTGCCAGACGCAACGGTAGAGCTTTACGCAAAAATTGCTGATGCCCAGCAGGACACTGAAGCACCGATTAAAGTGCAAGATCAGCAGTCGCAACAACAGCAGCAAGAAAAGGTATTACGTGAACAACAGGAGCAGCAAGCTAAGCAGGAAGTAGCCAAGCTGCAAGCCATCCTTTCAGAAGCCGTGGCTCAAGGCTTAGCTGAAGTAGAGCAAGAAGGCACTAAAATTATTGTACGCCTTACAGAAAAGGGTGCTTTCCCTGGTGGTGGTGCACAACTTAATCCCGATGCTTTACCCATGATTAGAGCCTTAAGAGATACCATTAATAGTAATAAAGGTCAGGTGATTGTGACTGGACATACGGATAACCGCCAAGTACCGGTGGGTGGTGAATACCCAAGTAACTGGGATCTATCGGCCGTGCGTGCAGCGGCAGTGGCCGACTCGTTAACTAGTTTAATGAATATCCCTAAGGAGCGTTTGTCTGTTGAAGGCATGGCAGACACTCAGGCGTTAAATGCAAATGCATCAGCGGCAGATCGTGCACGTAACCGTAGAGTTGAAGTGGTATTAGATATAGCGGGTATAGAAGAGTAAGGTAAGGCTTAAACCATGGCGTCAACAGACACCCTTTGTTCCGGCTTTTCCATAGCTTTATAAGCAGCAGCGGCTTGTTGAGTGCGTTGCGGTGGCAAGTCTGTATAGTTTTCTAAGCCATCACTACCTTTAGCCGTTTCTGCTTCAGCGTTAGTGCTAATGTTGAGTTGGCTAGCTCGCCAGGTAGAAGCCTCTAAGTTGGCTTTTTGTCGGCTTTGGTCTGGTGCTTCTGGACGCGGCGCTGATTCGTTGATTTCTTCAGCCTTAGGGAAGGCCTCCTGCGCGCGTACTTTAGCCTCCTGATTAATAACAGGTTGCTGTACGGCAGGTGAAATCGGAGTCGCGTTACTTACGTTCATAATGACAGTTTAGCAAATAATTAACCTATATAGCAAAAGGGGGGCAGATGATTGATAGTGGGCCCCAACCTTTAGCGCCTTCAATTGGAGTGGCCAGGCCCGGTGTTAACCTGGGTAACGGCCCAGTATTGCCGTCTACCAGCTTAATAAAAGGCCAAATAGTGGAAGGTGTGGTGGTGCAGTTACAATCACGACTGTTAGTAGAAACGGCCAGTAGTATCTTTAGTGCAGCCATCAGTTCTGCAGCCTATACCCTTGGGGAGCGCTTGTTATTTAGAGTGTTAGATCCAGATGTACACCCCCCACGTTTAGAACTGTTACGCTCAGGACAACTGCCCGATTCTCTGCTAGCGCAACAAAGTGCATTTTTACGTAGTCTACTATACCGTCCTAATGGCCTTAAACCACTGCAGCAATGGTTGGCTAGCGCCTCATCCAACACCCAATTACCCCCCGCATTAGCAGCGTTATTAAATGAATTTTGGCAGTTGCCCAGCGCCCCAAAAGCCCTAGATATACAAAAATATCTGTTGATGAGTGGTTTGTTTAGTGAAAGCCGTGGTAAGCCAAAAACCCTATCTGGGGCAATGATGGGCCCAGCAAAAGCCTATAACGACCTTAAAGCCTTGTTGCAGTTATTGGCCCTTGAAGACGGATTAGAGCAACAAATAAAGCCTTTGCTAGAGGCCTTGCATTCAAGCCAAATAAAAAGCCTAGACGCACTCCTTAACAACCAATTGTATTACCAGTGGTTAATGCCCTGGTTTGAGCAGCAACACCTGCTGATCACCTTGCAGCAAAACCAACAGCAGCGCAGCCAAAAACAATGGTCTATTAGCCTTGCCCACCAGGGGCCAGAATTAGGAAATTTGCAAATAAACTTGCTACTCACTCAAGGTGAGCGGGCTAATGAGGCAACGGCTAGTCTGCACTTTGCCAGTGATACCTTGTGGTTAGCGCCCTTAGTGGATGGCTCTAAGCACCAGTTGCACACGGCGTTACAGCTTCACGGTATAAGCCTACAGCAAGTGAGTGTGGGGCCGATAGCAGACACAGAAGCTAAAGCTAAGCCCAAAACGAACCATACTATTTTGGATCTTCACGTATGAAAAAGCCATTACAAGCCATTGCTATAGAGTATGGTAAAAACCCGGTACCTATAGTTGTGGCCAAAGGCAAAGACGCCCTAGCTCAGAAAATTATTGATGCCGCGGTAGCTGCAGGCGTGCCAATTAAAAAAGATGAAGAGTTAGCGGCTTTATTGGGTTTGCTTGATATAGATGAAAACGTACCACGCTCGCTCTACACCCTAGTGGCAGAAGTGTTGGTGTACACCTATTGGCTCAAAGGCATGAAGCCAGGGGACGAAAAGACGGCGTAAATGAAAACTTATTGGTGTAGGTCTAAGATAAGGTTAACTTCACCTTCTGTGAGGCCACAAATATCTTGGATTGTTTCGCCAGACATCCCTTCTTTGGCCATACGTATGGCGTGTTCATAATTACTTTGGTTGGGTACTTCGGTAGATAAGGCGCTGCTTGGGCTGGGTTGGTCTTTAATACGATCTAACTGTTGGCTGTTAGACTCTATTAAGCCGTAGATGTCTTGTAATACTTGGTCCATACGCTGCTGGCGTTGGGCACCTAAATACTGCAGTTTTTCTAGTTTGTTGTAGTCTTCTTGCTGTTCTAAAAGCTGATAGCCTAAGTCGGTTAGGCGCTGCTGCAACTGATGACTGCCTTGGCGCTCTAACAAAAGGGTAATTAAGCTGGTCACTAAACCCAGTAGGCTAATCACCACTAACACTAAAAATACCGGTAGCTGAGGATCATTCGCTAAGGTGTTGAAAATGGCCATAAATACGATCTGCTATGTAACTGTAGGTGGACTAGTCTAACACCTAAACCCAGTAATTAGGCCTTATAGAGGCTACGGCCTATATTAGATTTGAAGGAATTGCCTAAATTATTGTACAGGTTTGTACTGGTGATTGGGCTATTAAGTTCTAAGGTTTCTAGGGCTTTACTGATGGATTCTAGTTTGGTACGCATAAAAAAATCACTGGTGCGGTGTAATTTGTCACAGGCTTCCAATAGATCTAACAACTGCTGCCACATGGCTTGCTGTGGTGCGGGTAGGTGGCGGCTAAAGTGTTGGTCTTCTCTGTCGATACCTGCATTAGTGCAAAACTGATTGCGCAGGGCGTCAAATAATTGAATGGTTTGTACGTCGTGCTGTTTGCGCACTTGAAGCTCCTGAAAAGCCTGTAGATCACTGCTTTTTAGGTATTCGTACTCAAGAGTAAGGGTGCTTTGCAATTGCTGCGCATCGTTGATGGCTTGCTTTAGATGGCCATCAAATTCTTCGTGTAGTTGTGGCAGCAAGGGTGGTTATCCTTGAATTAGTTTTTCTAAGCTAGTCATTTTTTCAGCAATACGTGCTGTATCAATGGGGAACTCACCGTTTTCTAGGGCCTGCTTTATGCTATCAACCTTCTGTTGGTTAATGTCGCTAATGTCTTTGCTTGCTTGAGTCATACGTAACAAGGTTTGTGATTCCGGAGTGAACTTAGCCTGGTCTGCACCTTGATTGGGGGCTGCTTTGGTTTGTTCTGTTGCACGCTGGGTTTGCGCAGCTTGTGTTTGTTGATGAACATCCTGAGTTTTTTGAGCAGACTGAGACTGAGCATTATTAGCTCTTCCCGGCGTGACTCCCTTAAATTGAGTGTTAATATCGTTCATGTTGCACCTCTAACCTAATCTATTTTTCCAACTACGTAGTAGCTATCGGCAGATCTGGTAAAAACTTTAGTCCAAAATAGCACTTATACTAAATAAAATCCTAACTATTCCTAAAATACCTTCTGCTCGCCCTATTGGCTGAGTTCCACTTGGCCCTTAGCAATCACCAAACCATGCTTCACTAGGCCACTAGGGAGCACTTTAACGTCAATTTTATCACCCAAATTGCCATTAGACAAAGCTTGGGCTTGGCTGGTGATTTGGTAGTTATCTAAATTGATTTGTAGGCTCACCTGGCTACCCTTAACCACTAGGTAAGCTTGGCGCAGCATGTCTTTAGTGAGTGGGGTGCCACTAGCAATATGACGTTTGGTAACCCAACCTACTATGGCGTCTTTCTGGTTAAACCCTGCTTGCCTGAGTTTGTGGTCTGGCACCCATGCCATGATGAGATCTTGGGCAATGAGTTCTCTTCCCATACTCAATGCTTGGCTGCTTATCACCACATGCTGTTGCCCCTCAACATCGTTTTTATCCAACAGTTTGCCGGCTTTAATGTAACGTTTTGCCAATTGTCCTAGCAATTGCTTTTCATCGGTCACCACATTAGGGCTAGCAGTGCGGGTAGATTCTTTGCTAGCCATTATATGGTGAGGCGCAATCACTTGTCCTTGGGAAATATCCTGAGCTGCACGCCATAAACCTTGTAAATTACTAAAATCGGCGGGGTTAAGCCAATGCCCTGCGGCTAGTCGGCGCTTAACGTGTTTTCCAATAGGGTTGCTTTCGTTGCTAATGAAGTCACTGCTGGCGCCGGTATAGGTCACTAAGGCGACCTGGTTAGCCTTGATGATGCTTTGCTCTGCAATGGAGGTTACTAAGCGCCAGGCTTGGGTATTAGTTTGTACCTTAATCGATAAATATAATGACCAGCTAGGCTTACTGCTGTTGTTGGTTTTGTCACAAATGACTTTTACGGTTTTATGGTTATTAAAGGGCAATGTCACCTGTAATGGGGTTTTACACAGGAGGTAACGGCCGCGCTCGTCTAGCTTAGTAGTGCTTGCGTGGCCGCCTAATTCTTTTTGGGCAAAGCGATTGACTGCTTGGTAGATGTCTTCATGGGCCTGCCATTGAGCGGCTTGAGCCCCCATGGTGATCAGCCATAAGCAAGCTGCCAAGGCTACCCATTTGGGCTGACTTAATTGGGCGGCAAGGCCTTGCCGTTTGCTGTTGATTGCTGCTGAATTTGTCATAAATTAATTTCTAACACGATGAAAAATAACAAGTTTTTAATATTGGCATAATCGTTGCTTTAGTGGGTGTGTAGCAGGCATTTTAAAGCCTCTAAACAGTTAACAAATGTAGCGAGAAATTATGAGTATTTTACAAAACCCACTAGGCATACATGGCACCGCTTTAAAACTGCGCGAACAGCGTACCGCGGTATTGGCCTCTAACATTGCCAACGTAGATACACCTAACTATAAAGCTCGTGATATGGATTTTAGCAGCGTAATGGCGGCCACTCAAAACAATACCATGCGCACAAGTCACAGTCGTCATATTGGCGTGAGTAACTACCAAGCACTCCAAGGCGACAGCATGATTAAGTATCGCATGCCTAACAGTGCCTCTTTAGACGGCAACACAGTGGAAGTTAACACAGAAAACAACCTGTTTACAGAAAACTCACTGCGTTACCAGGCCACATCTACTTTCTTAAATAACAGAATTAGAGGCGTGATGAGCGCTTTGCGTGGCGAATAAGCCAAGCTTAGCCCACTGACCATAAACAATTAGAGGACAACACCATGTCAATGTTAACAGCCTTAAAGATTTCTAGTTCGGCCATGACCGCGCAAATGGTAAGGATGAACACCACTGCCAGTAACTTGGCGAACATGGACGTTGTGGGCACCACAGCGGATGAAGCTTACAAAGCGAAAAAACCCATTTTTCAAACAGTGATGGAGAACTATACCAAAAATAACTTTGAAGCCAGTGTACAAGTTAACGGTATTCACGTGAGTGACCGAGCCAATACCAAACGTTATGACCCACAAAATCCAGCAGCCAGCGAAGACGGTTATGTGTTTATGTCTAACGTCAACTCTATTGAAGAAATGGTGGATATGACCAACGCTTCACGCTCCTACCAAACCAACGTAGAAGTGATGAACGCCACCAAGAAAATGATGATGGCCACGTTACAGCTTGGTAAGTAATGTCTAGCCAAGGTCAACCTAGCTAACAAAAGATACGTAGCCAATAAAAGCCACGTAAGGAGAAAATGATGTCTGCATCAATTAATTCGATACCCGAAAACCTTAGGTCTTTCGAATCGACTCAACAAAAAGAAATTAAACGCACCTCGACGTTAGGCCAGGAGGACTTCTTGAAGTTGCTCATGACCCAGTTGCAAAACCAGGACCCAATGAAACCCATGGATAATGGTGAATTCATGGGCCAGATGGCACAGTTTTCTACCGTGCAAGGCATCACCGAAATGGGGGAATCCGTCGACAATCTAGTGGGTATCTACCAGGGGCAGCAGTTGAGTAACAATGCCTCCATGATTGGTAAAAAAGCACTTGTGGATGGTAACTGGGCGCAACTAAAAGGTGGAAAACTTGGTGGCGCCATAGATCTTACGATGGCAGCTAACGACCTTCGCATTGATATTAAGTCTGAAAGTGGTGAAGTAATGACCAGCTTAGGGCTAGGTTCCAAAATGGCTGGCTCCCAAGAATTTTCCTGGGATGGCATCAAACATGATGGCACCGTAGCACCCGAAGGAAGCTATTACCTGAGCGCCTCCGCCGTAAGAGATGGCGTAACCACGGTACCGCCAATGCAGGTGTACGGCACAGTACAAAGTATTCAGCTCAAGGGCGGTGAGGTCACACTCAATGTCTCTGGGCAAGGTAATGTCAGTTTTGACAGTGTTAAGCGCATCAGCCAGTAGGCAGTTAGCGTCACTTAAATACAAGTAAGTAAAAGTAACTAAAAGTAACTAAAAGGGGATCGACTTATGTCATTCTATACTTCACTAACAGGCCTAAACGCGGCGCAAGCACAATTAGGCATCACATCAAACAACGTATCCAACGTAGGTACTGTGGGTTTTAAGAAATCCCGTGCTGAGTTTGGTGACATATTTGCTACCTCACCTTTGGAGAACGCGTCTAGCGCCATCGGCCAGGGTGTGCTTTTGAAGAAAGTAAACCAGCAGTTTAGTCAGGGTAACATTGAGTTCTCTACTAACTCCTTAGACTTGGCGATATCTGGCCAGGGTTTCTTCGCCTTGAAACCCAGTCAGACGTCAAACCAAACGGTGTATACACGAGCGGGTTCGTTTAGTGTTAACAACGACCGGTATGTAGTTGACTCGTCTGGTCAGTACCTACAAACCTTTCCGGTGAACGATGACGGCTCGGTAATTGCCACCGGTTTAGGTTCGGCTAAGTCTTTACAGTTACCTTCTACTGCAGGTTTACCACAACCTTCTTCACAAATTGAATTGGGTCTAAACTTACCCGCAGGTGCAGACATATTGCCTGAGTCTGCGACTTACACGGCTGATAATCCCTACAGTTTTGACCGAAATGACAGTGACACCTTCAACAAGTCAACGTCGATCACGGTATATGACTCTTTAGGTAACCCTCACATTGCCACGGTTTACTACGTTAAAACCAGTTCGGCAACAGAGATTAACCCAACCAACAAGTGGGACACGAAAATCTTTATCGGTGATAAAGAGTTAGATCCGTCGATCATTGCAGCAAAAAATGACAAGAGCGAAACTCAGTACATGAACAAGTTCGGTCAGATTAGTACTAACCCTGCCGCCATAGACCCTACTTTTAACGCAGCGGCCGCACACCCTTTGTATTTTAATGATGACCAACAAACCACAGTGCCTTCATCTCCTGGCGCCACCACGGGTGGTTACATGACACGTGCAACTGTAGGCCACGACTTTGGTTCCACAGACAGTAACAAAGTGACTATTGTTAACCCCACCAAAGAAGTGGACACCTTTACCTTTGGACAAGACCTAGCCGCAGGCGGCAGCGTTTCCTTTGCTGGTGGGTCTGCTACCTATGCTCAAGACTTTATTACTAGCCACAATGCCACATTAGATGCCTTGGTGAACAAAATTAACGCAGGCGAAACCGCTTTTAAGGCGGCTCGGGTGGACTCTAAGGTGGTTTTGACAGCCTATAGTTCTGCCGCACTGCCTACTATGAGCGTCACAGGTACTGCGTCTGATGATGGATCAACTGTAGTTGCATTGACCAATTCACTAGAACACACAGCCGCTGCAGCTGGGTGGCCTGCTGAGGGCAGTGGTAGTTTTTCTGGCAGTGATTTTGTCAGTGTGTCGGTCGATGGCAGTAATGCTCAGGCGATCGATATTGCTGCTGGATCATACACCGGTACCGAACTGGCTACCCTAATGACCTTGCAGCTGAACGCCAAATTCAGTGATGAGAAAAGCTATAAAATGCCTATTTCTACCGCTGATCGTACCATTACCTTAGAGTTGCAAGACAACCTTGGTAATGACATCAACAAGGCAATGGGACCTCAAATCAACACTGTTACATTTAACAATCCAGTTGTACTTGGAGGAACTGCAACCTTTTTAATGGACTCGGGCACAGAATATACTCAAGGCTTTGATACTAATAACCGAGACACCTTGGATGCATTAGCGGTTAAAATTAATGCGGGTGAATCAGATTTTAAAGTGAAGCGAGTTGACGACACTTTAGTGGTCACATCCACGACTTCGAGTGCCCTTGGCACCATAACTACCCCAAACGGCACAGTAACAGGTACCCCAGTAATTACATCTGCCTTCACAGGCACAGAAACCAGTGATTTAACCATTGTTGTTGACCAGTACCAATCCAATACGACCAACTTTAGTCGCGCAGAACTGGTGGCTAATGTTCAGGCTAAGGTCGATGCGGTGACTTACATAGGCACTGACAGCGTGGCCGTCACCGGTTTACCCTTAACTGTGGGTTATGACCTCACTACTCGATCCTTAACCTTTACGCCCACTGATGCCACTTACGGTAGCATTAAGGCCTCTTCGCCTAGTACGGTGTCAGCTTTTGGCCTAGACAGCGCAACAGCTACTTTTTCTGCTGTCGGTGACGTCTTTAGTGGTGGGCAAATTGTGCCCACAGGTGCTGTTGATCTAGATAAGAAACAGCAGCGTCAGGGACTTCTAGTCAGCTATAGTAAGGATGCGCATAAGTTTTCCTTCTCCTCAGGTTCTACGGGTGAAGCTTCCACCATTACTGTGGGTGTGCCTTCTGGTACAGTTTCTACTGGTGGTACCAGCCATCTATTAGGCATTGGATCAACCTACGCCACAGAAGTGAAAGACACTTTAGGCACTGGCCTAGCGTCTACCGCGGGTACGGTGCAAGGGAGTAAAGCGGGTGTAGACATTACCGGAACCTTCTCAGTGACCTCCAATGACAACACCATCAGTGTCACCATAGACGGCGTTGACGGTACCGTGGTGGTGCCACCTGCTGCCTATACCGGCCATACCTTTGCCACCGCTATCCAGGATCGTATTAATTTGATCCAACATGCAGACGGTCGCCAAGTGAATGATGTGGACGTGAAGTTTGACCAAACTAGCCAAAGCTTTACCGTCACCTCAGGTACTGTGGGTGCAACCTCGTCGGTGAACATTAACGGTCACTCTAACTGGGGTTTTGACACCACCACCCAAGTGCGTGGTACGGTGCCTCAGGTGACAGTGGTGACTCAAGCAACCGATACAGAAGGTAACTTGTTGTACATTGACCAAGCGGGTAAACAAACAACAGCCAAGCCCGATGCAACGCCATCGTGGACGCCCATCTACCTAGACAAGGGTGAGTTGACTTTTGATACCTACGGCAAGCTAATCTCACCAAAAGAGGGTGTGGCTTACTCACCGTTTGACCCGAGCAACGGTTCTGACTTGTTAACCTTGGGCGTAGACTACGGTAAGTTCTCTACCCAGTACTCTGCACCCTTCTCTGTGTTGTCGTTGTCTCAGGATGGTTACCCATCGGGCCAGTTAGACGGCTTGGACATTGACTCAGGCGGTGTTGTACGAGCCAACTATACCAACGGTACTCAGGTGGCCCTAGGTAAGTTAATGATGGCCAACTTCGCTAACCCGAACGGTTTGAAGCAGGTGGGTAACGCCAACTTCAAATCCACCACTAACTCAGGTGCAGCCGACTTAGGTGAGGCGGGATCCGACGGCTTTGGCGCCATACAAGGTGGTGCCTTAGAGCGAGCCAACGTGGACTTGACGGAAGAGTTGGTGGCCTTAATCACCGCTCAACGTAACTTCCAGGCCAACGCAAAAGCGATTGAAACCTCAAGTAGCTTAACCCAAACGATTATCAACATCAGGGGATAATCCTTTAAGCTAAAAAAAGCCGCTGACTAACCTCAGCGGCTTTTTTGTGCCTGCTATTTAGTGAACCTGAATACTCCTTTCCCCATCATTGCGAACGGAGTGAAGCAATCCAAGCAATACCGATAGATTGCCACGTCGTTACGCTCCTCGCAAAGACGGTTGGATTGGGGGCGGCTGAGTGGGGTGGATAACTAATTGGCACCGATATTGCATTAGCTATAGTAAGAAGGAGAACTTAATGAAAATTTGCCGTATTTTTGCCATATTGGCCACCATTTTGGTAGCCCACATTGCCACCTTTGCCCATGCTGATCGTGTAAAAGATCTGGCTGAAGTGGCCGGTGTGCGTGATAACCAGCTGATTGGTTATGGTTTGGTTGTGGGTCTAAATGGCACTGGTGACGGTAAAATGTCATTTACCAGCCAAAGTATGACCTCTATGTTGGCTCGGTTTGGGGTGAACCTAAGTGACACCTTATCTAACTACGATGGTTCTACTACGCGTAATGATTTAGAACTCAAAAACGTAGCGGCAGTAATGATCACCGCTAACTTACCGGCATTTGCGAAGCCTGGGCAACGTATTGATGTAACTGTATCCACTATTGGTTCATCCACCAGCTTACGCGGTGGCAGCTTAATTATGTCCCGCCTTTTGGGTGTGGATGGAACGGTGTATGCCTTGGCTCAAGGGGCCTTAGCTGTAAGTGGTGCTAGTGCAGGCGGTGCAGGCACAACAGAAACTGTCAATGTTCCGACAGTGGGGCGGATACCTTCGGGTGCTACAGTAGAAAAAATGGTTGAAACGCCTTTTTCTACCAGCGAATACATCGTGCTTAACTTAAAAAATTCTGATTTCACTACTAACCGTAGATTAGCCAACTCTATTAACGACACCTTTGGCCCAGGTACAGCAACCGCCTTAGACGCCGTTTCTACTCGCATCTTAGCTCCTGCAGAAATTAACCAGCGGGTCACTTTTCTTTCCATGATAGAAAACCTAGAAGTAGAGCCAGCCTCGCCTCCAGCTCGTGTGGTAGTAAATTCTCGTACCGGCACAGTGGTCATTAGCCGTAACGTGAAAGTAGATGCGGCAGCTGTAACCCACGGTGGTATTACCGTAACGGTGAAAACTAATAACGAAGTGAGTCAGCCCAATGCCTTAGCTAATGGTGAAACTACACCGGTGGCCAATGCGGAAGTAAATATATCGGAAGAATCCAACAACATGTTTTTGTTTACCCCGGGCATAGAGCTACAAGACATTGTAGACGCTGTGAACGCTGTAGGAGCCACGCCCAGTGCTTTGGTGTCTATCTTGCAGGCCCTTAAGCAAAGCGGCAGCCTACGTGCTGATTTAATCGTTATTTAAACATCAGCTGAAAATTGTAAACGAGGTAATACCATGAGCGTAAACACTACACAGCAGCATGCCAGTAATTATAACGACTTTACTGGTTTGGCAAACTTGCGTACTCAGGCCCAGCATGATCAAAAAGCTGCGCTGAATGAAACAGCACAACAGTTTGAAGCACTGTTTATACAAATGATGCTGGCAGAAATGCGCAAATCTATCCCTAAAGAGGGGATGTTTGATTCTCAAGCAGTACAAACCTATCAAGACATGGCCGACAAACAAGTGTCCTTAGACATGGCCAAGCGTGGCGATTTTGGCATAGCCAATGTAATTAAAGAACAGTTTGAGCGCCAAGGTATGGCGATGCCAGCGGAACAGCTGCTAAAACTTAGGGATGCAAATAAATCCTTTGATGTGCAATCCCTAATATCTGGCATGCCTCTTGCAAGTGGTATGTCTACAGGGCTGGAGTTGCCGGTATTCCGCCAACCCGCCTTTGATATAGAGCGGCAAGATCCTGCCGCCATGTTATTAAACGCGAAATACGGGCGCTAGAGCGCTTTATTGAACATCTAACAACACAATAGAAATAGGTAACGAAGCTAACAATGGCCGATTTATTATCAACAGGTATCTCTGGAGTACGCACTTATCAGCGTGCTTTAGCGACTGTGGGTAATAATATTGCCAACGTAGATACCGAAGGTTACAGTCGTCAAAGACTAGAAATAGCAGACAATGCGTCTTCGAGTGAAGGGCCATTAAACATTGGTAACGGTGCTAGGGCTGTTCGAGTGCAGCGTAGTTACGACAACTTTGTGGTATCCAACTTAAGAAGTGGCCAGGCGCAGCTGTCTAAACACGAGTCTGCACTTGAGTATGTAACTCAGTTAGAAAATATATTGGCAGATAAGCAATTGAGCTTATCTACCTCATTAAACGGATTCTTTGCTGCGGTACAAGAAGTGAGTATTTCACCTTCGTCTGTAGCCGCACGACAAAATCTGCTTAACGTTGCAGAAACCACAGTTAGCCAATTTGGTTTTGTTGGCATTCAGCTGCAGCGCATCGAAGAAGACTCCTATGTGGATTTGGGCACTAAGGTGAACGAAATCACGCAGTACGCCAAGCAGTTGGCAACCATCAATAGCGCGTTAAACCGAACAACCAGTTTGGATAAACAGCCCAATGAGCTGCTAGACCGTAGAGACTTGTTAATTCAAGACATGTCCAAACTATTAAGAGTAAGCGTGGTTGAAGCAGCTAACGGAGTAATCGATGTGCACATTGGTGATGTGGCATCTGGCCAGTACCTTGTGCGCGGCAATGTAGGCAGCACCTTAGGTTTACAGCGCAGTACCAATAACTCTGATGAAGTCAGCTTGGTGTTAGATCCCCACATGAGCCCACAAACAGTTACTCAGGTAGTGGGCGGCAGTATTGCGGGCATTATGGAGTTTAGACAGGGCGCTTTAACCTCGTTAAGAGATGAATTGGATACCTTGGCCCAGGTATTTGTGGGCGAAGTGAACGATGTGCATGCCTTGGGTATTAATGCTCACGGTGAGTTTGGTGGCGAACTATTCTCCTTAGGTAATATTTACAACGTGAATCCAGGCCTTAACCAAGGTACAGGATTTGTAAAAGTAAGCGCTTTAGCCGATGTGGCTATAGAGCGCTTATCCATGAGCCTGACTTACTCAGGAAGTGACAAACAATGGACTTTAACCAACTTAGCAACGCAAGAAAGCGTAAGTGGTAATACAGAATTAACCATGGGTGGTATTAAGGTGGCTTTAACCGGCGTACCTAAAGATGGAGACACCTTCACCTTAGAGCCCAATAAGCGCCCCATAGATGCCTTGCAAATGGCAGTGACAGATCATTCTAATATTGCTGCAGGTGGTGCAGTATCTGTGGCTAGATCTAGCTCCAATACCAGCGCCACCAATATGGTGCTCAACGGATACAGCAAGCCCACTGCCCCTGGTTCAGATACTAGTATGGATACCTTACTGCGCAACAACATTGCTACAGTGGCAGCTACTAGTGTGGGAACCAGTAATAATTTGGCTTTTGTAATTCCGGCTAGAACTCAAGATGCCACTTTTTATAGCGCGGCAGAAAATGCCAGCTCTAGTGTGCAAATGCAGGTATTCACCCGTGAGGGTAAACAAATATATGGCAGCGCCTTAAGTGCCACAGAGCAGTCGCAGCTTATGACAACTGCCAATGGTTTTAATGCTACGGCTGCCTTCGATGGCACCTATCGTAACCAAACTGGTAGCAATGCTTACATGGATGCCAATACTACCGTCACAAACTCTACGGTAGGGGATGCAAGGGATCACTTTGCCATAGCTGGTGGTGTAGATGAAGATTTACTTGTGTTTGTTACCGGCAGTGGTAGCGCACAAATGAGTGGCCAGTGGGGCGAGGTAGCGCAACAAGATACGCGTGAGCAACTACGCCAAAATATTAACGTGGTGTTTTCCAGTGATGCCAGCAGCTACACCTTAGTGGATGTAGACACTCAAACCAATATAGCCAGTGGTGCCCTAAGCGCCGATGGTAGCATTCAACATAATGGCTGGAAGGTGTCTTTTGATAGTGTAGTGCAAGCCAATGACACTTACGCAGTGCGAGGTAATAAATACCTAGCAGGCGACAATAGAAACTTGCTTCAAGTCATTGAACTGCAAGGGGATAAAGCCATATTTGATGGACGTGGAGACTTCACGGAAGTGTATACCGACATTATTGGTGACTTAGGCAATGCTGTAGTGCAAGCCGCAGTAAGCCGCGATGCTCAACAAATTATTGTAGATCAAGCGCAACAAA